>Ga0255096_1000050_pt1 | contig 83579 bp, 78 predicted proteins | sample Colum_Atlam_RepA_2_FD_188563 | JGI IMG/M metagenome (GOLD analysis project Ga0255096, IMG submission 188563) | Freshwater microbial communities from Columbia River, Oregon, United States - Colum_Atlam_RepA_8d | ecosystem: Environmental > Aquatic > Freshwater > River | place: USA: Oregon... | reverse complement strand
TTCTGGCGCGACGCGCGGCGGCCTATCAGGCGTGGTACGAGCACATGCCGGTGCGCCGCACGATGCTGCCGTTCGGGCCGCATCTGCAGCTCTACACGCGGCTCGCCTACGGTCAGCTGGTGAATTTCAATTTGCTCGACGACCGTCAGTACCGTAGCCCGCAGCCCTGCCCGCGACCGGGCCGCGGCGGCGCGGCGGTCATCGAGAACTGCGCCGCGCGCGAAGACCCCGCCGCCACCCTGCTGGGTGCGCGACAGGAGGCCTGGCTCGCCGCGGGCCTTGCCCAAAGCAAGGCGCGCTGGAACGTGCTGGCCCAGCAAACCCTGATGGCACAGTCCGACGGGAAAGTCGGCGAGGGCCAGCGGTTTTATTCCGACGGCTGGGACGGCTATCCCGCCGCGAGGGGGCGTTTGTTTGACCAGATCGTAGGCAGCAAGCTCGCTAACCCCGTGGTGATCGGCGGCGATGTCCACGCCTTCTGGGTGGCGGATCTGAAACAGGATTTCAACCGCCCGGAGTCCCCCACCATCGCCTCCGAATTCTGCGGCACGTCGATCACCTCGCGCCCGCCGCCGGAGTCGATCCTGGAGGCGGCCAAGGCCGAAGGCCCGCACATCAAGCTTGCCACCGGCAAATACCGGGGTTACGTGGCGATGACGCTTACGCCCGAGATCCTCACCACAGAACTCCGCGCCGTCGACGACCACCGCGATCCGGCGACCGGCATCCGCACGCTGTCGACCTGGGTGGTGGAGAACGGCAAGCCTGGGGCGGTGGCGGGCTAGGGGCAAGCTAACAGTTCACTGCTCAGCCCGGGCTACCACCTTGCCATGGGCGACCCAAATTGTTGTAGGCAAATTGCGTACGGCCTTGCTTACTACCACTCGAACTACGAGCCCCATAGAGTCGGCCACGTGACTCGAGGATCGCGTCACTCTGGTTGTGCATGTCAACCCTGTGTTGCTTTAGTTGCCCCTTAGGAACCAAAGAATTGCACCAACGGCACAGAATCTGTGCTGGCGGTTCGGTCGTGCCCGATTTTACACCCTGCTCTTTGATGCGTGACGCTAATGTCTGCGGTTTACTGATTTGCTCGATAATGCACGCTGCGGCCAAACGCAGCGCATCCGTGGACGGTGCCATGGTTCCTCGATGAAACTCTTCAAAGTGTGCTCTCATCTTGGCAGTCGGCAGTTTCATTCGACATACCGCGCAGGGGATTTTGGTACGCGCAATAACGTCAGCTGGGTATTCGGGCAAACTCGCCACGCGCTTCTGTTTTTGTTTCTTTTTTCGACTTGCAGGTCGATTCACCGTTTGTCTCCCTGAAAGTTTAAGTCGGTCTTAGTTTCAATCTGATCTCGTAGCCACCCGCTGCGGATGAATTAAGCGGTAGCGCAAACCTACCAGCGCCGCCCCGTACCGCAAACTAAGGTGAGCATAGTTCTGCTTCATGTTTTGATGGTAATAGATTGATCACGACGATTGTCCCGCCCTGCGCAGCACCACCGCCGCTAGCGGCGGCAGGTCGATAAGCACCTGCGCCGGCTGTCCGTGCAGCGGGCTCGCGATTGCCTCTGCGGCCGGCACGCCGATATCGCTGCCGCCGTAGTGGCGTGAGTCGCTGTTGAGGCAGGTTTCCCAGCGGCCGGTCGCGGGCACGCCCAGCGCCAGCGCGGGGCGGGGCACCGGCGTGAAGTTGAAGGCCACCACCAGCGACTCGCCGTTCCGCGCGCGGCGGATGAACGACAGCGTGGACTGCGTGGTGTCGTTGCAGTCGATCCACTGAAAACCGCCGGGTTCGTGGTCAAGTTCGTGCAGCGCCGGGCAGTCGCGGTAGAGCAGGTTCAGGTCGCGCTGTAGCGCGCGGATCCCGGCGTGGGCGGGCACGTCGGCTTCGGCCCAGTCGAGTTCACGCGCCTCCGACCATTCGCGGGTCTGGCCAAATTCGTTTCCCATGAAGCTCAGTTTTTTGCCGGGTGAGGTCAGCTGCCAGGCGAGCAGCAGGCGGAGGTTGGCAAAACGCTGCCAGGCGTCGCCTGGCATCTTGCCCAGCAGGCTGCCTTTGCCGTGCACCACTTCGTCGTGCGAAAGCGGCAGCATGAAGCACTCGCTGTAGGCATACATCTGGCCAAAGGTCAGCAGCGCGTGATGGTGCCGGCGATAGATGGGATCAAGCTGCAGATACTGCAGGCTGTCGTTCATCCAGCCCATGTTCCATTTGAGCGAGAAGCCGAGCCCGCCCTCGGCAATCGGGTGGGTGACGCGCGGCCAGGCGGTGGATTCTTCCGCAAGGGTCAGCGCGCCCGGGAAGCGGGTGGCGACCATGTCGTTCAGCGCGCGCAGGAAGTCGACGGCCTCCAGATTTTCACGGCCGCCGTGGCTGTTCGGCGTCCACTCGCCGGGCTTGCGGGAGTAGTCGAGGTAGAGCATGGACGCCACCGCATCCACCCGCAGGCCGTCGAAATGAAAGTCCGACAGCCAGTAGCTGGCGCTGGACAGGAGAAAGCTCACCACTTCGCGGCGGCTGTAGTTAAAGCTGCTGGTGCCCCAGTCAGGATGGCGCTGCAGGCGCGGGTCGGCGTGTTCGTAAAGCGGTGAGCCGTCGAAGTGGGCGAGGGCGCCGTCGTCGGCCGGAAAATGCCCGGGCACCCAGTCCAGCAACACGCCGATGCCGGCCTGATGGCAGGCGTCGATCAGCGCGCGCAGTCCGTCCGCCGCACCCTGCCGCGCGCTGGGCGCGAAAAAGCCGGTGCTCTGATAGCCCCAGGACTCGTCCAGCGGATGCTCGGTGATGGGCAGGAGCTCGACGTGCGTATAGCCCTGTTCGCGCACATAGGGCAGCAGGCGGGCGGCGAGTTCGGTCCAGCTGTAGAAGCGTCCGTCCGGATGCCGCAGCCAGGAGCCGGCGTGCAGTTCATAGACGTTCATCGGTGCGTGACGCCAGGCGCGGGTGGCGCGCGCGGCCAGCCAGCCCGCATCCTGCCAGGCGAAGCCGCTGTCGGCGGTGATCAGCGACGCCGTGTCGGGGCGCAGTTCGCTGGCGCGCGCGTAGGGGTCGCCGCGCAGCAGCACCTGACCGCTGTGGCGCGCGCGCAGTTCAAACTTGTAACGCTGTCCGGGCGCAAGGCCGGGGATGAACAACTCCCACACGCCCGAGACGCCCAGACTCTGCAGCAGATGATACCGCCCGTCCCAGTCGTTCCAGTCGCCCACCACGCTGACCCGTTCGGCCCCCGGCGCCCACACCCGAAAGCGCACGCCACCGACGCCGTCGCAGGTTTCGGTTTGCGCGCCGAGCAGGCGGTGGCTTTCGTAGAGCCGGCCTTCGGCAAAGAGATAAAGGTCGTCCTGACTGGCGGTGGGCGGGAAGGCGTACGCATCGAAACACTCGCGACCATCCACCCGCAGCCGCCAGGGTTTGTTCGGAGCGCGCCGCCGGCGGAGTTCAAACAGTCCCGCTGGATGCACACAGCGCATGGCCTGCGCGCCACGGGCGCTCAGCAGTTCGACCGCTTGCGCGCCCGGTTGCCATGCGCGGATCACCCATTGCGCACCGGCCGGGTGCACGCCGAGCAGCCCGAAGGGGTCGTAATCGCGCGTTTCCAGCAGACGGGTGATGTGATCAGCTTGGGCAGACATCTTGCTTCGTATGATACCGGTCGCAACGGCTAACACGCCGGTCGGGCGCAACTTACCGGCTTATGGAGGCAACAGGCGATGGCGGATTCCCTCGATCTGGTTTTTCTCTGGCACATGCACCAGCCGGACTATCGCGCGCCGGAAGACGGCGATTACGTGCTGCCCTGGGCGTATCTGCACGCCATCAAGGACTACACCGACATGGCCGCGCATCTCGAGCGCCATCCGGCAGTCCGCGCGGTGGTCAACTTTGTCCCGGTGTTGCTGGACCAGCTGGAAGACTACGCGCAGCAGATTCATCACGGCCCGCTGCGCGATCCGCTGCTGCGTTTGCTGGTTCATGAGCACATCGAGCAGCTCACGCTGGAGGACAAACGCGCCGCCATTGCAAGCTGCTTTCGCGCCAATCACTCGCGCACCATCGAGCCTTTTCCCCCGTATCGCCGCCTGCACGCGCTGCAGGAAATCGCGACCGCCGAAGGCGACAGCGCGCTGGCCTGGCTGTCCGGCGACTACTTTGCCGACCTCGTCACCTGGTATCACCTCGCGTGGACCGGCGAGACCGAGCGCCGGCGCAATCCCTTGCTCGCCTCGCTGATGAGCAAAGGCGAGGGCTACACCCTGAGCGAACGTCGCGCGCTGCTGGCGGCGATCGGCGCGATGATTGCGGGCCTGGTGCCGCGCTATCGGGCGCTGGCTGAACGCGGACAGATTGAACTCTCCTGTTCGCCGGAAGCGCACCCCATCGCGCCATTGCTGCTGTCATTCGGGAGCGTCCGCGAAGCGATGCCCGAAGCGCCGCTGCCGGCGGCGCCCTGCTATCCCGGCGGACGACAACGCCTGGATCGTCATCTCGACAGCGCGCGCGCCAGCCACGCCCTGCGCTTCGGCACGGTGCCGACCGGCATGTGGCCGGCCGAAGGCGCGGTGTCGGGCGCGGCGCTGGCGCGGATGCAGGAGGCCGGCGTGCGTTGGGTGGCGAGCGGTGAGGCGGTGTTGATGCACACCCTGCTGAACGCCGGGCAGGAGATCGACCGCGCCCACCTGCTTTACCGGCCGTGGCAGGACGCCAGCGGCACCACGATTTTTTTTCGCGACGACCGGCTGAGCGATTTGATTGGCTTTGAGTATTCGCGCTGGCACGGGCAGGACGCCGCGCGCCATTTTATGGGCGAACTGGAAGCCATCCGTGCCGCCGCGCCGGACGGCGAAACGCCGCTGGTCTGCGTGATGCTGGATGGCGAAAACGCCTGGGAGTACTACCCGTACAACGCCTGGTACTTTTTTGAGGATCTCTACGCGGCGCTGGCCGAACACCCGACGATTCACACCCGCACGCTGGCCGAGGCGCTCACCCTGCACGCCGCCCGCAGCCTCCCCTTGCCGCCGCTGGTGGCGGGCAGCTGGGTGTACGGCACGCTGTCGACCTGGATGGGCGATGTGGACAAGAACCGCGCCTGGGATCTGCTCTGCAATGCCAAGCAAAGCTACGACCTGAGCGCCGAACGCCTGCGCGCCGAACCCGCGCGTGCCGCCCGCGCCGAGGCCTTGCTCACGCGGCTGGAAGGTTCCGATTGGTTCTGGTGGCTGGGGGCGGACAATCCGCCCGAGGCGGTGGCTAATTTCGAGGCGCTGTTCCGGCGCAATCTGCGCGCGCTCTACGCTGTGCTGGGACTGGCTGCGCCGCCCCAGCTCGATCAGTCGCTGTGTCGCGGCGGCGGTAGCCCGGAAGCGGGCGGCACCATGCGTCGCGGCAGCGGCGCGACCATCAACTAAGGGCCGCGCAAGCGCCAGGAAAATCGCCTATGTCGAATCGTCTTGCCCTGCTGCTGGGGGTGCACGCGCACCAGCCTGTCGGTAATTTTGAAGCCGTGGTCGATGACGCCCATCTCCGCTGCTACCGGCCCTTTCTGCACACGCTTTTCCGCTACCCGGACTTTCGGTTCGCGGCGCATTTTTCCGGCTGGCTGGTCGCAGAGCTCGCCCAACGGTTTCCATCGGACATGGCCCTGCTGCGCAAGATGGTGGCGCGCGGGCAGGTGGAACTCTTCGGCGCCGGCGACTGCGAGCCGGTGCTAGCGGCGATTCCCGCCCGCGATCGCCGGGGGCAGTTGCAGGCGCTTGCCGATCGACTGGCGAGCCAGTTTGGCCAGCGCCCGGGCGGGGCGTGGCTGACCGAGCGGGTGTGGGAGGCGACCGTCGTGCCGGCGCTGCGCGAGACCGGACACCGTTACGTGACGGTCGATGACTATCACTTCCTGTGCACCGGCATGCCGGCCAGCGCGCTCGACGGCTACTACACCACCGAGGAAGACGGCGGCACGCTGGATCTCTTCCCGATTTCCGAGCAGCTGCGCTACCGCCTGCCGTTCTCACCGGCAGCGGATGCGGTTGCCTATCTGGAGGCGCAGGCCGACGAAGGCCGACAGGCGGCGGTGTATTTCGACGACATCGAGAAGTTCGGGATCTGGCCCGAGACCTATGCCTGGGTCTACGAGCAGCGCTGGCTGGAGCAGTTCATCGAAGGGGTGCTGGCATCACCCAAATTGGTGGCGACGACCTATGCGGGGTTTCACGCCAGCCATCGCAGTCGCGGCATCGTGTATTTGCCGACGGCCTCCTACAGCGAAATGAACGAATGGACCCTGCCGGCAGCAGCGGCCGGGGATTACGCCGGCCTGCTGGAACGGGTCAAAGCGGGCGAGCGCTGGGAGCAGGAGCGGGCTTTCGTGCGCGGCGGGATCTGGCGGAACTTCTTCTCGCGCTATCCGGAATCAAACTGGATGCACAAGCGCATGCTGGGCTTGTCGGCACGCCTTGCGGCGGCGCCGGCGTCAGCCGATAGCGCCGGCCTGCAGGAAAATCTCTATCGCGCGCAGGCCAACGACGCCTACTGGCACGGACTCTTTGGCGGGCTGTACCTGCCGCATCTGCGCCGTGCGGTCTGGCGCAATCTGATCGCGCTGGAAGCCGGTCTGGATGCGCTGGCGCCGCGCGAGTCGGTCGCTGCGCAGGACGTGGACAGCGACGGTGCGCGCGAGCACTTCGTGCGCCACGCCGACCTGCAAGTGGTGCTGCGCGATGACGGACTGGGCGCCGCCCACGAGTTCATCAGCTACGCCCTGCAGCACAATTTTGGCGACACCCTGCGGCGCTACGCCGAGCATTACCACCGGGTGTCGCCACAGCGGCCTGCGCACAGCGACGAGCCGGTGAGCGGCATTGCCTCTGCCCACGACCGGGTGGCGTTCAAAACCGAAATCACGGCTGCCGATCTGGCGGTCGACGCGCACGGGCGTGTGCTGTTTGTGGACTGTCTTTGCGCCGCCGACGGTGGCCGCACGCCGCTGCGCAATTGGCAAATCATCAGCGCAGACGGGCAGCGTCTGGAACTGACGCATGCCTTGGCCGACGCGCAGGCCGGCCTGCGCAAAACCTGGCAGCTGACGGCGAGCGGGCTCGAGGTGAGCTACAGCGGTGAACTCCCGGCCGGGCTGCAGCTCGAAACCGAAGTAAACCTCGCGCTGCCCAGCTGCGACGGCTACGGCGGGCGCTATGTGGCGCCGGATGGGCATTTTCCGGGTGGCTTCGGGGCGGTGCTCGAATATGCCGAGTTGTGCCAGTTTGCACTGGAGGATGCGGCGCTCGGCGGCCGGCTGGACCTGTCCTGCGCCGCGCCCGTTGTCGCGCAGATGGCCCCGCACTACACGGTGTCGCAGTCGGAGGCGGGCTTCGAGAAAATCATGCAGGCCGCCTGCCTGCGGCTGCGCTGGCGGGCGGGGGAACAGCGCATTGCGCTGCGGCTTTCCCCATGCGCGTCGTGGCTTTAATGCCGCTCGCCACGAGTGCTAGATAAAACCGGCGGCTAATGCTCAAATCACCAGCCCCCAAGTCGTTTTGATACCTTGAATACGGACCAGCCCAACACGCCAGGCATCGAAGACATTCGCGCTGCGGCCACGGTGATTCGGCGGGCTATCGCGGATGCGGACGGGCCGTTGCCGCCCAGCTTCCTGATGACCTTCATGCTGCGCGACTGGCGGCGCTATCTGGCCTACGTCCACCGTCGGGCGGGTTCGCGCAGCATCATCTGGCGGACCGCGGAAGAACTCACTGTGCGCATCGTGAGCAGCACGGTGCCGCTGCCCACCCGTGAGGCGCGTGACGAACTTGTGCGGGGGCTGCCGAAGCTGGTGCACGAAATCAAGACCGGGATGGCGCTGGCTGGCATGTCGGCCGCGCAGCGCGACGCGTTTCTGCTCCAGTTGCGTGCCCACCATCTCTCGCTGCTCAGCGCACCGCTGGATCCAGGCCTTAACCAGCGACCGGATCTTTCCCAGACCGTGGCGATGGATGTGGCCGACCCGCGCTATCGTTCGCTGCTGGACCAACTCGACGGTCTGGAGAGCATGGACGGCCTCGAACACATCGAAATGTAGGCGCCTGCGCGGCGTCGGGGCTAGCGCGGCAGTTGCAGCGTGAAGCCGACGTAGCCGGTGATGCCCTCGGTCTGGTACCCAAAAATTTCCTGATAGCGCTCGTCCAGCGCGTTTTCTACCCGCGCATTCAGGGCGAGCGTGGGCGTGAGCTGGTAGCGACCTGCAATCCCGACCAGCGTGTAGGGCGCTAAATCCTGTCGCTGCGGGGTGTAGAACGGCGGCAGGAAGCTGTCGTCCTGCTGTGCGCCGCTGTGGTTGAGGTGCAGATCGACGAGGCCCCGGCGGTCCGCGCTGCGATAGGCGGTGCTGGCCGCCAGCGCGTGCGGCGCGCGCCGGATTTCCGCCTGACGCTTGCCGCTGGCGCCATCGATTTCAGTTGCGTCCAGCCAGGTGTAGGCCAGCCGCGCATCCCATTGCGGGGTAAATTGCAGACGACCGGTGAACTCCACGCCCTGCCGGTGACTGCTCCCCGGGCGATTCTCCGCGCTGAAGCTATTGGTCGATGCTTGATAGACGAAGCCGTCGATTTCGTCGGTAAGGGTTTCGTTGAAATAGGTCAAGCCCAGCTGCACGCGCTGCGCGAGCAGCGGCTGCTGCAGCCCGATTTCCCAGCCGCGCGACTGCTCCGGGCGCAAGGCATTGTTGCCCAGAAATACCGGGTCGCCGGGCGGCGCCGCCGAGTAGCCGTAGCGGTCGAAAAAGGTCGGCGCCTTCTGGCCGGTGGCGTAGGACCATGAGAACAGCGTGCCGGTGCTTGCCATCAACTGCGTCAGCGCCACGCGCCAGGTGCCGACATCGGCAAAGGCATCGCTGTCGTCGAAGCGTCCGCTCGCGGTCAGGCTGGTGTGTTCGGCGAACGTTAGCCGGTATTCGCCGATGTAGCCCAGCACCTGATAGTCGCGGTCCTGTCGCGGGTCATAGCCAAACATCACCGGGCCGCGCTGGCTGAAGCGCTGTTGTTCGTAGTCGAAGGCAAGGCTCAGGACGTGGCTCGCCGGCAGCAGCCAGGCGCTGTTGGCGCGAAGAGAGCTCTGATACTGCGCCTTGTATTTATCGCCAGTGACCTCGGCATCCACAAAGCTTTCGCCGTCCAGATCGTCGTTATGCATGCGGCTCCAGTTGCCGCTGAGTTCGTTGCGCCAGGCACCGTCGAAGCTGTCGTGGCGCACGCGAAACTGGGTGTAGGCCTGCAGCAGCGTGGTTTTACCGGTGGTATCCGCCGGAATCCCGTTGGCATAGTCGTTATTGACGCGGGCGCCGGTGACCCGCCCCGTCACTTCAAGCCGCAAATCCGGGCGTGCATCCCAGCCGGCCTTGGCGTTGAGCGTGGTATTGCGATAGCCGTCGTCCTCGCGCCCGGTAGGGGAGAGATTGATGCCCTCGCTTTCAAAATGGCTGACTGCCAGCGCGCCATCCAGTCCTGCGCGGGCGCCGCTGACGGCGGCGTTGGTGCGAAATGTGCCCAAGGCGCCGCCCTCCACGGCGACCGAAGCCGCCGGCCTGGCGTCACCCTGTCGGGTGATGATGTTAATCACGCCTGAGATCGCATCGCTGCCCCACAGCGCGCTCTGCGGACCGCGCACGATTTCCACCCGCTCCACGTCGCTTGCGGGCAGATGGGCAAAATCGAAGCCACCGCCGCGGGTCAGGTCGTTAGCCTCGACGCCGTCGATCAGCACCAGCACGTGGTCGGCCTCGCCGCCGCGGATGCGCAACTGGGTTTGCTGGCCTGTCCCGCCGCTGCGGTTCAGTGAAAAGCCCGGCTCATCGCGCAGCAACTCGCTAATGAACGCAGGATTTCGTCGCTCAATGTCCTCGCGCGTAATGACGGAGGTGCCGCTGCCTGCGGTATCGAGCGTGATGGGGGTGCGCGCCGCGGTAACGACGATTTGCCCGAGTGATGCGGCAGCATCGACCGGTGCAGTGTGGGCATTGGAGGCGCCTAGCAGGGCGCAGGAAAAAGCAAGATAACGCATGGTCTGTGGGTGTCCGCATCGCGCTCACCCGCGCGATTGCCACAAGGGGTATCGGGGCACAGACGCGAGACGACAGCACAGTGTCTGTCTACTGGTCCTGAGTCAGCCCGCCGCGACCCGGTTGATAGAGGCTTCTGGCCGGTCTCCGGACTTACGCAGTGGTGTTGCCACCAGAACGCCTCGCCTTCCCATGCATGAGCACAGTGGCGCGAGAGGCGTTCGCTACGCTTACCGTTGCGGGGGCAGTGCCGGATTTGTTTCATGCTGAAACGCACCGGCTTCCCGATTATCCCGCGAGTTGTGAGGCTCGCAGGCACCTGAAGCAAGGTTCAAAACGAGCGCGGAGGGTAGCGGGCGGGTAAGGCGGCCGTCAACGTCGCGCTAAAAAAGAAATATTCAGGCGAAAAAAAGGCCGGTCATCCGCGTGACCGGCCTTTTTCACGAACCCTTGCGGACGCCTTAGGCGCCAGCAGCGTCCTTCAGTGCCTTAAGCGCAGAAGCGCGAACCGATACGCTGGCCGGGCGGGCCGGCATGTCGCGCATCTCGCCGCTGAAGGGGTCTTTGCGCGGGCCGGCCTTGATGGCCTTCTTGTTCACGCGACGCAGCTTCACACCGAGTTCCGGAATGCTGATCTCGCCCGAGCCCTTGTTGTTCAGGTGGCGAATGGCATGGGCGCGGATCGCGCTCAGCACTTCCTGCACCTTCTTCTTCGGCAATTCGGTGGCTTCAGCCACAGCGGCCAGAATCTGGCTCTTGGTTTCTTTGGTCTTGATAGCGGGTTTCGCTCGGCTCATCGGATGCTCCCGTAGGTGTTATGACAGCTGGGTCGGAGGGCTGGCGGCCTCTGGCAAAGGCGGTGGCCGCAACTCCGACATTCTTGTGTTTGGTTCGACGTATCGCGCGATCGGGGCCGGATGGATCCCCATCAGCCGGGGCCGAGCAGCGCCCGGCTAATATAATCGGAGAAATGCGGTTTGTAAGCCTTGACACTCTCCGATTTCGGGATGAAATCGTAGATTTCTACTGCTGAATTGCATGAAATTCAGGTCGGCCCTGCGCTCAGGCCAAGCCGCGCGGCAATCGCTCGCAGTGCAGGGACCGCCCCGCACGCCATTCGATGCTGCACGCGCTGACTCAGTGACGTCTCATCAGGATTGATTTCGACCGTGGTCGTGCCGCGGCGACCGGCCGCCACCACGGGGTCGTGGATGTAGGGAAAACCGGCGGTGGTGCCCACCGCAAACATCACATCAAAGCCCTTCGCCAATTCGCGTTCATAGCGAGCCAGGTCGGCGACCGGTAGCATTTCGCCGAATAACACGACCATCGGCCGCAGCACCGCCCCGCAGGCCGCGCAGCGCGGAGGCAGGCTGAGTTCATCGAACGACGACACTTCGGGACCTTGCGTGCAGCCGGTGCAGATGAGTTCCCGCAGGCGCCCGTGTAACTCGATCACCCGTTGGCTACCCGCTCGCTGATGCAGGCCGTCAACGTTTTGCGTGATGACCCAGACCTCACACTGTGCGTCCAGTGCGGCGATGAGTTGGTGGGCCAGATTAGGTTCGGCGCCGCGGCAGGCACGTTCAATTTCCAGCAGGTACTTCCAGGTTAGCGCCGGCTCGCGCGCGAAAACATCGCCCGACAGGATTTCCTCGATCGGCCGGCCTTCTTCGCGCGTCATGCCGTTGTACAAGCCACCGACGCCCCGGTAGGTGGGTAAACCGGATTCGGCCGACAGCCCGGCGCCGGTCAAAAAAGCGACCCGCCGGGCGCCGCGCAGTGCTGCGGCCAATACTTCGGCGATGTCGTCGATCGGCGCGGACATCAGGTGCTCCCTCACACTGGCGATGAGCGGCGAGATTAATCCAGCAGCGCGGAAAATGCCTCGTGAGTGAAGCGAAACACCCGTCCGCCCAGTTCGGCCGGCAGGCTGGTGCGCTGCAATTGATCGAGCACCGGCCCCTTCACCTCGGCGAGATGCAGTTTGATTTGGCGGGCCGCCAGCCCGTGGTTCATCTCCAGCAGCCGCTCCAGAGCGGTTGCGTCGATATGGCTGACCGAGGACAACACCAGAATGACGTGCCCGGCGGTGGGCTGCGCCGCGAGTGCTTCCTGCACGGCGTGTTCCAGCGTGCTGATGTTGCCGAAGAAGAGATTTTCGTCGACCCGCAGCGCAAGGATATGCGGCCAGGTCGTGACCTCCGCGCGTTTCACATTCCGGTATTGCTCGGTGCCTGGCACCCGCCCGATAACCGCGATATGTGGCTGACTCGCCTGCCAGACGACGGTCAGCAGCGAGAGCGCGACGCCGAGCGCAATGCCGGCTTCGACGCCCAGCGTGAGCACGCCAAGCGCGGTGGCCAGATAGGCGAGCCCGTCGGGCGGGGAATAGCTCCACATCCGGCGCAAATCAGCAGGATTCAGCAGGCTGGTCATCGGCACGATGATGCTGGCGGCAAGCACGCATTTGGGCAGACGCTCAAACAGTTCGCTGACGTTGAGGAGAATTACGACCAGCGCCAGCGCAGACACCACGCCCGCCAGCGGCGAGCGCGCGCCAGCCGCATAGTTCACGACCGAGCGCGACAGGCCGCCGGTCACCGGCAGGCCGCCGGCCAACGAGGCCATGACGTTGGCGGCTCCAAGACCCAGCAGTTCGCGATTGGGGTCGATTTGCTCCCGCTCGCGCATCGCCAGCGACTGTGCGACCGAGACGCTCTCGATGAAGCCGACCAAGGCGATGGCCCCGGCCGGCAGCAGCAGGGCCTGCAGGGTGCCCAGTTCAAGTGTCGGCAGCCCGAGTGACGGCAAACTGGACGGCAAACTGCCGACCACGGCGACGCCCGCGGCCTGGTCAAGATTCATCAGCGCCGTCAGCGCGATGGCGACCAGCACCACGCACATCGGTGCCAGACGCGCGCCCATCTCGGCCGCGCCGGGCCTAAGACCCAAACGGCGCAGCAGTGGCCCCAGATAGCGCCGCGCCAGCGCGAGCGCCAACACCGCGACGGCGCCCATCAGCGCAGTGGCAGGGTGCGCCCCGGCAAGGGCGGAAGGCAGCGCGATCGCAAGTGACAGACCGCTGTGGCCGTGGCCCTGCACGCCGAATAGCGGAAACAACTGCCCCAGAATAATCAGCACCGCCGAGCCGGCCATGAAGCCGTTCACCACCGGGTGGCTCAGCAGGTGCGCGATGACGCCCAGACGCAGCACGCCGCACAGGATGAGCAGGCCGCCCGAGAGCAGCGCCAGCACCAGCGCGAGACCCACTGCTTCCGGTGAACCGGTGGCGGCGAGCGGCGCGATGGCCGAGGCGGTCATCAGCGAAACCACCGCGACCGGACCCACCGCCAGGGTGCGCGAGGAGCCGAACGCCGCATAGGCCACGATGGGCAGGATGCTGGCGTAGAGCCCCGCTTCTGCGGGCAGGCCGGCTAACAGCGCGTAGGCCAGACTCTGCGGGACCAGCATCATCACGACGACGAGGCCCGCCACCAGATCCTGCCGCGCGCTCGCCCCGCTGTAGCCGTTCAGCCAGGGCGGACGCCACGCGAAGCCTGCCCGTCCGCCCGCCACTTCAGCGCGTCCGACCGCCGGCGAGCTGGTAGAGCTTCGCTGCCCGCGCCCCCGAGCGGCAGAAGGCCAGCACGGGCGTCGGCAGCCGGGCAATGAGCGCCGCCATCGCATCGACGTCGGTTTGCTTCAGGTCGCTTGGAATGACCGGCAGATAGGCGTATTCGAGGCCCGCCGCCGCGGCAGCCTGCGCGATGCTGTCGCTTGCGGGTTGGCTGGCGCCGCCTTCCAGATCCGGCCGGTTGTTGATGACGCTGCGAAAGCCCGCCGCGGCGACCGCGGCCATCTGGGCGGGTTCAAGCTGCGGCGCGACTGCGAACTCGGCGTTAAGCGATTCAAACGGAAAGGACATGGTTAACTCCTGACGGCGACGCGTGGCGCCGGGTTCTTGAGATAGCGATCGAAGAATTCAAACGCGAGCATGCCGAGCAGCATCGCGCCCACAAAGAGTAACGCGCTGGGCGCGGCGCGACCGAGCGCGACCAGCGCAGGGCCCGGGCAAAAGCCCGCCAGACCCCAGCCGGCGCCGAACAGCAGGCTGCCGCCGACCAGTTTCGGATCGATGTCCCGCGCGGTGGGCAGTTGCATCGGCGCGCCCAGCAGCGAGCGAGTGCGCCGGGCAGCCAGCGCAAACGCGCCGCTTGCGACCGCGATGGCGCCGCCCATCACCAGCGCGAGTGAGGGGTCCCAGGCGCCGCCCAGATCGAGGAAGGCAATGACCTTCGCCGGATTGGTCATGCCACCCAGAATAAGGCCCAGCCCAAACAGCAGACCGCAAACAAACGAGGCGAGGATGTTCATGGAGGACTCCTAGTTCAGGACGTGATGGGTGAGAAAAACCGTGAGAAATCCGCTCGTCATGAAGCTTAGCGTGGCGACAATGGAGCGCGGCGACAGGCGTGAAATGCCGCACACGCCGTGGCCGCTGGTGCAGCCCGAGCCCAGCCGGGTGCCGACGCCGACGAGTAGTCCGGCGACCACCAGCAGCGGCGCCTCGGCAGCTACCTGCATGGTCGGCAGTTCCATGAACAGGCCGAACACCAGCGGCGCCACCAGCAGGCCACCCACGAAGGCCACGCGCCAGGCCAAATCGCCGGCGCGCGGTCGCAGCAGTCCGCCCAGTACGCCGCTAATGCCGGCGATGCGTCCGTTCAGCAAGACAAACAGGGCGGCGGACAGGCCCAGTACGGCGCCGCCCGCCAGCGACGTCCAGGGGGTGAAGTTGTTCCAGTCGATAGTCACGGGTGCGCTCCTTCAGGGTTTGCAGAACAGGATGTAGAGATGGGCAAGCGTGCTTTCGACGCGCTCGTCCGCCAGCCGGTAGTAGATGTTTTTGCCATCGCGACGGGTGGCGACCAGGCCTTGTTCGCGCAGAACGCCAAGCTGTTGCGAGAGCGTGGGTTGCCGAATATCCAGCAGTTGCTCCAGTTCACCCACGCCACGCTCACCGCTTAGCAGCTGGCAAAGCAGGAGCAGTCGGTCCTCGTTGGCAAGCAGGCGCAGGAAACTCGTGGCATCCGCCGCCGAACGACGCATCGCGCCGAGATCCAGCCCCTCGGGTTCATTCTGTTTTTTTCGAACGGTTGGCATAGCGGTTTCGATCAATTACATTTCATAAAAATATAGATTATAAAATCCTAAATAGAAACCCCGGCAGACCAACTTTCGAGGACAAGCCATGGCTCCCCAGATCAAGACATTTTTCGACCCTGCGACCTGGACCTTCACGCACGTGGTGTATGACCGTGTCGGCGGGCGTGCCGCCATCATCGATCCGGTGCTGGACTACGATCCGAAATCGGGACGGCTGACCAGCGCCTCGGCGGAAACGGTGGCTGCGTTTATTCGCGAACAGCGCTTGACGGTTGACTGGCTGCTCGAAACCCATGCCCACGCCGACCACGTGTCCGGTGGCCATCACCTGCAGGCCCAGCTCGGCGGACAACTGGGCATCGGTGAGCACATCACCATCGTGCAGGAGACTTTCCGGAAGATTTTCAATCTGGGCGCAGCGTTCGCCGCGGACGGCTCGCAGTTTCAGGCCCGGTTTGCCGACGGGGCGCGATTTGCGATCGGGGATTTGGAAGCGGAGGTTTTGTTTGTGCCCGGACACACCCCGGCCTGCATCGCCTACAAGGTGGAGGACGCCGTATTTGTGGGCGATACCCTGTTCGCGCCGGATGTTGGCACTGCGCGCTGCGACTTCCCGGGCGGTGACGCCCGCACGCTGTACCGCTCAATCCGTCGTTTGCTCGAAATGCCCGCCGAAACGCGCATTTTTTTCTGTCACGACTACCCGCCAGAAGGCCGCGAAATTACGCCGATGTGCACGGTGGCGGACCAGCGCGAGCGGAATATTCACGTGCACGACGGGGTATCGGAAGCCGCGTTTGTCGAGATGCGCTCGGCGCGCGACCGGACCCTGGCGATGCCGGTGCTCATCCTGCCCGCCATCCAGCTCAACATCCGGGCCGGCGAGTTGCCGCCGCCCGAAGACAACGGCGTCGCCTATCTCAAAATCCCGCTTAATCTGCTGTGAGATCGCCGGCGGCCGCGTCGGCCGCCACCTGCGTTTCCAAGGCCGTCAGCGCCTGCGCCAGATGCTGGCGGTCGGCCGCGGAAAGACGCGACAGGAGCCGCGTTTCGTAGGCGCGGGCCAGCGGCACGATCTCGGCGTACACGCGCTGGCCCGCGGCGGTCAGCCGCAGCATGGAACAGCGCCGGTCGCTCGGCGAACTGCGCCGTAAAATCAGTTTGCGCGCCAGCAAGCCGGCGATGGCACGGCTCACGGTGACGCGATCCATTGCCGTTCGGCCGCCGACAAAATCCGCCGAGACGTTCGCGTGTTGGCCGAGCACCGCGATGATGCGCCACTGCGGAATGGTGATGCCGAAGCGCTTGGCATAGAGCGCCGCCAATTCGCGGCTGACCGTATTGGCGAGTACCGACAGGCGGTAGGGCAGGAAACCGCTGAGGTCCAGCGCCGTCGGCGACTCACTCACGGCGCGAAATGGCGCGGGAGATCCCGCCAACTGTCTGGATAGTCCGTTTGCCGCGCAGGATGGGCCATGGCGCCGGCGCTGACGGCCATTGGATAGCGGGATTCAAACATGAAGGCCAGCGTGTCTTCGATCCGCACCGGCACCAGCGCCGCCGTGCTGGCTCGCGCATGCACCGCTGCTTCCGGGCCGTGCGGCACCATGCTGTTGTGCAGGCTGACGCCGCCGGGCTCAAAACCACGCTCGCGGGCATCGTAGGTGCCGCGCACCAGCCCCATGAATTCGCTCATCAGGTTGCGGTGGTACCAGGGCGGCCGAAAGCTGTGCTCCGCCACCGCCCAGCGCGGCGGGAAGATTACGAAATCGACGTTCGCCACGCCGGCCGTGTCCGAGGGCGCGGTCAGCACCGTGAAGATGGACGGGTCGGGATGGTCGTAGCTAACCGTATTCATGACGTTAAAGCGCGCCAGATCGTATTTGAGTGGTACCGCCGTGCCCACCCAGGCCACGACATCAAAAGGTGAGTGGGGGAGTTCGCTGCGCCAGCAGGAACCGCCGTAGCGCGTAATGAGTTCGTGCGCGCCGACCAGATCTTCAAACGCCGCGGTAGGCGCCAGAAAATCCCGGTCGTTGGCGAAACCGTCGGAGCCGACCGGTCCGCGCTCCGGGAGCCTGAAGGCGGCGCCGTAGTTCTCGCAGACATAGCCGCGGGCGAGGCCGTCAGGCAAATCAACCCGCCATTTCATGCCGCGCGGAATGAGGGCAATTTCGCCGGGCGCCACGAGCAGTTGACCGCATTCCGTCGTCACCGCCAGCCGCCCCTGCTGCGGCACGAGCAGCATCTCGCCGTCCGCATTGACGAAGGAGCGGCGGTCCATGTTGCGGCTGGCGACATACACGTGTGCCGCCATACCCAGTTGCAGCGCGGCGCTACCGCAGGCGGCAACGGTGTACAGGCCGTCGACGAAATCGCAGTGCGCCTCCGGCAAGGGCCAGGGGCTCCAGCGCAGCGGCATGGGCGGGCTTGGTGAGGACAATGGGGCGCTTAGGAAGCGCTCCTGCGCGTAGGGCGTCGCCCGACCGGCGACCACCGAGGCTTGGATGCGGTAAAGCCAGGTGCGCCGGTTGTCCCGCCGCGGCGCGGTGAACGCGGTGGCGCTGAATTTTTCCGCGTACAAACCGTAGGGCACTTGCTGCGGCGAGAACTGCCCAACCGGCAAGGCGCCCGCCAGCGCTTCGCTGGCATGTTCATTGGCAAAGCCCGAGAGGTAGCGCAAGGCCGTGAAATCGGAAGCGGCGAGCGGGGAGGGGGGCATGATTCCTCCGGACGAACAGTTGCGGTGCCGGTCAGTATGGTTTCAAATGAAACTAATCTCAACGCGTGCAAGGAACCCGTGGTGAAACTCGCAAGCCTGCGTGAAGGTGGCCGCGACGGCACGCTGGTGCTGGTTAATCGCGAGTTGACGCACGCGCTGCGGGTGCCGCAGATCGCGTCAACCCTGCAGGCGGCGCTGGACGACTGGCAGCGCGTTGCGCCGCGACTCGCCGAGGCCGCGGCGCTGCTTGAGCGCGGCGTCGCGTCGGCCATTTTTGCGTTCAACCCCCGGGCCTGTGCGGCACCCTTGCCCCGCGCCTATCAGTGGGTGGACGCCAGCGCCTACGTTAATCACGTCGAGTTGGTTCGCCGGGCGCGGGGTGCCGAACTTCCTGCCAGCTACTGGCATGAGCCTTTGGTCTATCAGGGAGGCTCGGACGATATGCTCGCCGCGCACGACCCGCTGCCCTTGCTGGATTCAGCCTACGGGCTCGATTTTGAAGCCGAATTAGCGGTGATTACCGACGATGTCCCGCAGGGTGTTGATCGCGAGACCGCGCTCGGGCATGTGCGCCTGCTAACCATTGTCAACGACGTCTCCCTGCGTCACCTCATCTCCGATGAACTGGCGAAGGGCTTCGGCTTTTATCAGTCCAAACCCGCCAGCGCCTTCGCCCCGGTGGCGGTAACACCGGACGAGCTGGGCGCGGCCTGGCACGGGGGCAAGCTGCACCTGCCGATGCTCTGCGACTTGAACAGCCAGCGCTTCGGCGCGCCCAACTGTGGCGACGACATGACCTTCGACTTTGGCCAACTGCTGGCGCATCTCACGCTGACGCGGCGGCTGGGTGCCGGCACCGTGCTGGGCTCGGGCACGGTCTCCAACTACGACCGCAGTCGCGGATCCGCCTGTATCGCCGAACGCCGGATGCTGGAAATCCTGAATAACGGCGCCGCGCAAACGCCGTTTCTGGCCGCTGGCGATGTGGTGCGCATCGAGATGCGGGATGACGCCGGCCACAGTCTCTTCGGCGCGATCGAACAGACCGTGGTCCAGAGCTGAACGCCGATGAGTGACGCCCCGCAGCGACTGGATATGGCAATGCGTCGCGCGCAACAGGCCCGCCGCCAGTTCGCCGCCACGCCCATCGACGCCGCCGAGGCGCATGTGCCGGTGGTTATCGTGGGCGCGGGTCCGGTCGGTCTTGCACTGGCCGTGGATCTGCGGGCACAGGGCGTGCGCTGCGTCGTGCTCGAAAAACACGACGGGCTCAGTCAGGGTTCGCGGGCCATCTGCTGGGCCAAACGCACGCTCGAAATTTGCGACCGTCTGGGCGTGGCGCAGCCCATGGTCGAGAAGGGCATCACCTGGAACACCGGGCGCGTCCTGCTCGGTGAGAACCCGCTGTACAGCTTCGATTTGCTGCCGGTGCGGGCGCAAAAATTTCCCGCGTTCATCAATCTTCAGCAGTACTACACCGAGGAATACCTGATCGATGCGTTGGCGCAGGACTCACCGCTGCGCTGGCAGCATCGGGTCGACGCGCTCAGCGTCCAGCACGATGGGGTGCATCTGACGGTCAACACACCCGGCGGGAATTACCGCCTGCACTGCGACTGGCTGGTCGCCGCAGACGGTTCGCGCAGCACGGTGCGGCAAGCCATGGGGCTCGACTTCGAGGGCCGCAGCTTTGAAGACAATTTCCTGATCGCAGACGTGCGGATGAAAGCGCCGTTCCCGGCCGAGCGTCGGTTCTGGTTCGAGGCGCCGTTTAACGAGGGCCGCACCGCACTCATGCATCAGCAGCCTGACGACGTCTGGCGCCTCGATTTCCAGCTCGGCTGGGACATCGACCGCGAGGCTGCCATCCGCGAAGAAAACGTCACCCGGCGAATCCGCGCCATGTTGGGCCCCGACATCGACTTCGAATACGAATGGGTCAGCCTCTACACCTTTCAGTGCCGGCGCATGGCGCGCTTTGTCCACGACCGCGTCATTTTTGCCGGTGACGCGGCGCACCTGGTGTCGCCGTTCGGCGCGCGCGGCGCCAATGGCGGCATTCAGGATGCCGACAATCTCGGCTGGAAACTCGCGCGCGTGCTGCGCGGACTGGCCAGCAGCGCGCTCCTTGAAAGCTACAACGACGAGCGAACCCACGCCGCCGACGAGAACATTCTCAACTCCACCCGCGCCACCGAGTTCATGACGCCGAAAACGCCGGTCGAGCGTGCGTTTGGCGAGGCCGTACTCGATTTGGCGGCGAGCCAGCCCTTCGCGCGGGCGTTCGTCAACAGCGGGCGGCTGTCGGTGCCCTGTCATCAGCGACGGTCCGCCTTGACCACGCCCGACAGCACGCCGTTTGCGGGCGCCTTGGCGCCGGGCGACGTGTGTCTGGATGCACCCGTGCTAGGGCCACGCGGCGAACGCTGGCTGTTGGAACAACTGGGCGGGCAATTCGCGGCCCTGTATTTCGTTGGCGATGGCGCCCCTGATCCCGACGCCGTGCAGGCAAGTCTGCCGGCCGAGCTGCCGCTGCTGCCGGTCAGCCGCGCGCCGCAGGCGGCCTGCACGCAAGATGTCGAAGGGCTGCTGACCGAGCGTTATGACGCAGTTCCCGGCTCGCTTTATCTGGTGCGCCCCGACCAGCATCTCGCGGCGCGCTGGCGCGCACCCGACGCCGCAGCGCTGCGCGCCGCGCTCGCGCGCGCCACCCCCTGAATCCACCCTGAAAACCACCAAGGAACGCAGTCGATGAGCAAAGCCTTTGCCTCCCGGGGCGATATGGAGCCCAAGAAAGTCAGCTTTACCAAACTCTCCGCGCACGCCTACGCCTACACCGCCGAGGGCGACCCGAATACCGGCGTGGTGGTGGGCGACGACTGCGTCATGGTGCTGGATGCCCAGGCAACGCCCGTGATGGCGCAGGACGTCTTGCGACACATTCGCACCGTCACGGATTTGCCGGTTAAACATGTGGTGCTGAGTCACTACCACGCGGTGCGCGTGCTGGGGGCCAGCGGTTACGGCGCGGCCAATGTCATCGCCAGCCGCGACACCTATGACCTCATCGTCGAGCGCGGCCAGCAGGACTATCAGTCCGAGCTCGAACGCTTTCCGCGTCTGTTCGACGCGGTGGAATCGGTGCCCGGGCTGACCTGGCCCAATATCGTCTTTAGCGGCGAACTGACGGTATGGCTGGGCTCGGTGGAAGTCCGCCTGCTGCAGGTCGGGCGCGGCCATACCAAGGGCGACACCATCGCCTGGCTCCCGCAGGAACGCGTGTTATTCAGCGGCGATCTGGTGGAATTTGGCGCGACGCCCTACACCGGCGATGCCTATCTCCGCGAATGGCCGGCGACGCTCGATCGCCTGGCCGCGCTTGAACCTGCTGCCCTCGTGCCGGGGCGCGGGGCGGCGCTGACCACGGCGGCCGAAGTGGCCGAGGGCCTGTCCGGCACCCGCGCCTTCATCAAGACCATGTACGAGAGCGTGCGCGACGCCCGCGCGGCCGGCAAAAGTCTCAAGGAGGCCTACGACGAAACCTATGCGCGGCTTAAGCCACAGTTTGGCCATTGGGTGATCTTCGATCACTGCCTGCCCTTTGATATCAGCCGGGCCTACGACGAATCCGGCGGCCTTGACGACCCCCGCATCTGGACTGCCGAACGCGACGCCGAGATGTGGCAGTCGCTGGCCAGTCCGGCGTGAGCCAGCCGACCGCGCCGGGGCTGCGCGATCCCGACGGTTTCTACGCCGCCCTGCTGGCGCAGCAGGCCGGCATGGACCCACCCGAGGCCTTGCGCTTCTGTGCCCGGCTGATCCTGCTGCTGGCCAACGAAGTAGGCGATGACCAGCGCCTGCAAGCGCTGCTGCAGGTCGCCGGCGCGCCGGACTTGATGTCGCGCAGTTGATTTTATTCACGCAGATTTGACCCCGCCTCCCCGATCGGGGAGGCTCCCTTGATGCCTCTTTTTTCGCTTCAGCGTCCGCTAGCGCTGCCGGTCCTCGCCCTGCGCCCGGCGTGCTTGCTGCTGAGCTTTTGGCTGGCCGGCGCGGCCTCCGCCGATGTGCTCAAAATCGAGATTGACGGGGTTAAAGGCGAGTTGAAACGGAATCTGGTGGCGCATCTCGCCGCCGTGCAGGGCGAGGAACTCGACAAGCTCAGCAGCGGCCGCATCCGCGCCATGCACCGCCGGGCACCGGCAGCCCTTGAGGAAGCGCTGCAGGCGCTGGGCTACTACGAGGCGCGGATCGAACCGTCCCTGACGCAGGAACGCGAGAGCTGGCGGGCGCATTACAGCGTTCGCACCGGGGAGCCGGTGCGCATTCGGACCTTGACCATCGATCTGGTGGGCGACGCCGCGCGCGATGAGGCGTTTGCCGACCGCGTCGAGAAATTTCCACTGGCCGTTGGCGACCGTCTGGTGCACGCCCGCTGGGAAGACGGCAAGCGCGCGCTGGAACGCCTGTTGGCCGACCGGGGCTATTTCGACGCGCGCGTGGTGAAGGCCGAGGTCCGTGTGCGGCAGGCGCAGCGCAGCGCACGCGCCGTGCTCGCCATCAACAGCGGGCCGCGCTATTTGTTTGGGGAGGTGCTCTGGCCCAAGACGCGCCTCGCGCCGACGTTCCTGTCGCGCTATGTGTCGATTACGCCGGGCACGCCTTTCAATGCGCGCGAGATGCTGGCCTTCCAGAGCCGCCTGACCGACAGCAACTACTTCGGCAGTGTGCTGGTTGAACCGCGCACAGATTTGGCCGAGGACGAACGCGTGCCGCTCGAAGTAGAGCTGGAAATGCGGCCAGCAAGGCGCTACTCCATCGGCGCGGGTTACGGCACCGATACCGGCCCGCGCGCGCGCGCGTCGTGGCAGCGGCCGTGGGTCAACAAACGCGGTCATCGGGCGGAGGCGGATCTGCGCCTGTCGCAGGTCCAGAGCACCTTGTCGGGTCTGTATTCCATGCCCAGCGCGAAGCTCTGGACCGACTCCGTGGACCTTACCACCGAGCTCAGCAACGAAGACACCGAGGCCAAGAAGTCGCTCAAGCTGCGGGTTGGTGCCGCGCACCTCACAAATCGCCTCGGCTGGCGGGAAGCCATCGGGCTTGAGTACGAAGTGGAAAGCTACGATGTGGCGGAAACCGGCGAGATTGCCGGCCTGCTGGTGCCGTCTGCGCGCTGGACCAGAACCTGGAGCGACGACCCCATCTATACCCGCAACGGCTTGCGCCTGACGCTGGGGCTGCGCGGCGCGCACAGCGCGATCCTGTCTTCGACCTCGTTTGCGCAAGTTCGGCTGGATGCCAAGTACGTGCGCGCGCTGGGCAACACGCGGCTCATCCTGCGCAGCGAGTTTGGCGCGGTCGCCGCGGCAGATTTCGACAAACTGCCGGCCGGCGAGCGTTTTTTCGCCGGTGGCGACAACAGCCTGCGCGGCTTTGACTACCAGACGCTGGGACCGCGTACCGACAAGGGCGATGTGGAAGGCGGGCAATTCCTCATGCTGGGCAGCGTGGAGGTCGAACAAAAAGTGGTGGGCAACTGGAGCGCCGCGGCGTTTACCGACTTTGGTAACGCGCTCAACGACCTTGCCGATCCGATCGCCTGTGGCGTGGGCTTGGGCGTGCGCTGGCTCTCGCCGGTCGGACTGGTGCGGGTCGATCTGGCCAACGGCGTTTCGGATCCTGATTTTCCGTGGCGCGTTCACGTATCGGTGGGGCCAGATTTATGAGCCTGCGACGGTGGTTCCTGCGCGCCCTGCTGATCTTGCTGCTGCTGGCGCTGCTGGCGCCGTTCTGGGCCTTGGGCAGCGCGCGCGGGCTGCAGTCCATGCTGGCGCTGGCCAGCCGCTTGAGCGACGCCAGATTTACCGTGAGCGAGGTCACCGGCAGCCTGGGTGACGGCGCGCAACTCATCGGCGTGTCGCTTCACAGCGACGGCTTTGAGTTGACGCTCGACCGTCTCAGCCTGCAGATCGATCTGGAGGCGCTGTTTCGACGCGAGTTGCACGTCCAGCAGGTTGCCGTAGGCGGGCTAGCGATCCGGCTGCCGCCCGCAGATCCCGCCAGTCCGCCGCTGGCCAGCCTGCCCCCGCTGCCCAGCTTGCCGCTGGGGGTGCGCCTCGATGAACTTACCCTCGATACCTTGGACCTCACGCCCGCAGACGGCAGCCCGCTGCGTCTCACGCGCGTCGCCGGCGCCCTGCGCTGGCCGCGCGGCGGGGCGCTGGAACTGCGCGAGCTGTCGCTTCGTCACGCGCGTAGCGACCTGACCGCGGCCGGTCGTTGGGGCGCGCAAGCGGCCGACCAGCTCACGCTGGAACTGCACTGGCGACATCAGCTCGATGACGCGCTGTTTGTGCAGGGGAGTGGCCTGCTGGACGGGGCCGGCGCGCGCTTCCAATTGACGCAGGAACTGGTGGCGCCGGTGCGCGCACATCTCGATGCGCACCTCGAACTGCCGGTGGGTGCGGCGCCGTGGTCGGTGTCTGTCGATTTGCCATCAGGGCAAACGCTGCCCGGAATGCCGGCCGATCTGCCGCTGCAACAGTTGGCCGCCACCCTGCGCGCGACAGGGGCAGCAGACGGCGCGATCGAGGCCTCAGTCGCCGCCGAGCTCGGGCTGGGGGACTACGGTCGCTGGACGCTTGAGACACAGGCCGCCGGCCGCTCGCCGGATGCGATCGGGCTGCAGCGCCTGCGCCTCGCGGGGCCCGGTGACGCCCGGGTCGAGCTCCACGGCAACGTAGACGCCATCGCGCGCACCGCCACGCTGAACGGCGAGTGGCGCGCCATGCGTTGGCCGCTGACGGGCGTGCCGCTGGTGGAAAGTCCGCGCGGCAGTCTCGATGTGGGCGGCGGGCTGGAACACTTCACCTACCGACTTGACGCCGACACGCTGGCCCGCGTCTGGCCCCGGGCTAACTGGCGGGTGAGCGGGCAGGGCAGCGCCACCCGACTTGCCATTGAATCTCTGGTCATGCAATCCGCCGACGGGCAGGCCAGTCTGCAGGGTGAACTCGACTGGGCCAACGCACTGGCGGTGCAACTCGACGGCCAGTGGCAGCAGTTGCGCTACACCCTGCCGGACCGGCAGATGTTGCGGAGCGCGGCCGGGCGTCTGCACCTGGCGGGTACGCCGGGCGCATGGACGGCCAACAGCGCTTTCGATTTGCAAATTGGCGCCTATCCGCGCGGCCAACTCAGCGCCGAGCTGAGCGGCAGTGAAACGGCCGTGCAGGTCAAGACCTTGCGGGCGGATTTCAAGGAAGGCCAGTTGAGCGCAACGGGCAACGCGGCCTGGGACGGGCCAGCGCCGCGGTGGGAGATCAAAGCCGCCGCCCGCAATTTCAATCCGGCCGCCGTACTGCCCGGCTGGCCGGGGCAACTGGCCTTCGATTTGACGAGCGCGGGTTCGCTGGCGGATTTCAGTCTTTCGCTGCAACACCTCGCGGGCAGCCTGCGCGGGCATGCGCTGCGCGGTGAGGCGGCCGTGGTGCGCAAGGGCGAAACCCTCACCGTGCCCGGCGTGTCGTTGGCGGCCGGGGAGGCGACGCTTGAAGCCAGCGGGGGCGTGGGGCGCGGTCAGGCGCTGCGCTGGCAGCTGCGGGTGCCGGCCCTGCATGCCCTGTGGCCTGAGGGACACGGATCGATCACGGCCGAAGGCGAAATGGCCGGCGAGCTTGCGCGGCCGACGCTCAAAGGGGAATTGGCCATCGCGGCGCTGCAGGTGCCGGGGCTGGCGCTTGAGGCGGCGAGCGCCGATTGGGACCTCGATCTCGCGGGGCGTCGGGAGCAGCGTCTCAGGCTGTCGCTGCAAGGACTCGCGACGGCCGGGCGAAGTCTCAGCGCTGATTTGCATGTCGCGGGCCCGCTGTCGGGTCTGGTGCTGGAATCCCACACCCAACTCGCCGCAGACGAAACCCTGGCGCTGCAGCTGACCGGCACGCTGACGCTGGATCCACCCCGCTGGCGGGGCGCGCTGGAGACCGGGCAATGGGCGCGCGGCAGCACCACGCGCATGACGCTGGCCCAGCCCGCCGCGATGTCACTGAGCGCTGCCGGTGCGGTGCTGGAACGGCAATGCTGGCAGGGTGAGGGGCGGCTATGTCTGGGCGGACAGGTCGATGCCGACGGCCAGTGGCAGGCCGCGCTGGAGAGCGATGCGCTGCTGCTGGAGGCGCTGCCACGGCTGGGTGACTGGCAGCGGGGCGCCTTGTCCGGCGGTCTTGAGGCACGCGGGCGGGGCGCGGTGCTGACGCAGGCCGCCGGACAGCTCAAGCTCGCGCCCACGGTCTGGACGCTGGAGGACGAAGAGCTTCCGCCCATTGGGCATCACGGCATTACGCTGGCGCTGGCCACCAGCGAGGCCGGCCTCAGGCTGGAACTCGACGCGGGATTGGACCAGCCCGCGCCGTTGAACGCTGGCCTCGTCCTCGCGCTGCCCGGCGGCCCCTGGGACCTCAGCGCCCCCGGCACCCTGCCGCTGCAGGGGCGGCTGCGCGCTAGCGCGCCGAAGCTCGCGCCCTGGGCGGCGTATTCCGACGAAGTGGCGGAACTGGCGGGCGAGGGCAATCTCAATTTCGGCCTGAGTGGCAGCCTCGCCGAACCGGTGATTGATGGCGGCGCCACGCTTGCTTTGTCCAAGGTGCAGCTGACGCGGCTCGGCATTGAACTCAAAGACGTGGCGTTGAAACTAAGCGGCGGGCGCGAACACCAACTGCGGGTCGATGGCCGCCTGCGCTCTGGCCCGGGCAAGGCCGAAGTGCACGGCACGGTCTCCATGCTGGCTGAAGGCATGGGCGCAGATCTGCGCATCATCAGCGATGACCTGCAGGTGCTCGACCTGCCGATGGCCAGCGTGCAGGCCTCTGCGCGGCTGGATCTGGACGTCTTTCCACGCAAGGCGGTCCTGAAAGGCGAAGTCAGCATCCCGAAGGCGCAGCTGACCATACGCCAGACCAACGCTCGCACCGAACGCTCCGATGATGTCACCACCGACGAGGATGAGGCGGCCATCCGTCGCGCTTTCGGGCTGGAAACCGACCTCTGGATACGGCTGGGCGAGCAGGTGAAGCTGGACGCGATGGGACTGAAGGGACGGCTCGTCGGCCAGCTGCATCTGCTGGAACAGCCGCAGCAAGCGACTCGGGCGAGCGGCGAATTGCGCATCGAGGAAGGGCATTACGCGCAATGGGGGCAGGACCTCAACTTGCGCAACAGCCGTGTGATCTACACCGGGCAATCGATCACCGACCCGGCGGTTGATGCGCGCGCCGAACGCGTGATTGGCGACGTCACGGCGGGGCTGCGGGTAACCGGCCGTCTGCTCGAGCCGGTGGCGCGGCTCTATTCCTCGCCAGCGATGGGTGACGCCGACGTCCTGAGCTACCTGGTGGCCGGCCAGCCCTTGAGCAAGGCCTCATCCACCGATGCCAATGCGCTGATGGGCGCGGCGGCCACTTTGGGGCTACGCGGCAGCAGCATGCTCACCGACCGCATTGCCCACACGTTTGGGCTGGATGAAATCAAGGTGGGCGGGAATCCCTACGACAAGAACCTCGCGCTGACGGTCGGCAAATATCTCTCACCCCGGCTGTATGTCGGCTACGGCATGGGGCTGGTCGATGACGTCAACACTTTCCGGCTGCGCTACAGCCTGAGCAAGCGGTGGAACGTGGAAGCTGAAACCGGCAGTCGCAGCAGCGCAGATCTGCTTTACACGATCGAGCGCTGAACGCTACACGGCAAAAAGCCGGCGCGGCGGCCGGCTTTGATCGGGGTTGGCGCACCGGGCTGCTCCTGCGTCCGGTGCTGCGGAAAGTGCCGCGAGGGCTAGAAGTCTTCCCACTCCTCTTCGTCTACCTTGCGTGCCACCACCGGTGCGGCCCGGGCCGGCATGGGCACCACCGGCGTCGGTTGCGCTTTGGCGGCTGCCGCGGGTTTCACCGGCACCACCACGGTCTCGGCTTTGGGCGCGGCCGGGGCAACTGCCACCGATTTGCGCGCCGTTGCCTTGGGCGCAGGCGTCGGCCGCTCGGCGCGTGCCGGCGCTTCGGCCGGGATGTCGTCGCGCGACATCCGCATGCGGTTTTTTTCAACCAGCCGGAACGCGCTCACCGCTTCCTGCAGGTGCTGCGCTTGCTGCTCCAGCGACTTCGCCGCCGCCGCCGCCTGCTCCACCCGCGCCGCATTCTGCTGGGTGACGTCTTCCATCTGTGTCACCGCCTGATTGACCTGATCAATCCCCGAACTCTGCTCGGCCGACGCCGAAGAAATCTCCGCCATGATGTCGGTCACGCGCTGCACCGAGGTCACGATTTGCGTCATCGTCTCGCCGGCCTCGCGAACCAGCGTCGAGCCGCCGTCGACCTTCTGCACCGAGTCGGAGATGAGCCCTTTGATTTCCTTCGCCGCCGCTGCCGAGCGCTGCGCGAGGCTGCGCACTTCGGCCGCCACCACCGAGAAGCCGCGACCCTGTTCGCCAGCGCGGGCGGCTTCCACCGCCGCATTCAGCGCCAGGATGTTGGTCTGGAAAGCGATGCCGTCGATCACGCCGATGATGTCCACAATCCGGCGCGAGGACTCGTTGATGGAATCCATGGTCTCGACCACGCCACCGACCAGTTCACCACCCTTGATGGCGATAGACGAAGCGGCCATCGCCATCTGGTTCGCCTGTTTCGCGTTCTCGGCGTTCTGCTTCACGTTGGCGGCCAGTTCTTCCATGCTGGACGCCGTCTCTTCAAGACTTGCCGCCTGCTGCTCGGAGCGCCGCGAGAGATCCATATTGCTGACCGAGATTTCGCCGGCCGCGGTGCGGATGGAATCCGCCGCGCCCTTGATGTTGGCGATGAGGCCCTGCAGGTTGTCGACGGTGGCGTTGGAGTCGTCCTTAAGCCGCCCGAAGGTGCCAGAGAACTGGCCCTTGATGGTCTCGGTCAGGTCTCCCTTGGCCAGTGCGTTCAGCACCCGCACGACTTCGTTCAGGCCATGCTCGCTGGTGTCCATCAGGCGGTTCATGCCTTCCGCCAGCGTGCGGAAGTAGCCTTCCTTGTCGTCGCTAGGGATGCGTTGCGAGAAGTCGCCGTCGGCGGCGGCAGTGATGAGCGTGGAGACTTCGCCGTCCATCGCCACCCGCAGCGCTTCGTTGCGGCGGGCCTCCGTATCGATGTCCTGCAGTTTGGTCAGCATCTTCTTCATGCTGCCCAGCACGCTGCTGTGGGCGACGTTGTCGGGGATTTCAGCTTCCAGATTGCCGTCGCTGACCGATTCCACGACCTTCGCCACGTCGCCCGGCTTGCCGCCCAGCTGCAGCTTGATTTTGGTCAGGCTGATGATGGACGCCGCCGCGGCGGTGAGCGCGGCCAGAATCACCAGCAGCAACACCACGAACAGCCGGTCGTGTTGCGCGGTGGCCTGAGCGATGGCCGATTCCGGGATGTAGTAGGTCAGCACCCAGGGCGATTCGCTCTTGATGTTCAGGGTCAGGCTGAAGACGTTGCGGTCCGGCGTGCCCTGCTTGATAAGTTCGCCAATGCCGGCGTTGCGGCGGTCGAAGATCCGGGTACCGTTTTTCTCATCGCTCAGCATGAAGTTGACGGGCTCGGGCAGTGTCCAGCCGGCCGCGGCCTGCGCGGCCTTGTCGGCGTCGGTCACTGGCACAAAAGGCACGCCCATCAGCATGGCCTCGAAGACGTTGTTGCGGATGATGGCCGAGATGACGCCCTTGAAGTTGCCCTTGCCGGAGTAGAAGGGCACGGAATAGAGCATCCCGTAGGACTCCTTGACCTCGCCGGTCTTGAGCGAGGGGTACTGCGTATTGTCGCAGGTGCGCATCATCGGCGAGCCGATGGCCGGAATGTCGTCCATCGTGCCGAAGTTGAACCGGGGATGCTGGTTCTTGATCTCGGCGAGTTGCTTGGGGAAGTAGGCGTATTCCTCGGCTTCTGATTCTTCCGGGAAATCCGGGTTGGGCGCGGCTTCTTCCTCGACCGCTTCGGCGGCGCCGAACTTGATGGCGTCGTACATGAAGAAGGGGATTTCGCCCTTCTCGGCGTTCAGGCCGTTAATGACGGCGTAGATCTCCGACACGCTGACCTGGCTGGCCATGTTGTTGTAGATCTCCTGAACGGTGGCGTGTCCTTCGGCGCTGAAGCGTCCGGACTGGACGACGTCTTCATCGTCTTTTTCGAGGCGGTTGCCGCCTTCGATATTGCGCACGCTGGGCAGCAGGCTGATCGCGCGGATGTTCTGATAGACGGTGGTGAACGCCGTCTCAAGCGCCGCCGCTTTGCTGTGCAAGACCTTGTCCCGCTGGCTGTTGATGAAGTTCCGTTCGATCGACTGCTGGGTGTTGACGTGCCACACCGTGAGCCCGACGACCGCGAGCGCGGTGACAAGGAGCACCGCCAGCAGCTCTTTGGTCAGGTAGCGGGAAAGGCCTTGGGAATCGTTCATCAATACGCTCCTATTGCATCTTGACGCCGATGGCGTCTGGTCTAGCCGTTTGGCGGACGGCCCTGTGAGGCTGCTCCGCGCGTGATGGTGGCGTCGAACTTCCCGTCACCGATGACGACTCTCGTCAAGCCCGGTCAGGGGTTCTCGCGTCCTACCAAAACCGTCTGGAACGCGGGGCGATACGCTTGGGTTTTAGGTCGACCGCGTGGCGTCTTTGGCTGCTAGCGGCGTTTGGCACGCATTCTTTAGGGTTTTTGCACCTAAAGAAGGCGTTCGCTCTTGGTGAGATGGCTTGATGCAAGCTCTGCGGGCCATATCGGGGGGTGTTTGTAAGGGATGCGTGCCGCAAGGGGGGAGCGGATTGTGTTACGCGAAGGGCACGGCGCGGGCCCAGTTGACCGGGTTTTTTTCTCAAAAAAGCCCATATGGATATTGGGAATAAATGGCCCGGAGGCGACGACCATGCAATTGCCGCGCATTGGCCGGACATCAGACGCGGTCGCCGGACGCCTGGCCGCGCCACACGCCCGAGCACATTGATGCGGCGTTTTATGCCCGCTATCAGGGGCGCAAACCCTGTCCGCACCGGCGCCATGCGGGCACACTGGCACCCCGTTATCCGGACCAGACTGCAATGTCAGACCAAGAACCCATCGCCGTGCCTTGGGAAGCCCTGTCGCCAGATGCGCTGAGGGGCGTGGTGGAATCCTTCGTGCTGCGCGAGGGGACCGACTACGGGCCGCTGGAATTCTCGCTCGCGCAGAAAGTGGCGCAGGTGACTGAGCAACTGCGGCGGGGTGAGGCGAGCCTGTGGTTCGACCCCGAGACCGAGTCGGTTACCCTGATTCGCAACGAGCGTCGCAGAGGCGGCTGACCAGCGCGAGCAGCGCCAGATCCGAGCCTCGAGGGCCCATTACCGACAGACCAAGCGGGCCCGCGGGCAGGCGGGCCAGCGGCATGCTGATTTGAGGCAGGCCGGCAAGTCCCGCCGGTGAGAGCAGCCCCAGCGCGCGGCGCCGGAAACTATCCATCACCGCCGCTGAAGATCCGCAGAACGGGGCGACGCCGGGCATGGTGGGCAGCAGAATCACCGCGTCGTCGCCCAGCAAGTCCGCCAGACGCGCGCTGATTGCGGCGCGTTGCTGATGGAGCGGGCCCATCGCGCTGGCATCCAGTCCGGCAGCCCAGGCGAAGCGTTCGGCAATCCCGGGCCCAAGTTTGGGCTGATGCGCCGTCACCCATGGGCCTAGCCCTGCCCAGATCTCAGCCCCCTGCAGAGGGCGAAACACATCAAGCCAGTCCCCAAGACCTGTGGGGCTCAGCCGCACGCTCGCGACCGTCGCAAACTGCGCCAGCAGGGCGTTGCGCGCCTCTGCCAGCGTCGGCGCGGCCTCGGGCTCAAGTTCGGCGAAAGCATCTTCTGCAATCAACACGCGCTTGAACGGCGACCGTGCGGGTTCAGGGCCCAGCAGCACGGCGCCTATCGTTTCAAGCAGCGCCGGGTCGCGGGCGAACCAACCTGCGGTATCCATCGACGGTGCAAACGCACACGCGCCAGCCAGCGAAATTCGCCCGTGTGTGGGCCGCATACCGAACACACCGCACAAGGCCGCAGGACCGCGGACCGACCCGCCGGTATCCGAGCCCAGCGCGAAATCGACCAGCCCGCCGGCGGTCGCGGCAGCCGAGCCGCTTGAGGACCCGCCCGGAATACGACCGGGCGCGGCCGGGTTAACCGGGGTGCCGTAATGCGCGTTTTCACCGGCGAGACTGAAGGTCAGTTCATCGGTCTGGGTTTTGCCGACGACCGCGGCGCCGGCGTCCAGCAACTGTTGCACGACGGTGGCGGTGACAGTCGCAGGCGGATGGGCAGCCAACCATTCCGGGCTACCCCAGCCGGTGCGGAAACCAGCGATGTCGTAAATGTCCTTGATGCCGCAGTTGAGGCCCGCCAGCGGGCCCTGCGTCGCGCCCTGCGCTTCGGCATGGCTGTGGCGGCAGAAGGCGTTGAGATGATCGCGATCAAGAATTGAGCTCATGGGCGAAGTATAGGCGGCGACACCGCACGAAGTGCTGTTGATTGCGGTGAAACAGGAGTACGGTGCGGGCACGGTCTTCTTCCCGCTACATTCTTCGCCCTCCGGATTTTCTAGCGCGTCGCAGCTCACCTCATCTGCCGGACACCGGCACATCGAGTCCCGAATCACTTGTGCTGATTGGCTTTGGGGCTCGCGATAGTGGACAACGCACATTCCATTTTGTGAGACATGAATGAATATCTATGCAGGAAATCTGGCCTACGACGTTACCGACGCTGATTTGCGCGAAGCCTTCGGGGCTTTCGGCGAAGTAGCCAGTGCATCCGTCATTACCGACAAGTTCTCCAACGAGTCGAAGGGTTTCGGCTTTGTCGAAATGCCGAACGGTGGCGAAGCCAACAACGCGATCAAAGCGCTGAATGAAAAGCCGCTGAAGGGTCGCAACATGCGGATCAACGAAGCCAAGCCGCGCGAAGCGCGTCCGCCGCGTCGTAACGCCTGGTAAGGCCTTAACGGCCATGGGCCGTCAGCGCTCGCCGCTGACGGCCTCCCGGGACGCAAGGTCCCCCGCAATCAGATTTGCGGCACGAGAAAAAAACCCGTCTCCCGATCCCCCAGCACTTCCGTCCGCTGTCCGCGATGGCGCCAGTGCCAGTCGCCAAGCAGCGCGCACACCAGCGCGTCGGTCTGATCTTCAACGTCCTTGGTCCATGCAGCTTCCAGCAGACTGCGGCTGTGCGCATTCAGCAGCACGTGCGGAAACAGGACGTCCAGACACTGCCTGAGCAACCGCTGCAAGCGTGCAAACTCAAGACGCCGCGCGGCCACCGGCCCGCGCTTGTAGGCAATTCGCTCGGGAATGTTGAACCAGCGCACCATCGCCGGATGGGGAAACACTTCGGCCGCGTGGCGCAAGCCGTGCGCGGTGGGCGGCAGGGCCCAGTCGATGACATAGCCGCGTGCCTCAAAGGCCGCCGCCAGACGCAAGGGTCGCGGGCAGCGCGTGGCGTTGGTCGGATGACAGCCGCATTTTTCGCGATGAAACCGCACATGGGCCAGCCGGTCGACCGGGCGCGCGCCGGTGGAATTGGGGCAAATGAGCGGCGCATCGACCATCAGCAAGGATGGCGCTTGGCCAATTTCACCGTCGAGCAGCGTGAGCAAGGCCGGGTCGCCGTGGGTCAGGCCCAGCCAATGGACCTCGCTGCGCTGCGCATCGGCTTTCAGCAGACACACGCCGTCTGGCCGTCGTTCGCCCCAGGCCAAATCGAGTCCCGCAATAAAAACCTCGCTGCTCACCGCAACAGGGACAGCACTTCGGCGGCGCCCTCGATGGTTTCACGCAAGCCCGCGTAGTTGGACTCCCGGTTGACCGCCGCCAGATTGCAGCTCACGCCCTTGAAGCCCAGCGCCAGCAGGGCGCGCAGTTGCGCGGCGCACTGCGCGGGAGTGCCCACGATGGCGAAGGCGCGGGCCAGTTCGTCGTCGATCAGCGCCAGCAGCGCCGGCGGGTCGTAGCGTGCGAGATCGAAATACCAGCCGGTGGCTGACGCAAGCGCCGCGGCGATGGCCGCGCGGCGTTCAGCGGCGACCGGCGGTCCCTTGTCGCCAAGGATGGTCAGATAGTGCGCGGCGAAGCGTTTAACGCTGGCAATCGCCCGGCCTTCATCCTGCGACACACAGAGCGTAACGCGCGGCATGATTTCGATGTCTGCAACCGCCCGTCCGGCGCGCGCGGCGCCTTCGGCCAGCCAGCCCTTGTACTGCGCCACCAGCGCGGGCGTGAGGTGGCGGGCGCCGACCAGCGCGATGTCCGCGAGCTCGCCTGCCAGCCGCATCACGCCGGGACTCCGCGTGCCGATGGCCATCGGCAGTCGCGTGCGCGGCGCGCGGAGCAGCGCGGCCTGGTCGAGGCGCAGCGTGTCGCCCGCGAAAGTCACCGTCTCACCTGCCAGCAGACGCTGAATCGCGCTGACGCTTTCGCGCAGCGTGCGCACCGGGCGCGGGTAGTGAATGCCAAAGGGCTCGAGTCCTGCACCCACACCAAGCCCGCAAAAGGCGCGCCCCTCGGAGACTTCCTGCAGGGTAGCGAGCGCGGCCGCATGCACCGCCGGATGCCGGGTGTAGGGATTGGTCACCATGCTGCCAATGCGGATGCGGTGGGTCGCGGCCGCCACCAGGGTTTGCAGTTGATAGGTATCGGGCCATAGCGCCACGCAGGAAATCCCCAGCCGGTCAAAGCCCGCCTGTTCGGCGAGCTTGCCAAGTTCAACCACTTCGCGCGGGGACATCCCGGGCGTGATTTCAGCTTCAAAGGTCAGGGCCATGACGGAATCCAGTTCATGTAAGGCCGCCCGGCCGACGGCTCAGGCGGACTGCCAATACAGCGCGAGCAGGGTGGTGGCGACGCCCAGCGTCCAGGCTTCCAGCAGCAAGCGTAGGCCCGGTGGCGCGTGGCGGATTTCCATGAAATCGAGAATCACCATGCGCGCCTTGATGAAGGCAATGACAATGACCGCCGTGGTGCTGAGCCGGATGTTCTCGCCAAAGCCGAGGCCGTGGCCAAACTCCCACGAGGCCACCGTGGCGGCGATCAGGAACAGCCACAGCCAGGTCACCCGCAGTTTCAGGATGCCGGCCATGATTTAGCGCACCAGATACAACAGCGCAAAGAGGACGATCCAGAGGATGTCCACCATGTGCCAGAAGCTGGCGCCGCTCTCGAGCGTGCGCAAGGTCGATGCGGCAGGCGGCGCGCGCAGCGTAAACCACAGATAGTTCAACACACCCAGCCCCAGCAACACGTGCATCAGGTGGAGGCCGGTCAGCATGTAGTAGTACATGAAGAAGTCATTGCTGGTGAGCGTGAAGCCGGCGGCAATTTTTTCGCTGTATTCAAAAAATTTGACGACCACAAAACCCACCGCGCAGGCCATCGCCGACAGCAGCCAGACCTGTGCGCCGCGCGGGCGACCGCCGCGCGCGGTCTCGACCGCCACCGCCACGCACCAGGAGCTGCTCAGCATCAGGAAGGTATTGACCGCACCCAGATGCTGATTGAGCGTGAGCTGTGATTTCGCATACAGCGCGACGTCTTCACCGCGATAGAACATGAACACGATGAAGAACGCGGCGAACATCAGCATGTCGCCGAGAATGAACACCCATACGCCGGTCTCGCCGGGCAGGTGCGGGGTTCGCCGTGCTGTGTGCTCGCTCATGTCGGGACGCGGATCAGGACGCCTGATCCGCCTTGATGGCATCGAGGGCCAACACCGAAGCGGCAAGACGCGACTCGTGATGCGCGTTTATCGCGGACTTGCGCAGCATCGCGAACATCACCAGATACCAGCCCAGAAACACCACCAGCGGCACCCAGTACACAAACACCCCGCTCCACGCGAAGGGGCCCTTCTTGAAGAAGGTCAGCAGGCCGCCGGGCACAAACAGCACCGCGACCCACAGGTTGAGGAAACCGACCCAGCGCGGCATGACGGGCGCTGCGTTCCGGTCGCCCAGAATGGCGAGCCCGATGGCGATGTTCTGCACCACGAACGTGGTGAACGGCATGAAGAGCATGATCCAGCCCATGTCGTTCAACAGCAGGGTGAGCTGCGGATCGCGGTCCGGGCGAAACGCGGCGACGGTCCACACCAGACAGGGAATGATCAGCAACACCGCGCCCAGACTTCCTGCGGAGAGCTGGGTATAGGTCAGCGGGCCCGCGCCTTGTTCCATGCGCTTCATGGCGACCGTGATGGCGGCGACGAAGGCGCAGACCAGACCGGAGCAGCCCATCATCAAAAATAATCCCAGGCGGATTTGCCAGGTACGGTCCTGATACAGCGCGGCGATTTCCTCAGCGCTGGCGGTAGGTAGATGCGGCGGCAGGAAGTGGGTCAGCGGCCAGATCCCGATGGTGAAAATGATGACAAACAGCACCGCGCTCCAGATGCATAGCAGTTCGTTTCTGATGTTCATGAAAGCTCCCCGGTCAGCAGTTTTTTTATGGATGCCAACGTCGGCCGTGGCCGCGTGGCGTGTCGCCTTTGGGCAGCCCGGCGACGGGGCCTCCCTGACGATCTGCCCCGAGTCTAGCCGAAGCCCCGGCCAGCGCCTATGCAGGCAGCACTGCTGCGGCGCAGGGGCGTGAGGGCGGTCGATGGGCGGCGAGGCGCGTCATCGCTTTGTCAAAAGCCGCCCGGAAAATTGCCGCACCAAGCAGTCCTGGAGGCACCCATGTACGGCACTGGTCAAAGCGATTCTGGCGAGGTGATGGACGTCTTGACGGCCGTTCGACCGCTGCGTTTCGAGGGCGTGTTGTTGAGCTTCATCGACAGCGCCGGACGCGAAGTGGTGATGCGGCTGGCGGGCAATGTGGCGCGCGACCTGCGCGACGAACTGAACGAGATGGGCGAAGGCCTAAGCTAGACACAAGGCGTCGCCCGTTCCCGGCATAATGCCCTCTCCGCATCGAGAGGACGGCCGGATGAGTTCGCGCAATTTGCACAAGTTTCTGTTTGAAGGCCTGCCGGTGCGCGGCGCTATCGTGCGTCTTACCGATGCCTGGCAGGAATCCCTCAGCCGGCGCGGCGCGGCCCGCGCCTTCCCGGCGCCCGTGCGTGCGCTGCTGGGCGAAATGACCGCCGCGGGCCTGCTAATGCAGTCGAACATCAAATTTGACGGCGCGCTGGTGCTGCAACTGCACGGCGAAGGGCCGGTCAAGCTGGCGGTCGTCGAAGCAAAGTCCAACCTTAGCTTTCGCGCGACCGCGACGGTCACCGGGCCGGTTGAGCCGGGGGCAGGGCTGCGGCTGCTGGTGAATCCCAATGGTCAGGGGCGCTGCGCGATTACGCTTGATCCGCGCAACCGCGCGCCGGGCACCCAGCCCTATCAGGGCGTGGTGCCGCTGTACGACGACCAGCGGCAGCCGCTGGAGGCGCTCTCGGCCGTGCTCGAACATTACATGCTGCAGTCCGAGCAACTCGATACCCGACTGGTCTTGGCCGCCAACGACGAAGTGGCGGCCGGGCTCTTGCTCCAGCGCATGCCGCTGGCGGGCGAAGGCAATCTGGGCGGCGGGGCAGACGAGGACCAGATCGGGCGCAATGAGGACTTCAACCGGCTTGCCCTGCTGGCCGCCACCTTGAGCGCCGAGGAACTCCTGAGTCTGCCCTCGACCGAGGTGCTACGGCGGCTGTTCTGGGAAGAGCGGCTCCGCAGCTTCGAACCGCTGGCCACCAGTTTCGCCTGCGCCTGTTCGCGCGAGCGGGTGGAAGCCATGCTGCAAGGGCTGGGCGAAGCCGAAGTGCTGAGCATTCTTAGCGAGCGCGAAACGGTGGAAGTGGGCTGCGATTTCTGCGGCCAGCAGTTTGTGTTTGATGCGGTTGACGCGGGCCAGTTGTTTACGCCCGACCGCGATCAACCGCCGTCGCCCGCTACCCTGCAGTAGCGAACGACGGGCAGGGGCGCCGGCTCAGAGCGGGCCGGGGCGGACCGGGTGCTTGCCGTCCCAGCCTTTGGCAGCATCTTCGACCATCATGAAGAGGTCTTTGAACACCGAGTGGTTGTCCCACAGCTCGATGTAATGACCGACGGTTTTCACGGTGTCGAAATACACCAGCTCCGCGCCGCCCACCGTGCATTCAAACGCCGCCGCGTGGCCGCGGGCCTTGTATTCCTCGCAGGTCGCCTTGTAGTCGACCGGCATCATGCCGAAGTGATGCACGCCGACCCGGCCGGCATCCAGAAACTCCTTGTAAACCGACGGCTCGTCGTTGTGCTGGTAGATGAGCTCGATCTGCAAATCGCCGCTGTTGCCCAGCGCCAGCGTGACGTCGGTGTTCGACGGCTTGCCGTAGAACTTCTGGTCGAGCAGCGGGCAGTGGTCGAAGCGGAAGAACGGCCCCACTTTGAGCACTTCGGTCCAGTACTTCAGTGCGGCGTCGAGGTCGCGCACTACGTAGGCGAGTTGGCGGACGGTATACAGCGGTTGGGTCATGGCAGGCTTCTCCCCCTTGGATGTTGTGACGAGCGCGCTCACGTTAGCCCGAACCCGCGCGAGCGGCCAGCCTTGGCCGGGCGGCAAGAGATTGCCGGCCGCCCGCCGCGCCCGCGTCGTCCGGCGCGGCGGCTGGACCGGTGTTTTTGTTGCAGGCCGTCCGAGCCGTCGCCGATGGCCCCGGTCTTGCACTGTTCATGGCACTGGCCAAGCGCTGGAGTAAACCCGTCCCATGACTAGCTTTTCCGTTACCTCGCGCCTCGATGCGGCGGCCAGCGCGATTTCGCGCGGGCTCTCCTCGACCCGGCAGTGGCTCTTTGGCGACAAGGGCCTGCAGTTTCGCGATCTGCTGGACATTGTGAATCCGCTGCAGCACATCCCCGGCGTGAGTCAGGTCTATCGCAAGCTGACGGGCGACGAGATCAAGCCGGCGATGGCGCTGGCTGGCGGCGCGCTGTTTGGCGGGCCGATCGGGGCGGCGATGTCCGCGGCCGGTCTGGCGCTGGAATCCGGGATCAAGGCGGCCGAGCAGGGCGCTGACGCAAGCGCGCTGGCCAGCGCGGTCGCCCCGCCGGCTCGGGGGGGCTGGCTGCTGAACGCCGGCGGCGCGGTCCACACCCCGCCGCCGGTCGCCTCAAGCGCCGCGCTGCTCGCGGCGCGTGAGGCGAGACAGGCGCCGGCAGCCCTGCCAGAGCGGCGCGGGGGCTGGCTGCTGGCGGCGGCCTATGCGCCGACGGATGCGCTGCGCCAAGCGTCGGCGCTGCACGAAACGGCCTGAATTCGCGATGTTGCTTTGACCGCTCCTCGGGCACAATCCGGCTTCAAACTAGCAGGGAGTTCCCATGATTGAGCATCAGATTGGCGAGGGCGATCTTGCCGAAGCCGGCCGCGAAGTGGTCGTGCATTACACGGGCTGGCTGTTCGATGCCGCCGCACCCGAAAACAAGGGCAGCAAGTTCGACAGCTCGCGCGACCGCGGCGATCCCTTCGTGTTTCCGCTGGGCGGCGGCTACGTCATCAAGGGCTGGGATCAGGGCGTGGCCGGCATGCGCGTCGGCGGCCGCCGCACGCTCATCATTCCGCCGGAACTCGGCTATGGCGCGCGCGGCGCGGGCGGGGTGATTCCCCCCAACGCCACGCTGGTGTTTGACGTCGAACTACTGGCCGTTCGCTAAACCCTGAGGAGCCCGACCCCATGACTCGCCGACTTAAAATTGATTTCGTCTCCGACGTGTCCTGTCCGTGGTGTGTGGTCGGGCTGAAGTCGCTGGAACAGGCGCTGGACAATCTGGCCGAGGCCGTCGAAGCCGACATCCACTTCCAGCCCTTTGAACTCAACCCGCAAATGCCGCCCGGCGGGCAGGATCTGAACGAACACCTGCAGCAGAAATACGGCGGCACGCCGGAGCAGTTCGCCGGCACGCGTGAAGCAATCCGCGAGCGGGGTGAAGCCCTGGGTTTCGTGTTCCGCATGGACAAGCGCGACCGCATCTACAACACCTTCGACTGTCATCGGCTCTTGCACTGGGCGGGCGACGTGGGGCGGCAGCTGGAACTGAAAATGGCGCTGTTCCGCGCCTACTTCACCGAAGGGCTGGACCCTGGCGACCATGCGGTGCTGCTACAGGCGGTGCGGGATGTCGGGCTCGATGAAGCCCGCGCGGGGGAGATCCTGAGCAGCGATGCCTACCGTGACGAGGTTCGCGCCCAGCAGCAGTTCTACGCCAGCGCGGGGATTTCCGCCGTGCCGGCGGTGGTCATCAACGACCGCTATCTGATTTCCGGCGGCCAGCCGGCCGCGACCTTCGAGCAGGCCCTGCGCGAGATTGCGGCCAAGGCGGATTAGCGCTCGTAGCCGCCGCGCGCTGCCCCTGAGCCTTCAATTCAGCTGGTCAGGAGCGGTCGTGTCGCTGCCGCGCAGGGTCAGCAGCAGGGTTTCGGTTTCCTCGCGCGCATCAAACGCGGGATTCTGCCGGAGCAGGGCTTCCGCGGCGGCATGCGCCTTGTCTTTCATACCGGCCTCGGCCAGCGCATAGGCGTAGTGATAGGCGATCTCCGGTTCTTCCGGTCGCGCGTGATGCGCGTCCTCCAGCAAGGCCAGCCCCCGTTGCACGCGCTGCTTGCGCACCAGAATCCAGCCCAGGGTGTCGGCGCTGAACGGGTCCCCCTTCAGGGCCTCATGCCCGCGCTCGGCCAGCGCCAGCGCCCGTGGATCGTCCAGCCGGTCGTAAACCTTCGCCAGCCCGCTTAGCGCTACCGGGTGATTCGGCCTGCTGACCAGCACCTGCTCGAACGCGCGCCGGGCGGCCGGCCACTGCTTCGCGGCTATCTCCAGCAGGCCCAGCGTGATGCGCGCATCGGCGTCATCCGGATTGCGTGCCAGCCACTGCGTCAGCGACTCGTGCGCGCCGTGGGTGTCCTGCTGCAAGCGCTGCGCGGCCACCAGACGTTGAAGCGCGCGGGATGACGGCGCTTTATCGAATACCGCGCGGAAGGCCGTGGCGGCGTCGTCGAATTTTCCCTGCACGGTGGCGAGCTCGCCGGCAGCGTTCTCGGCGTCCACGCGCTGCGGAAACCGTTCGCGCAGTTGCGTCACCACCTGCGCGGCGGCCGCGTACTGACGGTCGCCAAGTTCGGTGGCGAACAGACTCCACCACAGCGGCAGCAGTTCAGGGTGCACTTTCAGCACCGCGTCATAGTGCTGGCGGGCATCTGCATAGCGCGTCGTCACGCGCGCCGCATCGCCGAGTAGCGCCGTGGTCTGTGCATCGTCCGGGAATTGTTCATGCAGGCTTGAAAGGGTCTTGAACGCCCCTTCGGCGGACTGCGCCCGCAGCTGGAATGCGCCCCAGCGCAACTGACTGGCGGGCGCGCCGGCCGCTGCGTTGAAGGCCTTTTCCGCATTCGCCAGCGCGTTCGGCAGCTCACCGGTACGCAACAGGTTTTCGGCCAGTTGCCAGCGCAACTCGGGCTCATCGGGTCGCCGCTCAAGCGTGGCAGACAGCAGGGCCAGTGCGCCTGCGACGTCGCCTTCGCGGGCCTTGAGGTTCGCCAGCAGCAGTGTCGCGGGCACATTGGCGTCGTCTGCTTTCAGCGCCGCTTCAAGCTTGCTGCGGGCGAGCGCGGCATTCTCGGCCTTGAGCGCCATCAGCCCCTGATTGACCAGCGCTGGTGCGAAGCCCGGATCCCGTTCGAGCGCGGCGCTAAACGCTGCGGCGGCCCGCTTGAGATCCCCCGCCCGGAGATACGCCAGCCCCGCCAGATGGTGCGAGAGCGGGGCGTCCGGCGCGAGCTCGAGCAGCAGGCGAGCCGATTCCTGCGCGGCGCTCAGGTCGCCCTGCGCGAGCTGCCCGGCGGTGAGGTTTTGGCGCACTTCAAGATCTGCGGGCGCTTGTTCGGCAAGCCGATTCAGCGCCGACAGGCCGGCTTCTGGACTACTGCCAGCTGACTGCGCGAGCGCTAACTGGGTCTGCGCGGCGAGACTGCTGCTGCTTGCAGCCGCCTTCGCCTGTTCGAGCACTTCCTGCGCGCGGGTGGTATCGCCATTCGCCGCGTAGGCCTGACTGAGGAGGGTGAGGACGCCGGCGTCCGGCGGCTGGGTCGCGTCTTCCAGCAAGGGACGGAGCGCAGCCACGGCGTCGGCGCCGCGGCGCTGTTTCAGCAATACCACGGCCATCAGCTTGCGCGCCGGCGCGTGATTGGGCGCCAGCTTGTCGAGCGCGTTCAACCGGGCTTCGGCCTGCTGATAATTGCCCTGATGGAAATAACTACCGGCCAGCATCAGCAGCGCCTGCCGATTCGTCGGCTGGTGGTCGACAAACTCGCCCAGCACGCCGGTAGCGCGTCCCCAGTCGGCTTTGGCATAGGCCAGCATGCCGGTGAGCAGCAGCCCTTCGTCAATGTTGGGGGCCTGCCGCTTGAAGCGCGCCACAGTATCCGCAGCCTGGGGCAGTTGTTGGCTTGCAATCTGCGCCTTGCTGAGCCCGGCGAGGGCTTCAAGGTTCTCGGGCGCCAGCTGGAGGGCGCGCTGGAAGCCGCTTGCAGCGGCCGCCATCTGTCCTTGCATCAGCGCGATTCTGGCTTTGAGGATCAGGGCTTCAAGGTTTTCCGGCATGGTTTTCAGCGCGTCGTTCAGGGACGCGTCGGCACCGCTCAGATCGTGTTGGGCGAGGGCCAGCCGGGCGGTCGCCACCGCCAGGCTTGAATCCTGCGGCGCGCGTTGGCGGGCGGCGTCGAGCAGATGTTTCGCCGCCTCGGTTTTCCCCTCACCCAGCTTGGCCTTCACCTTCAGGGCATCGAGCTCAGGGGATTGTGGGCCGCGATAGCTTTCAAGCAGTTCAAGCGCTTTGGTGTATTCGCGGAGCTCGATGTGTGCGCGACCGATGTCGAGCTGCAACTCGGGCGTGGTCGCGGCCAGCGCCGAAGCGCGCGTCAGCTCGGAAAGCGCGGCCGCTGGCTGATGCAGCGCCAGATAGGTCTGGCCCAGACGCCAGCGCGCGGCCAAATCCTCGGGCTGCGCTTGCAGGAAGCTTTTGTACTGGATGATGGCTTCTTTCAACGCGCCCTGTTTGCGCGCAACTTCAGCCGCGGCATACAGGTCGCTGGCCGCGGGTGCCTGCCATTTCCGCCAGCCCGCGAAGGCCAGTGCGATAACGGCGGCTCCCAGCAGGTAGTAGCGGAGCTTGCCGCGCGAGTTTCTATGTTTGCCTCTCCGCATCGATCACCTCCGTCGCGCTGATCGGGAGCGCGCGTGGGCGCAGTATTGCGGCTCGTGCCGCGGCGACTCATGGCGGCGATCAAGCCGCATCGGTATGGCGGCGTTTTATGCGGGGCGGAATCAAAAAAAGGCCTCCACCGCAGTGGAGGCCCTGAAACATCGAAGCCCAACTAGCCGCTCAAGCGGTTTTGCGACGCCGCTTGGCGGCAAACCCGGCCAGACCCAGCCCCAACAGGCCCAGCGTGCCCGGCTCGGGGGTCGGAATCACGCTGCCAAAGCCGTCGAGATAGGCGTAGCCCGCGTGGCCGCCGTAGGGGCAGTCGGACGCAAGCAAGCTCAGGGTAAAGTCATCCCCCACCACGCCCAGCGCTGCCAAATCGATGTTCTCCACCACCCAGCCGCTGCTGATCCAGCCGTTGCCCAGATAGTCGGTCCAGGTGACGCCAGTGGTCCCGCTGCCAATCGAGCCGGCCGAACTGTAGGAACGGCTGACGATATCCGTGCCAGTCGTGTCGTCCCGCAACGTGAGCGAGAAGTAGTCGGAGTCGGTCAGGCCGTGTGAGCCCTGCAGCACCGCATTCCATGCAAAGTAGATATTGGTGTCGGTGTAATTGAGCACCGACTGCTGCAAGGTCGACACCGAATAGTCATTGACCTGATCGTTCACTTTCGCCGAGAAGCTGCCGCCGTAGACGGTGTTCAAGCCGGTCAGGGGATCGGTGCCAGGTGCGACGATGTAGTTCTTCGAAGGACCGCCGACGTAAGCCGTGGGGCTGACCGGCGGCAAGGGCGAGCCGCCCCAACTCCCGCCACCCTGAACCCAGCCGGTGAAGTCGCCAGTTTCAAAACTGCCGTTGGTGAAATTGTTGGCTTGCGCCGCGCCAGTTGCGAAGGCCAACGCGAAGGCCAGCGGAAGAAGTTTCTTGTTCATATCAGGCTCCCTGTAGTTATTAACAACGCAGCATTCAAAGACTGCTGACGTGGGAGTCCATAGCACGCTTCGTGCCGGAATTTTAACGATATGAAAAGTATGGTGTTTTAGCTTATGGAGGCGGGTGTGCGCCGTGAATGTGTAAAGTTTTCCACACGCATCAGGGCCTCAGACGAGGCGGTTTGTAAAAATCTCGAAGCGGTCTTCCGGGCCGTCAGGTGAGCCAGCGGCAGGTGGGCGATGAGCGGCAGCAGGGCGGGAGCCCGCAGGCTGGTCCGTCGCGCAAGGTGAACGTGCGCAGGCCACGCGCACGCGGGATACCCCACCGGGCCGCGTAAGCCCGGTGGTTTTGGCCTTGGCCTAGAAGCCGAAGAAACGCTTCAGCTTCTGCTTGATGCGCGTTAGCAGCTTGGGCGACTGATGCTTCTGCGGCGCGGCGGGGGTGGCGCCGCCGCTCGCCGCTTCGTTCTCGCGCCGACCGCCGCGAGAACGACGCCGACGGCGCTTGGCGTCACCGCCCGCCGCCAGCGCATCCGCTTCCGGCGCTTCGGTGGGGGTTGGCGCCAACGCCGGCGCTTCTACGGGCGCCTCCCGGCGCGGCTGTTCGTCGCGCGGTCGACCGCCGCCGCTGCGCGGCTCGCCCCGCCCGCCAGGCGCCCGGCCACGGCCCGCGCCGTCGCTGCGACCACCGCGTCCGCCGCTGCCACGACCATCGCGGTCCCGCCGTTTCTGGCGTTCTGCGGCGGCTTCGCTAAGCGCGTTTTCAACGACCGATTCTTCGCGCTGCTCGCCCTCTACCCGGCGCGGAGCACGCGGGATGGGCTGCAGCATGCCGGGATCGATTTTGGCGACCGGGATCTTCTGCTCGATATAGGCCTCGATGTCCGGCAGGTGCATCGCGTATTCGTCGCAGGCGAAGCTGATCGCGTCGCCTTCGGCGCCAAGGCGCGCCGTGCGGCCGATGCGGTGGACGTAGTCTTCGGCGTCATAGGGCAAATCAAAATTGAAGACATGCGTGACGTCGGGAATGTGCAGACCGCGCGCCGCGACGTCGGTTGCAACCAGCAGCGACAGCTCGCCGCGGGTAAACCGGCCGAGCAAGGTTTCCCGCTTTTTCTGCGGCACGTCGCCTGAGAGCACGCCCACCTTGTAGCCCGCACGCTCCAGCGTAATGGCCACGCGTTCGCAGGCGTATTTGGTGTTGACGAAAACCATGCCGCGGTTTGATTCGTGCTGTTTCAGGATACCCAGCAGTAGCGGCAGCTTTTCTTCGGTCGCCGGAAAATAGACCTGCTGGCGTACGCGCGCTGCGGTGACGGTCTCGGCTTCCACCACCAGCTTCTCGGGGTCGTTCATGTGCTCGTAGGCCAGTTCCAGCACCCGATGGCTCAAGGTCGCCGAGAACAGCAGGTTCTGGCGCTCGCCCGCTTCCGGCATCCGCCGCAGCAGGAAGCGGATGTCGGCGATGAAGCCGAGGTCGAACATGCGATCGGCCTCGTCCATGATCATCATTTCAACGCCCCGGAAGCTGACCGTGCGCTGTTTGACGAAATCAATCAGCCGGCCGGGCGTGGCGATGATGATGTCCACGCCCGCTTCCAACTGCTGGCGCTGCTTGTCGTAATCGACGCCGCCGTAAATCAGCGCCCGGCGCAGCGGAATGTGCTTGCCGATCTGCGCGGCGTCTTTCTCGATCTGGATGGCGAGTTCGCGGGTGGGGGCCAGAATCACCGCGCGCGGATCTTCTACCCGCCGCTCTGGCAGCGAATCCCGGGTCAGCAGGCGGTTATAGAGGGCGACCAGAAAAGCGGCGGTCTTGCCGGTGCCGGTCTGGGCCTGCCCGGCGACGTCGCGGCCGGCGAGGGTAATGGGCAGGGTCATGGCCTGAATCGGCGTGCAGAGGGTAAAGCCTGCGTCATCGAGGCCGCGTTGGAGGGTTTCGTGCAGGCCGAAGTTGTCGAAGCGAATGTCGGTTAGGGTGGTATCGGACACTTTATTTCCTGATTGTGAGCACTGGTGGGCCGGCCAGTTGGCCAGCCGTGAAGGTGAGACCGATTGGGGGCTGTCGGCGCGAAGGGGCGGTGACAGCGCCGAAGGGGGGCGCCTCGCGTCTCGCACAGAGGGCGGCCCGGTGGGGCGGCGGGTCTCGCGGGTGCCGGCCAGGCTGCGCTCTTCTCGTGAGGCGGCCAACCAGCGTCAAGCCGCCTAATCGTTGCGGTTTGCGCCGATATGATCAAGCGGAAGTTCAGTTCTGGCGATGACTTTTCGCAAGACAAAGCTCGAATGGACCCCGGTGACCCCCTCAATCCGGGTCAATCGCCCCAGCAGGAACTCCTCGTAAAAGGTCATATCGGGCAGCACCGCTTTCAATAAGTAGTCAGCGGCCTGGCCGGTGACGATGCTGCATTCGATCACCTCAGGGAACTGGCTGACCACCCGCTCGAAGGTCTCAAAGCGCTCCGGGGTGTGGCGGTCCATGGTGATCCCAATCATCGCGGTGATGTTCAGCCCCAGCTTCTTCTGGTCGAGCAGGGTGACATGGCGGGCGATCACGCCGGTTTCTTCAAGTCGCCGCACGCGCCGCGCGCAGGGGGTCGGCGAGAGGCCCACCTGCTCGGCCAGCTCCAGCGTGCTGATGCGGCCGTTGGCCTGCATCACGCTGAGAATGCGGCGGTCGGTACGGTCGAGTTTCATGGCGCACCCTCTTTTTTCAGAAATTGGAGATTAACGCCAAATAGAAAAACATTTTTAGTGAGATCACTAAATATCAGTTTCCCATAAGAGCAAATTTGCAGCTTTTCGCTCAAGCCTTCGGCCTATACTGCCGGCCATTCGGGTCTTCGTGCCCGCCCGTTCCATCGCAGATTTTTCAGGTACCGCCATGAGCCGCTTCGACCACCGCAAATACCGCGCTTTCCCGCCCATCAACCTCAAGGACCGGACCTGGCCCGACAAGGTCATTACCGCCGCGCCCACCTGGTGCAGCGTCGATCTGCGCGACGGCAATCAGGCGCTGATCGAGCCGATGAACGTTGGCCAGAAGATGCAGATGTTCAAGCTGCTGGTGCAGGTCGGCTTCAAGGAAATCGAAGTGGGCTTTCCCGCCGCGTCGCAGCCGGACTTCGACTTCGTGCGGCGGCTCATCGACGAAAACCTCATCCCGGCCGACGTGACCGTGCAGGTGCTTACCCAGGCCCGCCCGGAACTCATCGAGCGCACGTTTGAGTCTTTGGTTGGCGTGCGTCGGGCGATTCTTCACCTCTACAACTCGACATCGACCGTCCAGCGCGAGCAGGTGTTTGAACTCGACCGCGCGGGCATCAAGAAAATCGCGACCGACGGCGCCGAGTTTGTGAAAGGCTGCGCCGCGCGCTACCCACAGACCGAGTGGGTGTTCCAGTACTCGCCGGAAAGCTTCACCGGCACCGAAATCGACTATGCGGTGGAAGTCTGCGATGCGGTGGTCGCGGTGTGGGACCCGACGCCCGCGCGGCCGGTCATCCTCAATCTGCCGGCGACCGTCGAGATGGCGACGCCCAACGTCTATGCGGACCAGATCGAACTCTTCGGGCGCATGATCAAGCGGCGCGACTCGGTGCTGATCAGCCTGCACACGCATAACGACCGCGGCTGCGCGGTGGCAGCGGCGGAACTGGCGGTGATGGGCGGCGCGCAGCGCGTGGAAGGCTGCCTGCTCGGCAACGGCGAGCGCACCGGCAACATGGACATCGTAACCATGGCCATGAACCTCTACAGCCAGGGCATCGAGCCGTGCCTCGACTTTTCGCAGATGGACGAGATCATCCGCGTGGTCAAAGCCTGCACGCAGATCGACCTCCATCCGCGCCATCCCTATGCCGGTGAACTCGTGTTCACCGCGTTCTCGGGCAGCCATCAGGACGCCATTCGCAAATGCCTCGCCAAGCGCAAAGGCGACGAGCCCTGGGCGGTGGCCTATCTGCCGATCGATCCGACCGACCTCGGCCGGACCTATCAGGAAGTCATCCGCATCAACAGCCAGTCGGGCAAGGGCGGCGTCGCGTGGGTGCTCGAAAACGAAGCCGGCTACCAGCTGCCGCGCTGGCTGCAGATTGACTTCAGCCCGGTGGTCCAGCGCGAGGCCGAGCGCAGCGAAACGGAAGTCGAGGCCGACACCATCGTCGGGCTCTTCGAGTCGCACTATCTGGGCAAGCCTGCGCCGTACGAACTGGTGGGCTATCAGGTGACGCGCGAGAACGACGAAGACCGGCTGCAGGCGAGCCTGCGGGAGGGCGCCACGACCACCGTCCTGCACGGTCGGGCCTCGGGGGTGGTGGGCGCGTTCGTCGCCGCGCTCGAACAGCACAGCGGACATCGCATCACCTTGGTCGAATACAACGAGCACACGATGAGCCGCGCGGCTGGCGCTGATGCAGACGCGGTGGCCTATGTGCAGTTGAGTCTCGAAGGGCAGCGCTACTGCGGCGTTGGTCGCAGCAGCGACATCGTGGATGCGTCCCTGCGGGCCATCCTGGGCGCGGTCAACCAGCGTCTCACCGAGCAGGCCGCCCGCGCCGCCTGAGGTCTAGCGCCGCGCCCTGTCCCGCTTAAGCCGGGGCAGGGCACGCGCGCTTCGCTATGATGCGGGCCTGCTGCCTCGGGCCCGCTGTGTCATGACCAGTCCTGTCGTTTATCCCATCGAAGAAATTCTGCCTGCGCTACGCGAGAGTCTGGCGAGGCATGCGCGGCTGGTGCTGGAAGCACCGCCCGGCGCCGGCAAAACCACGCAAGTGCCGCTGGCGCTGATCCACGAGCCCTGGTGCACGGGGCGGATTCTGATGCTCGAACCCCGGCGCGTGGCGGCACGCGCCGCCGCCGGTTTTATGGCCGCACAGCTCAACGAGCCGGTCGGCGGCACGGTGGGCTACCGCATCCGCTTCGAGCGCAAGGTCTCGGCGCAGACCCGCGTGGAGATCGTCACCGAGGGCATTCTCACGCGGCTGATTCAGGATGACCCGCTGCTGGAAGGTGTTTCCGCCGTGCTGTTCGACGAATTCCACGAGCGCAATCTGGCCAGCGATCTGGGCCTCGCGCTGGCGCTGGACGTGCAGGCCGGGGTGCGCCCGGATCTGCGCCTGCTGGTGATGTCGGCGACGCTGGACGGCGCGCGGCTCGCGCAGTTTCTGGACGCCCCGCGCCTGACCTCCGCCGGTCGCAGCTTCCCCGTTGAGGTCGTGCATCTCGCCGGCCGTCCGCGGGAAACACCGGAGCTGCAGCTGCGCCGCGCGGTCGAGCAGGCGCTCGCCGAGACGGCGGGCGACGTGCTGTGTTTTCTGCCCGGCAAGGGCGAAATTGATCGGGCGCAGCGTTTGCTGTCAGGACTGCCAGCAGAGCTGTGCACGCTACACGGTGAGATGCGGGTGGAAGATCAGGCCCGCGTGCTGGCGCCGGGCGCCGGGCGTCGCGTGGTGCTGGCGACCAACGTGGCGGAGTCGAGCGTGACGCTGCCCGGCGTGCGGGCGGTAGTCGACAGCGGGCTGGCGCGCGAGCCGCGCTTTGACCCAGCGAGCGGCATGAGTCGGCTGGAAACCGTGCTCATTGCGCAATCCTCGGCGACGCAGCGCGCCGGCCGCGCCGGGCGTGTGGCGCCCGGGCGTTGTTATCGCCTGTGGCCGGAAAGTCAGCGGCTCGATGCCGCCACCCGACCGGAAATGCAGCAGGTCGAACTCGCGGGCTTCGCGCTGGAACTCGCAGCTTGGGGCGCGAGCGGCCTGCGCTTTCTCGACCCGCCGCCGCCGGGCGCACTGGGGCAGGCGCAGGATCTGCTGCGCCAGCTAGGTGCGCTTGATACGGAAAACAAGCTCACCCGTCATGGGCGAGCGTTGCTGCGCCTGGGCCTACACCCACGCCTCGCCAACGCCATGGTTCGCGCGCCGGCCGCGCAACGCGCCCTGGCCTGTGATGTCGCCGCGCTGCTGGAAGCGCGCGACCCGCTGCGCGGCGAGGCTCGGCGTAACGACGATTTGCGGCCGCGCCTGCAGGCGCTGGCCGCCTTCCGCGCGGGCCGCCCGCCGGGACCAGACGCCGACCGCGGCGCGTTGGCGGCGATTGAGCAGGCCGCCCGTCAGTGGCGCCGCCGCCTCGATTTGGCGGATGACACCGCACCCGACGCGCACGATGCGGGAGAGGTACTGGCGCTGGCCTATCCGGACCGCATCGCGCTACAGGACAGCAGCGACCTGCTGCGCTATCAACTCAGCAACGGCCGCGGCGCGCGCCTGCATCCGGAGTCGAGTCTGCGCGGCGAGCCCTGGCTGGTGGTGGCCGAGCTCCGACAGGAGGACAAGGACAGCCTGATCCAGCGCGCCGCGCCGGTGTCGCGGCGCTATCTCGAATCCGCTTTCCCCGACCAGTGGCCGCGCGCTGTGCAACTGCGCTTCAACCGCGAGACGCGGGCGGTGGAAGCCAGCGAGACGCATCGTTTTGCCGGCATCGTGCTGCAGCAGCAGGCCCGCGCGACGCCGCGCGACGCCGCTACCGCGCGGCTGCTGTTTGAAGGTTTGATGACGCTCGGCCTTGAGGCTTTGCCATGGACGCCCGCGCTGCGCGAATGGCAGGCGCGGGTGCAGGGCCTGCGCGGCTGGTGCCCGGAGCTGGGCTTGCCGGCGATGGATGACGAACAGCTGACGGCGAGCGCCGAGGAGTGGCTCTTGCCGCTTCTGACAGGCATGGCGCGGAGTTCAGAACTGCCGGCATCGGCCTTGACGGACGCGCTCAAGAATCGCCTCGACTATGGCCAGCGGCGGCAGGTCGACGAACTCGCGCCGGTCGAGCTTGAAGTCCCCAGCGGCCAGCGCCGCCGCCTCGCCTACACGCTGGGTGAGGTCCCGGTACTGGCGGTGAAACTGCAGGAGATGTTTGGTCTGGCGGACACGCCGCGGATCGCCAAAGGCCGGGTGCCGGTGGTGCTGCATCTCCTGTCGCCGCGGCAAACGCCGCTGCAGGTCACGCAGGATCTGCGCGGCTTCTGGGCCCGCACCTACCCGGAAGTCAAAAAGGAAATGAAGGGCCGCTACCCGCGGCATCCGTGGCCGGACGACCCCTGGACCGCGACCGCCACCCATCGCGCCAAGCCGCGCGGCACCTGAGCGGGAACCGGTCGACCCTGCGGGCGGTCTTGCGAATGGGTTATTGTCCGCGCCACCTTCAATCCGCAATCAAGCAGGGAGACCACAGGATGAAAAAACAGATCGCAGCGGCCAGTCTGCTGTTTGCCAGCTGGGGCGCCATGCCGCTTGCCGCGCAGGCGGTACAGGTGGTGATGGAAACGACCAAGGGCACGATCGAACTTGAACTGGATGAGGCGAAGGCGCCGAAGACGGTCGAGAACTTCGTGAGCTATGCCAAAGCCGGGTTTTACAACGGCACCATTTTTCACCGCGTGATCCCGGGTTTCATGGCGCAGGGCGGTGGCTTCAGCCCGGCGATGGAGCAGCGGCCGACGCGCGAACCTATTCAGAACGAAGCGAGCAACGGCTTGAAGAACGCCCGCGGCACTATCGCCATGGCGCGCACCGGCGACCCGCATAGCGCGACCGCGCAGTTCTTCATCAACGTCGTCGACAACCAGATGCTCGATTTCACCGCACCGGAAGGTCCGGGTTGGGGCTATGCGGTGTTCGGCAAAGTGACCAAGGGCATGGACGTGGTGGACAGCATCGTCGGCGTGCCGACGACCACCATGGGGCCGTTCGGCGATGTGCCGCAGGACACCATCGAGATCAAAAAGGTCGAGGTGAAATAAGGTGACCGCGGTGCCGTGCCATTCTGGCGCGGCACCGCGAGCGACCCGCTAGACCCAGATCTCCTCGGTGTGCAAGCGGGTGAGATGAATCTTCTTCAGCTTCCACGCGCCGTTAATTTTGACGTAGTCCTCGTGGTAGTGGCCCCAGCCCTTGAAGTGGCAGGTCGGCAGGCGGACGTAGTCGAACATCGCCCAGATGGCCTTGGCGGTGGTGGCGCTGGTCAGTTCAATTTCCGGCATGAAGCCCTGATGCATCGACACCGCGCCCTGCATCAACCCGCTGACGCCGGCGACCAGCGCGGCACGTCCCTCGCAGCCGATGTCGGTGGGCAGGTCGGGGCGCGCGCGCGGTGCGCCTTCGTAAAGGGCCGAAATATCCGGCGTGAAGCAGTCCTGCCAGGGCTCCCACTGCTGGGTATCCATGAGGCGGAAATAGCGGGATTTAAGCTGTCTGATGGCTTCCAGATCGTCGAGTTGCTGCATGTCCATAAGCGGACCTCCCCTTAGTTTTTGATCAGTGAACGTGGCGCGAGGGCTGGAGCGTAACAAACTCGCGCCGCTCGCGAAGCCTTGGCGGGGAAGAAGTTTTCGCTGCGCTGCGTCATCAAAAAAGTCCGAAAAGGCCTGATTTTTCCGTGGTTTCCGTGCGCAAGCGGCGTTATGGTAGGCACCTGACTGTCACCGGAGTACTTCCATGACCAAGCCCCAACCCGCTTCCCTGTTCTCGACCCAGGACTACTCGACCCGCGCGTTCATCTCCTGGCGCGGGGTCGTGCTAGGTGTGGTCGGCGTGTTCTGTCTGATGCTCGCCTATCGCTTCTATCAGCAGGTGTTTGGCTGGAGCGCCGGGCTCGATGCCACGGCGCCCGCGTTCGATACCTACTGGATGAATCTCCTCAAAGCCGAACTCGTGATCCTGACCGCCAGCTGGGCGGGCCTGTGGTCCTGGCTCTGGGTCACGCGCGACCGACAGATGTCGCAACTCGCGCCACGCGAAGAAATTCGCCGCTACGTCAATTTGATCTTTTTCATTTTGGTGTACGCCTTCGCGGTGTACTTCACCGGCAGCTTCTTTGCCGAACAAGATGCGTCCTGGCACCAGACGGTGGTGCGCGACACCTCCTTCACGCCCAGCCACATCGTGTTGTTCTACGGCACCATGCCGCTCTTTGTGCTGTTCGGTGTGGGCTCACTGCTCTACGCCATGACCCGCTTGCCCAAGTTCGCGGAACGTCTTTCCCTGCCGTTCATGCTGGCGGTCGGCGGACCGTTCCTCATCCTGCCCAATCTGGGCTACAACGAATGGGGCCACGCGTTCTGGCTAATGGAAGAATATTTCTCCGCGCCCTTGCACTGGGGGTTTGTGGTGTTGGGCTGGTCGGTGCTCGCGCTGGGTGGTTTGCTGGTGCAGATTCTGCAGCACCTGCTGGACGCCATCCGGCGGGCTGAAATCGAAGCCGCCGCGCAGCACATCTCCGCCGCCTAATGCGCTTGCCGTCGCGCCGGGGGGCGCGACGGCAAGTCCAACAATAAGAAAATATTCGCTGCACGCAGCGTTCGGGGAGCACGAGCATGACCGCGCCGAACAAACCACCGGCCGAGGGAGATTTCGTCGATATCTACGGCGTGCGCTGGAGCCGCTGGGCCGCCCAGCTCTCGGCGCGCCTTGATGTCATCATCAGCATCATCATTGCGCTGGCGGTCACCGCGGCGTTTCACCTGCATTTCCAGCTGCTCGCGGGCGACTGGGATTTCTGGGTGGACTGGAAAGACCGCCAGTACTGGGTGACGCTGACGCCGATCGTGGCCATTACGTTTCCCGCGGCCTTGCAGTACGTGCTGTGGGAAAAATTCCGAATCCCGCTGGGCGCCACCTTGTCGATCACCTGCCTGATGGTCGGGGCGTGGATCGCGCGCATCTTCGGCTTTCATCTCTGGTCCTATTTTCCGTTCAGCCTGATCTGGCCGGTGCTGATGATTCCGGGCGCACTGGTGCTGGACTGCGTGCTGGTGTTAACCGGCAACTTCTTTTTCACGGCCGTGATTGGCGGCATGGGTTTCGCCGTGCTGTTCTACCCGTCGAACTGGCCGATGCTGGCGGCCTATCGCCTGCCGGTCGAAATCATGGGCACGCTGGTGTCGGTCGGGGACTACATCGGCTACACCTTCACGCGCACCGCCACGCCGGAATACCTGCGTTTCATCGAGCGCGGCACGCTACGCACTTTCGGCGGGCACTCGGCCTGGGTGGCCTCCGCCTTCTCCGGTTTTGTGTGTGTGTTGACCTATCTGCTGTGGTGGCACATCGGCATGCTGCTGTCCAAGGTGACGACCCTGCCTAATCGCTGGCGGAGCATGTTTGGCATGGCGCCGGACCAGACCGCCGCCACGGCGCCGGTGGAGAGCCACGATGCGCGCTGAATGGGCAAAACAGCTGAGTCGAGCCTTCCTGCTACTGCTGGGCGTGGTTGTTGTCTTGCCCGCGTTGGCGCACGGCGAGCGCAATCAGGAGCCCTTCCTGCGCATGCGCACCGCGCATTTCTACGACGTGAAGTGGAGCGCCGACAAAATCGCCGTCAATGACGAAGTGGTCGTCACCGGTCGCTTTCGGCTGTTCGAAGACTGGCCCATGAACCTGCCGCAGCCCGACCGCGTGTTCGTCGGCAACGGCACCCCGGGGCCGGTGCTGGCACGCACCGAAAGCTACCTCAACGGTCATGCCGCTATTCAGTCCGGCAAGCTCATGCTGGACCGGGACTACGAGTTCAAGACCGTGCTGAAGGGCCGCATTCCCGGCCGGCATCACGTGCACCCGATGGTGAACGTGGAAGGCGCAGGGCCGCTGCTCGGGCCTGGCAGCTGGGTTGAGATCAGCGGCGACCACCGGGATTTCAAACTGCCGCTGACCACACTCGACGGCACGAAGATCGAAGACCTTGAAACCTGGGGCGTGGCCAATGTCGTGCGCTGGGAAGGCTTCTGGCTGCTGACCGCGCTGGTGTTTGCCGGCTGGTGGCTGCGTCGTCCGCTGTTGATGACGCGCTATCGCGCGCTGCACGAAGGGCACGAAGCGGCGCTGGTGACACGCGGCGATCGCCTGTGGGCGGCCGCCTTCCTGACCGGCACCGTGTTAACGGTGTTCGCCGGCGCGCATTGGGCGGAGAACCGCTATCCCCGCACCATCCCGCTGCAGGCCGGACAGTTCCGGATCGACCCGCTGCCCAAGGACGAGCACGAAATCAACATTCAGGTGAAGCGCGCGACCTACGACGTGCCGGGCCGCTCCATGAAAATGACCTTGGTCATCCACAACCCGCTGCCGCATCCCGTGCAAATGGGCGAATTCATGACCGCCGGCCTGCGCTTTGTGAATCACGAGCTGCCGGCCGCCATGGCGCAGGTCGATGCCCGCTATCCCGCCGAACTGCTGCCGCGGACGGGATTGACGCTCCACGACAAAGCGCCGATCGCGCCGGGTGAAACCCGTACCGTCAACATTGAAGCAACGGACGCCGTGTGGGAAACCGAGCGCCTGACCAGCCTGCTGACCGACCCGGACAATCGCGTGGGCGGTTTGCTGTTTTTCTTCGACGATGCCGGCGAGCGGCATATCGCGAACCTCTCGGGCGCCATCGTGCCCGTGTTCATTGGCAGCTAGCGACATGCTGATGCGGACGCTCTGCGGGCTGTGGCTGGCGCTGGCGCTGATGCACCCGCGGCCAGCACTGGCGCACGGGGGGCTCAGCATGGACAAGGACATGTGCAAGCTCACGCTTGGCCCTTACGCCATGCACTTCACCGGCTATCAGCCGGAAGTCACCGGGGCGAACGAGTTCTGTGAAGACATTCCGCGCGTCGGCCACACGGTCATCGCGCTGGATGCGCTGGATGAAGCCCTGCGCGATGTGCCGATTGATGTGCGCATCGTGCGCGATATCGGCGACGAATCGAATCTCGAGGCGATTACCGTGCTGCATGTGCCGCCCAAGGTGTACGCCAGCGGCACCGTGACTTTCGACCACCGCTTCGAGGCGCCGGGCAAATTTGTGGGACTGGTCAGCGCGGGCACCCCCCCCGGCCAGCACATCTCGCGCTTCCCGTTCAGCGTGGCGGCCGGGCGCAGCCATTTCGAGCCCTGGCTATGGGCGGCGGCGATCATCGCCGGCGGCGTGGCGCTTTATCTCTTTTCGGAGCGACGCCGTGGGCAGACGGTCTAGCGCGCTGCTGCTGGGCGCGCTGCTGGCCGGGCTTGCCGGCCCCGGCGCGGCACACGACGACGCCTGGATGGATCGTCAGAGCACGCCGCACGGCGGCGTGTTGCGGATGGCCGGCGCGCTGCATCTGGAACTGGTGCGCGCGCCGTCGCCAATGGTCTACGTCACGAACCACGCGGGGCAGCCGCAAGCCACCATCGGCGCCGAAGGCACGCTGGCGGTGGAGCGGGCCGACGGACGGCAGGAAGTGGCGCTGCAAGTTGCGGGCGACAATGCGCTGAAGCCGGTCGCGCGGATTGCGCTGTCGGCTTCCGACACCGTGGTGCTGTTCGTGAAACTGGCGGGTGCGCAGGCTGAAACCGCGCGCTTCGGGCCCGCTAAATCAACGCCTGCGCCGGCACCCTCCGTGGACCACAGCGCGCACCACTAGGCCGGCTGATCAATGCACGTGGGCGTCGGCGGGCGGCAGGATTTGCGGTTCGTCGGCGAGCCGCGCGAGCTCGCCGCGCCATTCCGCGGACGCAACGCCCGCGCCCCCATCTTCCGCCGGCATCCAGCGTGCGCGGAGATAGCCGAAGCGGTCGATCAGCAATTCCAGATGGTCGGGCGGGGTGCCGTTGCCGAATAAATCCGGATTACCCAGCGTGCGCCGGAACAGCCCGTAGGCGCCCGCGATAGCCGCCGCGTTATCGACTACTTCAAACGGCAAACTGGTGCCGGACTGCCCGTCCAGCGGGATCGCCAGCACCGCCGGCGGTGCTGGCGACCCAGTCGGCACGCGACAGCGCCGCGAGCCGGGCAGCGCTGGCCGGCAAGCGATAAAACACCAGCAGGACGCTGCGGCTGCCGCGCCAATCGGTCAGCCAGCCGGCCTGCCCGTCGCGCGTGCGCCAGCTGAAATCTGGGGCGACCAGACGGGCCTGCGGCTGTCCCGGCATCACGCGGGGCTGCAGGATCCGCGCCTCGTAGCCGCGATTCAGCGCGTGCAGAAAGTTGATCACGTCCCAGCGCGCATCCTCATCCAGCGTCTGCGCGAAGGCCGGCATGCCGCTTTCCGGGATCCCGGCCAGCAGCCAGTGATAGAAATCGCCGGCGGTATGGCGGGCGGTATGCGGCTCGGTCAGCAGGTCCACCGGGCGGCGGGGCAGCCCGGCGGCCAGCGGGCCGTCGCCTCTGCCCTGTGCGCCGTGACAGGCGACGCAATGCGCGGCGTAGTGCGCCGCGCCGTTGGCAATCGACAGCGCATCAAAGGTGATGCTCGGGCGGCGATAGGTGTCGGGACTCGCGGGCACCGCCAGCGCATACAGCATCACCGCGGTGCCGAGCGCCCCCAGCGCGCCGCCGGTGCGAGTCAGCGCAAGCCCGCCCCGCCGCGCCAGCGCGGCGATGCCCAGAATCAGTAGCGCCCCGCCTGTGGTCAGCGTGCCCAGCGTGCCGGGTTCTGGCAGCGTGCCATCCAGCGTAAAGCGGAACGGCCATGGCCATTGGCTAATCTCGATATGACCGCCGGGCGGGCTGAGACCGAGACCTGCCGCGGCCCCGAGCAGCGCCAGCGCCAGCGCAAACTCAAGCCGCAACTGGCGCAGCAGGGGCGTGGCATCCGCGCGGTCCTGTGCGCGGCGCAAGCGGGGCAGGGCAGACCAGCGCAGGCGCGCCGCGATGCCCAACACGCCGGCCACTAGCAGCAGTTTCAGCAGCAGCCACGCGCCCCACACGGAAGCCACCAGACCGGCGAACTGCGGGGCGAGGAGGCCATAGGCCAGCGTCAGGCCACTGGCGAGCGTCAAACCCATCAGCGGCAGGGCAAGCCCCGAGAAGCGCTGCAGGCGCTCGGGCAGCGTGTGGCGCGCCTCGACCGGCAGCGCGCACAGCAGGAACAGTCCACCCAGCCAAAGGCTCGCCGTGGCGAGATGCAGGGCGTGTACCGCCAGCCACGGCCCGCCCAAGGAGGCCGCATGTCCGCTGAGTACGGCACCGCACAGGCTGAGCAGCGCCAGTAGGCTGCCGGCCAGCAGCAGGTTGCGCCCCGGCGGCAGGCGCGCCGCCAGCTGCAGCAATCCGCCACCCGCCAGCAGCGCGAGCAGGCGCCAGCCCAAGGCGCGTCCGGCATGGGTGTCTTCTGCGTAGGCCAGCCAGGCAGCGACCTGCCATAAGTCGGCGCTGCGGCCGGTGGCGGCAGCGGTCTGGGTGGCCAACAGCAGCACCAGCGCCAGCGTGCCGGCGACCGTCAGCAGCCCTCCGCATCGCCGGAGGGAGGTCTCCGTCGGTCCCAGCACCGCCCAGACCCCAAGCCCGGGCAGCAGCAGGCCACAACCCAGACCAAGCCAGCGCGCCAGCCCGCCCAGCAGCTCGATCATTGCGCGGCCGGGGCGTCCTGCACGCTGAAACGATAGTCGGCTTCGATGACGTGGCCATCGGCTGAGAGCACGCGGTAGTGCACGTCATAGCGCCCCGCAGGCAGCGGCGGCAGCGCTAATTCCAGGGTGCGTTCCTCCGGCGCCGATAGCGGGCCCAGGCCGCTGACCAGGCCGGACGGGCCGCGCAGTTCAACGCTGGAGTACTTCGCTTCCACGGCCTCGTTGAAGCTCAGTCGCAGGCGCGTCGGCGCCGCGTTCAGCGTGCTGCGGGCGGCCGGTTCGGCGCGGCTCAGGCGCGCATGGGCAAAGCACTCGGGTGTCGCCAGGCTGCAAAAGAATGCGAGTAACAGGGCAATTTTTGGCATCAGCAAGACCTCCCGCAATCAAGTCATGGAGCGCGCGGCGGCGCCGCAGCCAGAAAGTCGAGCAAGGCCTCGGGTGCCGCCGGCCAATGCCGATGGTCCCCCGGCCCTTCGCAGTACTCGACCGGCCCTGTGGCGGGGCATTGGCCGTAATGCAGGCAGCCTGCCGCATCCGGTGTGCCGGGCGGACCACAGCCGTTGCACTGAGCCCACCAGTCGGCCGCTTCCCGGCCATAGCCCGGAAAATGCGTGTCGCCCGCATTATGCAGGACCCGCACCGGGCGCGGCGCGGGACAGGCGTAGGCTTTCAGATCTGCCGCCGTGAAGCCCGCCGCACTGGGCACGATGGCAGCGAAAGGATGCGGTAGGTCCGGGAGCATTGTCAGCGCCGTGCTGATGGTGCCGCCGTCCGAATGACCCGTCGCGTAAATACGCGTTGGGTCCACACACCAGCGGGCCGCAATGGCGCGCGGCAAGCCGGCCAGCGCCCGCAGCGTCGGCAGGGCCATCGGTTTGGCGCCGGCATAGGCGACCAGCCAGCCCCGCGCGGTCGCGGCGCTGGTCAGTCCAGTCAAGGCTTCATTGGCCCGCGGGCTGTGGCCGGCGGGCGCATAAACCACCAGCAGCGGATGCGCGTGTCCCGGCTGATAGCGCAAAGGTGCGCGCAGGCTGTAGCGCACGCCTTCCGGGGTGCTCAGTGTGTCGCTGGCCCCGGCGGGTCCCGGGCGGCTGCCGGCCGCGCAGTCCGGAAATTGGGCGCCGTCTTCTGGCGGCCCTTGCGCAATCGAGGGAGCGGGCGGCGGCTGGCATCCGGCAAGTTGGACAGCGAGCAGTGCGGTCAGCAGCCTTGAGATGCCGGCTGGTCGCCGGGCCGCCGCTGGCGCACCATGGCGGCCCCTGAACTTTGCTCGCTGGAAGGAGAACATCGCGTGTCGCAAGCCCCTGTGAACGCCGCGCTGGACGCGCGAGGCGTCGCCACCGTGACTTTCAACCGACCTGAAGTCAACAACGCCTACAACGGCGATTTGATCGAGGCCTTGCTGGCCGCAATGGACGAACTCGCGCGCGCGCCCGGCTTGCGCGCGGTGGTGTTGCGAGGCGAGGGACGACACTTCCAGGCAGGCGCCGATCTGGCCTGGATCAACACCGTGCGTCCGCAGTCTGCCGCGGTCAATCAGGCCGCCAGCCGGCGCACCTTTGAGGCGGTCCAGCGGCTGAATACCCTCAAGGTGCCGACCGTTGCGCTGGTGCAGGGCGCCTGCTTCGGCGGTGGGACCGGCATCATCGCGGCCTGCGATGTGGTGGTGGCGGCCGACGACGCGCTGTTCTCGATCACCGAGGTGCGCTGGGGGCTGACCGCGGCGATCATCATTCCGCAACTGGTGGACGCGGTCGGCGTAAGACAGCTGCGCCGCTATGCGCTGACCGGCGAGCGCTTCGATGCCGGTGAGGCGCGTCGGATTGGGCTGGTGCACGAGGTCGTGCCGCGCGCCGAACTCGCCGCCGCCGGCGAGCGCGTGCTGGCCCTGCTGCTGGCGAACGGGCCGGTCGCGGTGGCGGAAACGAAGCAGCAGATGCTCGGTCTTGCGCTTGGTGGTCAGGACGCTGACGACGCCTGCTGGGCGCCCGTCGTCGCCGCGCACGCGGCGAAACGCCAAACCCCGGAGGCAGCCGAAGGGCTGGCCAGCTTTGCTGAAAAACGCGCCGCGCGCTGGCAGGGCTAGCGCCGTGTCTACGCGTTGCTGTCGGGTTACCGGAGGCCGCCATGCGGCGGTTTGACGGCTTGCGGCCGCGCACCGGACTCGTCGGCCTCTTTCAGCGCCTGCTGGCCGGTGTGCTGGGGGTGGTGGCATTCATCGTGGGGCTGGCGTTCTCGCTGGTCGCCCTGCTGACGCTAATCGCCACCAGCGGCGCGCTTGCCCTCCGCTGGTGGTGGAAGCTGCGCGGCGTCCGCCAGCCGAGGACTGGCTCGAGCAAGAACCCGCGCGGCGTGGTGATTGAGGGCGAAGTGCTGCGCGAGGAGCGTACGTCTACCAGGCTGCCGCCTGGCGACGCGCCCTAGCCGTTCAGGCAGGGCCGAGTCCGGCCGGCAGCGCGGCCTTGATCTGGTTGAGCAGGGCGGCGTGGTCCAGCGGTTTGCGCAGGAAGGCGCGGATCCCCAGCGCAGCGGCGCGGTCCTCGTCCATCACCGCGCTGTGGCCAGAGACCAGAATGATCGGTAAGCCAGGCTTCCGCGCGATCAGCCGCGAGGCCAACTGGTCGCCCGTCAGCCCCGGCATGGTCTGATCGGTGACGACCAGATCGTAGTCGTCCGGGGCGGCCATAAAAGCGTCGCAGGCCTGCTGTGGCTCGGTGTAGGCCGCCACCCGGTAGCCCGAGATCTCCAGCAGTTCGCGCATGAAGCCGGCCACCGTGGGTTCGTCATCAACCAGCAGAATTTGGGCGTTGTCCGGGACTTGCGCGCTGGCGCTGGCGGCCGGCAGGGCGCTGGGTGCGGGTGCGGCGGCCTCGGTGTAAACGGGGACCAGAATCCGAAACGTCGTCCCTCGTCCCAGCATGCTGTCGACCTGGATGTGGCCGCCCTGGCGGTGAACCACGCCGTGCACCATCGCGAGCCCCATGCCGGTGCCCTTGCCCTGCGCCTTGGTGGTAAAGAACGGCTCGAAAATCCGCAGGCGCTCCGACTCCGCAATGCCGGCACCAGTGTCTTTCACCGTCAGTGCCACGTAGTCGCCTTCGAAGTTCTGATGACAGGACGCACACACCGCCCCCGCAATGTTCACCCGCTCGGCGCCCACGCTGATCGTGCCGAGTCCGCTGGTGGCGTCGCGCGCGTTCACGCAGAGATTGACCAGCACCTGCTGAATCTGCACGGGATTAGCCAGCACTTCGGGCAGCTCTGCGGCCAGCCGGGTCTGGATGTTGATACTGCTCGGCATCGCCGGGCGCAGCATTTTCAGCGACTGTTCGATGATGGGTCCGAGCCGTGTGGCATGGACTTCCACCGACTCGCCGCGGCTGAAGGCCAGCAGCTGCGCCACCATCTCACGCGCCCGTTCGCCGGCGCCGACCACTTCTTTCAGGTATTCGGTCAGCTTGGGCGGGCTGCTGTTGCCGAAGCGCTGCAGGGCGAGGCCGGCATAGCCCAGGATGCTGCCCAGAATATTGTTGAAGTCGTGCGCGATGCCGCCGGTCAGCATGCCGATGGATTCCATTTTCTGCGCCTGCGTCAGCTGCACGCGCAGGCGTTCGCGGTCGCGTTCAGCCGCCTTGCGCTGACTGATGTCGATGGTCACGCCGGAAAACGCGACCAGCTGCCCGTCGTCGTCGAACAGGCCGCGTGCGCGGGTTTCCACCCAGCTTTCGCGGGTGTTCGACCATTTCAGGCGGTGTTCCAGCGTGAAGGACTGCCGGCTGCCCGAGGCGGCGATATCGGCAAAGGTTTCCGACAGCTGCGCCAGCTCGTCGGGATGCACCAGTTCGAGAATGCGGTCCATCGGGCTCGCTTCGCGGCCCTGCGGCCGCCGCCGGCCGTCGGCCCGGGAGCGAATGAAGTTGTCGGTGGCAAGTTCCCATTGCCAGAAGGTCATGCGCGCGGCGGACAAGGCGACGTTCAGCCGCGCCTCGCTTTCCCGGAGCCGCTGCGCTTCCGCGCGCCGATGCGTGACGTCGACCAGATGCCCGTGCCAGACGACCGCGCCGTCTGCCTCGCGGGAAGGATTGGCGTGACCCGAGACCCAGCGCTGCGGTCCCTCGCCCCCCTGCAGCCTGAATTCCTGCTGCCAGGGCTGCAGGGTCTCGGCGGACACCTGGAGCTGACGCTGAACTTCATCCAGATCCGCGCGATGAATCATCGCCAGCACCGGCTGGGCGCTGCGCTGCACCTCGCTCGGGGTCGCGCCGAAAATCTGCCGGATGCCTTCGCTCGCATACGGCATGTCGAACTGGCCGTCGGCCCTCTGCCGGAACTGGAACACCATGCCCGGCACCAGCCGCGCGATTTGGCTGAGACGGTCGTCGCTCAACAGGCGCGCCGCCTCGGCGCTGGCCTCGGCGGTGGTGTCCCAGGTACAGCCAACCAGTCGCACGGGCGTGCCGTCCTCGGCCCGCACCAGGGTAGCGGCGGAGCGCAGTTGCCGGATGACACCCTTGGCGTCGCGAACCCGGAACATCGGCGCGTAGGGCTTGCCGCTGCTCAACAGCGCCTCCTGCGCGTCGCGCAGGACGGTGCTGTCTTCCGGCATTAACTGGGCGAGGAAAGTCTCGAAAGTCCAGTCGGTATCCGGTTCGGACAGACCGTAGAAACGCGCCCAGTTGGGCGAGGTGCGGAGGGCGCCGGTCCGCAGATTGCGCTCCCACAGCACGATGCCGGCGGATTCGACCGCCAGCTCCAGCCAGTCCCGGTAGCCCTGAAATTCCTGCGCGGCCAGCGCGGTCTCGGTGACGTCCAGCACGAAGCCGGAGGCGCGCGGGCGCTCGTGTTCCACCAGATTTCGGTAGCGCACTTCCAGATACCGAATCTCGCCGTCCGGACGCTGGATGCGATAGCGCACGGAACGCGCTTCGGTGTCGTTGGTAGTGGTCAGCAGACCGTTCGCCACGCTGCGCCGGTGCTGCTCGACGTCGTCCGGCAGCATCAGCGCGCGGATGTCGTCGGCGTGCCAGGGACCGGTGCTGTTGGGAAGGCCGTAAATCTGCGCCAGCGAAGCCGAGCCGATGCTCATTTCAGTCGCCAGATCCCGCTCGAACCAGCCCATGTGCGCATAGGCCATGCCTTCTTCCAGACGCTGCGCGGTGACCGTCGCGGCGCTGCGCTCGGCGGTCAGCGCGTCGCTGTTCACGGCCTCGCACAGGCAACAGACCCGCGCGTCGCCGGCGGTGCACAGCATCGGACTCAGGGTGCAGACCCAGACCTCGCCCGCCGTCACCGGCAAGGCCTCGCAGCGTACCGGCAGGTCGCTGGCTAGACTCTGATGAACGGCCTCAACGAGGCTCTCGGCGTGACCGGCGGGGAGCAGGGCCGCGAGGCGCTCTCCCATGCAGCGCCGACTGGCGGCCGCGGGGCGCACGCCCTGCCGTGCGTCGAGCACCGTCACGCTGTGGATCAGCGTGGCGGCGTCCAGCATCAGGACAAAGCGCTGCGCGACCCGACACAGATCGGCCCAGGGGCCGGCGTCTGAGGGTGTGGCGTGAGCGTCCATGTCCGACGTACTTGCCAAGCAAAAGCTCCGAGCTTGCGGGCACGCATGGCGGCCCGACGGTGAGTCCCGACCAGCGGGCGCAGGCCGGTAGTTTGGCATACTGCAGCCCATGAACATCCAGCTCATGAGCGATTTACACCTTGAAGTTGATCCGGCGTTCCGCCCGCTGCCTGCGCCGGGGGCGGATTTGCTGGTGCTGGCGGGCGACATCGGCGCGCGTCCCGAAAGCCCCATGGGTCGGTTCGGCAGCACGGACTGGAGCCTGACCCGCTTCTCCCCGCGTCTCGGCCACTGGCCGGTGCCGGTCCTCTATTTGCCTGGCAATCACGAATACGACGGTCTCGAATTCGACGAATGCCGCGCGAAACTGCGTCAGACCTGCGCGGGCTTGGGCATTCACTGGCTGGATGAAAGCGAATATCGCCAGGGCGACGTGCGCATTCTCGGCACCACGCTATGGAGTGATTTCGACGCCTTTGCCGATCGACCGGCGCACATCCCGGGCTCAATGAGCTACAACCTGCGGGAGCGCGAGAAAGCCTTTCACGCCGCCAACTTCTATCTCGAGCGGACCCGCACGCGCCGCCACGGCAGGTTGTTTGATGCGGCCGCCATGCGTGAGGAATCGCTCCGCGCCCAGCAGTGGCTGGCCGCCAAGCTGGCCGAACCGCATGCCGGCAAAACCGTGGTGGTGTCGCATTTCGCGCCCAGCCTGCGCAGCCACGACCCGCGCTATGGCCTGACCCCGGGCACCGCCGGGTTTTGTAGTGCGCTGGAGCATCTGACCGAGGGGGTTGACCTCTGGCTGCACGGCCACCTGCACTGTCCCAGCGATTACACCATCGGCGGGTGCAGGGTGGTGGCCAATCCGCTGGGCTATCTCGGAACCGGCGAGCAGGCCGGGTTTAATCCCACGCTGTGTTTGCAGATCTAGCCGCGCCGCCTTAGTGCAGCGTGCGGCGTTTGGCCGATAGCTCGCGCAGCTTTTGCGTGAGCTGGGCGGCGACCTCCGGTCCGGGGGCCAGCGGCAGCGCGCGTTCCAGTTCACGCGCGGCCTGTTGCTCCGAACCCAGCGCAAACCAGCTCTCGGCGCGCGCCAGCAGAACCGGGAAGGCGTCGTGGGCCAGACATAGCTGGTAGTCACAGATGGTCAGCGCCTGCTGATGGTCCCCGCCCGCGACGGCCAGGCCGCGCAAGTTGTTCAGCATCCGCAGCACCATGTCGCTGGCAGACGCCGGTTTGAGCGCGACTTCGGGCGCTACGCCGGTGCTGGCGAGACGCTCGGCCAGTTCGTCCTCGGTCAGCGCCTGCAGGGTGAACGGGTCGATCGTGAGGCCGTCCAGCTGCAGCAGGAAATGGCCGGGGAAGTTCAGGCCCTCAGCCGCCAAGCCCAGCAGATCGGCCACGCTGATGATGAGCGCGGCGAGGCTGATGGGAATGCCGGGTTGGCCGGACAAGAGCAGGGCGAGCGCGCTGTTGGCCGGTTCGTAGTAGCTGGTCGCGCCCTTGAAGCCCGCCTCGCGCAGGCTGATCAGCAGGCCTTCGGCGCTCGCCGGCTCGGGCACCCGCGCGGCGAGGCTCGCCAGTTGACCGCGGCACCACTGGGCATCGGTTGCCGGATGGACCACGCGCGATACCAGCAGCGCGCCGTCAAGCACGCTGCCGGGGTTACGCGCAAAGGCGCGGAAATCGGCTTCCAGCGAGGCCACGCCGGCAGGACTCAGGCGGCTTCCAGCAGCGCTTTAACCTGCTGCACGCGCTCGCAGTGGCGGGTTTCTTCCACGCCGTTCAAGCGCAGCAGCTGGGCCACTTCGGCATTCGGCTCGCCGTCGGCCCAGCGCTGGTACTGCGCGTCACCGTCGGTTTCCGCGGTCTCGAGGACGCCGAACAGGTCGGTGGATACCGGGACTTCCTTCGGCGCCAGGGCGAAGAACGGGTTGTTTTCGATGGCCGGCAATTCGAACTCGCCGCCGCCGCGCAGGCGCAGGGCTTTGAGCATGCGGTGGGCGTGGCCACGCTCCTCGGCCGCATTACGCTCGATCAGGCTGCGGGCCTCGGCGTTATCCAGACCGCGAGCCAGCGTCTGGTAGAACAGCTCGCCGACCGACTCCACCAGTGCGAGCACGATGAAATCCTCGGTGTCGAGCGTTTTTTTGTCTTTCAGGAACGCAAAAACGGCGAAGGCGTCTTGCGGGTAGCCGGCGGGCAAGCTGTACATGCGTGGTCTCCATGCGGGGAATGAGGGTCGACCGGCACACTAAAGGACGCCGGCACTGCGGGCAACGCGCGGCGCGCTCAGGTTTCGCGGTAGAACAACAGCAGGAAGCCGATGGCCATCAGGCTGCCCGTCCACAGCACGCCGGTCAGGCGCGGGGCGGGCGGCGGCAGGCGCAGTTCCAGCCAGCGGCCGATGCCGGCCAGCACCGCGAACAGCGCGATGCCGGCGTGGGACACCTCGATCAAAAACTCGGCCTTCAGCCCGGTCGCGACGTGGGTATGGGTCAAGAGCACCGCCGCGCCGAGGAAGCACAGGCACGGGAAGGTATAGCGCCAGCGGGTATTGGCCAGCGCCCCGGTTTGCACCCGCCATTCCATCAGGCCGATGAACAGCGGCAACAGACTGGCCAGCCGATGCTGAACCACGGAGGGGTTTTTGAGCGGCGCGAAAAAGCCTTCGTCGCCCAGCGGCCAGCCGGTAGGTTCCACAATCACCTGCAACAGCAGCGCAAACGGCAGGAAGAGGAGCGGCCAGTGCCGCGCCCAGCGGGCGATTTTCAATCGATCCAGAACCGCGACACCGGCGATGAGCAGCAGCAACAGGCCCGAGATGTTGTGGTTGAAATTGCTCTGCGCCTTGTCCATTTCGGTGGCGGGGTTGAAGAAGTCCAGTGAGGACGCGTGGTCAGCCATCAGGGCTTCGCGCGTGGGCGGCATGAGGCGCGGCGTCTTGGGGGCGAGGGTGTCGATCACTTCGGCGAGACTGGCCCGCTCGCCGGTTAAATCAGTGGCTGGCGGCGTGGCGGCGAGGCTTGCGCCCAGCAGCATGACCGCCACCAGCGCGACCAGCTCCGCCTCGATGTAAACCGGCAGCACGCGACCCACGGCCTGCGCGTCGCCAGTGGTGCGCCAGCGGCGGGTGTGCAGGAAGTTGAGCGCGGCCAGCGTAAGGGCCATCACCAGCAGCAGCAGTTTGGCCAGCACCATAATCCCGTAGTTGGTGCCGATGAGGGACGCCCAGTCCCCGACATAGCGGGTCGCCATGAACACGCCCGCCGCGAGCAGCGCGGCGACGCAGGCCATGCCGAGCGGGGAGAAACGCGCCAGCAGCTGCGGCCACAGCGGGTCCTCGGACCGGCGGGCACCCGCGCAGGCCACCAGTGCAAACACGCTGCCGATCCAGATCAGCGCGGCAAACTGATGCAGCAGGGTGGCGAGCATCAGGGGCACCACTTCCGACAGCCGGCTAACGGCGTGGACCAGCCACGCGCCGCTGAGGGCGAAGGCGAGGCCGGTTGCGCCGGCCAGCACCCAGCGCGCGGGCGCTGTGGCTTGGCGTCCCAAGGCGCTCAGGGCGATTCCAAACACCACCCCCAGGCCGAGCCGCACCAGACTCATCTGTGCAAACCCGGTGCCGAGATATTCCATGATCGGCCAGCTGTGGTCGTCTTCGGCCAGGCCCCAGGGCGCAAGCAGAATCACCGCGAGGAAACACAGCACCGCGGTCCAGATTCCCATGCGGCCCAGCCGCAGCACGGCGGCAACGGCGGGATGGGCGTCGCCGGTCAGCGGCCGCAGCACCAGCACACAAAACACCAGACCGCCCAGACTCGCCGCCATCCCGGCCAGCGCGATGGCGTGCAGGAGCACGGCAAAATAGCCCGCAAGCTGAATCATGGGGCTAGCGTCCGGCGTTGAGCGTGAAGCGCAGGACGCCTTGCGTGGCGTGGCCGTCGGTGGCCAGAACCTTGTACTTCAGGGTGTAGGCGCCGGGGATGAGATCCTGCGGCAGGGTACAGCGCACGATGGCCGGTTCGGCGGCGCGGTCGGTGAGGCTTTGCGAACTGCCGTCGGCCCGCTCAAGTTTGAGATGCACCAGTTTCTTTTCCAGCGTTGCGTTGAATTGCAATACGATTTCCGGCGGCACGCTGGCAAGCGTCGATCGATCGGACGGAATGGCTTTCACGACCACCGCATGGGCGTGTGCAAGCGGGACCTGGCTGCCGAAAAACATCAGCAGCGCCAAGGCGGGTATTAGGCCGCGGCGAAGTTGTGGTGCTGTCATGCGGCGATCATAACGGATCGACCGCCCGCATCGACTGCCGGCGAGCGCTACGCAGCCGGTATAGTGCGATCTTTCCCTCTCTGGATTTGTGGCATGGCGCACATTTTATCGGCTGCCGAGCGCAGCGCTTTTTTAGCCGCACCGCATGTCGCGATGCTGTCCATCGAAGCCGGCGCGCGCGCGCCGCTGCTGGTTCCCGTCTGGTACGCCTGGGACGGACTTGAGGTCGGGCTGTGGATGGCGGGCGATTCGCGCAAGGCGCGCCTGCTGCGACAGGCCGGGCGCCTAAGCCTCTGTGTGCAAGACACCCGCCGGCCGTATCGCTACGTCAGCCTCGAAGGACGCGTGCTGTCGAGCGCGCCGATAGATTGGACGTCCGAACTCGTCCCCCTCGTCAATCGCTACCTGGCGGCTGCGGATGCCGCGGACTATCTGGTCGCGCTGGGCGGGCCGGACGGGGTGCGTGACGATATTTACGTGCGCCTCGGCCCCGTGCGCTGGCGGGCAGAGCAGCTCTGAACGCGCCGTCCGCCGGCGCCCACTGGCGCATGTTGTCGCTGGCCTTGCTGGCGCAGGTCGCCGTCTCGGTCATCGTGCAGGGCGCGCCCACGCTGGCGCCGTTCGCGCAAAGCGATCTTGGTCTCACCCGCGGTCAGGTGGGCCTGTTCAACTCGGCCCTGATGGCCGGCTCGCTGTCGATGATGCTGGTGGCCGGCTGGGTGGTGGACGTGAAAGGCGAGCGGACCGCGCTGGTCGGCGGCAACCTCATTTGCGGCCTCTTTTGTTTTGCCATGCTGGGGACCAGCAGCTTCGCGGCGGCGCTCGCGGTGCTGTTCATGGCGGGGGTAGGCGGCGCGTTTCCGACCCCCGCCGGCAGCAAGACCGTGATGGGCTGGTTTCCACCGGCGCTGCGCGGCACCGCGATGGGGATCCGCCAGACCGGCATTCCGCTAGGCGGCGCGCTGGCCGCTGCCCTACTGCCCGCGATTGCCTTGACCGCCGGCTGGCGGGTCGCGTTGGCCATGGGGGGACTGGGCTGTCTGCTGACGGCCGCCATCTGCCTGCTCGCCTATCGCAATCCGCCCACGCCAGACGCCGCTGCCGCTAGGGCCGTTGCCGAGCCGCCCGTGCCGCAGGCCGGGCGTCACATCATCACGCTGGGTGTGGCGGGCGGCTTGCTGACCTTGGGCCAGTTCACCCTGATCACCTACCTCGCCATTTTCCTGCGGGAAACCCAGCATATTCCGGTGGCCGTCTCGGCCACGCTGTTGATGGCCGCGCAGCTGACCGGCGCCGCCGGGCGCATCCTGTGGGGTGTGGGCAGCGACCGGCTTTTCGGCGGCCGCCGCAAGCCGGCGCTGCTGCTGGCCAATCTGATTTCCGCGCTGGGCGCGCTGGTGCTGGGCGCCTTACCGGCGGACACCTCGCTGTGGCTCATCGCGCCGCTGGTGGTGGTCTATGCCTTCAATACCCTCGGCTGGCACGGCAACTGGGTCGCGCTGCTGGTGGAACTGGGCGGCTCTGCGCGGCAGGGCCGTACGGTCAGTCAGGGCATGAGCATCATGTATCCCAGCATCATCGTGCTGCCGCCGCTGTTCGGCTGGTTCGTCGACCAGACGCACTCGTGGACGGGCGCCTGGTGCCTGCTGTCGGCGGTCCTGCTGTTGGGCTGCTATCTGCTGTACCGCGTGCCGGAGCGCGCGCGGCTGGGTTAGCGCGGCGCGTCGCCGGCGGGCGTTTGTCCCAGCCTCATCAGCAGCGCGTCCAGCGTGGGCTGTTCGACCAGCAGGGATTCTTTGGCGGCGCGTGAGCGTTGCTTGAACGCATACTCCAGCCGCAGCGCCGCGCTACGGCTGCCGACGCAAACCGAATAGACCAGCGTGAGCGGTCCTTTGGCCCGCAGGGCACGGGCGCCACGCGGGCTGCCGGCGTGCTCCCGCAGGCGCCGCGCCACGTCGGTGGTGATGCCGGTGTAGAGCGCGCCCGACCGCGTGCGCAGCACGTAAAGCTGCCAAACCGTCGCGTGCTCGCCGCGCGCGCTCAGGCCGGCGGCTTCTTCAGCAGGTCGGCCAGCGCGGAAAACGGTCGACCGGTGGCGCTGGGCGGGCTGGCCGACTTGCCCGGCCCTGCACTGTTGCCGGCTTCCAGCAGGCGCTGGTGTTCGTTGTCGTGACAGTACAGGCACAGCAACTCCCAGTTGCTGCCGTCGGCCGGGTTGTAGTCGTGGTCGTGATTCCGATGATGCACGGTCAGTTCGTGCAGATTGGCGCGGGTGAATTCGCGCGTGCAGCGACCGCAAATCCAGGGGTACATCTTGAGGGCCTGCGCCCGGTAGTCCCGTTCCCGTTGTTCGCGGGCCTGCCGGGCTTCGGCCACCACGCGATCGAGCTTGCTGTGATCCATGCTGTGTTCCGCCGTTGATGCTCAGACCCGCCCAGCATAGCGGCTCGCGCGCACCGGGCCGAGGGTGGACGCCCGGCGTCGCGCGCAGTAGCGTGCGTTACCGTTTTCTGGAGAGCCGCCCGTCATGGTCGATACGCATCCGATTCGTTTCCGGGGGATCGACCACGTGGTGCTACGGGTCAGCGACATCGCGCGCAGCCTGCGCTTTTACGTCGACGTGCTGGGGCTTTCGCTGGAGCGGATCATCGAAGACCTGCAGATCTACCAGCTGCGTTGCGGGCGCAATCTGATTGACCTCACCGCGGCGCCCGGCAGCAGCTTTGCGCCACCCGACGCGCGCGAAATGCTGCATCTCTGCCTGATGCTGGATTGCAGCCTCGCCGCCGTGCGCCGGCATCTCGCTGAGCACGGTGTGGCGGTGGTGTCGGGGCCGGTGGAAGTCTATGGCGCGACCGGCTTCGGTACTTCGATTTACGTGCGCGATCCCGATCAGCATCTGCTGGAACTGAAAGCCGCCTACGCCGAATTTCCGCAGAAAATCACGCTGAAAGACGCCATGGCGTCGGGCACCCGCCCGGCCGGCGGCTGAGCGACTGCCCGCCCGGTGCTGCGGTTTATCCTGAGCGCGCTCGCGCTGTGTCTGCTGGCCGCGGTGCTGGTGGTGACGCTGGCGCTGGACGGCACACCCACGGTGCTCGCGCCGCCGCATCTGGACGCCGTGCGCACGGCGCGGGCCCGTGCGCTGCTGCACGACTACGATCCCCGTCGCCTGCGCGACGGGGAAGAGCGCAGCCTGGTGATCAGCCGCGACGAACTGGCCCTGATCCTCGACCATCTGGCGCGACTACTGCCCGACGGTGCCGCCAGTGTCGCTCTGACGACGGGCCGGCTGGACGTCCGGCTCAGCCTGCGTGTGCCGGTCGTACCCGGCACCTACCTTAATCTGCAGCTGGGCCTGAACCAGACCGACCGGCTGCCAGAGATTGTCGCGCTCCAGCTGGGCGATTTGCCTGTGCCGGCACCCTTGGCCTCCCGCTTGGCGGCCCGGGCGCTGCGCAGCTTCTACGAGCGTGCCGGACTGGGTGAACCCGGTTCGCTGGTGCGAGCGGTGGCGTTCACGGACCAGCAGGTCATGCTGCGCTACGAGTGGCAGAGCAGCATCGTTGACGCCCTGCGCCTGCAGCTGATTTCGCCCAGCCAGCAGGCGCGCATCCGCGCCTTCAACGATGAACTGGTCGCCCTGTGTGCCCGGCACGCGGGCGCCGTGCGTTTGCCCGAACTGGCCGCGCCGCTGTTCGCGGTGGCCGCCGCGCGCAGCGCCGATGGCGGCGATCCGCAAGCGGATAATCAGGCGCTGCTGCTGGTGCTGACGCACTATGTGACCGGACGCAATCTGGCGCTGCTCATGCCGGATGCGGCGCAGTGGCCGCAGCCGCTCGCCCACCCGGTGCGTTTGCAGGGGCGCAGCGATCTGGTGCGACATTTCCTGATCTCCGCGCTGCTGGCCGCCGCCGGCGGCGATGCGCTCGCCGGCGCTATGGGCACGGCCAAGGAGCTGGAGGATTCCCGGCGCGGCAGCGGTTTCAGCTTTGTCGATCTGCTGGCCGATGAAGCCGGCACGCTGTTTGGCCAGCGGGCGACCGCCAGCGCCGAGTCCGCACGCAGGCTGCAGACGCAGGCCGCCGCCGCCGCGGCCGACGACGCCTGGCTGCCTTCGCTCGCCGGGCTGCCCGAGCGGCTGGGCGCGGCGGAGTTCCAGCGCCGCTATGGCGCGGCAGATACCGGCGCCTACCGCAACATGCTGCGGGACATCCGCCAGCGTCTGGCCGCGCTGCCGGTGTATCGTTGAGCCACGTCCGCCGGTCCTACTCTCAACCCACCCCCTGAGGAGCAACGTAATGAACCAACCCATGCGCATGAACCACATTGGCCTTTCTGTGCCGGATATCGAAGCGGCGACCCGCTGGTATTGCGAGGTGCTGGGCTGTTACCTGCTGGTGCCGCCGGTGGATGCGGTGAACGACGGCTCGCATTTCGGTCAGGTGGTGAAAGACATTTTCGGCGAGCGTTTCCAGTCGGTGAAAATGGCGCATCTTTCCACCGCCGACGGCGTAGGCATCGAACTCTTCCAGTTCATCGAACCGGCCACCACCGTGCCGGCCAATACCTTCGAGTACTGGCGCGCCGGCATTTTTCACTTCTGCCTGACCGCGGTGGATATCGAAGCCACCGCGGAGCGCATTGCGGCGCACGGCGGCAAGGTGCTGAGCAAGGTCTGGAAGCTCTACCAGAACAAGGAATACAAGGCGGTTTATTGTCAGGACCCCTGGGGCACGATCGTCGAGCTGTGCAGTCGGCCCTACGAGCAGTTCTGGTCGAATCTCGCGCCCGCGCCCGAAAACTTCTAGCCGCGGAGTAGCCTCACCCTTCAGTATTTGGGGTCAGAGTAAAAACTAGTGAATGTTGCGCTGGCCCCGTGTTTCTCCGAGTTTTTACTCTGACCCCAAACTCTCCATCGTTGCGCCGGAGGCCGCTATGACCGCTTACAGCATCATTGATGTCGACACCCACATCACCGAAGTGGCCGATCTGTGGACCCGCCGCGCGCCGGCCTCGATGCGCGACCGGGTGCCGCGGGTAGGCACCGACGCCCGTGGCCGCGAATGCTGGTTTGTGGGCAAGGACCGCATGGCGCCGATTGGCCTGACCGCCACCGCTGGTCGGGGCGATTTCAAGTCGCCGCCCGAGGGCTACGCGGACATGCATCCCGGAGCCTTCGACGCCCAGGCCCGCCTCGCCTACATGGACAGCGTGGGCATCTGGGCGATGGTGCTCTACCCCAATGTGGGCGGCTTCGGCGCGCAGGAGTTTCTCAAACTTGGCGATCCCGAACTGATGCTGACCTGCGTGCAGATTTACAACGACTGGCAGACCGAGTGGGCCAGCGCCGACGCGCGGCGCCTGCTGCCCATCACCTCCATTCCGTTCTGGGATGTCGCCGCTTCGGTGCGCGAAATCCGCCGCTGCGCGGCCGACGGGCATCGCGGCATTTTGTTCACCGGCGAGCCGCAGTCGTTCGGCATGCCGGTACTGGGCGACGCGCATTGGAACCCGCTGTGGGAAGTCGCCGTGGAACTCGATTTGCCGATCAGCTTTCACATCGGATCGGGCAACATGGAAGGCGGCCTGCTGCGCGACAAGGTCAAAACCTACGGCCGGATGGCCGCCTTTGCCGGCTACTCGGTGGAACTGTTTCTCAACAACGGCCGGCAACTATGCGACCTCCTGATGAGCGGCGTGCTGGCGCGCTATCCGAAAATTCGTTTCGTCTCGGTCGAGTCCGGCATCGGCTGGCTGCCCTTCGTGCTGGAAGCCATGGACTATCAGTTCGCCGGCAACCGGGTGCGCGAAGATCGCCCGGAGCTGGAGCTCCTGCCATCGGAATATTTCCGCCGCAACGTCTACGCCTGCTATTGGTTTGAGCAGACCGCACCGCGCCACCTGCTGGAAACCATGAGCGTCGACAACATCCTGTTCGAAACGGATTTCCCGCACCCCACGTCGCTTTACGGGGATGACGTGAAAGCCCGCATCGACAGCGGACTGGGCGGGGTCGACGCCACCATCCGCCGCAAGATTTTGTGGGACAACGCGGCCGCGCTGTACAAGGTCACGCCGCCCCCGGCGCAAGCGGCGGCCGCCTGATCGTGCAGCGCATCGCCGTCATCGCCGGGGATGGCATCGGCCGCGAGGTCGTGCCAGAAGGCTTACGGGTGCTGGAAGCGGCCGCCACGGCGTTCGATATTCCGCTCGCCTTCGATCATTTCGATTTTGCGTCCTGCGACTACTACCTGCGCCATGGGCACATGCTGCCCAGCGACTGGAAAGACCAGATTGGCGGGCACGCGGCCATTTTCTTTGGCGCCGTGGGCTGGCCGGCGAGCGTGCCGGATCACGTGTCGGTGTGGGGCTCGATCATCACGTTTCGCCGCGAGTTCGATCAGTACGTAAACCTGCGCCCGGTGATGCTGATGCCCGGTGTGCCCTGTCCTTTGGCCAATCGCCAGCCCGGCGAGATCGATTTTCTGGTGGTGCGCGAAAATACCGAAGGCGAGTACAGCCACATGGGCGGGCGCATGTTTGCCGGCACGCCGCGGGAGCTGGTGGTGCAGGAAACCGTGATGACGCGCCACGGCGTGGACCGCGTGCTGCGCTATGCCTTCGAGCTCGCCGCCAGCCGGCCGCGCAAACACCTGACCTCGGCGACCAAATCCAACGGGCTGTCGATCAGCATGCCGTTCTGGGACGAGCGCGTGGCCGCGATGGCGGCGGCATTCCCGAACGTGCGGGTGGACCAGTACCACATCGACATCCTGACCGCGCATTTCGTGCAGCACCCGGACTGGTTCGACGTGGTGGTGGCGAGCAACCTGTTCGGCGACATCCTGTCCGATCTGGGGCCGGCCTGTACCGGCACCATCGGCATCGCGCCCTCGGCCAATCTGAATCCGGAACGCGTGTTCCCCAGTCTGTTCGAGCCGGTCCACGGCTCGGCGCCAGACATCGCCGGTAAAGGCATTGCCAACCCCGTCGGGCAGATCTGGTCAGCCGCGCTGATGCTGGATTTTCTCGGCCATCGCGCCGCGCACGACGCCATCCTGAACGCGATTCGCGCGGTGCTGGCCGCCGGCCCGCAGCACGCGCCGCTGACGCCGGATCTGGGCGGGCGCGGCGGCACGCGCGCGCTGGGTGGCGCGATCCTCGAAGCGCTGCGCGCGGAGACCGCCCGATGAGCGACGAACGTCTGGAGCGACTGGAACTGCGTCTCGCGTGGCTGGAAAGCGCCAATCAGGAAATGAGCGACGAGCTCTATCGCCAGCAGCGCGAAATCGAGACGCTGCGCCAGCGCCTCGGCAAACTGCAGGACCGGCTGGAATCGGCGCTGGCCGAGGCCGCCGAAGACGCCACGCCCTTCGATCCCCTTGCGGAACGCCCGCCGCATTACTGAAAGCTCCCCCGCATGGCGCTAAAAGCCACCATCTTCAAGGCCGCGCTGCAGGTCAACGACCTCGACCGGCACTACTACGCCCTGCATTCACTAACGCTGGCGCAACACCCTTCCGAAACCGACGAGCGCCTGATGGTGCGGGTCCTGGCCTTTGCGCTGAACGCGAGCGAGCAGCTTGAGTTTGGCAAGGGACTGAGTTCGGAAGAGCCCGCGCTGTGGCAAAAAGACGCCACCGGCCTCATCGAACGCATGATTGAAATCGGACTCCCGGACGAAGCCCTGCTCCGGCGACACTGCGGGCGGGCCGCGCAGGTGCTGGTTTATGCCTATGGCGGGCGCACGGTCGGGCTGTGGTGGCAGAAAAACGCGAGCGCCTTGGCGCGGCTGAAAAACCTTATCGTGGTCGAATTCGCCGCCGAAACCACCGCCGCGCTGGCGGCAATGGCGAGCCGCAGCATGAACCTGCAGGCGCTGATCGGCGACGGCGAAACGCAGATCATGACCGACGACGCCTGTGTGCCGGTGATGCAGACGGTGCTCAAAGAAGCCTGATTAACGACGGTGCGGGCGTTCTTCCCTTACCGCATTTTGCCGCAAGGACCGTCCGCGCAAGGCTTGGATCAAGCGCGGACAAGCGCTTGCCGAGGCGCCCGGCAATCCTGGTGGCGGCCGAGCCCGGGTTCAGCGTTCTCACCTGCGGCTATCGCGGCGCACGCGCCGCTCCTGCACGGGCCATCAATCGGATTTGGCGGATGCGACCGACCCGGAGGCGCTTGACGAACCCTGTGGGAGCGGCGTGTACGCCGCGACTGGGCTGGCGATAACGCCGGGGATTTTCGCGGCGCACGCGTCGCGTCTACGGGCGAGGCAAGCGGCCGGTCGGCTGCGACAGCCCCGCAACCGCGGCGCTTGCTCAGCCGGCGCGGCGCGTCTCGATGAAATCCGCAGGATTCGGCGCCAGCGTTTCGCGCCAGTAGTCCACGAGGCGCATCGGCATCACCGAGACCACCCGCCCCGCCTTGTTGCGATACCAGTTATTGACCGTCGGGCTGGTCCACACCAGTTTCGCGTGGGCAGCGTCAATCCGCGCGTTGTAGTCGCGGAAGACTTCGGGCTTGCAGTCGATCGCGGCGAGGTCTTCGCTGAGCATCCGTTGCAGGCAGGCCATGACGTAGCGCGACTGGCATTCGGCAATCAGGATGATGCTGCCGCCGTGCGCAAGATTGGTGTTGGGGCCGTAGAGACAGAAGAAGTTGGGGAAGCCGGGCACCGTGATGCCGAGATAGGCCGCCGCGTCTTCGTCGCCCCACACCTCGTGCAGCGAACGCCCGCCCACACCGCGAATATCCATTGGCCACAGGAGGCGCATGGCCTCGAAGCCAGTTGCCAGCACCAGCACATCTGCCGGATGTTCCGCGCCGTCGGTGGTGGTCACGCCGGTCGGCGTGATGCGCGCGATGGCCGTCGTCACCAGACTCACGTTGTCGCGCTTGATGGTCTTGAACCATTCGTTGTCGATCAAAATGCGCTTGGCGTAGGGCGGATAGTCGGGCAGGGACTTCTCGATCAAATCGGGGCGGTCGGCCAGTTCGGCCTGCAGGTAGGCGGTCAGACGCTCGCGGTGGCGGTCGTTGCGAGAATTGACCGCACGCTCGGGATGCGGCCACTGCTCGTCGCGCTCCAGCGTGCGCAGCAGGTGATCGCCAAAGCGCCAGGCCAGCGAAAACCGGTACCAGCCGAGATAAAACGGCACATGCCGGAACAACCAGCGTTTGTCGTCCGACACCAGCCGATGGTAGGTGTCGCTGGGCACCGCCCACTGCGGCGAGCGCTGGAAAATGCTGAGATGCTCAGCCACCTGCGCGGTGGTCCGCGCCATCTGCATAGCGCTCGCGCCGGTGCCAATCACCGCCACCCGCTTGCCGCCGAGGTCCAGATCGCGCGGCCAGCGGGCGGTGTGGAAGGCCGGCCCGGCGAAGCTGTCCAGACCCTCAAGGTCCGGCACCGAGGGCCGGTTGAGCTGGCCGGTGGCGCTGACCAGTACCGGGGTGTGCAGGACTTCCTGCGTGCCGTCGGCATGTTTCACCGTCACCGCCCAGTGCGCGGCGGTTTCATCCCAGCGGGCGCCCAGCACTTCGGTGCTGAAGCGGATGTTCGGCACCACGCCAAAGGCCTCCGCGCTGTCGCGCAGATAGGCTTCGATTTCGTCGGCCTTGGAGTAGTACCCGCTCCATTCGGTGTTGGGCCGGTTGGAGAACGAGTAGAAGTGGTTCGGCACGTCGCAGCCGCACTCGGGATATTTGTTCTCGTACCAGGTGCCGCCCAGCGCCGGGTTCTTCTCGAGAATGGTGTACTTCACCCCCGCCGCCTGCAGCTTGCTGCCGAGGCAAATGCCGGACACGCCGGCGCCAATGATCAGCACCTCGAAGCCCCGCGTGGCGGTGATGGACGCTGGGACCGTCCACGCCGGGTCACGGTCTTTAAGCCCCATTTCCTCGAGCATCATCGGCACGTATTCGACCGGCACGCGTTCGCCCACGCACACGCTCATCATTTCGGCGAATACCTCGTGCGAGGGCAGCGGCTGCGGCTCGAGCCGGCCGGCGTGGTAATCGCCAAGCGCCGCGAATGCGGCCTCACGGACTACCTGCTGGACCAAGGGCGGCAGGCCGCCGGATTCGTCAGCAAACTGGCTGACGTCACGCACCGGGGTGAAGGGCGGCTCCAGCCAGCGCCGCTCGCCGGTGAGGTGAAAGAGCACCATCTGCAGCACGGGAATATCGGCGACGGCCAGCGCGGCCTCGATCTCTGCGGCGCTAGCCGTAATACGCGGAACCTGAAACATGCGTTACCTACTAAACTTGTCCGGAAAAAATCCCGTGCTTGATGCCTTGTCGGGCGGCGGATTGTGACAGACCATGGACTCGTTTTCGCTACGCCCGTTTTGTCGGCAAAGGATCAGCGCATGCCCGAACTCGTCAAGAAAAACCTGCTCGGTTGCTTCACCCTGCTGCCGATAGAGTCCGTGCACTACGGCGCCGGATCGGTCGCCGGCCTGCAGGCCTCGCTCGCCAGCAGCGGGGTGCGGCGGGCCTTGCTGATTACGGGCAACACCATCGCTACGCGCACCGATCTGGTCGAGCGCGTGAAGGTCGCGTCCGGCGGACGCATCGCCGGGGTCTTTCACGAGACCATCCAGCACGTCAGTCGCGAATCGGTGCTGCGCGCCGCCGAGCAGGCGCGTGAGATGGGCGCCGACGGCATTGTCTCGCTCGGCGGCGGCACGCCCAACGACACCGCCAAGGCGGTGCTGATGGCGCTGGCCGAAGACTTCCGCAGCCCGGCTGATTTCGACCGCGTGCGGGTGAAGTTCGAGTATCCCTCATCGGTTGAGGTGCCTGCCATCAAGGGCCAGACGCTGCCGATGATGGCGGTCTCGACAACCCTCTCGGCCGGAGAATTCACCCACTTCGCCGGCGTGACCGACACCGCCCGTCAGGTGAAGGATCTCTACATCGACCGCAAGCTCGCCGCGCGGGCCGTGGTGCTGGATCCCGAGTTGACGCTCGACACCCCGCTGTGGTTGTGGCTTTCAACCGGCATGCGGGCGGTCGACCACTGCGTGGAGTCGCTCTGTTCAACCAATTCGCACCCGTTTACCGACGCGCTGGCCGCCCAGGCGCTCAGCATGCTGGCGCGCTATCTGCGGGAATGTCACGCCGATCCCAAGGACCTCTCCGCGCGCACCCATGCGCATGTGGCGGCCTGGATGTCGGTCTGCGGGCTGGCCAACGTCAACCTCGGGCTGTCGCACGGCATCGGCCACCAGCTGGGCGCGCGCAGTAACGTGCCGCACGGCATTACCTCCTGCGTGATGATGTACCCGGTCATGAACTGGAACAGCATTTACGTCAGCCCGCGGCAGGCCGACATTGCGCGCGCACTGGGCGTGGACACCACGGGCATGGACCTCGGCGAGGCCGCCGCCAGCGGCCGCGAGGCGGTGCTGCAACTGGTCAAGGATCTCGACCTGCCGTGGCGCTTGCAGGACGTTGGCGTGGCGCGCGACGAATTTGCCGCGCTGGCCAAAGACGCGATGGACGACCTCATCGTGGCCACCAACCCCCGCCCGGTGAATTCGGTCGACGATGTAATCGCGGTACTCGAAAGCGCCTGGTAGCACCCCGCTTGAAAGGCTAGCGCCGCGTGCAGCGAAGCACGGCGTCGCTGTCGCGATAAAACCCGCAGGCGTTTTGCAGCGCCGTCGCCAGACGCTGCCGCGCGCGGTGCAGGCGCACGCGCACGGCGCCCACGCTTAGCCCCAGCACCTCGGCGGTCTGCGCGCCGTCCATGCCTTCCAGATCATGCAGCACCAGCGCGGCCCGATAGTCCGGCGGCAGGCTGTCGATGACCTCGCGCACGCACTGGTTCATCTCGTCAATCACCAGCCGCTCGTCCAGCGCCAAGGCGCCGTCTTCAAGCTCGGCCGTGTCGTCGATGTCGATAATTTTTTGTCGCCGCGCGGGCTGCCGGAAATGGTAAATCACCACGCGGCTCGCGATCGCAAACAGCCAGGTCTTCGGCGATGCCCGGCCCGCAAAGCCGTCCAGACTGCGGGCAGCGCGGAGCAGGGTCTCCTGCAGGAGATCTTCGGCCAGGGCGGCATCCCCCACCTGGCGCCCGAGATAGCGCAGCAGCATGGGCGAAAACTCGCGGGCCAGCGCGGTGAAATCGGGCAGGGTCTGCGGGGTGGCAGTCATCGACGCGTCCTTGAAATGGCGGCACGTCCCTGTGCCGGTTCGAGCAAGCGGCTAGCAGCAGGAGGACTTGGCGGCGGGCTGCGGGCTGCAGCCGCTCATCTTGCTGGCGGCCTGCGGGGCGCAGCAGGAGGCCGCGTCGGCCGTTGGCATCGCCTCGCTGCTGGCGGTCAGCCGCTGCGCGGTGGCCAGCACCTTGCGCGCGGGCACCTGACGGATTTTGTCGGCCAGCGCGATGGCGGCGGCAATTTCGCCACCCGTCAGGCCCGCTTTCTGCGCCTCGGCCACGTGGTATTCCACGCAGGGTTCGCAGTTGCTGGCGAGCGCGGCGCCGAGTGCCACCAGTTCGCGGTCGCGGAAAGAAAGTTCGCTCATGTTTGAAGCTCCAGTGGGGTGAGGTGCTGGCAAGCGCGGCCCGCCGTTCGCGTCTATAGACGGGCCGTGCGCGCCAAACGTTACAGCCCTGGCCTAAAACCCTGGTGCCAGCGCGGCCGCTGCGGCGACGGCTGCCGCGCGCGAGGCGGTGTCGGCTTCGGGGCCGTAGAGCGTTTTCTCGACGGTCAGGCACTGCACATCGGCGATGCCGATTTCCTGCAGCCACAGGCGCAGATAGCGCTGCTGGTCATCCCAGATCTCGGCCGAAAACGCGCCCGCGGCGTTGCCAAACTCGACCCCGCGCGCCAGCACCAGCAGGGCGCGGCATTGGGTCAGCAAGCCGTTCAGGCCGCGCTCGTCAAAGCTGAACAGCAGGTCTTTCTGGGTGACGACGTCGATCAGGTGTTTCAGCTTGTAGGGGATGGTGTAGTTCCACATCGGCGCACTGACCACCAGCCGGTCGGCGCGGTGGAAGCGGTCGGCCAGCGCCTTCAGTTTGGCCCATACGGCCGCCTGCTCGGGGCTCAGGGGCTGACCGGCCAGGCCGGCGTATTTGGCGTCCAGCGCGGCGCCGTCGAACTCCGGCAGCGGCGTGTTCCACACGTCCAGCACGTCTACCGTGCCGCCGGGGTGGCTGTCTTGCCAGGCCTTGAGGAAAGCCTGGGACACTTCGATGGAAGCAGAACGCGTCTTGCGCGGCGAGGATTCGATGTAGAGCAAGTGAGGCACGGCAGGGATCTCCTTGGACGGGGTTTAGGGGATTTCAGTCGGCGCTGGCGGCGACCAGCGCGCGTTGCAAATAACCATCGTGCAGCGCGCTGAGCAGCGCATCGCCCACGCGCTCGTGACCACCGAGCAGCCAGCGCAGCGGCAGGCTGGTGCGGGCGACGAGACCGGCCCCGGCGGCGGGCGGCCATTGCGCCAGCACCAGTTGCACGCGGCGGTCGTAGGGCGAGCCTTCGGTCGTGACCTTGGCGGTCAGGCGATGGCTGCCGTCACGCGAACGCACCGCGAGAAAAGTTTCGACCGCGCCGTTGATGAGCTCGGCCGCCGGTAGGTCAAACTCGAGCGCGGCCAGCCAGTTGCCGCTCGTCATCAGCGAGACGCTGGCCCGCAGGGGGCGGTAACGGAAGTGGGCAGACGGCGCATGCGCGGATTATGGCCTCGCAGGCGCCGATGTCACCCACCGGCGGCCCACAGATGGGCTGCGACCAGCGCCCGCCAGGGGCTGAACTGGGCCAGCCAGTCCGCCGTGCGCGCGGCATCAGGCCGTTCCGCCGCGCCCAGCAGTTGCTGCAAGCCGCGGCGCACCGCGACATCACCGTGCAGCGAGCCATCGAGATAGCCGTAGCCGCGCAACAACGTGTAGTTGACCGTCCACGGCCCGATCCCGCGCTGGGCCAACAGCAGCTCCTCGGCCGCGACGGCGGGCAGGGTGTCGGCCCAGATCGTCAAGGGCAGCCGGCCGTCGGCGGTGGCTGCGCTGATCGCCCGCACGGTCGCCGCCTTGGTCGCGGTCAGGCCGGCGGCACGCAGGGTGTCCTCAGTTGTCGCCGCCAGACGCAGCGCATCCGGGTGGCAGTAGAGGCCCGTGTGATGCCGTTCGCCGGTGGCGAGAATCAGTTTGCGTCGAATGGAAATGGCCGCGTGCACGCTGATCTGCTGGCCGATGATCGCCCACACCAGCGCCTCGAAGGGGCTGGCGGCCACCGGCACCCGCAGGCCGGCCTGCCGCGCCAGCAGCGGGCCTAGCTCGGGATGATTCGCATAGCGGGTTTCGAAGGCTTCGACCGTCTGGGTCAGGCCCAGCATGCGCGCGGCCAGCGCGTCGAGTCTGGCGGCGTCCCCGGTGAGCGCCGGCCCGTCGAGCTCAAGGCTGACTTCCGCCTGCGTTGGCGTGAAAACGATCGTCAGACAGGCCGGCAGGCCGCGCCACAGCAGGCCTTTGCGCAGGCGATCCGCGCCGACTGCCTCGGCGATTTCTTCGCGGTCGCGGCGGTGGAACTTGAGAATGTCTTCCGCCCGAAAGTGCGGCGGCAGCGCCAGCGTCAGCCGCTGCGTGCTCATCCTTCCTGCTCGCCGCGTTCACGCGCCAGCAGCGCACGCTTGCGCGCCACGCCCCAGCGATAGCCGGACAAGTCGCCGTTCTGGCGCACCACGCGATGACAGGGCACGACCACGGCGAGCGGATTGGCCGCGCAGGCCTGGGCCACGGCGCGTGAGGCGCGCGGCGCGCCGATTTGCGCGGCGATGTCGGCGTAGCTCGCCGTGCGGCCGGGCGGAATCGCGCGGAGCGCCTGCCATACCCGCTGCTGGAAGGCGGTGCCGCGCAGGTCCAGCGGCAGCTCGGCGGCACCGCGCGGCGCGTCGACCAGCGTCACGACCTGCGCGACGAGTTCGACAAAGCCCGGTGCGGCTTCGGTCAATTGGGCCTGCGGAAAACGCTGCGCCAGATCTGCCCGCAGCGCGGCGGGGTCGTCGCCAAAAAGAACCGCACAGACGCCGCGCTCGCTGACCGCGACCAGCAGGCCGCCCAGCGCACACTGCGTCAGCGCATAGCAGATGACGAGCGTGGCGCCACCCGCGCGGAACTGGCGCGGCTGCATGCCGAGCGCGCCAGCAGCCTGCGCGTGCAGCCGGCTGGAAGAACTGAAGCCGGCGTCGTAACCCGCGTCGGTGACGCGCTCACCCCGGGCCAGCGCCTCGCGCAGCCGGGTGGCACGCCCGGCATCGGCCCAGGCCTTGGG
>Ga0255096_1000049_pt1 | contig 84049 bp, 71 predicted proteins | sample Colum_Atlam_RepA_2_FD_188563 | JGI IMG/M metagenome (GOLD analysis project Ga0255096, IMG submission 188563) | Freshwater microbial communities from Columbia River, Oregon, United States - Colum_Atlam_RepA_8d | ecosystem: Environmental > Aquatic > Freshwater > River | place: USA: Oregon... | reverse complement strand
AGCGCCTGCAAGACCTCGTCGACCTATACGCGCACTATCATAATCAGGTGATTGACGGAAACTTACGGCCCATGAGGATCTGACGACGGCGAAGTGGTCTCAGATCCAGAGGAAGGGGCCAGTTCATAAATGATAAACAGCCTAAACCGCGGTCGAAATAACCCCGACTGCATTTCTAGCGGGCAATATTGACGACTTGCGCGGAGTGTTCTGCCGCCGGTTTTCCTCTTCGAGGGCCCGTAGCTTTTTGGCGTCATAGACTTCCATACCGCCAAATTTGGCTTTCCAATTGTAGAAGGTCGGCAAGGTAATCCCGACCTCTCTCGCCAAATCCGCTGCCTTTTCGCCAGCTTCAAAGCGTTTCAGGACCCTGATGATCTGTTCTTCCGTGTGTTTGATGCGCTTCATGGAATCTCCCGTGGTGCGCGGTTATTGCCACGCGGAGACTTAAATCGCAACTGGACTTGTTTACGGGGGGAAGGTCAACTTGCTTTTTGGAATAACGAAGTTTTCCGAAAGATATTCGCCAGGATAGGCTGGCCAAACTCTTAGCAAACTGGCTAAGTGATCTGAGGTGTTAACTGGCCACCTACTGTTGTTGTTCCTTGAGAGCCTGAAGTTCCCGGTCTAATGCATCTAAAGTCGCTCGGAGAGTCCCATTTAAGAGCTCAGTATTACTTATTATGGAACTGTTTACTAATGTGACCTCCACACCACCAGAAGCCTGACGCTCGACTACAATTCCTGCCCGCAACATTGGCAAAAATTCAGCGTCCATATAGTCAGTACCACGGTTAAATTCGTATGCCAAAGTCAGGACCTTCTCAGTTTCGGAGGACGTAAGATGTACCTGTTTTGTGGGTATGCAGTCGCGAAAAGATTTCAGTTCTGGTTCTGGATTGCATTGGCTAAAATATAAGATTTGCTGCCCATTTTGTCTATATGACGCTGCAGATTGAAGTAGTTGAATAACGTAGAAGTTCCCTTTTTGATCACGTATGATTCCAACGTCTTTCACCGAGCTACTATCCCGCCTTGGCTTACATCCAAACGTAACTACCAGGATTCCAGTTATCAGCAGCATTAAGACGCGCATGTAATTCCTCCCAAATTGTCGTCAATTTTACCACACTTTGAGGGCAGAACGTGACACCTCAGCAAAAAATTTTGCTTCAACCAAGTGCCAATCACTAAGACATTTGTACCAACTCCGGCGCCGGAGTTACAGACAATATGGCCGTTTACTGGCGATCAAGATGACGTAATTAAAGTGCCATTCCCTCGCGATCAGGCCCAAGTCTTAATCTCCGCTTTCCAACGTCGACAGCTTCGACAATTCTTTTACGGTAATGGACATGACTCCTCCTTTCTTGTTGGAACCAATCTGAGGGATCACGTAACGTGAGGGTCAAGAAAAATTTCAAAAGACTTCACGGAATCTAAATCAATGCCACCCATGATCAAAGCAAAGAAACTAAATGCTGGCGATACCATCGGAATCTTCACCCCGTCATTTCCAGGTTACGCTGAATGCGAGGGACTGTATTTGAATGGAATTCGCAATTTGGAAAAATGCGGATTCAACATTGTCGAAGGAAGCGTGACGGCAAAACGCATGAACCAAGGCTATCGCTCGGCATCGCCCCAAGAACGTGCCCAAGAATTTATGGATTTGATTTACGATCCCGATGTGCATGGCTTGATCTCCACCATCGGTGGAAATAATTCGTCCAGCATGATTCCGTATCTTGATTTTGATGCCATCCGTCGCAGCCGAAAAACGATATGTGGCTACAGCGACGTCACGTCATTGCATGCGTCCATCCTCACACAATCAGGGCTTCAAACATTTTACGGACCAGCGGTCATGTGCTGGTTTGGTGATTGGCCCGCAGGTGTGCCGGAGAGCACACAATGGTTCTTGGATGCGGTCATGAATCATGTGGATGGATCACGCACGATTGCAGCTCCCAAAAAGTGGAGCAATCACATGCGTGACTGGGCTAGTGGAGCTTGGCAAAAGCTCGAGCGAGAATGGCAAAACAACTCAGGATGGAACGCGCTGTCCTCGGGAAGTGTGACTGCTCCCATATTAGCGCTAAATTTGAATACGATACTGTGTCTTGCGGGAACAAAATATTGGCCAGACATGAGTGGCAAGATTCTTCTCATCGAAGACATGGACGCCCCACATGCGACCAGCGAAAGATCGTTTCGGCAACTTCAACTCATGGGAGTGTTCGAGAAGATTTCGGGACTGATTGTCAGTAAGCCTGAATTCTTCAAGCAACAAAATGCACCGTTTGGTTACGACGAGCTCATCATGGAAATCGTCGGACAGCGAGACTATCCAATCGTTTCAAATTTTGACTGCGGTCATACCCTGCCCATGATTACCGTTCCTCAGATGGCAACCGTACGCCTCGATGCACAAGCAAAAGGAACAGTCGCATTTGCATTTATGGACGGTTCGATTCAATAGTCCTCCCGCGACTACATACTTAACCGTCTGATATTGCATAGATTTTTCGCCTCAACAAAACCTGACATTTTGCCGATAGAAGGATTATCTATCGGTGAGGTGTCCCTTGCGATTTCGACAGGAAAGAATGCAAACGCGGATTTCAATTCTTATTGTTTCCGCATGCTTTTCGTCGCTCAGTTGTGATCAAACCAAAGACACTTCCATTCAGCGTTCAAAGAGCAATTCCACAGAGAATGAAAACTCGACTGACCCATCGTCAGAAAAGGACGAGGATGTTGCCATCATTTCTCCCAACAAATCAGGCCGAGTATCGCTGGGCAAAGACGCAGAAGTGCTAGTAGCAGAGGGCACCGCGAACGAAGAGATTCGCGTTACCATTCGCAGATCGCAATCAACGGAAATTGAAGACAGCGATGCAGTAAAGATTGACTCTGCCGCAACAGATTCCATCGAAATCGAAGTCGTCAGTGAACAATCAGGCCAGCCTTTAGACCGCACTGCATTGAAAAAACCTCTGACCGTAATTCGTACCGTTGACACTGACAGAAACAAAGATTCCATTCGCCCCGCCGTCGCAGCCGAACGCGCCAACGGCACGACTGAAGTTTATTTGGTAGAAAAAGGCGACACTACGGTAAGCGAAACAAGTCTTGGACTTGTGCGTAGTCTGTTCGTTACTACCTCCACACGCACACTCAAATACGAGTTTAACCTTCGAGAAACAAAGGCGCGAGCAGCACTCGTTTTTCTCGATGGTGGTAGCGGGAGGGCATCTGGAAGCGGCTCGGGCAGTGGGTCAGGGGGCGGAAGTTCCACCGGAACTCAAACAGGCGCCACCAATGGCGGCGGTACCAATCCCGATGCGATTTGGTCGGGGAACCATCTGTCGGGATTGACACTCGGATCATTTGATCCCAATTTTTCTTTCGCCCTTGATACCGACGCTCTGGGAGAACTGGAATCCGTGATGCTGCAGTTTCAAGTGGCAAGCGATGGTTACATCTATTTTCTTTCGCGCACCCCGTACGCCCAGTCTGGAACAGGGCACGGTGGCGTTCGTAGGATGACTGCAAATGGAACTACTGACACCATGTTCAACGTCATGCACTCATCTGCAGGCATGACCACTGACACGCCGACTGCATTTTTAGTTGAGGGCAACAGCGTGTACATTGCCGGAGTCGGTCCCATCAACAACGAAGCGGTGATAACTCGCTTCAAGATTTCGGACGGTTCGACCCTTTTTGCTCGAACTGAGCTTAATGCGTGTGACATGCCGCAAAATAACGGCGACTGCAAGATTTCCACCATCGTGAATTGTTCACAAACTGAGGTTTGTGTGTTTGGGAATGCCTCTATCGCTACAAATTCAACAAATTCATTCTTCTTTGCCGCATTTAACAAGACTACGGGGCAACAGACCCGCCAGTCATTTAATCAAAACGCGAGTCATATGACGCTGTCATCAGGTCAGGGAGTGCTGCACAGCGGCGGTTATTTTTACGGGATCACAAGCAAATACGTAGACCCCCAAAACCCATCCACGGGCGGCAGCTTGCCCGCGCTCGCAAGAAGCTCACTCGGCACCATGGATGCCACATTTGGCGTAATTAACTATCCACACAACGGTTCTTCTGCCGAATCGTCTGAACCCTTGGCGGTGATCGAGGACTCGCAGGGAAAACTGCTCATACTAGCCTCAACCGCTAGTAGCACCAATGAATCTCGCATCATCAAAGTGAATCCCGATGGTTCCAGAGTTTCCACCTTGTATTTTGATGCAACTATGGGCGGTACTGCTGGCGTTCGCATTGCAGATTCTTATGCTCACTCTATCGCGGCATTGCCTGAAGGAAAATTTGCGGTCGGTTGGACCAAAGCTAACGGGCGAGCATACGTAAGCGTATTCAACAGCGATGGTTCACCAAGCAATATCTTCAATAGCGGTATCACGAACTACGTCGAACTGCCTGAAGGGTCTGTCCTCTACAGACCTGTTCCATCACAGATGAAATATGTGGGAAATGGTATGTTGCTAATCATGGGATATGAAAATTATCCTTCAACCACGTCTCTTAACAAGCTCATTGGTTGGAAAATCGCGATCAATTAACGCTTAAGCTTGGCTTCGAGCTCAATCAACTTAATTTCTAATTCAACCGCTTCCATGCTGAGTTCGTGAATGCATTGGTTGACGTGCTTTTGTCGCGGAATCAGTGCGAAGGACTTGATGCGCACATAGTCAAGGATGGCGTAAAATTGATTCAAGATCGGACCGAGTACCCGTCGCGAACTTCGGCGCGGAGCTGTGGGCATGTGCGCCATCGACGCCGCGATGCGGGCGAGCACGCGGTTACCTTGATCGGAACGGACTCTAATGGCTGACAATTCTTGCTTCCACATCCTCTAATTCCCATTAGAATCGAGATTTTGCTTATCATGTCCCAGCGGCAACTGTACTATCTTCCCATGGGTGAAAACGAGCCTTTTTTGCCAAAAACTTGATGAAGGCAACAACGTGTCAAAACCAAACCGTGAACAAATTCTGGCATCCGTGAAACGTGTGATGGATCTGGAAATTTCCGCGCTCGAAGCCACAAGGTCCAGCGTCAGTGACGCCTATGCCGTTGCCATTGAGTGGTTGCTGAATTGTCGCGGCAAAGTTGTGGTAACGGGCGTGGGTAAGTCAGGCATCGTTGGCCGAAAAATCGCTGCGACTATGTCTAGCACAGGGACCCTGTCAGTATTTGTTCACCCGACGGACGCATTGCATGGCGATATGGGCGTCATCACTAAAGATGACGTGGTTCTTGCGATCGGCAAAAGCGGCAATAGCGATGAGTTAAATAATCTTCTGCCAGCTATTCGAAAGATTGGTGCTAAAGTAATTTGCATCACCGCTGACATCGTTTCTCCACTAGCAAAGTCCTCTGACGTCGTGATCGAGCTTCCCGTCACGGAGGAAGCTTGTCCGCTAAATTTGGCTCCTACATCATCAACCACGGCCACTTTGATGATCGGCGACGCGTTGGCAATGGCATTGATGGAACTCAAAGGCTTTCGCGAAACCGACTTTGCCATCTACCACCCCGGCGGAAAGTTGGGACGAAAATTGGTAATGAAGGTGAAGGATGTTGCCGTTCCTAGGGCACGTTGCACGGTGTTAGATGCAGAGCAGAGCAGCATGAAGCAGGTGCTGACCGGCCTAACAACCTCTGGCTTGGGCGTGGTTGTGTTTGAAAGTAAATCTGGCAATATCGCCGGCATCATGACTGACGGAGACATTCGGCGCTTGATTGAGAAACACGATGCCAAGTTTTTCTCTCTTAACGTCCAAGATCACATCAGCAAATCCCCCATCACGGTGAGCGATGATTCTTTGGCTGTAGAAGCACTGCAGACGATGGAAGCACGAGAGCGCCCGCTGAATTTCTTGTTGGTGACCACTAACGGAAAATTTTCGGGAGTCGTCCGCAACCACGACCTGATGGGCTTTCGCTAGCCACCATTGATGTCATTTGCGTTTTGTACCGAGCTTTGAGAACGTCACCAAATGAATCCAATCAAGCTGACACCAGAGCTGACGCTTACTTTTGACGATCCAAACAGTGGAACTGCAAACCAAGCTGTTTACGCGACTAACTTTGAGTTTTTGCGGCAACTTTCCAATTCCAGCCGCGGCGAACAATCTCCGTCTCACAAATTTTGGCTGGGCTTCTGGGAACGTTTCATGCGCCGATTGGCGGTTACGTTTCACGGGACGGAAAACGAAGCATCGGCACTAATGCTGTCGGATAGTGATGTTAGTGAAATCTGCCGATCGGCTCCAGCGATGAACGGCAGTGAGTATCTCGATGCTGACGCGTGCCGCGCAATTTGGTTTGATCTCGAAGACGCATGGAAGGTCCTCGTAGCCAAATCTCTTACAGCACCGGCAGACCTTTTTAAGCGCGAGTTCCCTCAATGGCAAGATGTGGGGAAGATTCACTTTCACTTCGCCGAGAACAAAAAAGACCCAAGCAAACCGTTTGCGTTGCTTGTCACATATGCATGTCGCGTCAACGATCAAGCTCGCATGCAACATCGACCATTGGGCTTGGCTCTGAAGGACGCACTGTCCACGGGAAATAGACACGATCTGGAACTATTGGTTCGGCCTATCCAAGCTGCCGCAAAGACCAGCCCCATACTTCGCACAGCACTTGCCGATCGCACCATCTATGGACCTATTTTTCTCGATGCGGAACACAGTCTCAAATATCTGAAAGATGTTTCGAAGTTTGATCAGGCCGGGATCATTTGTAAGGTCCCCGATTTTTGGCGCGGCAAAAAGCCGCCGAAGGTGCAGATTCACTTCAAATTCAAACTCAAAAAAGAAGACAATCCTCTCGGCGTTGCTAGCTTGGTTTCCTTTGACATGGAAATGGCTCTCGGCGACCAGACTCTTACAGCTGAGCAGATTGAACAAATCCTCAAAGCGAAGTCTCCTTTAGTCAACCTCACCGGTCACTGGGTGCGGGTGGACGGTGAAAAATTGCAGGCCATCTTGCATGAGATCAAGGGAGCGAAAGGTTTTTCCGACAAGTCTGGTTTTTCACTTGGTCAAGCTTTGCGCATGATTCACCGTTTTCGCCTGCAGCATGCCACCGGCGAAGCCGGAGAAGTCGAGTTAAGCCTAGACAGCGATGAGAAAGATGAGGATGCCACGGTCGTCTTTAAGGCCAGCGAAGCACTGCAAAGTCAACTTGCCCAACTTCAGGCCCCAGATACTTTGGTTGCTGATCCGTGGTTCGAACAAACAATATCAACGCGGTTGCAAGCTACGCTGAGACCCTATCAAATGTCGGGCGTGAAATGGCTGTGGGCTCTTACCAATCTGGGCATGGGTGGCTGCTTAGCGGATGACATGGGTCTGGGCAAAACGATTCAAGTCATTTCCCTTCTCCTGTTGATGAAGGAGCGTGCGATCAAGACTGGTATGATACCGCCTAAATCGCTTTTGGTGGTGCCCGCATCGCTAATGGGCAACTGGTCGCAAGAGTTGAAGCGGTTCGCACCGAGCATAGATTTTCAGGTAGACCATCCGTCATACGTTGGGTCAGGACCTCCTGCTCAATCCTACGATCTCGTCATCACAACCTATGGCATGATGTTGCGGCGTGAAGATCTACAATCACATCACTGGGATGCACTCTTTTGCGACGAGGCCCAAGCACTAAAAAATTCTGGATCGAAACAGTCTAAGATGATTCGCAGTGTACCAAGCAAAGTGAAGTTCGCCCTTACGGGGACTCCCATCGAAAACCATCTCGGAGATCTGTGGACGATCTTCGATTTTTGCTGCCGCGGTCTGTTAGGAACACAGACGGCCTTTCGTAAAACGGTATCAAAAATGGAAGAAGGCGAATGCCCTGACTACACACCGCTTCGCAATTTGATCAACCCATTCATATTACGCAGGAAGAAGTCTGACAAAAAGATCATCAGCGATCTCCCCGACAAGATCGAACTGACACAGCCATGCAATCTGTCGCCCAAACAAATCACCCAATACACGGAACAGGTGGCAATCTTGCAAGCAGCACTCGAAGCGACCGACGGCGTAAAGCGCAAGGGTGCTGTTCTCGGCAGTCTGATGAAGATGAAGCAGATCTGTAATCATCCTGCCCTCGCGGCGCACGGAAACAAATACGCACCGGAGGACAGCGGCAAATTCGAACATTTGCGAGAGATCTGCGAAACGATTGCATCACGGCAAGAACGCGTACTAGTTTTCACGCAATTCAAAGAAATCACCGACGTGTTGGAACATTTTCTTGCCGGAGTGTTTGGGCGAAATGGCCTCATCATCCACGGAGGAACGTCACCCGAAGCACGCTCCGAAATGGTCGCGCGTTTTCAACAAGTAGATGGGCCACCGTTCTTCGTTCTTTCGCTAAAGGCGGGCGGTACCGGGTTAAATTTGACGCGTGCGCAACATGTTATCCACTTTGACCGATGGTGGAATCCCGCCGTCGAAAATCAAGCGACCGATCGCGCCTACCGCATTGGACAAAAGAATAACGTAATGGTTCATAAGTTTCTTTGTCGCGGGACTCTAGAGGAAAAAATCGATGCCTTGATCGCTTCCAAAAAAGGCCTTTCAGATGCGGTAGTTGAGCGCGGAACGGACGACGCCATTACGGAACTTACCGATGAACAAATTCTCAATCTCGTTCGCCTTGACTTGGTAGGCGCAAGCCCATAAACCTAATGGCAGATATGCAACTCGTCCTGCCAGATTCGGGGCCTTTCATTGGATTTTGAAGACATTAAACAGTTGAAAATTCAGCGTGCCGCGCGCGCACTTGCAGTCGCGTCCGCACGTCGTGAGCGCGTGAAGAAAAAATCAAAATGGACCAAACGTGATCCCGATATTGACGAAAATGCTTCAACCTATGATCCGTACGAATGGTCCGCGTCCAGAGATCAAGAAGAACGGCTCACCACGTTCGCTCCCAAGCAATTCGCCATCGAAAATGCCGAACCAGTTTTGCCAAAGAGCCGACGACACATTTGCAGCACCTTTTGGGGCAAAGCATGGTGCGACCACTTGCAGAGTTTTCACGACTATGAAAATCGTTTGCCACGCGGCAAGTCGTATCTCTTCAAAGGGGCGGTCGCGGACTTAAAAATCTCGTCTGGGCTTGTGCTTGGCAAAGTCGCAGGCACACGTCTGTATGACGTTGAAATCAAAATTAAGACGCTACCCCCTGACCGATGGCTCGCACTGGTCAATAACTGCGGTGATGAGATTAATTCGCTGACGCAATTATTGGCTGCTGAGTTTTCTCCATCCTTCATTGAAAAGATCACCAACCTAGAATCGGGTATGTTTCCGATGCCGTCGGACGTTTCGATTCACTGCACGTGTCCCGACTATGCCACCGTGTGCAAGCATGTTGCTGCGACGTTATACGCCGTAGGTGTGCGTTTGGATGAAAGACCGGAATTGTTCTTCACTTTGCGCGCGATCAACGGTGAGGATTTTTTCAGAGCAACTGCCGAGGAAATCAAAACCGAAATCGAACACATCACCAACGAAAACAAAATCAACGCCACAGAATTATCTGATCTGTTTGGTATTGACCTCATGGACTCGTGAGAGTCCAGAAATCATTCCGCGTAGTCCAAATACCCTTCGACGGTCCTTCCCTCAAGAATGCCCTGATCGCGAATGTCGATAGACATGATGCGTCCTTGGTCATCAAAGACGAGGTAGTTCGATTTAATGTCGGTACTTGATCCGCGGATGATAATTCCTTGCCCTTCCGTATGTGTGAGCGTCATGAGTTCGCCCTTTTCATTTCGATACACCTCAACGCCCGCATCGGCAATGATGTCGAAAGTCTCTGTAGGACGAATGAACGAATTAACATCAGGACGCGGATGAAACTTCAATCCGTTGAGCGTGAAGACCGTCGTCGAATCATAGACCAGCGGTTCTCCGAGCTCGCTTATCTTAAATCGGCCCACGCCTTGCACCGTCTTGTATGTCCATCTTTGACCGTTTGGCACGTATGCATAAATAGGCGAGCAGTTTTTATAAAAGAAGTCATTCATCTCGGTTGACGGTCCGGTGATGGCCCTGAGCTTCAGACACATATCCTGTACGGATTTGATGTAGCTTTCCGGTGATGATTGCCCCTTATAGCGCTCGCGCAAATCACCTTCCAAGTAAGTGTGAAAGTACGTTCCTTGCGGAATGCAGGTTGAAGAAAAGTATGAGCCAAAGCCTTCGTCATAACCTTCGAGTTTGATGAGTTCTTCGCAAAACATTTTCACCTGTTTTGCAAATACGTCCGGGGCTGAACTGCGTGCTCTTATTTTTGTCACTTCATGGGCGATGAGCTTGATACGCTGGTCTTCGGTTAGCTGGGTCTCTTTGAGAACTTGCTGCCAAGTGATCTGCTTGGTCGTCAATGGTTCGTAAGCCGACACTCCCGGCGTAAACACATTATTCTCTTCTCCACTCACCGCGTAGTAACCGATGGGTTCATCTTCCTTGCCGTATTGGCGATCAGATTCATAATTGGTCTTGGTTATGATACCCAGCCATGACAGCGCCTCGCGATCTTGCGCGGACCACTCGCCATTAGCAAGTTTGTATTTCAGCGCGGCGACTTCCAAGGCATCGATCAGCGGCCAGTTGGTTTCATGTCCTTTTGCTGCATATGCTGTCGTGATAACATCGACGTTACGACCTGAAAAATCACCATCTCGCAGTCCCTTTGAAGTAAGAACTTCCGCCATGCCATACTTGTATGTACGGCAACCGTTGAGATAAAGAATTTGATACTTTTGTGACGGATATGCATCAGGGTCGGTGAATGCCGATTCGATGTTTCCACCAAATCCGGCATGCCCGTCGTACAATACAACTTCGTAGCTACCAACGGACTTCACGAGTTCCTTTTTGGCATTGGGAAACTTGTTTTCCCCGACAAATTCTACTTGAAACGTCACGTCGCCGATCTTTTTTTCCAGTGTGGCTGAATGAATGAGCGAAAGAAAATTGATCTCCGTGAGTTCATGGGGAGTTTCTTCTTCAGAATTCTTGAGTCCGATCGCTTTCTTGAGTTGATAGCCATTACGCTTGAATCGCTCGATTGCTTGCACGGACGCGCCCTGTGTTTCGGATCCGACCATCCCGTAAAAAATGAAAATGTTTACGAAATTGTCGGCGTAAAGTTCGTGAAACTCTGGATAAGTTGTCCCCACGTTTAGCACTTCTGATTTTGTGACTGCAATTTTCGAAACATGTTCCGGTGCACATTTATCAGCCTTGAAGTAATAGAAATAGTTATACGGTGAGATCGGATATTCGTCTGACTTGATACACTTATTTTCTGGGTTTTCTTTCTTCGTGGATTCGACGAATTTGATGACGTCGTTTTTCGCGATCTCGGCGAATGCTCCTGCACCCGTCTTCATGGCCGACTTGATCGCAGCAAACTGAGTCTGCGCTGCGGGGCTCATGTTGCGGAAGTATGTTTCAACTGGATTCAAAGCGGAGCTTATCTGATTGCCAACTTGCAGAGGATTGCCCTGAATGGTTTCTGTATTTTGGCGAACGTCGCGCGTCCCCAAAAACTCAGCTTCGAAAGTCACAAGGACGTTTTCGCCATTCTTCTTAGCTTCAACAATGCGTAGGATCTTGTCGAGCGTTACGTTCACACCATATGGCTCCGTGGCCGCGGACATAAACCGCCCCTGTCGCGCGATCCAGTACTTGAGCGCACGCGGGTTTACATTGCCGTCGGCCTTGAGGACGGGAACCGCATTTCGGTAAACGATGTCGTAATTAGATTTGAAAGCCTCATAGCTTGCCAAAATAGCAGCGGAGTCGCGCACTAGATTTGGATCGTCTGGATGATCGAGACCTTTACGCACAACATCAAAGTAGTGGGAAGTTTTAAAGGCGTTTTCGTCCGTAGGAATCTCGATCTGCCCCAAAACTTGAAAGCGATATTCTTTGAGTTTGTCTGACGTTGTCTTAACCGCGGACGAATTACGACGTAAGCGACAACCGGGCGCCAGAACTGACACGACAAAGATGACCACACTCAATATTAGCCAATGTGTCCGACGCATCTGCATTCCTTTTGCGTGAGTTTCACGGGAACTTTGTCGGCATTTCGTCACAAATCATTACTGCTTTTTAGCTAAAGGATGGACGATATCATCACCTGATCTGGCGGGAGAATTTGGCAGTTTTTGCTTAAAGGCAAAAAACCGCACCTAGATTAGATGCGGGCTGTGGAAATTTTGTGGATAAGCGCGAGCTTAGTCGATGATTTCAACCAGACGGTTGCGGTCAAATCGCAATTCAACGTTGTTGACTCTCGACTTCGCATAGACCATCGAATCGCCGTTGGTGGATTCATTCAGACTTCGAGGAGGTTGACCGATCGCCATTAATACCGCCTGCTTTCTCATGCCTGTTTCGACCGTGCCGGACTTGATGTTCTTCTTTTCGAGTTCGCTAAAGTTGTTGCCAATGGTCACTTCTTTGTTGGAAAACTCAGACTTTAGAAAGTCACCTAAACTCATCATGCTATGGCGACGCACAAAACGCAGCTGGATCATTTCGTTGCCACGTTTCAAGATCACGACCTTGGAGTTTGCATCAACCAATTTAAATGGCGTGTTTGGTGGATAAAAGATCGGCAGACCAATGTATCCGGTACTCTGGATAACGACGGTGTCACCCTTCATTTCTCCATGCATTCCTGACTTACTATAAATCGTCTTTCCTCTAAAGCTATCTACCACTGCCTTGTCACGTCCCGAAAGGGTGCGACACGCGGTGCTCTGCATCAGAACTATTGCTGCAAACAGAATTTGGGATGTGCGAATTACAAACTTCCAAACTGAGTTCTTCATTTGATCGCTCCTTAAATTTTTCTGCAGTGCTAATGAATCTTTAGCAAACTAGATGCCATCACTCGTGCGTGCATTTTGCTAACGATTTTAGATGGTTACGCAAACGACCATGATCGTGCATCTGTCGAGAGGTTTGGCAAAATTCAGACTTGCGGCCGGGAATGGCTCTTTTTCACAACAAAATCGTGCCATTACAGGAATGCACGCTTGCCCATATGCGTAAAGACTTTCGACAAATTGAGCATCGAACAGTTCGAACAATAACCTTTTGAAATCATTGGCATTGCGCGAGATACACGAAGTGTGGGACTATTTTCGCACAGTTTAACAATGACCTCACTTGGAGACGAAATATGAAGATTTTTGCCGCATTGGTAATCGCACTTTCTACAACCGGTTGTATCACCATCGAAGAGCAAATGGCGAAACGCACGGGCTGTGATAAGACGGGAGTAACTGTAGTTAACTCGAGCAATTCACCCGTCCATACAAATTGGGTTGTGAAATGCTCCAAGGAAAACAAAGAGTATGTTTGCACCGACACTGCATTCTCCCGCACATGCAAAGAGAAGAAAGAAGCAGAAAAGTCCTAACGATTCGATGATCTTTGTGAGGGTCAATTGACTCCGTCAACACCCTCACACTTTTCACCGGGCTCCGGGGCAGCACTCACTGCAGTTGAAACCAGCCGCTATTCACGTCACATCCAGTTGCACGAAATTGGCGAAGTCGGACAACTCCGACTGAAAGAATCGCACGTCATCCTCATCGGTGTCGGCGGACTGGGCTCGCCCGCTGCGCAATATTTGGCAGCTGCGGGAGTTGGACGTTTGACGTTAGTCGATGATGACACGGTTGACCTTTCCAACTTACAAAGACAAACGCTTTTCACTTCTGATCAGATCGAAAAATCAAAAATTACTTGCGCGGCGGAACGACTCTCAGCGATGAACGATCAGATCGAAGTTCGCGCCTTTGCAGAACGTTTCACCGTAAAGAACGCGTTGGATGTTTGTGCCGATGCAAATGTGCTAATCGACTGCTCCGACAATCTCGCAACTCGCTACCTCGCGTCCGATGTGTGCGCGCGCTTAGGCATTCCGTACGTTTACGGTTCGGTCGCTAAGTTTGAAGGCATGGTCGCGGTGTTCGACGCAAAAGTGGGACCGTGTTACCGCTGCTTGTACCCACTTCCACCTGCTGCTCACGCGATTCAAAATTGCGCTGACGCCGGTGTTCTCGGCGTACTTCCTGCGGTCGTCGGTTCCATTCAAGCGACGGAAGCTCTGAAGCTAATCCTCGGAATTGGCAAATCACTGCTCGGTAGACTTTTAACCTATGACGCATTGCAGATGTCGTTTTCCGAATTGCGCTTGCCGAAAAATCCAGATTGTCGCCACTGTGGTCCCGACCGTCAGCTTTCTGAGCTGCAAACGACCCACGAAAACGATGACTGTGCCTTCGCATTTTCTGAGCAAATTTCCGCGACAGAACTGAGTGTCCGATTGCTTTCAAAAATTAGGCGCATTCAACTCGTCGATGTCCGCTCGGAGGCGGAATGGAAAATCGGCCATTTACGCGACAGCATTCATTTGCCGTTACCCGAACTTGCCGAAAAATGGACCAAACTTGAAAGCGAATCGGATATCATCTTCATCTGTCGATCGGGGATGCGCAGCGATGCGGCCGTTCGCACGTTTCGTCAGCTGACCGGTCGCGACTCATTTTCGCTGACAGGCGGTTTGCTTGCGTGGCGAGCCCAGATCGCTCCATCATTTCAGATATAAAAAAAGCGGCGAGATTTCTCGCCGCTTCCTGCTCTCAGCTAAATCAAAAACTAAAACGATGCGTATGGCAAATTGAGTGCTTCGGCAACTGCCTTGTGCGTTACTTTACCTGCGTATGTGTTCAAGCCTTTGCGCAATGCTGCGGATTCTTCGAGTGCGCGGTTGAGGCCTTTGTTGGCGAGCTCAAGTGCGTACTTCAAAGTAACATTGGTCAATGCGTAGGTACTTGTCTTCGGAACGTCACCTGGGATGTTGGTTACGCCGTAGTGCAAGATGTTCTCGTCGAGGAACACTGGTTCGTCGTGCGTGGTCGCGCGGATCGTTTCGATGCAACCACCTTGGTCGATGGCAACGTCAACGATCGCACTGTGCGCTTCCATGGTCTTAACCATGTTGCGGGTAACAAGGCATGGAGCCTTGGCACCGGTGATCAAAACCGCACCGATGACGAGATCGGACTCCGCAACGGATGCTGCGATGTTTTCTGGGTTTGACATCAACGTGTCAACGTCTGTGCCGAATACGTCGTCAAGGTACGCGAGACGAGCTGCGTTGACGTCGAGGATGGTCACGCGCGCGCCGAGGCCAATCGCCATCTTCGCTGCGTTAATACCAACGACACCGCCACCGATGATGGACACGCGGCCGCGACGAACGCCCGGTACGCCACCAAGAAGAAGACCTTTGCCGCCTTTGTGCTTTTGCAAGCATTGTGCGCCGACTTGAACGCTCATGCGTCCGGCGACTTCACTCATGGGCGTCAAAAGTGGCAACGAACCGTTATCGAGTTCGATGGTTTCGTAAGCGATACCCGCAACCTTTTTCTTCACGAGCTCGTGACCGAGTTCTTGCGCAGCAGCAAGGTGGAGGTATGTGTAAACGATCAAACCTTCGCGCAAGTATTGGTACTCTTGCTTGATTGGTTCTTTAACCTTGATGATCATCTCTGCCTTGCCCCAGACGTCTGCCGCTGTTGGCAAAATCTGTGCGCCGGCTGCGACGTATTTTTCATCTGGAATACCGGCACCGAGGCCTGCACCCTTTTCGATGAATACCTTGTGACCTGCATCGGTCAAAATTTTCACGCCACCAGGAACGGCAGCAACGCGGTTTTCGCGATTCTTAATTTCTTTTGGGACGCCAATAATCATCGGTAACCCCTTGATGGTGTTAAAAAATGGTGAGCTATACGTTTACGCCTCACCCGTAGGTTTTTCAACGTGAAACAGGCACAAAATCGGGGTTTTTAGGATGCCGAACCGTCGCTTCCAAAGTAACGATTCAGCCAATCAGAATGGTCACGTTCTAACTTGGCAAACTCAAGCATGGAGCGAAGCTTGTCAAAGTAACGTTGACGCTTGGATGGATAGTGGAACCAGAACTCTTTGGCGCGTGCGCCTTCTACGCCAATGGTTACAAGCCTTTCAGATCGTCCGTCGGACGACGATCCGCCCTCCTTCAATACTAGCAATAACCCTTCGCGGCATAGTAACTGGACAGCGGATTCGAGGTCTTCGCGGTTACACTTAACGGCAGCCCAGACTTCGCGCAAAAACCACGCTTCCTCGGCCCAACGACGTACTTTGAGGATCTCGACGGCGGCATTGTAGGTTCTGAGTAGTAAATCCGTCTCCGGAAAGCTCAATTCCAACAAAAACCTCTGCAAAAAGAAGTCTCGTGGACCGTAAAGCATGATGCATTTTGCGGGTAGTTGGTCACGACCGGCTCGGCCAATCTCTTGGACGTACTGTTCGGGACACTGCGGCATTCCTGCGTGGATGACAAAACGAACGTCGGACTTGTCGATGCCCATGCCAAACGACGTGGTCGCTACGACCGCTTTGACTTTGCCTTCCATGAAAACACGCTGCGCATTGTTACGCTCATCGGGCATCAGGCCCGCGTGGTAACGCGCAATGGGAGTACCGTCCGCGGCGAGGACGCGGGCGATTTCTTCAACTTTCTTGCGAGTGGGAGCGTAAACGATGCCCACACCACTCATCGACGGGACGAGCGAAATGGCGTTCGTGAGTTGTTGCTCAACGCTCTTCGCCTTGATCACTTTGATCTGCAAATTTGAGCGGGTCACCGTCGATAAGATGACCTTTGGAATACGCAAGCCAAGTGCTTTGACGATGTCGCGGCGAACTTCTTCCGTCGCACTGGCCGTAAGTGCGAGTCGTGGTGCTTGCGAAAAATCTTCGAGGTATTCGCCAATTTTGCGATAGTCCGGGCGAAAGTTATAGCCCCACTGGCTGACGCAATGAGCTTCGTCAATGGCAACGAGACTTACGCCGACGCGGTGCAATCTTTCGCGGAACTGTGGACGCGCAAGTCGCTCGGGTGACACGAATAAGATCTTGGTGCGACCTTCTTCGAGATTCTTCCAACTCAAGTTGCGTTTATCCGACTCCTGCAAACTATCCATGGCGTCGCAGGGAAATCCAAGTGCTGAGTACTTGGTGATTTGGTCGCGCATCAGTGAAATCAGCGGAGAAACTACGATGGTGACTTTGGGAAGCATCATCGCCGGTAGCAAGTAGCAAAGTGACTTTCCACCACCGGTAGGAACGCATGTCAGCGCATCCGAACCCGACATGACGGAACCAATGGTGTTTCGCTGATGCGGAAACAACTCATCGATGCCAAGGAGCTTTCGACCCAATCGTTCAGCCGCAACTTCTGGTTCTGCATGGGCGAGGTATACACCACCGTCAAATGCAGGGGTCTGGCCGTTGCCAATTTCTTGCAATTCAATTTCGGATTCATTCATGCGCATCAGTAAACCGCAAAAAAGAAGTTTATGGGAGCAAAAACCCTACGTGTAATCCAAATCGCCATTCTATCGGATCGAGCTTCTTCGCTTGGGGCGCGTCGCTCATCGCACTCATCTGTTCGTTTTTTGTGCTGGCCGTCTCGTGCAACCGCTCATCCAAGGTCACGCGGACGGACGAGGTGAAATTTTTTGCAAGATTTAAGCGGTAACCTAACGTTTGTGTGAAACCAAGGCGACTGACTTCGTTTTGCCATTGGTCATGTTCACGCCCGTCTTCTGGTCTGAAGTAGGTAATGGCCGGACGATCGGCTGATTCGAGGGTGGTTTGTTCCGTCATGGCAAGTCCGATGCCAAAGAATGCGCCATGAAAGGACTTAGGAGCGAGCAACATGGCCGCCTGCACGGATGAATACTCACTCGAGCCCGCTCCCAAATTGGAAGACAAGTCGATGCCAAAGCCGCGACCGTTCTTGGCGATGTATTCGCCTCGCACGGCGAGCTGACCCGATAGAAGCACGGCAGGCGATGCTTCAAACGCGGCACTGCCCATAGCGGCGCACGACAACATGGCAATCCAAGCTGAAACGATGTTTGAGATAATTCTCAAGCAATCCTCCTGATTCATCTGTCGAATCGGACGGTTGGCTCGGATCTTTACCGTGTTTCTAGGAAAAAGCTGCCCTCTCCTGCGGGCCTTGGGGGGCATAGACTTCGGGGAGCGCGAGGACGGGGCCGTGCTGTCATTGTTCGATCGATTCTGAAATGATAGATAGGTGGTTCGAATGATGGGATTTATTGCGGTATGTCACTGATTGTACAGAAGTTTGGTGGAACCTCCGTTGGCTCGATCGAGCGTATGAAGATCGTCGCCGACATCATCGCTCGCACCCGTCGTGCGGGAAATGATGTGGTGGTCGTCGTCAGTGCGATGGGTGACGAAACTGACCGGCTCAAGGACATGGCGCTGCAAATTTCGAAGACCCCATCTCCCCGCGAAATGGACATGTTACTTACGACCGGTGAGCGCGTATCGATGGCGCTGCTTTCGATGGCATTGCAAAACTTGGGCATCGAGAGCCGCAGTTTCACCGGCTCGCAAAGTGGCATTCTTACGGATGGCGTTCACGGCAACGCGCGCATCCAGAATATTTTGGGCGACCGCATCAAGGCTTCGTTGGCGTCAGGGCTCGTTGCCATCGTCGCAGGTTTTCAAGGAATGCATCTCGAAACCAAAGAGATCACCACGCTGGGTCGCGGCGGTTCTGATCTTACCGCTGTTGCGTTAGCGAAAGCATTGAACGCCAAACTTTGTGAGATTTTTACCGACGTCAAAGGCGTTTGCACGGCGGATCCTCGCAAAGTGAAAGCGACCAAACTGATCGATAAGCTTAGCTGGTCAGAAATGACGGAACTCGCTTGGATGGGTGCGGGCGTGATGCACGCACGTGCGGCACATCTGTCCGAAGTCTCCGAAATCGAAGTTGTCATCCGCTCTAGTTTTCATCTGGAACACGCGGGCACACGCGTAAAGGGAAAGATTATGGAAAAGATTCACATCAGCGCGATTGCACATAAAGACGATGTCTCAATGCTCACCCTGCGATTTTCGGATCGACAGAAGGCTGCACTTTCCGATGCGATGAATTGGTTTTGGAAACGTGGCGGTCATCCACTGTTGTCGGAACAAAGTTTGCGAGCAGGAGAAGAAGTTGAGATCCGTTTGGTGGTCGATAGTGAACTAGCGCAGGACTACGTGAGCTTTATCGATGAAAGCGAAAGTAATAGTTTGACGCAGAAGTTGGTGACGGATGATTTGGCGGCGGTAAGTGTTGTGGGCGTCGGTTTCTGGCAGAGTCCTGAGACCATCAGCACCATCCAATCGTTGGTCGGTGACCGAATCGAAATGTTTGATGTGCGTAACAACGCCGTGACCATCTGCATCGAGAAAAAGCACCTGACTGAAGTCTTGAACAAACTGCACGACAGTTTGATTTCTTAGAACTGGTCCTTTCTCGTGGATCTGAAACAGCGATTTTTTCAGATCCTCATAGGCCTTAAATTCCCATCAATCACCTCGTTATGATACCGCGCATAGAGATCCACCAGATCCTGCAACCTCTCGATGTCTTTTGTCGTGCACCACGTCCTTCGACTCAACCTTTTCACGTTGTCGCGAAACATCGCGCAGGTGTGATTCAAGCTAAACAGCGGATCAAATCCGCCCTCCTTTAGCTCCCCTTGACCCACCACGCATCCTCTCCGCCCTTTGAATGTTAGATGTTCCACGCCGGGAAATGCGTCGCGAACGCGCCTTGGGTAACGTGGACTTTGGTCAGACTTTAACACCGCGAGGTTTGGACAAACCTCTTTAATGCGCTGAAACACTTCGCGAATCGCGCGTGGACGGCAGTCTTTTCGGTAGCCATATCGTTCAAGCGAAATCTTGACTAGTAGGCCTTTTGCGGGCATTTGAGCGACACGGGCGGCAATCACGCGCCGTGACTTATCTTCAACAGCAATGGCGATGCTCACTGGCTTGCATTTGCTGTGCTCAAACGTTTCCATTTCATCAAAGACCACAACTTGCGCGGAACTCTTTTGCGTAAACGCAATGTTTTCAAAACGCGCTTGCTCGGCGAGTTTTTTCATCTTGCGCGCGACCGTTTTGCGATCGATGCCGAGAATGCGGGCACAGCGGCGTTGTGAAACGCCCGACATCAGGTGCCGATAGATGGCACCGTTTAGGAAAGACTTGTACTCTTTGCGATCAATGGCGGTCGATTGCGCTGAGAACGAGCGGAAGCAACCGCGGCATAGAAAACGCTGAATTTTGCGCGGTTTTCCCCAAAAGCGCGGATAGTATCCGCGTTTGATGAAGTTCTTGGATTTACAATGTGGGCACATGAAAGGATCCTCCTTTGCGGGGAGGATCCGGAATTCATTGGGAAAAGTGAAATGACAAGATGGGGATCTGAGCACATGTCACGGGACCAGTTCAAAACTCTCACTCAAAATGAGAATTGGAAGATCGAGGAGGCATTCGCAAAAGCGGTCGCACGATAGGCCGCGCCAAAAAGTCTTCGCGACTGTAACTAATTTCTGTCGGAACTAAATCGCCTGCGCTGTTTACTTTATATTCTTGATAAAGCGCATTCTGAGATGAAGGCACCTTGATGTAAGTACTACCGCTGATTACAAAGCGCTCACCAACGTCGTTGACCCAAATCAACCCTCCGTTTATTGATCCTGCAAGAAAGCCAAGAACCGCCCCAGAATCGTCTTTTGCGTTGGTTGAGACCAGTTGAAATTTTGTTTCGTTCCTAAACTGAAGAACTTCGCTAGCAAAAGGCGCACTTCCGGAGACCAGAGCAGATTCCGACGAGCTCAAGCAGGAGTTTTTCAATTTCTTGCATGACGGATATAACGTCAAAGCGAAACAGAAAAAGTAGTGTCGCATGGTTGATCTCCCAAACCACAAGGGATGATAATCATTGATTCGACTAATCCAAATCGTATCCGACTGCCAAATTAATCGAATACCCCTGCGCGGCTTGGATGCGGTAGTACGATGCACCGACACCAGCAATAAGCTGATCAAATCTGAAGAATGCGGTTCCGCTTCCTCGCATGAGCATGCCAAAACCGTTTTCAATTTCTGTCACATAATTTTCGAGACCATCAGCCGAACCATCGACGGTCGCACTCGCATACATGAAACCCAAACCAAATTCTCCCATCACCGAAAACTGCTTTGCCGCATTGTGGTGATACGCAATCGCCGGCATGATGCCAAAACCAGTTAGACTGTAGTTTGCATTCTTGGTCGGCGCATCGATGTCACCATTCGCAGTGGTGGAAACAGACGTAAACATTCCACGTCCGATCACTTTCAAGCCACGCCCAAGGCTATAACCGCCAAATCCTTCGACCAGAAGTCCGGCCGCGCCGTCACCTACGCCAATGCTCGCCAGTCCAAGGCCACCGCCAACCGAAATCTTAGAATCTTCGCGGTACACGCGATATTTTTTTGTAAGTTCTGCTTCGTCAGCATTGTCAAGAATCTTATAAGTGTGATTTTTGCGGATGCCGCCGTACTTTTTGGAAAACTCGACGCGACGTTCAATGCCGTCGATCTTGGTGACCGTTCCGACAGCGACGAGTTCATCGTCTTTATTGAAAAAACCGATGGCGTCACCGACGGCGACACCTTTGTCACGGACGTCACAATAAGTCTGCTCGGAGTTGCACGCGAACGGTCCCGCATGGGCAACGGACGCCAATGTCATCATGGAGAAGGCGATCAAACTCACGACCAGTTGATTACGCATCATTGACGTGCTCCCCAAAACTTAGTCTGCTTACAATTTAACCAGCAAAAACGGCGACGCTGGCTCATCACATTTTAGTGGTTTCAGGGAATTAAGACAACGGCGGCACACGCGGGTCCAAGCACGTTCATTCGCGTCGCTCATACCGTAACCGCCCTTGCAACGTAGCCGGAGATTAGAGATTGCATGGTACAATAATCGCTACTTTCAATTTTCTTCGAGAACGCAATCGCTCCAGTATGAGGTAATCCTCTTTGGTTGATAATCACGCAGGCGAACATGGTGGACATGACCACAAGAAGATGAGCGTCAACGCACTTGCCTACGCCTCGCTGGGCGTCGTTTTCGGCGACATCGGAACGTCACCGCTGTACGCACTCAAAGAATGTTTCGGCGCGCACTACGGCATTGCCGTAAATGAAGCAAATGTAATGGGTCTGCTGTCCCTTTTTACGTGGTCTCTGCTACTCGTTGTCGTTATGAAATATATCGTCTTGGTCATGCGTGCAGGCAACAATGGCGAAGGCGGTATCTTGGCTCTGTTGGCTCTGGCGGTACCGCGGTCCATCCAATCTCAGTTCCGCCTCGGACGCTTCATGATTTATGTAGGGTTGTTAGGGGCCGCGCTACTCGCAACTGATGGCACCATCACGCCTTCAATCTCTGTCCTTTCCGCGGTGGAGGGGCTCGAAGTGGCTACTCCGCTTTTCAAACCCTTCGTCATTCCTATCACGTTAGTCATACTGTACATGCTGTTCCAAGCTCAAAAAGTAGGTACGGCGAAAGTTGCAGCGATCTTTGCGCCAGCGATGCTCGTATGGTTTGCAGTACTTTCTATTATGGGTATCACCGCGATTACCGAAAGACCGGACATCCTACGTTCAATCGATCCGCGATACGCCATCACGTTCTTTCAAAATAACGGCATGACTGGATTTTGGACGCTTGGTGCCGTGGTACTTTGTATTACTGGAGGTGAAGCCCTCTATGCAGATATGGGGCATTTCGGTGTTGTACCAATCCGTAAAGCGTGGTTTGCGGTCGTATTACCCGCATTGCTTCTAAACTATTTTGGCCAAGGCGCACACATACTGGCTAGTGGAACGTCGACCATCGGCAATCCATTCTTTGAATTGTCACCTACGTGGGCTCTTTATCCGCTGGTGTTGATCTCGATGTTCGCCACCGTTATCGCCAGCCAAGCTCTCATTTCGGGTTCTTTTTCCCTCGCACAGCAGGCCATTCAAATGGGTTATTCCCCACGTTTGACGGTCGTACATACGTCGGAAGAAACAAGAGGTCAGATCTTCGTACCGGAGATCAATTGGCTTTTGATGATGGTTTGCGGATTTTTGGTCATCCAGTTCAAAACCTCTTCCAATCTCGCAGCAGCGTACGGCATCTCCGTCATGGGTACCATGCTGTGCACCTCGACGCTGATGTTCTTTCTGATGCGAAAAACTTGGAAGTGGAGCTGGCCAAAGTCTTTGGGGATCTTTGTTTTCTTCTTATGCATGGATTTACCATTCCTGATTGCAAACTTGCCTAAAATCTTTGAAGGCGGATGGTTCACAATCGTCGCTTCATTTTTTGTTTTCATGATCATGGTAACCTGGAAGCGCGGACGATTGCTTTTGATGAAACGCATCGGTCAAAGGTTGCGCCCCGTGACAAATTTCGTCAAAGCCTTGGAAGAAGATGAACCGCATCGAGTCAAAGGCACTGCGATATTCATGACCGGAAACGTGCGAATGACACCACCCGCTCTCATGCACCACTATATGCACACGCAAGTGGTTCATCAGCAGATCATCATTCTTTCAATTGTTACTTCAGAAGTGCCGCGCGTACCTTTGAAAGAAGTGCTGCAAGTCGAAGAGGTCGGGCAGGGCATGTATGAAGTGGTTGCACATTTCGGTTTCATGCAATCGCCCAAGATTGAAAAGATCATTCGGCTGATGAAGATTCAGCACGGCATCATCATCGAAGAAAAGTGCACCACTTACTTCCTTGGACGCGACATTCTGCTAACGGATGGCGAAGAGAAAATGGCGACATGGAGAAAAACACTGTTCTCATTCCTGACGCGAAACTCGGTACCAGCGACTTCCTACTTCGGCATTCCACCTGATCGTGTCATCGAAATCGGGATGCAGGTTTCAATCTAGTCCTTTGAGAAGGGCCTTGCGGTAAAAATCATGAAAGTGATGCAAGGCCTTTTCTTCGAGAACAGAATAACGACCGTACTCATAAGCACCTGAATTCATGCCGCGCTGCACGGCCTCACAGATATCGATGTCTTGCTTTTGCACGACGTCACTAAACTCCAAATCATCTTTGAGGCGAGCGTCCAATGATCGTGTATCGCCGCACGTCGCGGCGTCTTCGTAGTAGTAGTCGAAGATGATGTCGCATTGATCTACACCGACAGGAACCACGCTGTTGATCTGGCAACGTCCCGGAAGGATGTTGAACATGATGTTCGGATTCACGAAGAAGTATTCTGCACGGCCACCCGGTTTGGTCGAATAAGCACTGGGCTTATCTTGAAGGGGAGCGTATTGAAGACTCCACCAATTGGTCACATCAGTGTGGTAATCGGACGTGTCGAGAACGCTCGAAAGCTCCGGATGCACGAATGGTACGTGATAACCTTCCATGTAATTTTCGACATAGATCTTCCAGTTGCACTTGGCGCGATAGACAACTCGCTTTGCAAATTGGAGTTTGTCCATATCGACCGGGCAGCTCGGACCGCCGATGCCAGCAAACACTTCATCAAATTTGATGGGCGAGGGGATAAGCTTGGCATACACCATGCCGTGCCATTCATGAACTTCGATGGGTCTGAGACCAAACTTGTCTTTGGAGAAGTTTTGGACGCCGTCAAAACGAGGCGTGCCAACCAGCTCGCCGTTTAGCTTGTAACTCCAGCCATGGTACTGGCAGCGGAGCATCTTGCCGCGCCCCGCACAATGGGCGATGGGCCCCGCACGGTGACGACAGACGTTGAAGAACCCTTTAAGTGTTCCGTCGTTATCTCGAACTAGCAAGATGGGCTTTTCAGAAACAACTTCGGGGCGAAACGCGCCGATCTCGGAAACTTCTGAAGAAGCACAAACGTATTGCCAGTGCGTGCCAAGCAACGCTCGATATTCCCACTTCAATGCGTCTTTTTCCTGATACCACCACGGTCCCAACGTTTTTGCCGTCTCGATGGGATCAGTTACGAGGTCATGACGCACAATTTCTGGAAAATCTTGGATCTGCATGAATGAAAGCTCTCTGCCGATTTTGAAAACGGGGACCATCAAGGTCTGGAGCTAAGAGGTATAGCAAAATAAAAAAGCCGCTCCAAGTCAGGAGCGGCTTACAGTCACAAAAGAAAGAACTAATTACTTGCCGGCTCTCATGCGCTCGAACGCGCCGCGGTCAAGTTCAACACCTTCTTTCGCCATAACGTCACGGGCACCGCGGAAATCGAGTGAACGCTCCATTTCAGCGCGCGCTTCTGTCTCAGACATTAAGCTAAGCTTTTGACGCTCGGCTGGGTTCTTCATACGCTCGATCATCTTGTCGATGCCGGTACGCTCCAGTGCTTCTTCAACAACCTGACCGTTTCGGCCTTTCAAAAAGGCTGACATTTCGTTTTTCCAGATCTGCGCCGTTGCAATGTAGGTATTGGCGTTCTGAGAGCGAGCTGCTTCACGAACGTGTTCAATCCAAGCTAGCTTCATGCCGTCCAACAATACCTCTGTCTGAATGCGAGCTGTATCTTTTGGGTTGTTGCCCCAGACTCCAAGTTTCGCGCTCAACATTTCGAGAGCTGCCGACATGCCGACAAATTTACGCTCACGTGCGAAGTTACGAACTTTGCCATCAGTTGGAACGTTACCCTGACCCTTGATGTCAGCGTCTGTAAGTGTTGTTTCGTAGTCCATCGCGCTGCGAATCATATCAATCGCATTTTGTACTTCGCGAGCAGTATCCGGTCTTCCTTTTAATTGACTTTGTGCAGAAGCAGAAGCCAATTCTGAAAGCTTTGTCTTAAAGAGTGCTGCATCGAGTGGACCTTTGCTCATGATCAAACCATTAGCCGCACCAAGGATTGGGCTCATCAATTTTTCTTGGATACGTCGCTCGACCTCAATCGATGCTACGTCTTTTTCCGTGAGTTCACGGCCAGTAGCTTTATCGGTGAGAAGTTCACCTTTTGTCGCGATGTCAACCTCACGCATGAATCGATCTGGACTCATGTTGTACAAGAACGCACCGAGCAAGATACCTGCACGAGCGTTACCTTTAAGCCACATTTCAACGAGGAAACGTACAGTTCGTTCACGCTCAACAGGTTCGGTAATTTTTGTTAAGTCGAACGTCGGGCAAAAACCTGCGTCTCGACCCGCGGCAAGGGTTGAACCCGTGCCCATTTCTGCTGTTTTACAAGCATTGATACCGGCGACCAACGATAGAGCAACAATCAGCTTTCGCATACTCGGTTCCCATAGAAAGAAAGTTTTTGTGACGAGATTAGTCTAGCCTAACATAGTGAGAACGCAAAGTCTCGACGCTATAGAACCGCACTGAATTCTGCTATCATTGTCAGGTATCATCCAACATCGAATGCCGGAGTTTTTGGTGAAGTTCGCAAATTCGAGAACTTTTTGTGTAGTTTTGGCAGGTTATGCGGTTGCGTCACTTTTGGGCTCGTGCAAACCACGGATTTCCAACCTCAGTGAAGCAACTGAAACGGACATCAACTCCGTACTGAATCAATTTGATCCAGCATTGTCCACGTCCGTTGACGGAATGTTGATCTTCAATAGCGACGGTATGTCCACCATCGATCGCGAAATCGCGAAGGATCTTTACCTTCGCTACAACGAGTTGACGGCTCGCGGTGATGACAATCGTCCCAAATTTTGGGACCAAGGTAAGACGGCTGTTTTCGAATTCAATCGCCAAGCAGGTCAACCTGCGAGTGCCTTTGTTGTGCCGCGCGGGATCACTTACCAAGTGGCCTTAAAAAACGGAACAACTGTGCCGCTGCAAGTGATCTTTACTGCGGACGACGTATTGAGGAGTTCTGCTTGGGTACGAAACATGATCGCCCAAGCCAACTCCGGCTATTGGCAACAAAAGGAAGTGCCCTTTCCCCCGGGAAGTAGCGAAACGATGTCGCTGCCAGCTCAGAAGGTTCGTATCGCTAAGACCGATGCTGGCATAATCATCGGCTTCAATCTGCTCAATCACTTCTCCGATTGGGGCATCCCATCTCCGACCGCTCAGACTCCCACGACTGACCAACCTGCAGCAGCGACCTCGTCATCTAGCACCAGATACGGCTGTGATGCAGACTATTGCTCTGCCAACGGCATCGGTGCTTCTGACGCAGAAAAGCCTGCGATCACGGCATTACCAACGCTTTACGAGTCCGCCATCACCAATGTTGTGGGTTTGGATGTTCAGCTGATCAAAAATCCCTCGTATCACGTGGCGAGTCTCAACGAGAGTTCGCGATCTGACTTCCGCAAAAAAGAATTATGCCATGGCGACGTGTTTACAGTTTTAGACGGCGCGGTGAAGACCGTCGGTTCTGGATTTGGCGTATACGTGGCTAACGCGGCAAACGGCTGCGTTCCGTTGAGCAACACCAAGACGCAAGACGTTTTGATCTTCGGCAAACTCGGCGGCCAAATGAATCGCTCGTTACAAGCGATCATCGGCGGTTTGAAGTTTGTGAAGTACGATAGTCCGACGGTCGAAGAAGCCACGGTGACATCGGCCTCAGTCGAAGCGGCAGGCGAGAAACAAGATCTCCGAACGTTCTCCGCAGATCTGTATCGATGGAAGTGGGACGTAAGAGGGATGCTCGGCACCTCTTTTGCGATCAGCACCAGCGCCGATCAGAACGATTACTTCCAAGTAAGCGGCCGATCACAAGCAAAGGGTCGCAATGTCGAGTTTGTTGATTCCAAGACTGGTTACATGTCTGAAACCCTCATCGGCTCGTTGGAAAAACCAGAGGGACGAGCGGCGATTGCACCTCGCACCGTGCAGGCTGATCTCGATGAAATTCAAAGTCGAACAGCAGGACTTCAACAGGTAAACGAAAAACTGCTCGCGTTTCTTCAGAGCACCGTCGGTGGATTGAACCAAGCGATTGGCGGATTAGAGCGATTCCGAACCAGCGATACAGTTTTGTTTGACAACATCAAAGAAGGGACAGAAAAAGTTATCGTCCTTGAAGATCAAAAGAGACTTGCTGATGATGCCCGCTATTTCGCAGGCAACATCGTTGGCGCCCGCGCACAATACATTACGCCGGAAATTCAAGCCGCAGCCCAAGCAGCCGCGCAAGCCGCAATGCAACTAGCCGCTTCGTCTTTGCAAGTCATCGAATCAGCAAACGCTTTGATCGAGGCTGTAAATTTTGTCGGACTGTATGTGCCGATTTCTGAAAAGCTGCAAGCGGCACTGACTGCATCTTCACAGTCGATCAAGCTGAACAACAATGCGATCGCCAATTGGAATCGACCATTGTGGGATTTTGTTTCTGGGAAGGCTCTGGGTGTGAAAGACATTAGTTACACTGAGTTCCGCCGGGTGGGGCGTGGTGGCACATTGAGCAAAGATGTTCAACTTGCATACGCCATTTCAGAATGGACATGGCACACCAAGCTGCGAACGATTTTGAAAGAAGTTACTGGAGAAGAACCGCCGGTCCATCCTACTCAAAATCAAGGAATAGCAGATGCCATTCTACCCGATGCTCCGGATAGAGCGTTTTCGAAGTATTCGCCAGAAAAGCAAAAAGAAATCACCGACTATTTTGACCGCAACTTCTTCAAGATCTGGGCTGCGTTGGATTCCGTTCTGTTGGCAGAAGGTCTGGACCACGAAGGCAACGGTCTCTTGCGTTCACCAAGTTTCATTATGTCCACGACTGGAAAATGGAAGAAGTGCAGCGAAGAAGAGAAGAAGGCACCACCCGTACGCGGACAGAATTATACCTGCGTTTACAATCTCGGTGGCTCACGTAGAATCATCGCGCAAAAGATGCTTATGCCATTGGCAAAGTTGTTTGAGATGCAGCTTGGCGATCGTCTGAAGAAGATGAGCGAACTTGCGGCTCAATATGGACGGGTTGAACAACTACTCGCGGCTCAGGGAAACAAAAGTAAATAGATTAGATTGACCTTGCTCCTCACGAGAAATCGACTGCCGACTGACGAGGATCAAGTGCACTCGTGAGTGGCAGTCGAGACATCCCATACTCGCCAATTGAGAATGTTCCGACTCACCTGATTGCAAAGCCAAAGCCAATTGACGAGTCTAACCTTCATTCACCGATGATCTGAGTCACAATGGATGCTTTCTAAAAGCCAGCATGCGTGTGAATTTCGCTAGCCCAAATTAAGAACGCTCCCTGTTCCGTGACTGCTATTGCGGGACCTTCAGCACTTGCTGCAACGTCAAACGCATACCCTGGAAGTTGCGCTCCCGGATCTTTGTAATTTTTGGGAAAAGTCGTGGCGATGAAATTGCTGCTCGACCCTGTTGAGATCAAACGCCCCACATGAATGGCACGATCTTTACCGCCGTAGATGACCAAATCAGAATTTGGAACTGGCGCCATGGCACTCACAAGACTCGGTGTGGTGAACGACGATTTTGCGACGGAAGCATACTCAGAGAAAACAGTGTTTTCCGCGCGACTGAACTGGAGCGGGTAAAGTGCCGCCAATACTTCCGCCTCTTTGAATGCGGTCGTTGTGCCGTTTGTCAACGCAACTGCTTCGAGTATCTGTCCTTTAGGATTTCGAACCAATAGTCGAGACGGTCGCAACGAGGTTTTTAGAAGACTCTCGTCAGGTGGCGGGTTGTGAATCGACATCACGCGTTTTTCTCGCGTGTCCCACACGACCACGGATGCACCTGATAGTGTTGGATATGAAACGACGACGCTTTTCCAATCGGTACCACCGACAAAACCAACAACGGTTCTCGCAGTCATTTCGGCAGCCAGGCAACCACCATCAAATTTGGTCGGAATATCGGACGCACCAACAACAGAACTTCCCGCAAGATCATTGAGAGTAAACGAGCGTTCGCTTTCAAGAGCTCGACCGTTGGCCTTCCAATACGTCACCGTTCCTTCGCAGTCGGCCGTAACTAATATTTGATTGTTCTTATCTTCGGGGGCGAAGGCCATGAAATCAATTCGCATGGGAACCTGACCCTCTGCGATGACTTCGGATCCTTTGGTCCAACCGCCGGAGCCAATTGTTTTTGCAAGAACAAGTCTCTTAGAATCAAGTGCGTAAGCGAGGGTTTTACCATCGGTAGAAATCGTCCCCGCCGAGCCGCGAGTTTTTTCGATTTGAACAGGCTGATCCATCGTTGTGTGGTGCCATACGAGCAGTCGGCCTCCACCGGCTTCGGTGAAATAGATGTCTTTGGCATCTTTGCTGAATATCGTAGTCGAGTTACCGGACGTAGCATCTGCCATGATGAGTTTTCTTAACTGACGCTTTTGAAAGAGATCCCAAATCGCAACCGCGCGATCTTGCGATGTGGTTGTGACATAGCGTCCGTCGTCCGAAAAGTGAATCGATGTGATCGGCGCGGAGTGCCCTTGGATTTGTTTGGTATTGGACTGATCAATGGCCCAGGCAAAGCCTTTGCCGCTTTGCTCATTGAGCTGTTCGATGGTCATGTATTGCGGTGAGCGTTCTTGTTTTTGACCCGCACAGGGATTGACCGACGGCAGGTCTCTGGCTGATTTATCCGCAGTCAAGCGATCGGACGTTGGATTTCCGACACCGGTCACTGCGTTGGCGTTATTAGCCCTGTTCAGTCTATTTAGAGACGAGGCGAATGCGTCATCTCCTGCTTTGTTTGGAATCCAACGCCCCGCGCTAATGGCAATGGATGTAAAGGTCATTCGTCCGGTATCTTCACCCATGGCAATTAGGGCTTGTGCAGTCTGGCAATTGAAAGAAAAACCACTCATCGCTGACAATGAAGTGATGCGAGACAAAGGCTTTAAACCATCAGTAGAACCGCCAAATCCTGCAATCGGTTGTTCTTGGCGCGATGAGGGATTCCATCTTTCAAGTCCAACATCTCGACTGACTAGAATGGAATTGTCTGCGAGTACAACTACGTCATTGATGGCCAGAGTCGCTCGACGATCGGCCGGCTTTAGAAGTTCGGAGGCATACGCGGAATTCGGATTGAAAGCTAACTTCCAACTCCAAAATCGAAGCGATCCGTCTTTGGCCCCAGCCGTGACAAAATCACCATACTGAGCGATGCCTACGCCCGAAACTTCATTGGTAAATGATTCATTGGCTTTGTAAAAGTCGGCTGAGAATCCCGCATTCACATCCGAGATCACGCCCCAAAAAACTTTCCCTGTTTCATCACCAACAACGATCATTCGCCGCTGAAATTGTGAGGCCACAGATATAGACGAAAGATTCCCCGCCTCAGGAACTTCAATGGTCGCTACTTGTGCGTGCTTAACCGTATCCCAAACGCCAATTTTTCCGCCGTTATAGCCAACATAGACGATCGGCAAGAGAGCGTCACGCGCACTGCTGCGTGCAAATCCTCCGCTTCCTTCAAGCAGTTCAACAAACTTTGGATCATCCGATGTCGATCCCAAGAATCCAGCGTCTTCGCTCAAGTTGCTGCGATCAATTCTTGGCTTACATGCCGTACCGACAATCAACAATGAGAATAGGGTTGTCGCAAAAATTTGTCGTTTCATTGGCCTGCTCCTGCTTCACTTGTCTGCTCTGCGGACGAGTTTCTCATGAAAAATTGCTCGGCTTGATCCAAGAATTCAATCATGGCGTCCGTGCGTTCGATAACCGCATTTTTATTGCGCCTGCGCGTTACTCCTGGAGGGAACTTGTAGTTGTCGATCGAAAGGCCCCACCACGTGATGTTGAAAGCCTTTGGCCCTTCTTGGATTCGAAGCTCGTCGATACTGCCAATGACATTGGGACAAAACTCTCTGAACCATGCATGAATGTCGTTTAAATTGTCGATCCGGCTCAGTGCAGACGACAAACCTGCACCATCACCAACGATCTGCCCCCACGACAAATTGGTCCACGAGCCCCAATTAAACTTCTGTGGGCAATAGTTGATTTCCATGTCTCGATGCTGCGACGATCGCGCCGCAAAAGGATACTTCTTCATCAAATCATCCGGTGCTTTAGCTGGAACTTTTACGCAGGAATTTCCGGTCAGTGATTCTGGACCGCTGTCTACGAATAAGGTCTTCTGCGTTCCACGATCTAGAATGAAGAGGTCTCCTGTGTATACGGAGGCTTTCACCTTTGGACGACCGGCAAGATTCCACACTAGTGTCCGTGCCCAGTCCTCATGGATATAACTCCCAAATCCCTTTGAGGGATCATCCAAGTAACGATCGGTATAGAAGACACCTTCGACCGTCGTAGAAATCAAATTGAGGAAATTCTTGTACGAACCATTGACGGTCAGATAGTTGCACGCGTCCCAGAGATCACGCCGGCGCCCCATCTCTTGGAACTCCATGAGTCCACGGACGTCCGCCCCCAAAAGCACAGCTCGACCGACAGCATCACCTGCCCATCCTGTCCAAGTAGTCGCCTTGTAGTCCAGAAGTGACTTTTGAATGCTTGCCGGAAAAATATCATTCAGCAATGTTTCTTGCTGTTCTTTGCCAACCAATTGAGCGACTCCATCGATGCCCGCATTTCGTATTTCATCGATGACGCCCCCGTACTTTTGCTGAATCGCCACGATTTCCTTGAGTTTGATCAGCGTCGTTTGGTTCATGATCCCGAAATTGCTGGATACCATGGGAACATAATCCCGATCTAAACGCTGACGAAACTTTTTCAGTTCAGGCATGAACTTCCGAACCGCTTGCAGCACACGCACGTTGGGATCAGGATTCACGGCTTCTTGCAACTCTGAGGAGTCGCGCATCGGCTTACATCCGAAAACGCAGAGTGACGCAAACAAAAGCAATATCGAACGAAGTGTCATCGTCAATTCTCCCAAACACCAAGAAAGTATTTTTCTGGGTGCGTTGATTTGCGCGAGCGATCTTTACTATAATGATTATATCTCACTCGAATCTAGAATCGAACCATGTCAAAGGTACTATTATGCGTTTGGACATTCGCAAAGTTTTGGCATTTTCTCTCGTCATTGTTGCTTCGCTTAACTGCAAGCCGCGTCGCAATATCTCTGGCCTGAACGAGGCAGGAGAGTTCGGATCGCGATTTTTAGAAATTCAACGCACCATTGCTGAATTCGAAATGCGCGCAAAGTTATACGAACAGCTCCCACTTATCGATGACAGCGTCTCCGATTGGGCGAGGCAAAAGGGAGCAAATCCTCCTAACCGCGTCTCGGCTCCAGAGAGCGAAGGTTGTCCCGCAGAAGTTTGGAATCGCGACTTGAGCTGGAGCAATAAGCTCGTTGGCGACCTAGTTACCGCTGCGGAAAAAAGCCCGCACTTTCAGGTGCGAATGTACGCGATCAAGACACTCATCCTTTACGGCAATCGTCACAGCATGGATTGTGCCTCGCAGAAGATCGAAGAACTGATGTTCACAAAGGGCGCGTTTCGAGATGAAAAGATCGACCCTAAATTTGTAACCAGCGATCCGAACGCAGGAGTTGTTTGTTCCAGTCTCCTCCGCTGCTCGATCGCCCTCGAAATCGGCGTACTTCTTGCGTCGAATTACCCCAATACCGATCTTTCGACGCGCGTCTTCAATGCAGTGAATGATGTTTTTCAAAATATCAATTTCCTGCAAGAGTCTCGCGACTACCTCACCTATCGCGTCCAGTCTGGTCTCGCGTTTCAAAAGTTTATGCGACTCACTCAATTTCAAAACTCCGAATTCAAAGGAACGATTCCTGTTTTGCCAAGTTCGAACCCGGAAGTTCAACAACTGCGCGGCGAACTTGATGGCTTAATTTCATCGTTCCAACCTAAGTATCAAGCATTCGTTGAAAACCCAGATCGTCTCAATACCAAGAACGGCTTCATCGCCAATGAATTTGTTGATAACGTTTACAAGCTCGATGTGATGAAAGACAGCTCCAAGAGAGCGTGGGGGCAGACGGAAGAACAAGATAAGATCTTGATGGACCTGATCAAGCCCATTTGGCAACCGGCCATGGAAAACTACAAATTCAACATTGGCCTTCGATATTATCTTGAGCGACTGGAATCGGATGACCCTCGCCCATGGCTGCAAAAAGTTAAAGAACGCGCCGTCGCCTTCCGCAAGTTAAAAGAACAATCTGATTTTTTGTATGATGGCAATCCAGTTCCCGAAGCTGAACGCAAAAAGATCCTCTCAGGCATGGGCGTCAATGCCAATGATCCGTTGACCGACCCTGTGTCTGTGTTCTTGGCCCTCACGACTTTTATCGACACAGAAATTTACATGCCGTTCCGCGCGAATTTCCGTGAGGCGATAAACTACGTCGTCGAACAAATGAACAAAGCCGAGCGCATGGAAATCATGCCTAAGCTCGTGCAAGTTGATGCAACATTCGTCGCATACGAACAGCATCTGCAAACATATGGTGGAACGTTGGTCAACCTTCCGACCAGCGACATCATGCTTGGTCGTGAACAGAAGCAAGAAGTTGCAGAAATGAGACAGATGATCGGGCGCCTGATGAAGGTCGAACCCGCGATGGTCGATGATCCTAACTGGAAAGGATTTGTTTCCGTTCAGCATCAAATCACAAAATTCTCGCGACTGCTAATGGCTCGCGCCGCTGTGGTTGGCGGGATCACCGAATACTTGAAAAAACGTACTTGGGACCGCTTCTCTGATAAACATGGTTCGATGCCAGTTCTCGGACATCTCTCTGTTCCGGTTTTGTGGAATCCGGATTCAAAGGTGGATCGTCTCCAATTTGATCTTTTCAATGCCACTAACAATTTGATGGCACAGTACTTGGTACTTGAATGTGCGGATCGCATCCGAGCTGGTGGCGGAAATCGCGGCCTAGCGATCAAGAAACCTTTTTTTATCGACGAAGCGACAATTGTTAATTTTCAGTGCAACAAATCGTGGAGCTACACGCAACTGACGACGGAAGCGAACAAAGAGGCGAGTCGCATGACGCAAAGAAAAGTCGAAGAAAAACTCGACCGATCAATCGCCGAGCACCCGTTGCTGCATACCGCCATGACCATCGCAATGTGCGCTGTTATTCCACACATCAGCGCTCTTGCAATAAGATCTGTCGCCATTCTTGGTTTATATGTTCCCGTTTCGGTGCAGACGACCATGGCCATGAGGGCCATCATTTGGTTTGGACGCCTTGCCATCGATTCATTTATTTTCGGCATTGGCGACTTCTATTTCAGACAGGGATTGAACGCCATTACAGGCTTGAAGCCCACTTCCGCTGAAACTGCCGCGCAAGTTTCTGCTCTGTTCAATTGGAAAGGTATCGTAACTGGTGCACTGATTTTCGGAATCATCCCCATGGCCCATGGTCCAGTAGACCGCATCGTGCGTGGGGTATTTGGGCCTAATGTTCTGGGTAAAGAGCTGTACAACAAGGCAGTGCAGAGCGCACTCTTCCGTTCGCCGGCGGCACAAGGAGCCGTTCAACAATTGACCACCAAAGAACTCTCGCGGCAAGGTGCTCTGTGGATGCTTTCCACTGGTGCACAAATGACAGCTGAAACTTCCATCTTTGTGTTCCATCCGATGTTAGAAGAGGAAGGACACAAGATTTGGGAGACATTGAAGGGCACGTATCGTGAGCCCTCGGAAATGGAAAAGATTTGGCAGAGACTGCATACCCCCGACAAGATCAGTCAGGTTCTTGGATCATTCGTTACGGTGACAGCATTCACAACCAATAGACTTATGGGACATGCTACTCACAATTCTGGATTTGACATGCGAATGGATCGTCAACTCCAATTCTACGGAGCCAACCGATATAGCGACTATTACCAACACACATTTTACGATCCGATTGTCGAACTCGGCATGTACTCCAAACGCGAAGCCACGCCGGAAGCTTCAAAGACTGCATTTGAATCGCAGATGCGCATCTTTGCCAAAGAGATTGCGAAGCGAGATGCACCGGTCGAGAATTTGAGTACACCTGAACAAGCAAAATTTGTTGAAGAGGTGAAAGCAAAATTCAACGCCATGCCTCCGGCAAGCCAATTCAAATTTGCTTACGAGATCCGGCGTCGCGTCTTGGCCAAGAGAATGCTGACCAACGAAATCGAATGGTCTTTGAATCCGCAGCGCGAGGTAAAGGAACTCGAGCCTTTCGGTCTTGAATTCGCTTTTGAAAAGAAGTTCGATAAGCCACCGCGCGGATACAACAACGCACAGCAGGGAGCCGCAGAGCAGTTTGCACCGGCACTCATGAAGGCGTTGATTGGATCTGTGCCGCCGGTCACCCGCGAACAGGCAATGGAAGCCGCAAAACCGAATGTACAAGCGGACTTCACGATGACGAGTCCGACAGAACCGATTTTAACGAACGAAGAAGCGGCTAAAATTAAAGAAAATCAGCCGACAGAATAGAGACGATTAGTTTATTAAAAGATTCTCTGAAGCGACCGCCTTCACACTTTCTTGCCCTGTACCTGCAAATACTTGCAGGGCAAGAAGGTAGGCGACACGGTTTTTATCCTTGGGCATATTTCTCAGCACCGCTGGCAATGTCTGCCAACTCTCATCAGCCTTTAGTGAATCGTCACGCAACACACCTGCATACAACGTCACGGATTCGCCTGACGACAACGTACACTTGCCTGCAAAATCAGGCGTGATGTCGACCGCACCACCAGCGAACGTCTTAGCAAAATACGACTCAACCCGACCAACAATTTGCGCCACAATCGGGGTACGTGCCTTGGTCGAGAGCATGATGCCATGCAATCCTTCTGCGTCCGTTGGAAAACGAAACACTCCATTTACATCTTTGAGACCGATCAAAATAATGGCGCGCTCTGTTTCACAATAGATGTGCATGGTGATTCTCGCGTTATGAGTGATTTAGTAACGATTCTAGCTTTTGCTTAGGCGATCGACGACAAGTTTCGTCATGGCTTGCAAAGTTTCGAGGGTACCGACGCCTCGGTTAGCGATGGCTTCGAGTTCGGTGCGATTGATGGCGTTGAATTCGCGCTTGAGAATCTTCGATTCGATGGCGTTGGGCAGATCCCTCTTATTGAACTGCACCACCTGCGGCAGATCCGCAAAAATGACGCCCGCATTGTTGATGGACGACTGCATGTGGCGGAACGCTTCAAAGTTTGAAGCTAACGCACTCGGCGCCGAATCGACCACAAAGATCGCACCGTCGATGCCATGTAGCATCGTTGATATAGCTTGCGAGAGAAGGGGATTCGTCGGCACGGTGTAGAGGTGCATCTTGATGTGGTAGCCGTTAACTTCGCCCACACTGACCGGCAAAAAATCAAAGTACGGAGTTGGACCTGAATCTTTGGCAAGACTCAATGAGCCACCCTGCATATCACTGGACGTTTTCTCATAGATCGCCCGCAGGTTGGCACTCTTGCCGCACCCGCGCGCGCCGAAATAGACAATCTTGCAGTTGATTTCGTGCGTCTTGTAATTCGTAAAGGCCATGCACAGCCCTACTGGTTTGATTCGGTCAAATTGACGCCGACAACCTTGGCGTTGAAAACATCGAGTACGACTTTGGTCGTCGCGCCGTTTTCAAGCTCGCTACGAATCTTTTGTTTGCGCTCAGACTGTTCGGTTTGTTTTTCTTGGAGGATGCTTTGCTTGGGCATCGCCTGCGCTGTTTGCTCATCATCCATGCGCGAAACAATGAACTTACCTGCGAAACCAAACATCGCCGAAAGGAGCACTTTGAGTTTTGATTGGATTTCTGGATCTAACAGCTTTTGACCAGCTAACGATGTGTGATCAACGGCAATAGCGATTTCTTCGCGAGAGAAACGAACGCCACGGGAGTCTTCGAAGATCCGTGCTTGCAAAGGCTTTTGTTTACGCCAGATGTCAACCATCTCACGCCACGTCGCAGGAAAGTGAACGTCTCCAGAAATCGCACCGGCTTGCGTTGATACTTCGCTGACTTCTGGTGATTGTGCTTCGACTTGAATCATCGGTGTCGGCGCAGCTTCAACCACTTCGGGCTGTGCAACTTCGATGACGGGTTCGGGAATGGTGACCGATTCGACGGCTTCAACCAATGGTGCAAACTCCGGCTCAGCCGCGACTTCTACAGCGACGGGATCTTGCACGGGTGCAGCGTGTTCTAGCACAGGAGCCATCTGTTCTGGCACGACGCTTTCAACTTTTGCCGGAGCTGTCTCTACAGGTTTACTCGCCGCCGCAAACTTAAACTGTGCACTGAGCGAAATCTTGGGACGCTCGACCGGAGGAGCAGCTTCTACTACGGGAGCTACGGCCTGCATGGGCGTCGCTTGAACTTCTTTTACCGGAGCCACTGGCTTTTGCGCCACCGCACCTGCACGATCTACAACTGGACCGCCCTTGGGCATTTGCGAGAATTGCGCCATCAATTGATCGAGATCGGGCAGCCCCGGATCAAGGCACCATTCCATGCAGTAGTTTTCGAAAACAAAACGGTCATGAACTGAATCTTCCAAATCGCGACGGCACTGCATCAGTGTGCGGAAGATGCGATTGAGTTCGAGCTTGGGCGACACTTCGCCAAGGCGCTTGAGATTGGCGATATCATCGTGGCTCAATCCCGAACGATTAATGTCGATGCCCTGAGGTCCGAGTTCCTTCAGCAAAAATCCGTGACGACACATGGCTGCCGTCTCTTCGCAAAGCGTGGTCAATTCCACACCCTGCGACACAAAGCGGTCGATCGTCGCAATAATGGCATTGGCATCACGCTTCACCAAAAGTTCGACCAAGCGAATGTAATCCGAATGCGACACGGTACCCATGAGGCTCGACAGATTTTGCAACTTCAACACACCACCACTCACCGCAATGGCGGTGTCCAAAAACGTGAGCGCATCACGCATGGAGCCATTACCTTGGCGGGCGATTTCCAAAACCACTTGTTCGTCGGCTGTAAAACCTTCTTCGTTCACGATGTGACGGATGCGGCCAGCCAACTCTTCGGTGGTAAATTTTTTGAGATAAAACGTCTGGCATCGACTGACGATCGTCTGCGGAATCTTGTGCAGCTCGGTGGTCGCAAACAAAAACACGACGTGGGTTGGCGGTTCTTCCAGCGTCTTCAACAGTGCATTGAAAGCACTGTTCGACAACATGTGAACTTCGTCGATGAGATAGACTTTGAAACGCGACCTTTGCGGTACATAAGCAACTGTTTCACGCAACGCACGCACATCATCGACACTCGTATTGGACGCACCGTCGATTTCCATGACGTCTTCATGCACACCCGCAGAAATTGCGCGGCAGCTCACACAAGTGCCGCATGGTTCTGGCGTAGGACCGTTGTCACAGTTAAGAGCTTTGGCGTAAAGACGAGCTGCCGTTGTCTTACCGATGCCTCGCACGCCCGAAAATATCACCGCACGCGGCTCACGCTTCATGCGAATACCGTTGGTCAACGCCGTAGCAACGGAGTTTTGGCCAATCAAGTCTTCAAAACGAGCGGGACGATATTTGCGGGCGAGCGGCTGATAGGTCATGAAAAACCTTCCAAGAATTCGATTTCAGGTCGAGCACCAAAATACGGTAGATCCCGTCTGGCGATCAATGGCGCGATTTGAATTTTTTGTGAGTGCATGGTGATAGCTAGATGACCCAAACACCTGCTTTCGCTACCACCGTTGCTACCTTCCGGTCCTGGCGGGGTTCATAGGATCACACCGTTCGGGATCTAGCTATCACCATAAACTCAGCGAAAACGCCGAGTGGCGAAGCCCTTTCTTATACCGAACTAGCCCGATCATTCAATGAAAGAAGGGACGCATTGCGAAAAAATGTCCTTTGTCAGCGCCGGCCTTAAGATGTCCTCAATATCATTGACCTTTTTACACACCGCGAGTTAGTCATGGCTACGCACTAATTCGGCAGCGCTCCCTTCATTACCGCATTCATCGCCGACATCTCGCCTAGCATCGAACAACCCTGCCCGGCCTCCAAAAGGGGACTTGCAATGTCTTTGAGAATTTCCGTTTCTGGAGCACTGCTGCCGATGCGGTTGGGACTGAGCGACGTCGCGCGGAGGTTCCACGCAACATCAAACAAAGCCGCCAGTGCCGGAGGATCTTTGGCCAATGCTTGTGTGCGTTCTGCGTCGAAGAATTGTTCGACACCGATATAAAGAGGATCACGTCCAACACCCAAGCCAAACTGATGATTGGGGAATAATGCCGAGACCATCGTGACAACGGGTTCGATGCGTTTTTCTTCACCGCCGACTGTTACCGTCTGACGAGGCAACAGTCGCAATAGTCGCATCGTGTTCTGATTGGCAGAAGTGAATCCGCCGTCGCGGCTGGTGTTGCGACCTTCGGCAAAGATAATTATGTCCGTCACGCCGCGGTCCATCGCGTTCTTGATTTGAATATCGACTCGTTCAGTCTTGGCGCGATCAGCGAACTGCGAAGTCTCCGCCAACACCGCGATGAAATCTGGGTGATTTGCAATGAGATTTGCGAGTTCAAACCCCTTTTCCGTACCAGGCACAAAGTGATACGCCGCCAAAACAATTGCCGCCTTTCGCCCTGGCGGGAGAGCGTTGGCGATGCGGGCAGCCGTCATCGCCACCTCTTCGGGACTGCCGTGCGGAGGAATGATGACATTGAGTTGGCCCGGCTTAAGCTGACGGTCCAGTCCAAGCGTTAAGTCTGCAGACATCTCATATCCGCGCACCCGATACAGTTCGTTAAATAAAAGTTCAACCGGCTTGAAAATGGGCCGCTTGGACGCCAAAAAAGATTTGAGAGCCTTGTCTTGAAACGATCCGACGGCCTCTTTGAACGGCTGCAAAAGATTAGAAAAATACCGCCAGAGCTTTGCTACCAAACCGACTTTTCCCGCTTGCTTGACCTCTTCCGCATATTTCGCACAAAGCGCTACAAGCGTTCGATGCGCGGGATTGATGGCATCAAATGCGGCCGCCGATTCTTCTTTGGCACGTTGGTATTCTTTGGATGACGGATCGAACTTAGAAAGTTTTTTGACTTGTGGTGTCGCCGCTTGGATCTTGGCGAATGTCGCTTCGATCTCCGCAAATGTCGGGTTGTTTAGTCCTGACTTGGCGGCGATCTCTTTCGCCAAGCGGTAGGCAAGTCCGTTCATAAAATACAAACGGTCCACTTTGTAGTCGTAGTAAGCATCCGAAAACGCGAGGACTTCTGGCTTCGAGGTTTCGAGGAGTTTTTCGAAATTACTTCCCGCCGATTCGAACCGCGTTCGCAGTTCTCCCATGCGCTGATTGAGTCCCGTGCGTTGCGACTCAAGTGATGCGACTAACTGCAATTCCGCCGGAGTAAGGACTCCCTCAACAGGATCTGGTTGCGCGAGGGCAACGGGGATTAAGAAAAAAGTCGAAAGAACAATTAGCCAACGACTGATCGCGATCATCTTCAAATCCTCAAAGGTGTTTGCGGTATTTTACCCTGCAGGGACGATCTGGGAAGGGGTCAAAACGCAGTTTGGGCAAAAAATATGACATTGGCGTGACAATTCGCCTGCCGTTTACCTATAAGCTCTCCTCACTATGGGACGACTTTGGAGAAGTTTTGTATTATTTGCGTCGCTGTCAACAGCGATAACTTCCTATATTTATTTACAAATTCTAGAATCACGCCATTCGACGTTTCGCTCCGAAGCCAAGACCCACTTTGCAAAATTTATTAAAAACACAACCCACGACGGCGAAATCGACACCAACATCCTGCGTATCGAACAGCTAGAACGCCGCTACGTGTTGCCCAACATCACCGATTACGCTCGATCTGATCTTGCCGATCTCAAAAAATTTGCCGAAGGATGTTCCGCGGCAGACCGCAAAAACTCAACAGCTCTTGCCAAAGCGTGGGTGTGGCACGCGTGGAAGTGCGACCTCACATCCGAGCTACCCAAAGATTTTTTTCAAAAACCACCTCTGATGCATCCTGCAGGTGTGTCATTTGCGAAATTGCGGTTTGACACTTTTGCAAATGCGAGTGAAGCCGGTGCCTTTTTGAAAGATCACGCGCGGTACTTTCACGTTTCCGAGATTCGCCGCCTTGATACACACGCAGAAAAGTTGCCTCCGGAACTGCGTCCTTTTGTTCACCTTGATACCTGGGCCGTCGCCACCGTTGGCCGCTTTGCAGAATCCGTGCTGTCCGATAATCATGTCGTGTTGCGTGTCAACAACAACGATCGTCAGGGACTTTACCGCACATACGCTCGTTCGGAGTGGGACGCACATTGGCTGAAGCTCGGCGTGGAGTCACAAAACTTGTTCAAGTGGGAAGACTGCACGCTCAGATACTTTGATCTTTGTTGGGTGAAACCGGCGCGAGTGAAGTATCTGCAAGCCCTCGCCGTTACCTCCGGCGTCATGTCGGTTATCTGGCCACTTTTGATGCTCTGGCGGCAGAGGCGACGAAACATTCGTCAAGCAGCGAAAGTACAAAAAGAGCGCGAGCTCATGCTCGCAACTCTCAGCCACGAACTCCGCACACCGGCAACTTCGATTCGGCTATTGTCGGAAGTCTTGCGTAACGAACACGATCAGCTAAGCCCCAAAGGTCAAGGCGCACTTTTGTCCGTCTTGGACGAATCGCGCCGATTAGCTCGCATGGTCGATAGCTCGCAGGCGTATCTTCGCACGAGCAATGAAAATAATTCGCAAAACGAAATCGTTAGCGACGCTTTGCCCTTGATTGCAAAACTTGCTGAAGAACATGGAGCAACACTCACACCACCCTCTGAAGAAAAACTCCCGCGTATCTTCGCATCGACATTCCAGATTGAGTTTTGTCTGAAGAACGCATTGCAGAACGCTCAAACCCACGGCCAAGCACCGGTGACCGTTTCGTTTGATACCACAGAAACTCACTTAAACGTCGTGGTCACGGACGGTGGAACCAACGCGGTCACTCCACGCAAAGACTTCGTCCGCTTTGAAAAATCGCAGACATCCAAGGGCATGGGACTCGGTCTACATCTAGTTGCAGAATTTATGGGTGCGCGCGGGGGTTCTGCGGAGTTGCAAGCAAATCCTACACGACTCATTCTGACGTGGAGGCGAGCAGATGCATAAAGTCGCGTTAGTTGAAGACGATCGCAATATCGCATTGGGACTCGTTCAATACCTTGAGAGTGAATCCTTTCAAGTCGAACACTTCGAATCGATTGCTTCGTTTTTGAAAGTGGATTGTACGGCGTTTGACATCCTCTTGCTCGACTGGAATCTGCCCGACGGTTGCGGCATCGACATTTTGAAAAAACTCGAACGCATGAGTGAGCGACCACCCACCATCATGCTCACCGCACGCACGGATATCATCGACCGCGTTTTGTCTCTAGAACTTGGCGCGAGCGACTTCATGTCAAAGCCGTTTGATCCGCGCGAACTCCTTGCGAGGATGCGGGTTCGTTTGCGCGAAAAATCCACAACGAAAACGGCTTTGTCTTCACCTGAAAACAATGAGCGTATGCGCTTCGGAAATCTGGAACTCGATCTTCGTTCCCGCAAACTTCTGGTCAACGGCGCGGAAATGGATCTCCCCAAAACGGAATTCAACCTCGTTGAGTTTTTCATGAAAAATCCCAACAAAGTATTTACCAGGGACGAGCTTCTGGATGCCGTGTGGGGGCTAGAAAATTATCCGACCACGCGCACGGTCGATAATCACGTCTTGCTCTTGCGACAAAAACTCGGGCCAGAGTGGATCGAAACCGTTCGCGGAGTGGGGTACCGCTTCAATGTCATCAATGTCACGAAAGGTCAGGAATAAACTTTGCAAACAAATTGCATGAGCGTGACAACAAAAACTTCTACCACGCCGATAATCGGGAATGTGAATTAACTCATTCTCTTTTGGAGGAATTATGCATCGCAGTGTTTTGACAGTAGCTCTTTTGACAGTCTCATCTTTAGCCGTAGGAAACGAACGCGGCACCGCGTGGCCCGTAAGTGATGACACACCGAACGAACTTGCTAGTGCGTATAGTCACTACATCGCCAAAGATTTCGAAAAGGCAGGACAATACTTGGTCGCAGCCATGACTAAGTATGATAGTAAATCCATTCGCGCCAACGGACTTGAAATGTTTGCCGCCATGCAAAAAGAACTCGGCTGCGAGCCATTTCCAGCGGGTTGGGCATTGCCCGACGGAATCTCTGACGTGAAGATTTCCCAGTTTCGCCGCGAAATCCAGGGGCGTGTATCGTATTCACTGAGCGTAACCGGTGCGATGGATGCTGAAGGCCGATTGAGCGACATTAGGTTCCGCGATGAAGACGGCAATGTCATCGTGCACGCAGCAGCAGGCATCGGCGAATTCGTCGTCGAACCCGAGGACGGGCACTTCAAGTTTTACATCGAACAAGATCGCACTTCCGAGCCTCTTGCATCGGGGCTTTACTTTGTCGATTTTCACACCAACCAAGGTCAAAAGGTCGAAGGCTGGGTAATCATGTCAAACCACGTGGCTACGAGCAGTCCGGTTCTGGTAACGCCGCGCAACGGTGCCGTCATTCAGACTGCAAAACCAGCGCTGCGATGGGAAGACTACCACTCGCCCGAATACAGTTCGTGCGACCGCCGCAGCATTTACACCAACGTTCGCCCCGTTAACTCCGACAAAGAAGTTTGGGGGGGATATTGGGGGTCAAACGAACTCCGCACCAGCGCCATCATCGGCACAGACGGCGAAGGCAGCGCCGAAGGACTCGCTGATGGTATTTATGCTTGGTCACTTCGTTACAACGAACACTGGGGCTTTGGACCTGTGCGCCTTCGCCGTAGTTCGATGAGTCGATCGAATTTCACGGTCGAGAAGTAAATGATGTCATCCGTTCGCAATTGCGGATGACCCGGCACAGACAATTGGGTATCTTCTCCCCCCGCAATGGGAGAAGGTATTCATGCTTTTAGTGCACGATCTCGTCAAAAGATTCGGTACGCTGGCTGCGGTGGACCAAGTTTCGTTCGCGCTCGAAGCTGGGCGATGTCTAGCTCTTCTCGGCCCCAACGGCGCTGGCAAAACGACGACCGTCGAAATGCTTGAGGGTCTAAGTGTTCCGGACGCAGGCTCCGTTACGATATTTGGCAAATCATGGTCCACGGCACGGCACGAAATCCTCGAACACATCGGCGTCCAGCTACAAGAAACCAATCTCTACAAAAAACTTACGGTTCGCGAGACGTGGACATTGTTCGGAAGTTTTTACCGGTCGTGCATGTCTCCCGACGAGCTAGCCGCGCAACTCCAACTCACTGACAAACTTGATGTAAGGCTGGAGAAGTTGAGTGGTGGACAAAAGCAGCGTTGTTATCTGGGCTGCGCGATCTTGAATCGGCCCAAGCTAGTGTTCTTGGACGAACCCACAACGGGCCTTGATCCGCAAGCTCGTCGGCAGATTTGGGAACTTGTGCGTTCGTGGAAACGCGCAGGCACTTCGATCCTACTTACGACCCACTACATGGAAGAGGCCGAGTGGCTGGCAGATGATGTTGCTATCATCGATCACGGAAAAATCATTGCGCGCGGGCCGACCAAAGAACTCATCTCCACGCACTGTGGATCTGAAACATTGGTGGTCGAGACCGAAAACGTCGAAGCCATTGTCCGGTCACTTCCTGCGACAGCGCACGTAGTCAAAGGTGATGGCCGGATCGAAGCATCGTTCGCTCATGCGGGCGAGGCCATGCGCACCATGACAGAGCTGTCGTCGGGTGAGCACAAAGGCACGGTCCTCAGCATGCAGATTCGACGATCGACACTTGAAGATGTTTTCCTCAAGATTACCGGAAGGAGTATCCGTGATGCTTGATCGAGCACTGCTGCAACAAATCAAAGTACGCTGGCTCGAGTTCAAACGCGAACCGTCCGCTCTCGGCTGGGTCGTGTTCATGCCGATCTTCTGGATGGTGATCCTTGGTTACGCGTTTTCCAACCCCAAGCCGGAAGTCTATGGCGTAGGTGTGATTGACGGATCTAAGGTCGGCGACACTGACGTCGCGGAGACGTTGCAAAAGTCTGCTCAGATCAAACTCCGCCACGGTAACGACGCAGATCTTGAAACGCGATTTCGACGCGGAGAAATCGCGCTGGTCGTATCGGCTACCGATGGCTCCCTAAAATTTGAACTCGATCCGAATAATCCCGAAGCCTCTCGCGCGCGATTTTTCGTGGACGATCTACTCCAGAGATCCCAAGGACGGGTTGATACCATTACGAGCACCTCCGAAAACCGCACCGTTCGTGGCGGCCGCTATGTGGATTTTTTGATCCCAGGACTTTTGGGACTTAGCGTCATGTCCACTGGTCTTTTTGGCGTGGGCATGAGCATCGTCTCGAACCGCAAAGAAAACCTCCTCAAGCGTTACCTTGCCACACCCATGCGTCCGGGCACCTATCTGTTGTCACATGTATTTGGCAGGTTCATTTCGCTCGCGATCGAATTTGTCGCCATCATAGGCAGTGGTTTTTTGATCTTCGGCTTTGGCATCGAAGGCAGCTGGCTGGCTTTTTTGGCATTCGCTATTTTGGGGGCAGCATGTTTCACCGCGATGGCGATGCTTGCCGCGGCGCGGACTAAATCTTTGCCGACCATTTCCGGCATCGCTAATTTGCTGTCGATTTTCATGACAATGAGTTCCGGTGTATTTTTTTCAAAAAATAATTTTCCGGACTCGATCGTACCGTTTCTGGATTTGATCCCACTGACCGCATTGAACGATGCCTTGCGAAAAATTGCACTCGAGGGCGCGGGGTTTTCGGAGAATTTGCGTGAGCTTTTAGTACTTTGCGTGGTTACGACGGTATGCGGCATTTCGGCACGGTGGCGGTTCCGCTTCTATTAGTGCCCGACGCTAATCTAGTCATCCCGACCGCATGGGGGGGATCCTTCGCCTTCGGCTCTGGATGACGGCGCCAACCTCTGACTGGCTGGCCAAGCCTAACACTTTTTATTTTTTTAATTTAAGACCATCTCACTCACGAAATTCGTGGGAAGAAAAAACAAATTAATTTCGAATGGAAAATACTATGAAAAACTTTTTGATCATCGGCATGGCAGCGGCATTGGCTACAGCATGCGGCACGGACAATCAATCCTTATCCACACTTCATAACACTGACGGCATCTACAAAGCAGAAGCAGTCATCAGTGAAGTTACGAAAGTCGAAGCAACCAATGGCGGCTTTAACCCACAGTACGCAGCTATTGTCGTCGAAGGTCAAGTAATGATCGGCTCCAACCGTTGCGACGCACGCGGCGTTGAGCTTGCTGTTGAGCAGACCGTCGAAAACGACAAGATCATCCTTTCCGTTCACACATTGACACCAAGCCAAAATCTTAACCGCATCTGCACACGCGAATTCATGCCACAGTACGCAACATTTTCCGAAGTCGTGCGCTTTGACACAGCCGTAATCACGGATGTTGTTTTGAAAAACGTGGAAACCCAAGGTAACGACGTAAGCTACAAAGCGTTCTTGTCAAACGAAGAAGCATCGGAAACAGTCATCACAAAAGTTGCTGTTAAATCCGTCAACGGCGGCATCAACCCCAACTACGCAAGCCTTGTTGTTAGCGGCATGGTCACACTTGGTTCAAACCCGTGCGTAGCCGACGGTGTCAAAGTACAGCTCACAGAAAAGGTTGTTGGTAACACACTTTTCGTCATAGCTTTGAGCAAGACTCCAGCAGATCACCAAAACCGCATCTGCACCATGGAATACAACCCCATCAGTGCAAAAGTTAAGACAACCGTTCAGTATGACCGCACCGTCATCAAGAACGTAATCATCAAGAATGTTAACGAGCAGGGTAACGACGTGGACGCGTTGGAATTGGTTGGCGGTATCCGCTAGTTCATTCCGCAAGTCACAAAGAAAAAAAGCCGACTCTCTTGGGGGTCGGCATTTTTTTAGATGAGGCTAACAGCTTTCTCTAAGAAGTCTGGGGCGGTGATAAAATCGCCATGACTAGGCACAATGGCAATTGGCTTGTCTGAAGAAACCTTTTCTTGAACCCACGCGCGATACTGCGCTTTGTTTTTCACCGCTATCAAGCGAAACACACGAGATACCTTAAAACCAGGGGCCGTCCCGCCCGCGCGCAAGATCATGCCCATCAAGTTAAACGGCACGTTGTTCATGTTGAAGTATGCATCAGACACCAACCAAACGTTGCCGCGTTTAGTCCATACCTTGAACCACACCTCGCCCGATTTGAGTCCTTCAGGAACATAAAGCTCGACGTGCTCGGGCAGCAAATGGCGTATCGTTGCGACATCCAAGACGTCCGTGACCAACACCTTCTTCAGTCTTGGCAATCCCGTCGCGCCCCCAAGGACCTTGGCATCGGGAAAACGCTGTAAAAACTTTTTAACCCCAAGATTGTGAAAATGATTGGGGCAAAGAAGGTGGCGCACGCTCCCCATTTGCTGCACTTCGGACATTTCCGAATCTGACATGGCACCAATGGGACTCACCACCATCACGCTGCCATCATTGAGTTTAATGACGACACTGCGCAGTGAAAAAAATTTCGGATCTTTTCTCTGATAACTGAAAACGCCTGAGCCCGGTTCAAGCTCGGTCCATCGGTTAGTATCGTCAGAAAATGCCACGCCCATCAGTCAAACGCCTCCGTCTTGATCTGTGCAGGCGGCAGCCCCTTGGCTTGCCCATAAGCGGTGGCGATGTCCATGATGGCTTTTGGACCACAGGTCATGATCGTCGCGTGTTTGATGTGCTCGCCGAAGGCGCGTTCAAGCATCTTCTCGTCCGGACGACCGTGCCAAAATCCATTGTTTTGCGCGTCTTCGCGCGTCAGCGTCGTGATGACCTTACAGTTCGGAAACGAGGCGATCTTTTGCAGGTCTTCCCACTGGATGAGATCTTCTTGGCTGCGGTATGCGACCAAAAGCACCATCCCTTGCGGAGCATTCGCTTGACCGGTGCGCGCGGCAAATTCGCGCATGATCGACACAAAAGGAGTCACGCCGCTACCACCAGCGACCATTAACAGCCACGGCTGATCGACGTTCGGATAATAACAAAATCTGCCAATCGACCCGCGAGCCTTGAGGATGGACCCCACCTTGACGTTGTCGCATAGCCAATTTGAAATAAGCCCACCTTCGACTCGCTTCACTGTGAATGCGACGGCATCTGGTTGATTGGGCGAGCTAGACATGGTGTAGCTTCGCACCAAGGGTTTTGGACCCACGTCATCAAATCTAAAAGTAAGATACTGACCGGCGTCGTAGTCAAACTGCCGTCCACCTTCGTCGGCATCGTGCATAAAAAAAGTCTTGGTGTCGTGCGTATCTTCTTCAACACGCACCACTTTTAAATTCATCCAACCACGCTTAATACGTTTTTCTGTCATCGAAAGTGCTTCCTCGAAGTGTCTAAAGAAAGGGTAACTTCGCGGATTCTTTGACAATGCGCAACACGTATTGCGGCATACCTCCGGCTTTTGGCATCCCCTTTGCTCTCAATCCATTGAAGCCCCAATTGGGGGCGAACGTCTCTGTTGATTTGGTTGAAGATTTTCTGATTGAAGCGGAGCCCTTATGAAGATGAGATCACACAAAAACCAAATGAAATCGCGGAATTTGCCAAAAATCACCGCAGTTTTCACGCTACTGTCGACGGTGTTTACACCTGTTGCAAATGCGAACGTGGTCGGTACCTCCTTTCAAAACTTCAATCCAACCGGTAACGGCAACGACTACGTTACAGTTAGATCAAGTGAAACAGTAGGGGCGGGTAACTTCAGCCTCGGCTTGTTCCTCAATAATGCGTCTAACACACTACCTTATAACGAAGCGGACGCTGGCGGCGACAAGCAGTCACGTTCCAAGATCAACGATAACCTCATGGGCACTGACGTTGCCATCGGCTACGGTGTTCTTCCAAGGCTCGATCTCGGCGTAGTGATTCCAGCAGTCGTTTATCAATCTTCGAAAGCAGAAAACGAGCACGGTGAATTCACTAAGACGGGCGTGACCGAATACCGCCTCTTCACCAAAGCAAATGTTTTGAAAAGACAAGGTGGTGGCGTCGCCATCGCAGCTTCGACCAACATCAACCAAACCAACAACAACCCCTACGCCGGTGCCGGTGCAGGCCCCGCGTATTCTTTGGAATTGATCGGCGATCTTTACTTCGGCGCATTGAGCGTCGCAGGTAACCTTGGCTACCGTTTTGCTAACGCTGGCGAAGGCGATGGCGAAACTCCGATCCAACCTTTCGGCAACTCGCTACTTTCTTCTGCCGCTGTTGGTTACAAGTTTAACGACAAGGTGCAGGGTATCTGGGAAATCTTTGGCTCGAACGCCAAAGGCAGCGAACTCGATTACTCAGGGCGCAGCAGCACCACAGCGGAATCCATCGTCGGTATCAAATACTTCAAAACTTCGGATCTCACCATGCAGTTTGGTGGCGGTTCCGAACTTGTTCACGGTACATCCACACCAGACTGGCGTTTGTACGCAGGTCTCACATATGTTCGTTCGATGAAGCGTCAGCCAGCGGCACAAAAGGCCGTTGCTGAAGTTCCTCCTCCGGCACCAGCTCCTGCTCCCGTTGCGCAAGAACCAGAAGTTATCATCGTCGTCAGCGACGTTCTCTTCGACTTCAATTCATCGCGCGTAGTTAAGAAGGGTGCATTGAAGACCATCGAAGGTTTCATGACACCACTCATGAAAAAAGGTGACCTCGAACAAATCGTCATCGAAGGACACACTTGCAGCGTTGGTGACGCGGGTTACAACAAGTCTTTGAGCCTTAAGCGTGCCGAATCCATCCGTGATTTGATCGTCCGTCGTTACGGACTTTCTAAAGAGAAGGTTTCTGCAGTTGGCCGCGGCGAAGAACGTCCCGTCGCTTCCAATGACACACGAGAAGGCCGCTCCAAGAATCGTCGCGTCGAATTCAAGATCTTTCGTAAAGAACATAAATCCTCTGATAGCCTCGCGGCTAAGCAGTAAGCACTAGCGGAGTTTTAGTATGACCAAGTTGATGTTGACCCTCTTAGCCCTGATGTCTCTAACGACCACTTCTTGCCGTCAGGCGAGCTACGGTTTCACCAAAAAACCAAAGCAAGAAAAAGTAGATCCCAAACCCGTTCTGCCACCGTCGGTACCCGTTGCTGCCGGACCGCATGAGTTCTGGGGCGAAAACGGTTTCCACATGATTTGCACACCGCCCACCGCAAAGGCCGGCGAAGTCGTGACCTGCGAAGGGACCTGTGGTAACGATGCCGACCAAGAACTCGCCTGGCAGTTTGGTGACGGTCAATCCGGACGTGGCAATAAGACCACCCACGTATTCCGCGAAGTTCGTAAATTCAACATCGATGCTACATGCACTGATAAGGCCGGCAAGATTCGTCGCGGCACAGTTGTGATTGATGTTGTGCCTGGTTCAATTGGTAACCCAGGACAGAGACCAGGACAGAATAGTACGCCAGGGCAGAATCCGGCGCAGAAGGTTTAAGTTTCAATTTAATGTGAATCTCAGATAGCGCGAAGGGTGAAAACTCTTCGCGCTTTTAAGTTTTGGAAGTTAGAAAGAATTCATTGCAGAGCTGCACCAAGAAAGAATTTCGAAATCTTGTTCTGCAAATACTAAATGAACCGCAAAATACTCTGCCGGCAAAAAACAACAACCAACAACTAACGAACACAAACAAAACTGAGAGTAACTGTCTTGTTGTTGCTGTTACTGTTGCCGTGCGCGAGGGAAACGTTCCACGCGTAGCCGGTGAGGGTGGTGGCAGAGGGGGACGACGACGACCAGAAGCCTGCGTACGTCTGAGCAGTCGTAACCCAATAGCTCGTCCCCCCACTCCGGATCCCGTGGTTGTACGCGTCCATAAGCTCCTTTTGCGTCGGCAGACGCCAGTCGCTTTGACCCGCAAAAGTCAGCCCATCACAGCCCGCCATGGCGGTCGGCCACGACGCAGACGTTGATTGCAGCTTGGACCATCTAAGACCTGAGATCTTGTCTTCAAAGACGCAGTCACTGGAGCTGGCACAAGGCTCCGTGACTGACGTGTTAGACGTCTGGACAGAAACATCTTTCCACACGTTGTCATCATCAGCTGTGGTGCCTTGGGTGTCGATGCCACCGCAAAAGTTGTTGGCCGTCCACGTGCCAAATACCCAAGGAAGTTTCCCCAAAATAAAATCTGTAATTTTCCACATCTATAGAAAAATCATGCTATAATTTTCTATAGGCGTGGAAAAATAAGGAATTTTTCTTGGAAAAAAGATACATATATCAATTGGTTAAGGAAGACATCGCCCAAAAAATGGTCTTCATTGGCGGCCCACGACAGGTGGGGAAAACGTACTTTGCGAAAGCATTTGCCGCGTCTGACTTCACTCAGTCAAAATACATGAATTGGGATAATGACGACGACCGCATCGCGATCCTCAATCGAGAAATTCCCAAATCAAGTCTCTTGATACTTGACGAGATTCACAAGAATCGAAAGTGGCGTGGGCTGGTCAAGGGATTATTCGACCATTTTCATCCAGATCTCAAGATTCTAGTAACGGGTAGCGCGCGCTTGGACTACTACCGATTTGGAGGGGACTCGCTTCAAGGTCGGTACCATTATCTGCGACTTCATCCGCTTTCCGTCAAAGAACTTGGCATCGACAACCAATCGGACTTGCTCAAATTGCTAAAGCTCGGTGGTTTTCCAGAACCGTATTTTTCTGGCTCGGAGCGCACAGCAAAGCGGTGGTCAAAGACCTATCGCCAGCGACTCATTCGAGAGGATTTGGCGTCTCTTGAAAAGACCGAAGACTTGGCACGCCTCGAACTCATGACGATGCGCCTGCCAGAACTTGTCGGAAGTCCATTGTCGATTAATGCACTCAGAGAAGATTTGGACGTAAGCCACGGAACGGCAACTAAATGGCTTCAGATATTGGAGCGCATGTATCATGTTTTTACTGTCCATCCATTCGGCGCACCAAAAATTAAGTCAGTAAAAAAGGAATTCAAGCACTTCCATTACGATTGGTCGTTGGTAGGAGATGAGGGCGGTAGATTCGAAAATTTCGTTGGCTCTCATCTACTGAAATGGTGCCATTGGATGGAAGATGCCGAAGGCGAAGACATGGAACTTCGATATTTTAGAGATAAAGAACAACGAGAGGTCGATTTTGTTGTGGTTTTGAATCGAAAGCCGATTCTGTTTTGCGAAGTCAAACTCTCAGATCGGTCCACTTCGTCTCAGCTGCGTTATCTCAAAAAGAAGTTTCCGAATGTGCGCGCTGTTCAAGTATCACTGGCAAATACAGATACAATCATTGGGCCCGATGGCATCGAAAAATTGTCTGCTCTGCAATTCTTAAACTCTCTGCCGGTGTGATGCCGACTCCGTGATCGTGATCCGAAACTCTTACCCTCTGCGACCTTTGCGGTTCAATATTTGATCCATATCTGACTTTAACACCGCGAAGACGCGAAGGACGCAAAGGGTGATTCAAAACTTCAGGTTGGAACTGACCCTTTTTCTTGTGAAGTTGTTGAGAAGTTATGGCCTAAAGATGGACACATCTCTGAAATCGCAATTTAGTTTTGTCAGGTCCATTCGACAGATTTGTCGAGTCAACCTTACAAAAGTTGGACTGTCTGGATAACTATTTGATTGTGTTGGATATTTTCCAGGTCGTGGCCGAGCAAATTAGCTCAAATTCACTCAGTGTTTGAAGCGTTAGGTCATCGATCGTTCTGAACGTTAGCAAGTTTTGGAACAGATGAATGAAGTCTTCGCGTCCTCCGCGAACTCTGCGGTTTGAAAAAATAAATCTAATGCATTCATTTGAACCGCGAAGGCGCAACGATCGCAAATGGGATTTAAATACTCGGCACCTTCTCAGTACATATCAAAAATAAGCAGCTTCACTTCGATACTACCATTGAGCAGAGCAATCTTTCTCTTAGGCTTCAAGCCAATAAACTTGAACGGTGTGTCCGCTCCAACCAGTAGCGCAGCTCTCCAGCCCTTATAGCGACGCTTTAGGGTGTCGCCGATATCTTGGTAGAACTTGATCATGTCTTCTTCATCGCTATCGGAGTCAAGACGCTCACCGTAAGGCAAGTTAGATACGATGAGACCTTTTTCGGCTGGAGCGTCGAGATCAAAGAAGGAGCCTGTTTCAAAGATCATGTTCTTTTCGACGCGTGCGCGCAGGGCGTGCTTTTGTGCCATCGCCACATAACCGCGGTCGATGTCACGGGCGAAGATTTTCACGTTGGCAGCAGGAGCGCGTTCGTTACGAACTTCTTCCTGCACCTTGCGCCAAAGGTCTTTGTCGAAGGTTGGGATGTTTTCGATGCCGAACTCACCCTTTTTGCGGTGAATGAGTGGTGCTTTGCCCAAGGCGACGTACGCTGCTTCGATGGCGACTGTGCCGCTACCGCAGAACGGATCGAGAAAGTTTTGCGTGCCATCGTATCCCGCGAGATCGAGGATCGACGCTGCGAGCGTTTCTTTGATGGGAGCGGGGTGGTTGTCCAAACGGAAACCACGCTTGTGCATGGATTTGCCGGAGCTGTCCAAAGAGATCGTGCACTTGCCGCCTTCGACGTGGGCGACGAAGCTGACACTCGGTTCTTTAAGATCGACCTTCGGTTTGTTCTTTTTCTGACGCATGAATTCGTTCTGCAACGCTTCGCGCAATTTCTTGCTGATGTCGTTGGATTTCATGTGGCCGACGCCGCGGTTGGTCTGCAAACCCTCGACCTGAAACGTCTGATTCTCGTTGATCCAATCCGTCCACTTGATGCGGCGGGCTTGGTCGTAAAGCATTTCGGGTGTACGTGCAGAAACACGCTTGATCACGAGCAAAAGACGGCTCACGTTACGGCACTTAAGATGCATTTTGTAGAAGTCTTCTGTTTCAACGTCGAATTCTACGGCGGCGTAGTTAAGCTCGACGTTTTTACCACCGAGGGCGGTGATTTCTTTGGCGACTAATTCTTTGCAACTATCGGGACAGGTGGCGATGGCGCGTAACATAGAGGAACCTCTTTTAGTATAAGGTATCGCTCCATATCACCACCCCTATAGATCGCAAAACGATTAGTGGTCCGCCCCGAAAAAGGGCTGTGCCAAGTCAGAATTTGGCCGCTCTTCGAATTTTCAACACACTTAGAAATCTCCTGTGACCCCAACCACACAAATCTGTGCCCTCCCGTCCACATGTAAACGATTTTATCACCCTGTAATCATAGGAATTTTTAGACATTCAGGCTCGGCACACCTGTTGCAACTACCCCCTTTAGGAAACGAGGAGGGAATATGATCCAGCTTCAAATTGTACTCTTGATCGCAATTGCACTTTCGTCGGCGGCCGCTGTGGCCTCTGAACGATTGAAAGTTAAAAACTGTGAACTGCAAAAGGAGGGAGAAGAAGAAGAAATCTACTGCAAAGTTTCTATCAACGCCGGCCTCGGCGAATAGAACTAAATCACCCTAGAGAACTCAACCCCCGAGGCGCTCGCATCACTATGCGGGCGTCTTTTTTTCAACTCGAATTTATCCCAAAATCCGCAAAAGCCGTTTAGTCTGAAATGGCAGAAACAACGCAATGACCAGTGACATAGTCGCTACGACGGGCATATTGCCAATCTTGTTGTCCGCGGTCGTAATCAAGATTGCGGACGAAATCAAAGCTCCCGCTGAAGTTGAGAAATGTTGTACCGCCGATTGCAGGGACATAAACCTCGCACGATGGTGCGGCTCGGGAATGCGTGATGCCACCGTTTGGTAGGACATGTTACGCATGGACGTGAAGACCATGAAAGTAACAAAGATCACGAATGCCGGAACCATCGGTGGTTCTGCAATAAAACAGAATACCAGTGAAGCCATCATGCCCAGCGTTCCTATCAGCGATAGCCAAAATCCTCCGAAGCGGTCCACCAAGTAACCAGTGATGTTCATAGAAAAGAAACTCGAAATTCCGCCAATCATGTAGAGCGCGCCGAGTTTTTCCCGAGGATACTCCATGTTGATTTGCACAAACGTCGCGATATTCGGCACGACAAGAAAACTCGCGATCATCATCATCGATGTCGCTTTCATGGCGCTCGCGTAGCGGTCAGTCTTCAAAAGCGCGAGCATTTCGACGATGGCTTCCCACGCGTTTTTGGATTGCTGGGCGCGTCCATCAGCCAAGTGATCTTTCATGGAAGGCAGCAATGCCAACATCACCACGAGGACGATCACTCCCAAAAGTCCCACCACAAAAAAAGGCGTCTGCCAGTTTCCATAATGCGCGAGTTCAAGGCCTGCAGGCACACCCACAATCGAGGCCAGAGAAAAAGACATCATGATCACGCCAAGTGCACGGCCCCGGCGTTCTACGGGAATACGGTCCGAAATGATGGCAAAACAAAGTGCAGTCGCCGGCCCCCCGCACGCTCCCGCACAAATGCGCGCAAAAACCATTGAAAATAAGTCGAATGAGAAACTGCACATGACCGTCGAAACGATTAGCCCCGCAAAACAAGTAAGCAAAGCCTTTTTACGATCGAATCGATCCAAGAAGGACGAACACACCACACCAGACAGAGCCGCAGCCGCGGTGTAACTTCCCGCGATCAATCCGATGTGCGACGGATCAACACCAATCGCTCCCGCAAACTGCGGACCGAGCGGCATGACCATCATGAAGTCGAGGATGTTGATGAACTGCACCGCACAAAGCAAGAATACGATCGACATCGACGGTGCTCGCAAAAAGTTAGTGATGCACTATCTTCTCACGATCCCTTGACGTTGACTAGCTCGTGGGTGTGCGTTTAGCACGCGTCGGTCGACGGCGGCGTGTGCGCTTTTTCGGAGCAGCCGTCTCGCTCGCAGCTTCGTCAGTTGCCGTCGTGACAGGAGCCAGAACAGCCTCTGCTGCCGGCTTTGCGGGTTGCACAGGCCGTGACGGTTGAGCTGGTCTGGCCGACTGGGTCGGCTTTGCTGCTTGCTGCGGTTTGGGCCACTCGGCGGGTTTAGATTGCCCACTCGGTGCCACTTGCTGAGCAGGGCGCTGCTGCTGATTCGCTTGCTGGTTTGACTGCTGACTGGATGCCGAGCGTCCGCGGAGCTTCGAAAAGTCCAATGCATTGACTTCGTCCGCCAGTGCAATCAAATCTTTGTGCACGGTATTCATGGGCCCACGCCACAATGAAATCGTGACGCCACTTTCCTTGGCAGCCTGCACCGCAGGAATGAAGTCACTATCACCTGCCACCAGCACGGCGTGTTGGATGTGTCCAGCAGCGGCGTGCCGAACCATGTCACAGCTGAGAAGGACGTCCACACGCTTTTGTTCGAAGTAGTCCTTCTGCCCATCCCAGCGCTTTTCTAGTTTTCCGAGGCGCATCTGCCAGCGCGAGAGTCTTTCGATCTCCGCGACAAACTGTTTGTGATTTTCCATGCGACGATTGGCGTCGTCATTGGCCACATCGGGCATCCACGGTGCGCAGTAGTAAAAGTAGCAACGCAACAGATCCAAGGGAAAGTCCCTGCGAATCGGTACGAGCAGATGTTGTGCAAGGATCGAGTAGTCGATGGTCGCACGTTCCGTTTTCAATTGTTGTAGTAAATAACCACCATCAATAAATATGGCAGCTCTCATAGTAAATTTCCTTTCGGGTTCTAGTTACGTCGCTGTCGTTGCGCTTCATACATGAGTATGGCAGCGGACACAGACGCATTCAGTGAGTCGTTGATTCCCAACATGGGAATCTTGATATGTTCAGTGGCCGCGTCCTTCCAAAAATCGGAAAGTCCCGCTGCCTCTGTGCCTATGACAATGGCCGTTGCACGTTTCATGTCAACTTGATCATAGGACTTGGTCGCCGCTGGATCGGCGCTGTAGATCGCACACTTTCTTTTCGCCAACTCTGCCTTCAAATCATCGTTGCTCCACACCGTCGCAACAAGGCTGAACACCGCACCTTGGCTCGCGCGTATGACTTGGGGGTTGAATAGGTCGCAGCGATTTCCAGTGATCGCCACTTCGGTGATGCCAGCCCCGTCTGCTGATCGCAAAATCGCACCGAGATTCCCCGGCTTTTCAAGTCCGTCGCAAACCAGAACGAGGGGAGCAACCTTAGCCGCGTTCTTTTCACCGCGTGAATCTGTCTTTTCGGAAGCAACCGCCACAAAACCCTCGGTGCCTTCGCGCATAGCGATCTTTTCGTACACGCGTTGATTCACTTCGATGATCTTGCACTTGGACGCTTTGCCCTTGCGAAGAATTTCTTGTCCGTCGTCTTTGAGCAACGCCGGCAAAAAATAGATCTCAACAATGGAAAACCCACTCTCCATCGCCCGCGAAAGTTCCCGCACACCCTCGATCAAAAAGCGTCTCGTCTCGCGACGCTCTTTCGACTCGCGCAAGCGCACAACCGACTTGATGCGGTCGTTCTGAACACTTTCGATAACTAGATCTGGTTTAAGTATCACTCACCTCTTGGGGACGTTAACGAGTCAACAAACAAAAGGCTCCCGACGGCAGCATGAGTTTATTGGCGTGGTGGGGCACAAGCATTTCGTCCGCAACAAATTCACCCTTGGTGCGAAAGTGCTGCGAAACAAGATTGCGTAACGCGACCGGCGTGTAGCCCGTCGAATGGCTGCTCAAGAGCACAAAAGCAAAATCATCCGCCAAAAGACTTTCCAGAGACTTCAACAGCGGAATCATATGTTCTTCGATCTTCCAAACTTCGTTGTTTGTTCCGCGGCCAAAACTCGGAGGATCGAGTATGATGCCATGGTATTTTGTTCCACGTCTGAGCTCTCGCGCACAAAACTTCTGCACATCTTCCACAATCCAACGCGTTTTGGCTTTGCCAAGTCCCGACAGCTCCGCGTTTTCTTTCGCCCACGCTACGCTCGTCTTCGACGCATCGACATGCACTACTTCGGCTCCCGCCTTCGCACACTTTAGCGAAGCGATGCCCGTGTACGCAAAAAGATTAAGGACGCGGAAGTCTTTGATCGTCTCAATTTTTGTTTCGATAAACTTGCCAAGCCTGTCCCAGTTAGGTTCTTGCTCAGGAAAAATGCCGAGATGACCAAAGTCGGTGAGTCTGATGCGGATGCTGAGATCCAAAACATCGATCGCCCATTGATCGGGAAGTTTTTTATTCTTCACCGTCCATTTGCCGTCACCGCCAGAAAATCTCGTGTAAAACGCATCGACGTTGTCCCACTCCGACTTCGGAGCAGACGGCGACCACACCGCCTGCGGTGAAGGTCTGCTGATGCGAAAACCGCCGACTTCTTCGAGTTTGCGAAAGTCGCCGCTGTCTAACAATTTGTAGGAACTCTTCTTCATCTTTTCCCTATCGCCATGCACCCATTATAACACAGCACTTTCGACCAATTTTACAGACTTGCCGGCAAAGATTGAGCAGCTGCGCGGTATTCCTCAACCAAGCGTCGCACAAGGTCTGCACAGGTTGGGACGTCCTTGATTAGCGCCGAAACCTGACCGATCTCAAGTTCGCCCTCATCCATGTCGCCTTCAAGCATTCCACGCTTGGCTCTGCCCTTGCCGAGCAGCGATGCAAGCTCTTCTTTGTTGGCCGCTCGATCTTCCAATGCCATCACGTCCGCACAGAATTTGTTTTTCAGGAGACGAACGGGCACGAGTTTTTTCATGGTCAGCACCGTCGCATCGTGACTCGATTTTACAATGGCATTCTTGAAATTATCGTGTGCCGACGATTCGACCGTCGCCGCAAAGCGGCTACCAATCTGCACGCCCGCCGCACCAAGCGCCAACATCGCCGCAATGGCCGAACCCGTGCCGATGCCTCCCGCTGCGATCACCGGAATCTTCACGGCGTTGACCACCTGCGGAATCAACACGAGTGTGGTGATCTCGTCACGACCGTTGTGACCGCCCGCTTCAAATCCTTCTGCTACAACAGCATCGACACCTGCATCCTCGCACTTTTTCGCGAGCTCCGGTGTCGAGGTAACGTGCACAACCGTGCAGCCCTTCTCTTTGAGATAGGGCGTAAATTTTTTCGGACTTCCCGCCGACGTGAAAAAAATCTTCACTCCAAGTTCGAGTGCCACGTCGATCTGATCCTTGGCTCCCTCGTAAAGCAGCGGCAGATTGATGCCAAAAGGCTTGCTTGTCAGGGTTTTCGCCTTGATGATCTGCTGACGAAGGAGGTCGGGTTTCATCGACCCCGCGCCAATTAAACCAAGTGCTCCCGCATTAGAAACAGCGGCGGCGAGCTTCGCACCCGAGACCCAAACCATGCCACCTTGGACAATGGGGTACTGAACTCCAAACATTTGGGTGACCACCGATGGCTTGACCTGACTCATAAAAACCCCTTTGCCAATTACACGCTAAGGCATCTTAGCAAAATCTTAACCATTTGGATTTAAAGATAAAATTCAATTTTTGAAGTTTTTCTTATAAAGTTCGTTTTTCCCCATCCGATGCGTACGGCGTCTCAAGCAGGGAAGGCAGGGGACAGGCGATTGCATGGCATGGCGTAAGCCGACAGCAAACCACGTCTCCGGAGGGGAATAACGATGACTGCAGCTAAGGTGCTAAACATGAACAGCAGAACTGTCAAGGTGACAATTGACGACAAAGAGGTGGAGCTACCAGCGTTTAAGGGTACCGAGGGCGAGTGGGCGATCGACATCGCAACACTCCGCGCCAAAACCGGCTATATCACCATGGACCACGGGTTCATGAACACCGGCTCCTGCACATCGTCGATCACTTTCCTCGACGGTGAACAAGGTATCTTGCGATACCGCGGTTATCCGATCGAGCAACTTGCGGAGAAGTCAAACTTCCTCGAAGTCGCATGGTTACTTCTCAACGGAGAACTACCCACGCAAAGCGATTTGCAGAACTTCGATCGTCAGATCCGTTCACGCACCAACTTGCCGCCACCGATTTTCAACATGATTTCCACATTCCCAAAGAACGCGCACCCCATGGCGATCTTGGGTTCTGTGACCATGGCAATGTCGGGCTTCTACGGAAACTTTCCAGAGCAGAACTTTTCCAAAGAGCAAATGACCGACCTCTTCGCGACTTTGATGGGAACCATCCGTCAAATCGCGGCCGTTACCTATCGTCACACTGCGAGCAAGAATTTCGTGCAGCCGAATCGCGATTTGGACTACTGCAGCGACTTCTTGAACATGATGTTTGGTGGCAACGGCTACAAAGTAGATCCGGAAGTTGCGAAGGCACTCGATCTTCTTTTGATCCTGCACGCCGATCATGAGCAAAACTGTTCAACATCGACCGCGCGCCTTGTCGGTTCATCACAAGCGTCTCCATTCGCAGCGGTGTCCGCAGCAGTGGCCGCGTTGTGGGGCCCGTTGCACGGTGGTGCAAACCAAGCCGTGCTGGAAATGCTCGAAGAGATCAAGAATGATGGCGGCGATTACAAAAAGTTCATCGCCATGGCAAAAGACAAAAACAGCACCTTCAAGCTGATGGGATTCGGCCACCGCGTGTACAAGAATTTTGACCCACGCGCAAAGATCATCAAGAAGGCCTGCGACAATGTTCTTGCAAAACTCGGCGTCAACGATCCACTCCTCGGCATAGCCAAAGGTTTGGAAGAAGCGGCTCTCAACGATTCATACTTCGTTGAAAGAAAGTTGTATCCGAATGTGGATTTCTACTCGGGTATCATCTACCGCGCACTCGGCATTCCAACCAACATGTTCACCGTGATGTTCGCACTCGGCCGCTTGCCGGGCTGGCTTGCACAGTGGAAAGAAATGATCGAGTCGTCCAACACCAAGATCGGTCGTCCGCGTCAGATCTACACGGGTGAGACGTCACGAGATTACAAAAAGCGCAGCTAATCCTGCGTCGAGACAATAAATGCTAGGGGAAGAAATCGTTCTTCCCCTAATTTTTTATGGTAAAATGCCGATAAAAACTGCGGGCAACGATAGGGGATGTTGATGTTCTTTCTGCAAAAATCATCAATCCTATCCGTTGTGATCGCGCTGGCGATGACGATGTCATGCAAACGTGCAGAGCCGCTTGATGATAGTGGTTCCTATGCGTGCACTACTTCCGCACCATCCACCAACATGAGCATCGGGCAAGATTCATCCACTGACAAAGGACCCGTGACCTATTGGGCCGACATCTTTCCCATCCTCGATTCGAGCGCTACGGGTCATGTCTATAAGTGCAATGTCTGTCACGCCAATTACGCGCGCCCTGACGGACTTTCAAGCGTTCCAGAACTCACCAGAATTGTGACCTCCATGCGCAACGGACGCATGCCGCGCGGTGGTGACCGCGTGCCTGAACCAGCTATCCAACTTTTCGAAAAGTGGCGTGCGGACGGATTTCAATCAGGTATCCAAGGAAGCCCGCAATCCAATCGCTCCAAGAGAGCTACGGGCATTGACGGCAACTCGCAAGGAACTGCCGCCGCTCAGAATTGCGTAAACTAGCCGTCACTCGAGCTGAAGCTTCATCCCGACCGATCATGTCATCCCGACCGGAGCGAGGGATCCATCGCTACGCTCTGACTAGCGACTCTTGGATGGATTTAGCGCACCATCCAAATAGACATGTTTTGAGAATTTTTGGGATCTTTGCCCAGCTGATACGGTCGATCTCCGACCACGATTCTAAATTTCTTCACATCGGACTCAGCTTTCATAAGCGAACCCAAGCGCGATTCAGCAAACGTGCCTATTTTTACGGCCTCGCTACTGCCTTCTTTCACAAAAAGCGTACCGCTATTATCAATCAAAAATTGTGCTGCGGTACCACTTTTTCCTAGGGAAGCTTCATCGGAGACCTGAAGCGTTTGCGAGATAACACCAGCCGCAAGTGCCGACCATTTGTTTTTTCCGTCAGCATTGATTGTACCGCACACGCCTAGCTGCAAATTAATCGTCGCTGCTTTCATCTCCATCTCGCTGGACGCCTCGACTTTCTTCAAAGTTAGAGTTGTCGCACAAAGCCTCGCATCTGCGCTCAGCTTCAAATCTCCATTATTGAGTTGCTTGGGCGATAGAATACTATTGGCCGGGCGACATCCCACCAATTCCAAGGCAAGCAATGCCATCATACTATACGCCAATGTGATCTTCATAAATACCGCTCCCATTACCGTGCAGGCAGAGTCGAACACAAGTTCTGACGCCGTTGTCCGTATTTTCCGTTGCAGAAAAATTCGCAATTTTGGTTTCCAGGATATGGACCTTCGACTTCACGGATGGTTTTCGCAATCGGCTCAATGGTTCCTGCGATGACACGTTCGTTGAACGCTGCTTCACCGTCGGACAAACCTGCCACTAGCTTTTTCATAGATCCTTGGAATCGATCACGGATCTGCGCATAAAAGCTATTGAGCTGCTCGTGCGTTGACCAACCCTCCCCCGGACTTGCGCCTTTATCGCTCTTTGCCGATTGAATTCCAGCGACATGGCATGTGATACATGATCGACCGGTCTGGAGCTCCCATCCTTGATTCCAATTTGCCGGATCGATGGCGAACGGAAACTCGGCGCGGCCGCGCTCCTGCGAACCTTCACCGTGAATGCCCCAATACATAAAACCATTGGGCAAGGTCATCCACCATTCCGAAGCAATCGCGACGGTGCTACCGTTCGGACTAGATGTAAATGCTCCTGTGCCTCGTTCATTTTGAAGAGTTGGCGCGGATTGGTAATTGATTTCCCCACCATCGCGACCGTCAAATTCATCGGACGAGAACGAATAAACCAACGCTATGCCTTGATAATTTACCGTTCTATATGCGGTAATGCGCGGTCCGCAGACAATCGCTTCTTTATGAGATGACGTGTGCAAAATGCGACCGAGGTCAAACTTATTTCTGAAAGAATCGTAGTCTCCGGGAGTTTCGTGGATGTTGGCGTACGGACCACCGTTAACGGCATTAAAAACCCACTGGGTCGCTGGCGACGGCTGCTCGACAATGGGAGTGCAACCGGTGTTGTCAGCGGGCGATGTTTCAATAGCTTTGGGCGTACAGTTTAAGATAAAGTTCCAATTGCGCTGAGCATTTTTGCCCCAAACTTTTCCGACATTCAGCGCAAACACTAATCCCGCACCGTCTGACACGTCCTCGGGCATGTCGATTTCCGGAAGCCACGACAGGTGGTTCCAAGCCTTGCCGATTGCAAGTCGCAATATATTTGCCATTTCTTTATTTTGTGCGTACTTCGGCTCAATGAATACATATCTGTACTGGCCAGTAGTGCCCGTTCGACTATCATGCGCCTTCGCCATCTGCAGAATCACGTTGGAATCGTACGCCAGAAGTTGCTTGTATGGAGATCTGCCTCCCGTGCCTGCGGCAGAGACGCGCTCGCTGTTGAGTTTCTTGTCAGTTTCGATGAAGCTAACGCCACTTTGCAGATTGAGGCCAGCGTCGCCACTCGCAGATTTTGCAACACTTGCGCCCTTCGACTCTTCATCAGATTTCTTTGTGCACGCTGCAGCAGTAACCGCAAGCGCGCACACGACAACACGAATCCAAACGTCCCTGTAATGCATGAAAAATGCCCCTCGCATTTTTTGAAATACACATAAATGTCGGGTCAATGCTTTCCTTACATCGGATAGTTTATGAGGCTACTTGAGGTGGATTTTAATTTAGTTTTTTAACCAATAATTACGAATACTTATAAAGAGGGCCACCATCACATTCCCGACCTGCCTCCAAACCATCATGCAGTTTTTTTACAGCCTGATTGAGCCGCTTGCTCATCTGCATTCATCTGATAACATATAGTCAACAGGCTAGATCTAAGGAGTGGATTTTGCCGTTCGGCGTTTTCAGATTCTTGGTAGTGATCATCCTAGCATCGATGCAAATCGCTGCTTGGTGGGTGCCGCCGCACCATGACGCCGAACATGACTGCTGCAATGATTCGTCGCAACCTTTGGACGCCGACGTCCTGACCGCTGGCGAATTGGAATGCGATCAATGTCCTGAGATTTGTTGTAACAGAATGCAAAATCGAAACAGTTTTGAAACGCGCTCAGTCGCTCCGTTCCAGTCGCCTAACTCTACTGAATCACACCTATCCTCACAATATCGGAACCCATTCCGATCACATTCTCTCATCGACGACGAAGGTGAACCACCCAAAGCGTAAATGGGCGAATCCTAGCATCTTGTATCTACATCGAAGTGTTCCTATAACTAATTCATTGAGGATTGAACTATGAACAAGGCAATGGCTATTTTTCGTTTGCTAGCAATCTTGGCTCTTACATTTTTCCGCGGCCCAGGCTCCGTAGCGTTTGCCGCACAAAAGCACGATCACAATCACGGCAAGGCGCAATCCGCCCACGTTGAACACAGCCACGAACACGGCAATCATGAGCACGGCGAAAACGAAAAAGGCGAAGGCTGCTGCTGTGAGTGCGAAAGCTGCGAAGGCGGCAACTGTGAAGGTTGCTCATGTGAAGGCGAAGGCTGCTGTGGCGAAGGCTGCTGTGGCGAAGGCTGCTGCTGCAATTGCGAAAGCTGCGAAGGCGGAAACTGTGAAGGTTGCTCGTGCGAAGGTTGCTCGTGCGAAGGTGGCTGCTGCGGTGAAGGCTGCTGTGGTGAAGGCTGCTGTGGTGAAGGCTGCTGTGGTGAAGGCTGCTGTGGTGAAGGCTGCTGCGGTGAAGGTTGCTGCGGTGAAGGTTGCGAGTGCGGCTGCGAAGGCGGTTGCAATCACCCACCAAAGAAAGCTAAGAATTAATTAGCTAAATGTAGAATCCCCCTGCCGCCTCGTGTGGTAGGGGGATTTTTTTTGGACTTACTTAATAGCATCGATGTAAAGCGTTTCGAACGCGCGGTCCTCGCGGTCCATCTTTCCCGCCAACGTATCAATACTCTTTGACCACGACTGTTTCGTGCACTTTGTGAAACCCACTTCTTGGAGACAAGACGAAAGAGTTTCGAAATCATACATCCAACGGTGACGATAAAAACGCTGCACTGCGCGTGTCATGAATGCGCCGCCGTTGGAACGCACCAACCAGTACTTATTTTTCTGAGACTTGAGACGCGCTTGGTATTTTTCGACGATCGGTCGGAAAAAATCGGAATTTCCTGCCACATAATTGCGCGCATGAATTTCAAGATCAGGCACGGTCACTCGGAACAAGCCACCCGGCTTTAACACTCGCTGTGCTTCTGCAAGAACGTGCGGCACGCTGTCGATGTGAATGTGTTCAAGCATGTGTTCAGAATACAAAACGTCAATAGAGTTATCAGGAAAGGGCCATCGCGCTTTCACGTTCATATAGATGTCGGCCTGTGGTTTGAAAGCGTCCGCCGTCAACCAGCCTTCGTAACGATTGGGACCTGAACCAATGCTCACTCTCTTGGGGCCGGACTCAGAAAAAAACTTCCTAAGTCGTAATGGCCGAGTTAGCACTCTCAGTCTCACGGCGTCGCCACGTAAAATGCCCACACATGCTCCTTGCACTGAAAACGAAACGATTCAAAGGACTTGGATACTAGCTTATGCAGCACCAAAGCTCCAAGTGCGAACTCCATCAACGAGTGCAAACTTATCTTCTTTTAAAACAAAGTGGGGTAGCGTATCTCCATCCTTGCCTCGCGCCTTTTAATTCATAGGAGCTCGAAATGTTTACGCTTTATGGAAGTAAGTCCCCCATCTATCTCAAGACTGTCGTCGCCGCGGAAGAAATGAACGCGCCTTACAAGATCGTCAAAGTAGATCTACTGAAAGGTGAGTCTCGAACTCCCGAACATAGGGCACGTCATCCATTTGGCAAAGTCCCAGTACTCGAACACAAAGGCAGATTCATTTACGAGAGCAACGCCATCATGCGTTACATGGCGAATGAATTGAATTCTTCCCTCTATCCAAAAGACAACTACGAACGTGCCATGGTCGATCAGTGGGTTGACTATTTCTCGCTACAAGCAGGTCGCTGGATCACACAGATTTGGTACCAACGAGTGCTGTCAGAAAAGTATTTTAACAAACCAGCAGACCAAAAGGTCATCGAAGAAAACTTGGCACTGCTGCAAGACGTCATGCCAGTTTTGGACAGACATTTTTCTGAAAACAAGTTCGTTTCGGGCTCGAATATTTCCATTGCCGACATCAACGCACATTTGCTCTGCCAAGGATGGCGCGATGCGGGCATTCAGCTAAACGACTTCACCAACTTCATTCGCTGGAATGATGAAATGGCGGCGCGTCCAAGCGTGAAGAAAGCTTGGCAAACCGAAGGACTCTAATTTCTATTGTGATATTTGAAATGAAGCCCGCGCATCAAGCCGATGCGTGGGCTTCGATCTTATCTCCGCAATCTGCGGCCGCCTAGGTCAAGTAGAAATTTGCGCATTTCGAATTTGTCTCAGCAGCGGAAATCCTAGCAGCGGCAACGCCAGCAAAAAAGCAAATCCCAACAACTGTAATGTCCGGTCCACTCCCATGTGGTCGATGCTCCAACCGACTGCGGGGCCGAAGACGCCAAAGATGAAACGAAAGAAAAAACTGTGTATGGAATTTACCGTAGCTCGCATCTTCGGTGGCGTGTGTTCGTTCAACTCGGATTTGAGAATAACTCCCGTGATGCCGCGCGTGAGACAAAAGATCATACCGAAGAAGACACCCAACACCGCCCCACTAAACGACATGCCGATGTAACCGATGATGGGAAAGAGGAATGCGGCGAGCAGCATGGAAAATTCAGAAAAGTAACCGCGCAGCCGACCCACGGACTTGACCATCAGTGCCGCCGTCAGATTGTAGCTCGACCACAACATGCCAAAATAGGCGACAGGGATGCTGCGCGTTTCCCAGTACTTTTGGTAAATCCACACAGCGAAAAGCGTCGAGACTCCCCAAATGACTCCATTCCAAAACACCAAGCGAAAGAATTTATCGTCTGTGCGAAACATGAACGTTAAAACTTCCGACATGTTTTTGCGATGTTCGCCTCGTTGCATCCTTTCAGCGTTCGGTTCCTTAAAGCTCAAAGCAATCAGAAAGGGAAACCACGAACACACGGCCGAGCCATACGCCGCAAACTTCAAAGACATCGCACCAAGAAACCCACCCAGCAACGCCGCCGAGCCTTCACCCACCAGTGATGCGGTCTGCATATTTGCCAATGCTCGCGAACGACCTGCTTTGTCTCCGTCTTTTTCGGATTCAAAAAGCAGCGAAACGTCTGCGCCGGAGACGAAGGACATCGCCGTACCACACATCACTTCATAAATGAGAAGATCCCAATAACCGTTAGCCATCGCAAGAAACGAAAATGACACACCGGATAGAAATGTCCCGATGAGCATCGACTTTCTTCGACCCCAAATATCGCACAAGTACCCAGTGGGAACTTCCAACGCGACCACCGTGATGCCAAACACAGCTTGGAGTTCGAAAAATTCCTGCATCGTCAGTCCGAGTTGCAAGCAGTAGGGCACGATCACAGGAATGATGACCAGAAACATCCAGAAAAAACTGAATGCATAGATCTTACGCGTGTTAGATGCTGATTTTTCCGTCAAGGGAAGAGTTCCAAGGAAACAGTTTAGAGAAGGTAGTTTTTACTCTATAGTTACAAAACCATTTGCACAAAATTCTTGAGCAGGAACTATAACAGTGAGCAAAACTTATCACATCAATGAAACGCCTCCCGTTTCCGTTCTCTTGCCACTGTCGTTGCAGCACATCCTCTGCATGTTCGGCGCAACCATCCTCGTACCCATTCTCCTCAAAGCCGATCCGGGCATCTGTTTGCTGATGAACGGCATCGGAACCTTGATCTACCTGTCACTCTGCCGTTGGCAAATTCCCGCTTACTTGGGATCGAGCTTTGCGTTTATTTCTCCCGCACTCGCCGTCATCGGTAGTTCGTCTTTCGGATTTTCGGCAGCGCAAGGTGGGTTCATCGTCTTCGGTTTACTTTTCATAATGCTCGGTCTGATCGTCAAAAAATTCGGCCACCACTGGATCGAGACTGTTTTACCCGATGCGGCCATGGGCGCACTCGTATCCGTGATCGGCCTTGAGCTCGCACCGGTCGCAGGACAAATGGCCGGCTTCACTGCCGAGACCATCGATCACAACAGCATACTTATCGCGACAGTGACGTTTCTCGTTACACTTTCCGTAGCCGGTGGAAACTTTCGCCGCGTCTCTGCCTTTCCCGTCATCATCGGCGTCGGCGCAGGTACGCTACTCGCCATGATGCTTGGACAACTCGACTTTGCATCGCTGGATGCGTCACCTTGGTTTGCTTCACCGAATTTCAGCGCACCCATATTTGAGTGGCAATCAATCTTGATGATTCTCCCCGCTACCCTCGTAGTATTTGCCGAACACGTTGGCCATCTTATCGTCACCGGCGAAGTCTGCGGCAAAAACTTGGTCGAACAACCGGGACTGCACCGTTCACTGGTGGCGGACGGCATCTCTAACGTTCTATCAGGACTCGCCGGAGCTACACCCAACACGACATATGGCGAAAACATTGGCGTCATGTCGATCACTCGCGTCTATTCTACTTCGGTACTCGGAGTCGCGGCGTGCATCGCCGTAGCACTTTCGTTTTGCGGGAAATTCGCCGCTTTGATCCGCCTAATCCCGACGCCGGTGATGGGCGGCGTTTGCTTGCTACTTTTTGGCGTTATTGCAGCCGCGGGCGTGCGCATGTTGGTCGAAAGAAAAGTAGATTATTCTCGCGGCGCCAATCTTTGTTTATCCGCTGGAGTTCTGATCATTGGTACAAGTGGTATCAAGTTCTCGCTCGGCGGCATCGAGTGGAAGGGCATGGCGTTGTCGGCTCTTTTCGCGGTGTTGTGCAGCCTTTGGCTCAAATTTCTAAATCAGTTTCAAAAGTAAAAGAGAGTTTCACAGCATGTCACCACTTTTCATGAGCGAATTTGCCAAGAAGACCATTGTCGCAGATGCCGCACTGGAGTTGATTCAATCAAACACGCGCATGGTAGCCTCTATGGCTGCCGCCGAACCAGTCAAGCTATTCGAAGGACTTCATTGCCGCGTCGCCAAACTGAAAAATGTGAGTCTGCATTGCGCTAATCCGAGCCAGAGTTACCCTTGTTTCACATCGACAGAGCTGGCGGGACACATCGACATCAATGTCATGTTCCTTACAAGTTCCGTCCGCAAAGTGCATGGCCACGGCTCCGTGCATTATGTTCCGCAACATCTGTCACGCTGGTCGACAAATTTGCTCGGTGGGGGAGATATCGACATTTTTTGGGGAAGCTGCACACCACCCGATGAACGCGGCTTTGTCAGCCTTGGCCCAGGTGTCTGTTACGAATCAGATGTGCTGCGCAAGGCGAAGCTCGTCATTCTGGAAGTGAACAAACATCTTCCCTACACCTACGGAGCCACGCACGTTCCCGTTTCCTGGGTACACCACTTCATTTCATCCGATCATCCGCTGCACACGGTCGCAGCCGAAACACCTAATGCCACCGACGAAAAAATCGCCGCCCACATTGCGGGCCTCGTGCCGGATGGCGCTACCATTCAGCTCGGTATTGGCGGGATTCCGAATGCCATTGGTAAAGCACTTCTTACGAAGAAAGATCTCGGCGTACATACCGAGATGATCAACGATACGGTCATGGACCTCTACAACGCCGGAGTCATTACCGGACGCCACAAAACACTGTGGCCGGGCAAGATTGTCGGTGCATTCATGCTTGGCTCACAAACTCTCTACGACTTTTGCAATCGCAATCCTGTCGTCGAACTTCATCCAGCGTCGGTAGTCAACGATCCATACCGCATCGGCCGCAATTACAAGATGTTTTCGATCAACACCGCAGTCGAGATTGACCTCACCGGACAGGTCTGTTCGGAATCAGTTGGGCATCGCCAACTCAGTGGCGTTGGTGGCGCCACCGACACACACATCGGAGCACAAAGATCTGCGGGCGGTCGCGGCATTGTCGCACTGCATTCCACGACCAAAAATGATAGCGAATCGAAGATCGCTTTCGAACTCAAGCAGGGTGCGAAAGTGTCCATCAGTCGCAATGACATCGACACCGTCGTAACCGAGTTTGGCGTCGCCCGACTGGCCGGAAAGTCCGTTTCACAGCGCATTCATGAACTCGTGAATATCGCCCACCCAAAGTTTAGGGATGAGCTTCTGCACAAGGCCAAAGCGGCCGATTACGTTTAGGCTCCAGATTTAATTCCTTTTGCGCCCCATTTCGGGGCGCTGGCTTCCCGGCGTTGCGCCCCGAAATTACAGACTTTTTATGACTTTGATCTGAGCAATTCTGACCTCGGGCAAGCGTCAAGAATTCACACTTGACCCATTAGCCAGTTTCAGCGTAATTCAAGCGCGATTTTGCCGCGTTACCCATGTTCTTCAGAAATCTTTCAAAAGAGATTCGTTTCTATGAAAAATCAGCATTTGAAGCCTAGAATTGCCACCGCCCTTTCACTTCTTTCAATCTTGGTTTTAAGCAACCAGTGTTCGCTAAAGCCAAACAAGCATCGAGTCGTAACTCCGGACTCACTCGAAGGAAAGGCCGACCAAGACCAAGAAACAGTTCTCGTCATCAACCCAAGCGAGCAGCTTGTGGCCGATGCGAAGAAAGCAGGACTGTCCGTCAAAGGTAGCGTCGTCGTTGAGATTTCGGGCGCAGTCAGAGCGATCCGCACACTTGAAACCGAAGATGCAGACCTGCAAGCCATTTTGAATCAGCCTATTGGTGTCATGAAGTTTTCGAACGAGGGTAACCCCATCACATCGGCAAACGAAACGTTCGACCAACAAACCATGTATCTCGCTAAGCAGGAGTTTGGCGTAGGTGAATGGATTGCACGCAATCCGCAAAATGATGGACGCGGTGTCGTCGTTGGCGTCATGGACGATGGCATTGCGCCGGACCTCGAAGGCTTGAAAACAACATCGACCGGCGAACGCAAGATCATTGCCCTCGGCAAAAATCCTTCAGCACTCGATACGGTGTTAGTCGCCTATGACGAAGAAGTGAATCCAGAGTTTTTCTACAAAGAAATGCCCGTCGGCGAAGCAGATAAATTGTTCGTCACCAAGATCAAAGAACTCGTAACATTCAACACCGAAAACTTTCTGGATCTGAACCGCAACGGCACACGCGACAGTTTCTTAACCGGTGTCGTCGTCAGCGGGACGTCCGCAAAGATTTGCATCGACACTAACGTTAACGACAAGGTTGACGCCGGTGAGTGTTTCGGTACATTTGCCGCGACCGGTGAATTCGCATATTGGGATTCTAAGAAAATTCGCGCTGCCTGGGCAGAATTTAACGTCGAAACACTCACTCTCTCCATCAGTGCTGGTGAGTACGCAGACCTCAACGGCGACGTCGATTACGACTCACACGGAGAGGGGGTTGCCACCGTCATGGCCGGTCATGGCATCGGGGGCCTTCAGGGCCAAGCCTTTGACGGACTCGCACCAGGCGCACGCATCGTTTCCTACGACCTCAGCGAAACAAGCACCAACGGCAACGAAAGTCTTTACAATGCCGCCACTTTTTTGCGCGGCTACGAGTGGCTAGGTCAACAGGGTGCTGAAGTCGTAAACACCAGCTACTCATTCTTTTTCTATTCGGCAGAGACACAATCGTTTTTCAACAAAGCGATCTCGGCCATCATCGCCAAATACAAATTCGTCATGTCATTTTCCGCCGGCAACAACGGCCCCGGACTAGGTAGCTTCAATCGCGGTCTGATCTATCCAGACTCAACACTCGCAGCGGGTGCATTTGTTAGCAAGAACTTGGACGAGTATGTGCACGGCGTCACTGGCCTTCCCGAAGAAGGGCGAGTTGTTTACTATTCAAGCCGCGGCCCATCCCCGGACGGCGGACGCGCTCCAACGGTGATCTCTCCGCTCGCATCTCTCACTCATATGACCGTCGGCGAAGGCTACCAAGCGTTCAACGGCACTAGCAGCGCGAGCCCAGCACTGGCAGGTCTTGCAACCGTGCTGATTTCTTCCATCAAGCAAGCGGGCTTAGCAGTTGATCACTTCGCCGTAACGCACGCCATTCGCGCGAGCGGTCAGCGTTTGCCGAACGTTCCTTACATTGACCAAGGCTACGGCTTGCCAAACATCTCCCGTGCGTTTGACATCTACAAGAAGATCGTCGGTAACGAACAATTTGCATACGTCTCCGGCACTGTTAATGGTGGAACAGGTATCTTCGTCAAGCTGAGCCAACTTCAGGGTGATTTTGAAGCTGCAGTTTCTCTCGCTGGAAAAACGTCCCCTTCACAAACACCATCAACCATGGCTCGTTTGCTAATCCCGACAACCGTCGAAACAAACGTCCAGTGGCTCAACACGCCACGCAACGGCTGGGTTTCCGTGGGAGCATCAAAGATGCACGTATCGTTCGCAACGAGCGAACTTCTTGCCGCAATGGATCAATCTGCATCAGGTGAACTCACCGCTGAAATCATCGTTCGCGCCACCGAAAGCAAAGACATTTTGACCGTTGTTCCAGTAACAGTCGTCGACGACCGCGCACTGACTGGTCCGAAAGTTTTGAATGTAAAACTGGGAGCAGAAGAAGGCATTCGTTTTCACTTCGGCATCGCACCAAACACAGAAGCGATCGAAGTCATCGCGGATTCCATGAATTTCGCCTCTGCCGTCGGCTTCCAAATTTATGACGCTAGTGCTGTTCGCGGTACTCGCTCTGCTCTCGTTGCCGGCCGCAAGTATCTGATCCAGCGCCCCACAAAAGGCTGGAACCAGCTTGCTTTCGTCCGCAACGGCGGGACCGAAATCGAAGCTCGCGCACGCGTAACCATCACACCCGTCCAGCTTTCATTGTTGAACAAAGTTGTAAGTCCCGAGGCACCCAAGGCCGCTCTGCGCAACGGCAGCACCGAACTGAATGGAATACTCGTTGCGTTGCCACTACGTACGACATTGGTTGATTCAACGCGCATCAGCAAACTCGATGCCGTCGAATCTTGGAGCATGCCAATTCCAGAACTTGGCACGATTTGGGTCAAACCAGTTTTGAACTCTTACGGCAATGTTTCGTATTCAACGTCCAATTGCAACCTTTGGATCCACGCCGCCGATGGTTCCATCATCGCATCCGTTCCGACAGACGGCACTGCCTTTGAAATCACCGAACAGCATCGCGCTGACGGAGCGGGCATGACCATGCTCTGTAACGCATTTGAATGGGGCGCAAAGCCATCTGCTGCAATCCAAGTCGAGTGGAACGTAAACGTGAAGTTCTTCGCCGCACGCGAAGACGCCAAACCTTGGACGTCCCTTGCAAGCCAAGCACCGGTAAGAATCCCAGCGGGCAACTCCATGTTAGACATTCCCGGTACATTGGGCGATGGAGTTGAACTTTTCTACCGCGTCGGCATCGATGGCGGCGAGCTAGCACTCGGAACCGTCACGCCAGCGGTAAAGTAGTCTAGAGATCATATTCTAAAAAATATCGGCCGACGATTTCCGTCGGCCGAATTTTTTTCGCATCAAGTCCACATTGCGGTGTGTGCACGAGCATAGTCATCAAATCGTCGCGGATCGCGCCCCGTAATTTCCTTCACCGCACCAGTCACCCGTTCGCTGTATCCCTCTCTTAAGAACCCAAAAATCATGATGAGGAAATTGACATAATCTACCGGCAAACCCGCTTGTACCAATCCGCTGTGCAATACCTTTGGGTCAATGTCCGTATATTCAATCTCACTTTTCAACGCCTCGCCAATTTGCTGTGCAACTTCGGCATGTGTGAGCGAATCACCACCAGTCAAATCAAAGTCCTTATTTGTAAATCGATCCGACGTCAAAAGCACTGCAGCCACTTCGGCGATATCGCGCGCATCGATAAAACTTGTCTTTGCTACACCCGCTGGCAAATCTATTTTCCTTGCAGATTTGATGCCATGTCCCCAAAAGGTGTGGAAGTTTTGCATAAACCAGTTAGGACGAATGATATTGTACGTCAAACCAGACTTCTCAAGCTCGATCTCCGCTCGTCGAAAAGGTGCAGCGTCATTAGCATTTGCTCCCATCGCGGTCATAAGTACGACCTTCTTTAGCCCTCGACGCTTAGCCTCTTGGATCAGAGGAGACAAAATCGCGTGTTGATCCGCGTGTCCGGGAGGCGATAACAAGAATGCTTGATCAACCCCGGCAAACGCATCACGAACGCCCTTGCCACTCACCAAGTCAACCAGCACGCGCTCTTGCTCGCCTGAGGTAACACGTGAAGATTGACTCGTGGTTTCGCGCACGGGCAGCCCCTTGCGTCGCAAGATTCTCACCAACTCAGATCCAACCATTCCTGAAGAACCGATAACCAATGTTTTTTGTGTGCTCATACGTCCATTCCTTTCAAAATTCTCGGGGAACTTCCCCGCTGATGAAAGGCTTATCGGCCAAAACGGCATTGTTGCCTAGATAGAATAATCGCAATATACTGTTTCTCTAATGGAACAATTAAATGATTGAAAACACTCGCATATTCATCGAGGTCGTGAAGCAGGGAAGCTTCTCGAAGACCGCGCGGCTACTCAAACTGCAAAAATCAGCCGTGTCGCGAGCCATTCGCGCCATCGAAGACAGCACCGGCACAAAGCTATTGAATCGCACGACGCGTAGCCTGTCGCTCACCGCCTCTGGCAGAGCCTATTTTGAAAGCTGTTTGGGTCCGATGCAGGCACTAGAAGATGCGGAACGCTCCCTGCGCGGACAAGACTCTATGATGGTCGGCTCGATCAAAATTACGGCTCCCGAAGATCTTGGCGAAGCGATTGTTGCACCGACGATTGCTGAGTTGTCGCGGATCTATCCGCAGATTCGATTCGAACTACATTTCTCCAACGAGGTGGTAGATCTTGTGCGTGACGGTTTCGACTTTGCAATCCGCATTGGAAAGTTGCCAGAAAGTAACTTTCGCGCAAAAAAAGTGGGCGTGATCTCGCTGGTACTTGCAGCCTCTCCCAAGTATCTCAAAGACGCCCCACCCGTTACCCAAGTGAGTGACTTGCAAAATCACCCAACGCTAACTCTCAACCTCGCGTCGATCATTCCCCGATGGACTTTGACAAATGGTTCTTCCAAGGGCACGTCCAACATATCACCGTCGGTCATTGCCAATCAAATGTCCACTCTGGTCGAACTTGCAAAATGCGGCGCAGGTATCGCTTTGGTTCCGTACTATCTCTGCGAAGCAGAATTCAACGCCGGCCGTCTGGTGCACGTCTTGAAAGGCTGGGAGCAGCGCACATATCCGGTAACCATCATTTCTCCTGCATCCAGCGATCGTGCCGTCAGGCTCAAAATTTGCCGCGATGCACTCAGTGAGCGAATTTCGAAGCGACTAGAGTTCTCAAAATAGCTACAACCTACCGATCCACCGTAAATTCTTCGCTTTCGGAATGTGTGCTACAATGTCTTGATAAGACTCTTTGATTGAAGAAGACATTTCGTAACATAAGGCTTCACGTCTTTGGTCGCTAGACTTGCCATTTTCGCACCTCACCCCGTGCAATACACCGCATGCATTTATGAGCTGCTCGCGAAAGAGAACGATATCGCGACGACCGTTTACTATTCGACGCTTGGTGCGACGAAAAGGGCCTTTGACAAAGAATTCCAACAAGACGTGCAATGGGACATCCCTCTCTTGGACGGATACCGTTACGAGGTTATTGGCGGCCACGGCTACCAAGACCCCAAAGACATCCGCCACTTGTTCGCCAACATGTGGCGCATTTTCAAATCTATCCGCCGTGACAAGCCACAATTTGCCATGATTGGGGGTTGGGCTAGCACTTTTGAGATAGCAGCAATTGTTGTGTGCTTAGTGTTGCGCGTCAAGATTTTGCTTCGACCAGAATCTTCGGACGACGGACGAGAGAACAAGTCTCTACGAAGTACCTTTCGATCAACAATTTTACGTTTTCTGTACAAACGAGTTCACGCGTTTTTGTACATCGGGCAAAACGCAAAGGACAGTTTCACCGCATTGGGCGGCGATGCGCGCAAGCTTGAATTCAGCCCCTACGCCGTAAACAACGACCATTTCCAACGACGCATTTCTGTCTGCTCTGACCCACGAAACATTCGGCAAGCATTGGGCATCCCTGATTCTGCAATGACCTTACTTTTTTGTGGAAAGTTCATTCACAAAAAAGATCCAAAGATTCTATTGAGCGCACTCATCGGCAGCCCAGCGTTAGGCGACGTGCATTTGATCATGGTGGGCGACGGTGAACTGCGACCGGAATTGCAGTCAATCATTACCGGTCCCGATCAAAAGAGAGTCCATTTCGTCGGCTTCAAGAACCAAAGCGAGTTGAGCCCCTATTATCTCGCGTCCGATGTACTTGTACTACCATCTATCATCAACGAAACTTGGGGCCTTGTGGTAAACGAGGCCATGCTGCACGGCCTCACCGTCATAGTTTCCGATCGCGTTGGCAGTCGGCGAGATCTCGTTGATCCTGGCGTCACGGGCCAGATCTTTCGACACGGGGATGTCGCCGATCTTCAAGAATCACTGCACGTTTTGCTACGCGACCCCCCAAAGTTAGCGCTAATGAAAAAAGCAGCGCAGCTCAAAATCCAACGCTTTACCCCTCAAGTCGCGGCCGCAGGAATCGTGCGCGGCATCACCAAATCTTGAAATATCATTCAGTCTTCGAATAAGGACGAACCAAATCAGCAAAAAAAGGCATTTGATAGATCGCAAAATTTGCTCGTTATTGCCTTTAATCTTCTTCGCAAATGCGCTCAATCCTCATCATCACCCACAATTTGCCGATAGATTCGAAACATATGGGAGTTTTTAAGTTTGAACGACCTCGATAAATCTTTTGTTTGGTGCGACGTCACCTTCGACAGATCAAAGTTCTTCGTCAGATTGAAGAAGCATGTCGCGACTGCAGCCGACGTCCTTGAGCTAAAACAATGCGTCAGCAGGTTCAGTGCAGGACTACGATTACCCGCAATCATCGATGGAACCAATGGCCGCCCTATCTCATCTGAGGGGCGAAAGATTTTTTTCAATGACTTGATGGTAAATAACTTTTCTGAAGTCGCCCTTGTCGTCAAATCAAACATGGCTGTTCATTTTGCCCGCATTTATTGCAAGATCTTCGACATTCCATCATCCTTTGAGGCATTTGAATCCATAGAGTCCGCCACCCAATGGATTACTCGCGCAAAGCAAACCAATCCAACACAGAGAAAAGAAATCCTGCAGACGGAAAGCGAATATTACATTTGTACCTTTGATCCACTAAGTCGCCTGCTCCACTTTTACTGCAAAATACAATTCAGCATGAACGTTACCATCGGCAAGGGTCTCATTGCAGACTTTATGAAACTGACCGACGGACGTACTGATGACGTCGACTTTATTTTCGACAACTCCTTGGTAGAACAAGTCTCTCTGGAAGTGGTTCGCATGTTCGCCGAACTTCGACTGCGGCGACTCGCAGTTGTATCGAACTCATTCTTATCCCGCAGCAGAACCAATGTCGTGCTAGGCATTGCAAGTCCCGATTATCCCGTGAAGGTTTTTTCCGAACATCAAGCCGCAGCAGCATGGCTCGCCCATGGCAAGATGTCCATGCTACCGAATAGAAGTCTGCCTGGCTTCTTCAGGCGTAATCGCAAAAAAACAAAGCAAGCATATAGATCAAAAGTCAAAGATTCTTTAGTACGCATCATGCAAGGTGACTTTTCCGCGCTAGACTCACTCGAAAAGACAAATCCAGCAAAGGACTCTCTAGAATTTCTTGTTTGCGCCTTGGGCCGGCAAGTCGAGACTCAGGTTGAAAATATGGAACGAGTAAATCTCGAGCTAAATGACCTCGTGCGCCTACGCTCTGAACAGCTGCAGGAACAGCAAAAAAAGGTTTTCGATCAGGCACGACTTGCCGAACTTGGAAGGTTTGCTGCCGGCGTAGCCCATGAGGTCAACAATCCCCTCGGGGTGATCTTAGCTACCGTTGAGTTATTGCAACGTCAGATATCGCGCTCTGAAATGACCCCCAAAGATTTGCAGGTTCGTTTGAACAGCGTTTCTGAAATGTGCAACCGGATTTCCCAGATAGTGAAAACGATTCGCAATATCTCGCGCGACAGTAGCACTGACCCAAATTCTCCAGCAACTTTTGCAGAATTGATGCGGGATTCCTTGGTACTTATTCATCCTTCGCTCAGAAAGTCCCATGTAAAATTGATCGTCGAGGACAACTGCACTGAAATCTTTCCGTGCCGTAAGGGCGAACTTGCACAAGTGCTCATCAATCTAATCATAAATGCCAAAGATGCAGTGGAAAATTTACCGACCGAGGATCGATGGATCAAAGTTCGATGCGAAAAACTTAACGAGCATATCCAATTTGTCGTTTCCAACGGTGGCCCCAGCATTCCCGATGAAATTCGCAGAAATATCATGACTCCATTTTTTACGACGAAGCCATTTGGTCAAGGAACAGGACTTGGACTAAGTCTGAGCCAAGCAATCGCGCGGCAGCACAAAGGATCGTTGCGACTGTTGCAGGGGCAGCCGACGACATTTGTTTTTGAAGTCCCAGCCGTTGATCCTGATGCCGAACAAAGTAACGCCGCCGCTTAAACCGACAGGAGATTGCACGTGAATAATACGTCTCAACCGTTCCATAAACTTTTATTGTCTAAGATTTTCGTTCTGATTATCTTTGCACTCGCGGCCGCATGCACCTCGCTGCCTCCCGTTAAGACCGCTCCTTACGTTGACATCAACCGCTACTACGGCAAATGGTACGTCATCGCATCGCGACCCACATCGTTCGAAGTTGGCGCACACAATGCGACGGAGTCCTATTCGCCACGTCCCAATTCAGAAATCATCGATGTGGATTTTCGGTACCGTAAAGATTCCTTCACAGGTCCTGAAGAAACCATCCCGCAGAAGGCTTGGATTCATGATTCAAAGACCAATTCGCATCTAAAGATTTCGCTTTGGTGGATTCCGTGGAGCCTCGACTACCTCATTTTGCACATCGCCCCAGATTACTCATGGACAGCTGTAGGCGTGCCGAATCAGGACTACCTGTGGATCATGTCGCGTGAACCAAAGATGAGCGATGAGCAGCTTCAAGCAATCATCAAAACAGTCGAAGAGGGCGGGTATTCCGTAAAGAACGTTTCCCGCGTCCCTCAGGAATGATTACTCAGGGCAAGCAGGTTCCCTAAGTGGACGAACCTGCGCCGTGATAACTAACTACGACAAGATCTTCGTAGCTCTAGAACATCGTTCCAACATAAACGCGCACAGCATGCGCGCTACTTCCAAATGTTGTCTTGCGCATACTCGCATCTGCTGACTCTTGCGCATCAGAATCCGTTTCATCCGACTTTCCAGGAGTAAAATTTGAGCTAAATGCATAGAAGTATCCGGCCCAATCCACACCCACGGCAACGTACTTCCACGTCCATTGATTACCAACATGAAGAGTTGCTCCCATGTTGCTGTTAGTTCCCGTCACTTTGATGTCTTCGCTGGTTGAGTCCTTTTTCTTGACATAGTAATCAATCGTCCAGTTTTCCATTCCAAGCCCAAGCGCTGCATAAAATGAATTACCCAAAAAGCGCTTGAAACGAACTTCGGAAACTAGCTTCGAAAATTGGTTTCGGCTGAAAATGCTGTTCGCCTGAACAGCAATTTCTTCATATTTTCCGGACGCAAAACCGACAGAAATGACGTTGGATTCGCTAAGAAGGTACTCACCGCGGATACCTTGACCCATAGTCATGGTAAACCCGACCGGCTCAACATAGACCCCATATGACTTAGTGGCTCTAATCTCAGAACTCTTGAGTTTTGCAGGTTTGGCGGCCTTGCCTGCCTGATCCGTTCCACCTTCCGCAGGCGCTGCTGCCGGCGCCGACTTTGCTTCGGATTTTGCCGCTTTTTCTTCCGCCATAGCTTGTGTTGCGCCCAAAACAAAACCAACCGCTGTCGCCATGAACAACTTCAACATCAGAACCTCCAAACAGATTTTTGTGTGCCAGTATGCACGATCTCTTTTCTCTTTCGTCTAGATTTTGACGTCTTTTCGTCTCACATGCAAGGTCTTGACCACTTCCGCGACTGTCTCGTTTTCTTCGTCCATAATATTGACTGTGAAGACCGGCTCGACCTTGGGGCTATCGTTCGCCTGTTTGCGAATGGACTCAATTTGTTCTTCAGATAGTTCAAATCGTGCCCGAACCGTTCCCTTGCCTGGCTTCTTGAATCGAATCGACGCCGCCTTATCCCACACAATGAATTCGCGACCGAGATTTTCGATTAGCATCAACATCAAGAACGGATCGACCATCGCGTACAAGGATCCACCAAAATGCGTGCCCACGTAGTTTCGATTCCAAAATCTGAGTCTCATTTCTACGTCGATCACGCGAACATCGGATGAAATATTGCGTACACGCACTCCAGCTCCGAGATAGGGCGGCCAGAAATTGATGATTTTGAGGAGTTTTGATTTTTTCACTCGGTAAGCCTCATCCGAATATGCACATCACTTTGATACGTTATGGCACCAAATCACACCAACATAGACAGATTCATTGCAAAGCCTCAGTCCTCTTCATGGGGCATGATGTGATTGCTACGGGTTTTCGCATTCGTACTTCTCATTTTACATCAGAATTGCGCTAAGTAACATTCCAGGGGGGAATCATGTTTTTTGCCAAGAATTCAATCGGGTCCATAGCCATTTGTTGGTATCTCTTCTCATCAATCTCTCTTGCATCAACATTGCAAGGACGCTTTGTCGCGGAAGGTGTTGTCGCGTGTTCTGATGGTTCGAAGCCAGATTTTCGTGAGTATAATGCCATTGCCGATTACCAATTGATTCCCTTTGCCGAAGCGCACGAAACGACTGCTCCCGTCATCTGGCTCAGCGAACGCGAAGGCATACCCGTCATCGCCGTGCCCGTATTCGTTCGCATCGACCATTGGACATGCCCGCCCAACGGCAACAGCAGCCTCGTTCATCGTGAATTTTACTATCATTCACTTTACTCACATGACGGAAGTTTTGGAGGCGAATACAAACTCATCGGCTCCCATCCCAGCAACAATTTCACATCTGCGTTTTTGTACCTCGGTGGAGATTTGACCGAAGACATTAGCGACGAAATCACCTTCCACATGGACGAGCGCATTGACGGTGCCATCGAAAAGTTTTCCTATCACGGCCCGAAAAAATCACTCGCGATGTCGATCGCCATTAGGGCAGGGGAGTCTTCATTTCAAGTCACTTTCAAGAAAGTCTGTCTCGAGGGAATCGGAGACTTATCGGTCAATTACGTTGCGACAGAAGAATCACCGTAACGTCTCACAATTTAAGGGCTTGGCCAAATTTTTAGAACACTCAACGCAGGGGTCCTTCCTGCGTCTCATTTTCGTCAAATTCTTTGACTACATCGACTTCTTCGACGTTGCGTAGAGGCTATCTGCCAGCATCACCATCGGCATGAATATGCGGGACATTCGCGTCAATATTCCCGACACTATGATTATAAGTTTCTTCGAAAGCGACATCATGCCAAAGTCAGTTTCTTGAATGCCAATTCCCAAAAAACAATCGGCGCTCAGAGACGTTTCTCCAACGCTTTGTTGGAGAATACCCATCAATTCAGATGGGGAATAGTAGCGCACATCAAACCCCTCGCCCTCACTGAATGATCTCTTCGCCTGGTGTTGCAAACAACGAATGCCGAACTTATTTGGCATCTGAATGAACGAGATTCCACCAGACTTGAGCGTTCTACCCACCTCTGCAAATGTAGTCTTGGCATCAGTTTTGGAGAAGTGTTGAATGACTGAGTAGGAAAAGACTCGATCAAAACAATCATTTTTGAACGGAAGATGTCGCGCATCTCCGACAACAAACTGAGCATCCAATCCAAGTTTGCTCGCGACTCGCTTCGCGGCCATGACACTTCCCAGCGACGGATCAATTCCGACAACCCGAAATCCATTTCGGCTTGCTGCGAATGACCAACGTCCCCAGTTGCAACCAACGTCCAGGAGCATTTCCGCATTTGTGTTACAGGTCATGCGAAGGTGTGGAATCGGATATTCACGAAGTTTGCCGATGCTGTCTCGATACATGATGCCGTTTGTCGCTGCAACGACAACGTTGACAACAGGATCGATTGTAGGGTTTGACTCAACCAGTTCCCGAATCAGTGCTCGTTCAGAATCTGAGACGCCAACACAATCGACAAAGTACTGATCGTGAAATGTGCCCGACCATGCCTGTTCGGCAATCTCTTTCGAAGATTTCATTACGCCAATGGTATCGACGCAAGATTGGTGAAACAAGATCGGAACACCACGAACAATGGGATATGAATGACCATGGGCACATTGAAGACGAGCGTCAGAAGTGGGTGTAAGTTTCTCTCCATGCATCGGGCATGCAAGAATGTCCAACAGCCAATGCGAGACACTCGTCATCGAAGGTTGATCGTCACGACTTTTCAAAAGCAATCCAGTACTCAATTTTCGATTTGTACAAATTGTATCACAATAATTTTATTTGAGTTTCAAGCTGAATAGCGCCCCTCGAATCCTGAGTAAGCAACGCTAAAAGACATGAAGAACTTCGAAGTATTCGCAAACGACCGAATGAACGTTTGGATCCCAAGCGAGACCAATTTCTTTGCCGAAACTTGTGAAAAATTTGTCGTGAGCGTTTCGCCAATATTGCAAAGAAAGGTCTCCCTCTCCTTCAAGTGCTGCGAAGACATCATCAACTGCAAGAAATTTTCTAATTTCGATTTTCGTGATTTCGACGACGCAAATAGGCTCATCTTTTGAGTTCATTACATAGTTATCTCCCATCGGTTCATCAATTTGTAGTTTAGTGAACGAGCTTTTCATGCAGTCCTACCTCCAATGATTTCGATTGTTTATCCCACTTGGATCAGCCTCTTTTTGCTTGAGGTTTATTGAAC
>Ga0255096_1000045_pt1 | contig 90543 bp, 92 predicted proteins | sample Colum_Atlam_RepA_2_FD_188563 | JGI IMG/M metagenome (GOLD analysis project Ga0255096, IMG submission 188563) | Freshwater microbial communities from Columbia River, Oregon, United States - Colum_Atlam_RepA_8d | ecosystem: Environmental > Aquatic > Freshwater > River | place: USA: Oregon... | reverse complement strand
CTACAGGATCAGGTGTGGCAGGAGCCGTTGGTGACCATGGGAATGCACCCTCTGCGACTTCAGATGACGCATTGACCTTCTCGTCGATCTGACGCTGAATCTGCTCGTTCACGTGCTCCTCGTATGGGCCAGTCACAACAGACTGAATCCACCCAAGAACGGTAGCCTCTGTGAGCTGCTCGAATGCCACGAAATTATTTGGATCGACCTGAGCGGGATCAAACGGAGTCGCTCCTGAGAACACGCCGGTGTGACCATTCTCATCTGTGCCGGTCTTCTGCCAATATGTTTGAAAGACCACTCCATTGAGTGATCCGCTGTTTTTCTTCTTAAGAGAAGTGATTTTCCAGGTATATGTTAGTGCCATAGTAGTGATTATTTATTGTTCGAGAGTAGAGACTTAAGTTCCTCGATCTGTTTTTGTTGCTCCTTGATAGCCTCAATCAGGAGTGGTATAAGCTTTTCATATCGTACAGTCATATACTTATCGTCAATCGGAGCAGGCGCAATGATCTCAGGAAGAATTGCCTGAACTTCTTGGGCTGAAACACCGACCTCGCGCTTCTTTTGGTAACCAAGAGCAACTGCTGTTTCGTTGGCCTCGAAGTAGAATCCAGAGAGTGACTTGACCTTCTCGATTGGATTCTCGATTGCACCAAGCTTCGTCTTCAGGCGATCATCGGAATAGTAAGCAGTAATGTTATTCGTTGCGCGAATTTCGCCAGCGGTACCGGATCCTGCAGTACCTACACCCAATGATCCATCTAGCTGGATTCCGCCATTTAGTCGTGTACTTGATGCAGGATCGACATAGTAAGTACTGTTGCTAATGTCGATTAGCTGGCCAACATATAGATTATTTTCTACGCGGACGTGATTGTCACCTTTACCAACAGAAAAGATTTCAGTTCCGGTAAATGGAGAATTATTATAGAATCTTACACCGCCCCAACCACTATACGCCCCAATCTTGATTCCGGTGTGCCACGCAAGTGTTAATTTGGTATAATCGCCGCCGTAGGTTTCCCTACCCATATAGATCATATAATATGGGTTAGCATGCTGCCCCCAAGTGATTCCAGTACCGCCGTAATTGCTTACAACCGTAGCTGGATCATTTGTGCTGTCAGCAAGATTAATTGATCGAGCAACTTCTGTACCAGTTGCGAGTCTAAATAAGAAGTTCCCGCTGGAATCTGTATATCTGCTACTTCTTATTTCTGTAGCAGTAACTGCATTTAATATACTGGTAGAGGCCGGGTCGACATAATAATTTGTATCACCGCTATCGTAAAACCTTGGAGCGCGCATATCATCTCGGCATCGAATAGATCCTGAGATTGCAGCTAGGAATGTTCCGTTTTCCATCACCAGTGCGCCGTGAGTATTCAGATTTGCAGCCACACCACCCGCATTTGGATGCGACCAAGCGATACCATATAGAGATCCTGTGGTAGTACCATCATCGGCCAACTTATAGGAATCTCCCATTGCGAATACGCCTTGGTACCGCGCCGCGTTATATAACCCAACAACGCCTCTACCATAATTGCCGTCTATATAGAGATTTCCACCACCAACTCTTTCATAGCCTGATACGTAACTATTGCCATTGACATACAGCCCATATCCGGATGTATTGTTGGAACCATTGATTGATGTGCAGTTATTTGCAACGTTATGATATAAAATCCAGCGGCCATTACCCTGTCTGTAAATGCCTCCGTTGCCAGCGCTGTCGTGCATCCAATTAACGCCGCTATAGTCATCGTAAATACCACCATAACCTCCTCGAGAATTAATTATTCTCCATGGAGAATATGAGCCTGATTGATTTGGGGTCCAGTGAGCGCTATTTACAGAACTATAAAGGCCGGCACTGCCAACTTGTATCCAATTGTCGATATTGAGATAGCCATTAGATTGAGTACGTAAGATTATACTTGACCCGGTTTCGGCAGAGTTATATCCATCGAGCAGGTCAGCATTTAGGTTTGTGACCAGCGTGGTCGATGAAACTGTCATCGGCGCCGTGCCAGTGCTCATAGTAAGATTTAGTCTCTGAAATGACGGACGAGTATCTGTTGCAGCAGATAAAACGTCATTTTGCGGCGCACTTCCTGGAGTTACTGATTGACCGTTATTTGTATATGTTGTACTTTGTATAGTTGGAGTAACATCTGCATCGGCCTCAAAATAGTATCTACCACCGCCACGAAGCCAGATCACTTCAATACTTCCATTTGTCATTTGCGTAATACCGCCGCAAATGGTAGAATTTGTATATCCTTCGGTATATCGGTGAATTGACCGTTGAACTGCAATTGTTCCCCATCCAGAGCCGTTCGATGTCCATTCAACATGGCACGTAAATCCACTGCCATGCGTTGACCAAGAAGGAACATTTGAATTTAACGCATTGACAATTCTCATCCTTGTCGGCATTCCAGTTGCTAAAGGAATTGTGACAGGATAATAATTAGTCGTAGAGTACGTTCCGGTATTTGATAAATCAAGCGTTGCGCTGGAGCGCATCGAGTATCCGGCAACATTTAGACGATTAAGAACAGATGTGGAACCAGGATCTACGTAAAAACTCGTACTCTGTCTATCATACATTATGTTCCCATACAATGTTGGAACATAAGTATCCTGATAGATTTCACTTTGTGTGCTTGTGAATCGCGCGGAATAGCTTCCACCAGCATTCCATAGCATCAATTCATTAGATGTATTTGCTACAATATAGCCACGTAAAGTATTAACGTGGCCTCCGGTATAGAATCTAATACCCGAATTAGTAGAACCTACTGTAGAAATATCTAAATAGCTCGTGTTTGCGCCAGTTGAGGAAAGGTGCAAATAAGTTGACTGATTATAAAGGCCAGTGTTGTTACTATTATTTCTAAACCATCCATTTGTATAATCGTCCTGTGTGGTAATATTGCGCGCCTGAAAATCGCCGTTAGTATCACGGAACACGAGCGTACTGGCAGTATTTGCTGAAGTAGCATTTGATGTTACAGTAAACGTGCCGGCACCACTTTGATTTGCGGTAAACGACGCGGAACCGGAAATACCGCTTCCAGAGGTATTCAGCGTCAGCGTGCCGTTACCAATATGACCAGTATAAGAAGTATAATTAGACGAATCTAATACTGTACGCCAAGATTGCCATGTGCCGTTATTTTTACCACGAACAACAATTTGACCAGTTCTATAATCTCCATATATTTGGTGCTGCCAAGTTGAATTATATGCCTGAGAAAATAAAGCGCCATCGGTTTGCCCAAGTAATGAAATATTGCTATTAACATATGTTATTCCATTTTGCTCAAGGCTATCGGCGGCCGTTCCAGCATTGCTGCCGGTATTACGAAATGCTACGCCATCAATTTGATCAGCAGAAGTAACGTTGATCGAATATGTTCCAGAAGTAATCTTCGATGAGTAATCACCGGCCACAAGCGATGCAATTGGAACAGTGCCTGACGAAAGCCCTGCGCCAGATCCATTGAATTGCGTAGCTGTGACTGTTCCTGCGCTGAAGTTACCGGATCCATCTCTTATGACTACGGCATTTGCAGTATTTGCAGAAGTTTGTAAGCCTCTAGCAGAAGCTCCTCCAAGGCCTAGTACTACTCCATTCGGAAAATAAAATGTATCTGTATCGCTATTTCTGACGCAAATTAGTACCCAGTCGATTGGAATATCCAAATCTGAACTGTAATGTACTAGACGGAAATTTGCCGCTAGGCTGCCATTTCCGCTTCCAATCGGCAAGATATAATAAAGTGCTTGCCATCCACCCATCGGAATTCCATTGGCATTTGCCGTTTGGTTTGCTGCTCCACCAACACCAGTGATCGTGCCGGATGTGGGGCAATCGATATCCCAATATCCGCTTGTTGCGTAATTTGCACCGCGGCCACCTGAAATAATGATAAATCTTGCTGACCACTTTACTTCACCGGAAGCAGAAACACTAATTGTTCCACCGCCAGTAATGTTTCGCGCATTGTTCTTCAGTGTTTGGTCGAATGCGACTGGTATTGATAATCCTAAAGTTTGTGCGCTAGCGGAAACACCACCTTGAATTAGAATTCTGCCTGATTGACCGGTCAACGTCGCTACCTTCGCATCAGTATATGTGGTGGTGATAGAAGAACCTTGCCAAATTCCTTCTAGAACAGTTCCGTCTGACCTTAATCTGAAGGTAGATGGATCGCCAGTGTATCCAAAGTGGAATTCATCGTTCGTGTCATCAGACACGTTGAAATACATAATAGCAGTATTATTACTTTCGTAGTGTCGAATATAACCAGGATCGTTAGCTTGAGCCGGGAAAATAATATCAGAATTTGTTCCGCTCTTGTTAATCGTCAACGTTCCAGCTACAGTGACAGTTCCTCCTACGACGTTGCCTCTAAAATTAGATGCCTGAATGTCGCCTTGAGTGCCGCTAAATACTTCCGACGTATTTGTAGAATCTGGAATAAAAGTAAAGTACCCAGTACTATCATCAAATCCGAAGAATCCTGCCTTCGCTGCTGTGCCATTATGCCAGCGGAATTCAATTCCTCTATCTTTATTGTCGTCTGATGCTGGCGCAGTATCTCCACCTAAAGTAAAGATAGGATCATCGATTGTAACTGTAGTAGAATTGACTGTAGTGGTTGTTCCATTTACAGTAAGATTTCCGACTACCGTTAAATTTCCAGGAATTTCAATAGGTGTGACGCCCCACCCAAGATCTCTTCCTAAGCGCATTACGTTTGTTCCAGCTCCTCGAAATTCAAATGCTGAAGCGAGCCTATGCCCAGAGTCGTGAATTACAAACTCCCAATTGTCCGAACAATTTGCTAAAATACCACCTTGCATTGATCCTGTCCATCCGCTGGTATACTGATAATTTGTATCCGTTCTTCCCAATTCTAGTGCACCGGCCTGAATGGATGAAACATACGGAGCATTTCCTATCGACAGCTTAGATAGTACGCTTGTTGCGTTTGGATCGACATAATATGCTGTATCAGCCGAATCTTTAAATACTGGGGATCTTATTTCTCCGCTGGCAAAAGTATAGTTTGAGGAGCCATAAACTCTAAATCTTTCTGTAGAAGAATCTCCGGCACCAACAATTAAATCAGTGCCGTCATACCAATTAATATAACTATTAAATCCACTCGCGGCATCTAGATGCAAATTACCATTTGTCGTAGTAACGCTTGCATACTGAGTATTGTCAGTATAATTACTTCTACCGTTTCCACCAACCATCAGATATCTCGACCAAGTCGAGTTTGGCCCAAATACTGCACCGCCTCTGATCCGCAATGCTGTATCCGCAGTAGAATTTAAATCTAAAGAATATGTTGAATCAGCCGAATCAATAAACGATGGCGCGCGAATATCCCCTGTAGTTGCTTGTAGCCCATTTCCGGTATCTACTGTTACAGTGTATCCACTAGTTGGGCGCAGGTAAATATTAGTACCTGCCGAAAGTATCAGATTTGGAGTTGTTCCAGCAGATGTGATCGTTGCATTTGATCCTGTCAGAGTAATTCCATTACTGTTTACTCCGGCAATAGTGAGTTTATTTGTGGGAGAACCGGTTCCGATACCCACCTGAGTTCCATTGACGACCAGCGTGTTCTGATTGTACTGACCCATCACGACCTTGTCGGTATCAAATACCTCAAGAATCGGAAGACCCGATGCATCGTTGACTGACATCAGACTTCCAGTCACACTGTCTGCGATGCTGAACAACGATCCAGTGGTGCCCACGAAACTCAGCGAGTTATCAGGTAGAACCTCGAGGCGAATCTGTGAGGATGCTGTCGATGCGCCAGTGAAGTCGATCTTTGCATTGACGGTTGTGCTGCCTCTGCTAGGTGTGATTACGATGTCTGATGCCATATTGAGTAAGTTATTGCTATTTATTAAAGACCAAAACGGCCTTTCGTGGCATTAAAATTCTGAAGTACCTCGGCCGCAGTTAAATTGCGGTTATAAACTCCAAGAGTAGCAATATTGCCATTCATCATTACTCCAGATCTTAAGCCAATATATCGATTAGTACCAGAGTTAGCAAATGCGTCACCACCATTTGCAGTCTGCGTAACTGTTTGAGCTACTCCATTGATATAAAATGCATGGGTATTCAGTCCTGTGCCAGACCGGGTATAGCATACCTGTTGCCAAGTATTTGCTTGTAGAACTCCTCCAGTAGAATAAGCCACCCAAATTGAAGGATAATACACTTCCAGGCCACCGGGAGTATTCGCGCTAGTGCCAAATATCATTCCGGTGCCGCCATATCCATTACCATATATCGTCATGCGAGAATTCGGAGATGCTGTACGAATCCATGCTATGACTGTAATGTTATTTGTGACATTAACTATACTGCTATTTGTTCCTAGATCTACATAGTCATCCGATCCATCGAATGTTAAGCTTCCCCCTCCTAACGTACTATAAACTGGTCCGCCCACTAGTGTTCCGTGATTAGAGTTACCAGATAAGTCATATGCGCCGCCGCTTGTGGCAACTGTAGTTCCGCGCGTACCAGCTACGAATCGAGTTGCGTATCCCTTTGCTTCCACCTGTATATTAGCTAAGTCCCATTTGTATGTGCCAGATCCACTGCCAAACCAGTACGAAATAATATTCGCATTGACTGGAGTAAATGTATTAGTAAACCTTTGCCACACTCCTAATGCGCCAAGAGTAATATTGTATCCATAGTATACCGGCGAATTCGCGCCGTAGTTGTAAATAGTAACACCTACATTTTTTCCAACAGCATTTGGCGTAATTGCTCTTGCCCAGCATGAATGGGTATTCGGCACGCCAGGAGTTACTGTCGCATCAACGCTATACGACATTCCGTCTTTTACATCGTCATCTCGGATGTAGTGCAACCGAATACAATCTGTTTTTGCGTAAAGATCTACGTTATATCCACCCGTAATAATTTCTTTAACTAGTCCAGAATTTGGTAAATGCGGTGCTCCCCACCACATCGTAGGAAAATTTGTTGCATTAATTGAGACTTTAACATCATTTGCAAAATCATCATAAACTTTATGAGTATTCGTAGATGCACTAATGTAACCCTGAGATCCATCCTGAGATGAATTGTAATTATGGAGGCTAAAGGTAGTGGCAGATAATTTTTTGATGAGATAATTAGTGGCTGCAGTTACACCGCCGCCGCTCGTCTGTGGCTGCATTACATCATAAGATCTTAAACTATGGTTTGCAGACATCGTAACGATGTTATTGCTTACACTGGATACCGTTCCAATCGAAAAATATGTTCCACTTCCATACTGATTTGTATTGTAACTTCCCCATCCATTTCCAATTGTTGGGTACGCGTTAATTGATGGATTCGGAATAGTGTTAATGGTGGCATCGCCTCGATAACACTTCAAATTGCCGGCATCGAAGTAATACACTAAACCATTCTGTTGTATGATAGAATTAGCAATTACGCTCATAGTCCGTAGCGGCGTTTTGTAGCATTAAAGTTTTGTAATACTTCAGAAGATGTTAATCCTTTATTGTAGAACTTTACCGAATAAATCTCTACGGCAACATTAGTACACGTTGCTCCTCCACACTGATATCCAAATCTGTACGAGAAAGAACCCTGATTCATATAGCCATTCATCGTATCTGTGCTAAGAAGAGATGCATTTCTATAAGATCGAAGAGTCAATCCATCGATAGTATAGCAGATCTGAACCATATTCGTATCACCAACTGGTCCAGATATCGAATAGTATGTTCCAGGTGCATTGATTATCGTCGATGAAGTTGTAAAAATTCTTTCGCGCCAATCGTTTCTCCAGAGTGGACCCCAACCACCATTTAGATTGATTTGTCTATAGACAATATCCACTGAACGATTAATTCCATTAGTAATAGATGGCAACTCGATATACCCGGAAGATCCATCGCATGCCGCTCCACCGCCATATGTCGATACAGTAGTAATCCCAGTAGATGTTACTGTACAGTGATTGGAATTTCCAGATAGGTCATACAGCCCTCCGCCAGTGGCAACAGTCGTCCCGCGCGTATTTGCAACAAATTGAGTGGCATAAGCCTTTGCTTCTATTTGCGGCTGATAAACATCAAAAGTTTGATTTAAGTAAGCAGTATCTGATCCAGTAGCTAGACCAATAGTTAAAATACACGCGCTTGCGGTATTGGAAGATATTGTAAAATTGTAAATTAGTCTGTACCAATTGTTTGTAAGAGCTGTTTGAGTCTGGGTACTTTGAGATAAAGCAATTGTGTTACCACCTTCCGGTTGTGGTTTTGCAGCAGAAACAACAAATGACGGAGTAGCAGTATTACTGCCATTGTATCTGATATAACATGAAAAAGTATACGGTTGGCCAACACTCACCGTTGGAAAAAATGCTGATCTTGCAGTATTAACGACCTGAGATACAGTAAAACGATTGACAGTTATAGGAGAAAAATCGTAAAACTGTGCAGATGCAGAAACCGGCCCTGTTACATATGCGTATATACCATAAGACAAAGATTGAGATCCAATTAAATTAGTAGTAGCTTCTCCTTTATAGCTTTTACTATTACCGGCATCGATATACATTACCAGATTGTCTGTAACGATCCTCGGACTAGTATGATAGCTCATGTTAACCCAAAGCGTCCTCTCAGCGCATTAAAGTTCTGCAGTATTTCCGTTGTAGTCAACGCTCTATTATAAACAGAAACAGATGCAATAGATCCTGCCGCATACTCTCCAGCATTCGCAAATCCGATTCTTACTGGTGTCGATGCTGTTGGAGTAAATGCGGAAACTGTAGCAGTGCCATTTGCAACTCCGTTGACATAAAACGTCAGCGTTGTACCTGATATTGTCCAGCCCAAATAATACCATTGATCAACGGTCCAAGATGAATTAGTGCCGTTTTTCCATCCAGCAACTGAATCCCAGTATAATTGATAAGTCGTTGTTAACCTATTTCCCGGTAAGAAAAAGCTTCTTTCAGCATTGAAACTGATTAGAGTATTCTTTGAAACAACCGATGATATTTTTGCGTAAGTAAAAATACTTACTGCCTGACTAGTAGAAAATGCGCCAGCCGGAATAGTGCTTCCAAGATCGATGTAATCATCCACGCCGTCAAATGCCAAATGCCCATTGTTAGATGAATTATAAACTGGCACTCCACTGAATGTACCATTGTACCCATTTCTACTCATATCGTACCAAATACCCAGATTTGTTGAGGAATTGTATCCTGTATTACCACTGTCAGTATTCTTCCATTCGACAAGCGGATTTCGCATATAAAGAGTTCCAGAATCAGCAAGGCGTGTTCCGCATAATCCAGGATACAAAAACATAGCCTGAGTTCCTATGCCCGCAGTAGGCCCAACTGTCATTGATGCTCTTTGCCATACATCTTGTATGCTATTTGCAACATTTACTTGCCCACCCAAAGCATTTCCTCCATAGTTTTCTAATACTAATAACGCAGAATTCACGGGATAGTTTGTCGCCCCGGTCACCAAATAATCACAGGAAAAAGTCACATAAACGCCAGATGGTACCTGCACCGAGTTACCATGATAATGACAGCCATTTGATCCGAGCGCATAACTATAGACTACATCCTCGGTCTTGATCGTGTATCCACCAACTACAGTGCCCGCAGCAACTCTTTGAAAAGTACCATTTCCCTGAATAGCAAATGAAACATTTTCTGTTACTGTACCAGATCCATAGGCCAAGAATCGATTTCGCGCATGGCTTTTATTATTTCCCGCATCAAGGGAAAGCACTAGCCCATCAGTGACAGATCTAGGTGAATAATATGTAGCCATTATGCGTCAATTTCGACCTGAAGTTTCTCAACATCGATACGTTCTGCAAGCACATAGAAGAAGCAGTTGATCGCCTTCGCGAGCAGATTCTCGTTTGCGATATAAACCTTATTATCCTCGATCTTCTCGACATACAGCTTCTGGTGCGAGCCGATCGGTGTGAGCTGAACAGTGATCGACTCAGGATCAATAAGCTTTGTCCAGTAGTCAGGAAGCTCGATGACATTCGATCCCTTGAGCTTGCCTCGGACATATACGCCATTCTCAGGACCTTCGAGCGATCCGTAGCGAAGCTTCTTACCTTCCTTTGTCGGATGCTTAATTACGAAGCTCTTAGTTGTTGCTGCAAATGAACCGTTGACTTCAAGTTTGTATGATGGACCAGTTACTCCAATTCCAACATTACCGCCGGTAGTAATTGTAAAATAATTTGTTGGCCATGCAACTGGAGAAGCATTTGACGCGACATAACCAATTCCAAAATTATCATTTGTTCCCCATCCAGAAGTTACTTGACCTACGCGCCATTGGTGTGCAGCTTGCGCTGATCTGAATAAAATTGTCGGTCGATCAGTGTCGCCAGCGGTGTTAACTCTAAATTCCGCAACTGTACCGTAACTATGATTACCGCGAGTTTGAATAAAGCTTGCAGTTGGAACAAATGTTCCAGACGTTGAATCATTAATGAATCTAACTAAACCTACGTCTTGAACTGAATTACCGGAGATATCTAATTTTGCCGAAGGACTCGTTGTCCCGATACCAACGTTGCCCTGTATTATCATTCCATCGGCAGGAGCAGTAGTATTGTTAGATACATAGGTGCGCCCCACAAGAACTCCAAAGAAAGCATTAAGTCCTAAGTACTGAGTTCCATTATATCCAAGAGTTGCACCCGCCGAATTTGGAGTATAAGAACCGACCGTCAGATATTGACTTGCCGCACCGATTCTTGCTGCAATTGCATTGGCAGGTCCGACGATATCAATTCTGCCAGTACCACTAGAAGTAAGTGTTATATTCTGATTAGTGCCGCCGGCAGCAAGTGATAATCCGCTTGCGCCACCAGTGATAGTGCCGCCTGTTACTGTTAAATTGCCTGAACTGGTAATTGTACCACCGGATGATAGTGCTCCGCTAAAATATCCAGTTCCACTAACTTCTAGCTTGTAAGAAGGCGCAGTGCCGAATGCTAATCCGATACCAACATTTCCGTTTCCAAGAATGACCATCTTGAGGTCGGATGTTGCCGCACTAGTTGCGTCAACTGCAGTATTAATGAAGAAGCCAAGTTGTCCGGTATCGTATGATCCAGTACGAGTCCACCCAATCGCGCCTTTTGACCATGATGTAGTTTCGCACGCCATTCCTAGGAATGTGGTGTGGCCGCCCGTATCGGCAGCATTACCTTTAGCAACTCGAAGCGCATATGCTGTCGTAGTTGCTGGACCAATAAAGTTAGATGCACCAGCAGAAAATGATCCGCTTGCGTCACGCGCTACAATTGTACTAGCGGTGTTTGCTGACGTGCCGATTTCAGATGCTGTCCATGCGACATCCGCAGATCCATTTACTGATTTGCCAGTTGATCCGATAGTTAATGTGCGTGCTGTGGACCAACTATCGGCTGCGCCCGCGCGAATCTTATACCATGAACCAAAGGCATTAGATTCATTAAATCTAACAGAAAGATAAGGTGTCGCAGAATTGCGGTCAACTGCAAACATCGCGCCATGCGAGTTGGCTCCAGTTGCAGGATATTGAGAGCCCAAACCGATGTACCACGAATAAAATTGACCGCTTACACCGCCACCCGTACCAGGGCCATTCGTCGATCCTTGCACGTATCTATAACCAAAGCCGTAAGACGGTGTAGTAGCATCAAAGGAGGTGCGCTGGCCATGGCCTTCTCCCATGTTGTTATACAGGTTAATCGCAGAAATTCCATTCAATAAGCTGGAATCACTCGATGTAGAAGCATTTCCTGATAGCGCAGCAGTAATTGTACCCGCACTAAAGTTACCACTCGCATCACGAGCCACAACCTTAGAAACTGTGTTTGCAGAAGTTGCATCAACCGCAAACGTGACAGCGGTAGATCCATTAAATGATGATGATGTACCAGTCAGATATGATCCGGCAGTCAGTGTCGCAACAGATCCAGCAGATCCGCTGACATTTCCAGTAACGTTACCGATCAGGTTTCCACGGAAATTAGATGCCTGAATATCGCCTTGAGTTCCGCTGAATACCTCGCTTGTATTTGTTGCATCTGGAATAAAGGTAAAGTACCCAGTGCTGTCATCGAATCCGAAGAATCCAGTCTTTGCTGCAGTTCCATTGTGCCACTTGAATTCAATGCCGCGGTCCTTGTTATCATCGGATGCAGCAGCAGTTCCAGCGTCACCGCCTCCTAAAGTAACGATTGGATCCTTGATCGTAGATACTGTGGAATTAACAGTAGTTGTGGTGCCGTTAATTATCAAGTTACCGCTGACTGTAAGATTTCCAGTGACACTAGTATTTTGATTTAATGCTACACTTGTTGGAGTAAATTCTGCTAAAACGTTGGGTGAAACAGTTGCGGCTGCTGTTGTAGCGCCGCTATTGCCATACACTCTGACAGCGCCGCCGTAGCGCATCTCAACAGCGGCGTATCCTGTAGCAACAGTTGTTCCTGGAGTTGCATAACTATCGGTAGAAGCTACACCCTCAAGATTCTTTGCGATCATTACATCGCCATAGTTTGCGCGGCGAGTATTCGAGAGAATTATTGCTTGATCTAGTGTAGTGCTATTTCCTGCGTAAACCGTTGCATTAACGCTTTGCCCAAGTGTTTGCTTGCCAGATGCGGTTATAGTTAGGTTGCCAGCCACCGTCACCGCGCCCGCGAAGGTGGCGGCAGTAGCGGAGAACGTCGCCGCCTCCACGCCAGCGGCCGCAATGCGAACAATGTTTGAGCCCGTGTAAAAAAATCCGTTTCCAGCCGTGAACCCTACGCCAGTAGCAGACGCAGAACCACCGTCTGGGATAATACGAGCGCCAGAGTTAAATGTGGCGCTGCCGCTGTGCGTCGTGGCTCCGTTAAAAGTCACCGCGCCCGCGAAGGTGGCGGCTCCGGTGAGGAAGTTATATGCCGCGGCGCGAAACGTCAGATTTGTGACGGTGTTGGTCGCGTCGTTAAGCATGTCGATTGCGCCGCCTGTGTAGGAGCCAAGGCTCGCAGCATTGCGAAAATTAAAGATGCCATCGGCCACTGGGCGCACGGAAAGAATACCTACTTGTGTCGGAACCGCGCCGATGTTCACGCCGCCAGTCAAAGAATTGTTAATGATCACACCGTTACCGCTCGCGCCGTTCAGCGACAATGATCCGGCGCCTGATGTTATCGAGCTGTTTACGGTGATGCCTGCCGCGAAGGTGGCGGCTCCGGCAGTAGTAATCGTGAGCTTTTCGTTAGAGCCCACTCCGGTGGTATTTGTAATCTTGAAACTATCGCTGTCGCTATTGTCCACTCCAACGGACCAATTGGTCGCGCCGGCAGTCAGAAAGTTTACAAATGGGTCAGAGGTCGTGTCACTTCCGAGAACCGCGATGCGAAGACTTGCCGAAGTGCTATTTGAGCCGATCAGGCTGCCCACCGTGGAAGCCAAACTGTAGTCACCCGTATAATCGTAATTTGCGGCGACAAAAGACGCGGCGGCGGCGCGTGACTGAACCGAGCCCGCGAAGTACCCCGTCCCGTTCACCTGCAACTTCTGCCCGCCGTCGATGACACCGCCGATGAGGACGTTGCCGCTCGATCCATCGATTCGCATGGATTCCGCATATGACGCAGAACCAGTAGTACGGCCAAAAATCAGATGTGCCAGATACGATGTTCCATGTGCTGCGCCTCCGATATAAGAGAATCCATTTACGCCGCCGTTTCCAACACCAAATACGATTTGCGAATAGCGATTTGTATTATTGAATGGACCGATCGCAATAGTATAACCGTCCGGCGCTCGAGTAGCTCCAGTAGCAGCATATGATGTAGCATCTGTACCATATGCCACTCCCATACCGTACTGTGGTAATTGAGCAGAAGTAAATCCTGGAAATACACCGGTTGAGGCTCTTCCTGCAAATAGAGAATGCTGCGAGCTATTTACTGTGAGCGCAAGTGTTCCAGAAGAACCAGTACGCACCTCGAGTGAATTACCATTGATCGTCGGCCCTACACCTGCCTGGTTGTAAATTCTGGCTGTGCTATTTGCATATGCAGATACGCCAGATCCGCTCAGTGTTATAACATCTCCGCTTAGCGTGAGTGATGAGAATGTCGGTGTTGCTCCAGTATGGATATTCTGCGGCAGTGACAGCGTTACCGCACCAGTGCTAGCAGATGCTGTGATCTGATTTGCAGTGCCAGTAATCGAGCTTACACCATAAGTACCGATATTATTCGAGGTAACCTTAATTGCAGAAACTCGAGATGTATAAACAGTATCAAATGCAGTGACAGCAGTAATTGCCCAGCTTGATGCCCAGTCAGCAGTAGTTCCACCAAATCCGGCCTGAAAATCAGAAACAAATACCTGCGGATAAGACCATGTAGAATTTGTCTCACCGATCCAAATACAGTTAGAAGTGCCATCGTCACCGAAGCGCACAGTATAAACTGTTGCGTTTGAGTCGGATTCCTGCTCGGCAAATACATTTAGCCATGCATTTGTGGCATGATTATAGTTATATCCACCGACATTAAACTTTAACGATTGACCAGTGCTGTACTGGTAGATGTTGATCGTCATCCGCAGCATTGAATCCGACTTATAGCGTGCAGTCGGCAGCTTGATCTTAAATGCTCCAGTAATAGTAGAAGTAGTCGTAGCATATGCTGCACCACCTGGCATACTAACACGGATTCCCGCGTCCATATTTGCGATACCGGAGTATGCAATTAAACGCTTTGAGCTATCTACGCGAAGTGCCCAGTTTCCAGCAGAATCTAGGAAACCTTGACCAGTACCATCGCCATAGAAGTGGCCGCGCCAAGTAACGTTTTTACCGCCGGAATATAAACGCAGGCCGGACCACGTTTGCCCAGAAGCACTTGAGATATCCCAGTTATTTCCGATGGTCGACAGATATAAACCCGTGGCATTATTATACATGCCAAATCCAGATCCATCGACGTAGTACCAGTCAGTTGTTCTAATTGCACCAGTAACATCCAGCTTATTGCTTGGTGATGTATTTCCGATACCAACGTTGCCGCTCGAGTTGATCGTAAATCTTCCGCCTACAACTCCAGGCGCGTCGAACGCTACAACACCAGGAGCTACATTTAGAACTGTACTTGACCCGTTATCAATTGATCCGCCGATGCGAACGTATCCTGATCCAAAGTGTGCAACTTTATTGCCGGCGCCAGCATCTTTTACTTCAAGTGGAACTACAGGAGCAGAAACGCCAATACCAACGTTACCTGTTCCAAGCATTGTAATTACATCTCTAACCTGAGTTCCCGATGCGTAATATCCTACAGCAAGAGTAGATACACCATAATTTCCAGTATTAACCCACCCGGTTTTAATATACGTCTTGCCATCGCCAGTACCATTAGTTTTTGTATCTACGATAAAGGCAGTTGTAGCAGCACGATCTGCGCCTTCATCCGCGTGGGCACCGGCAACATGAAGTTTGGCGCCTGGACTAGTTACGCCAATACCAACATTACCGCCGCTGGTGATTCGCATTTGTTCTGTCGAGCTGTATATAAATCTAAGATATCCACCAGCGCCATCCCAAGTAATTGCAGGGCTATCAGTAAATGCCTGAAGAGATAAACTTGAGGAATTCGCGCCAGTTCTCGTGACAGAAATACTATTATTAGCAACTGAATTTCCAGCTAAAATATTTCCATTTACTTCTAGTTTTTGACCAGGCGCCGTTGTCCCAATACCCACATTACCGGATGAACGGAAAATGACGTTTGTAGTATTTCCGTTTAGAAATTCTAGTGCGCCGACATCAGAAACATTATAGTTCGAACCAATTGCCGCGCCATTAACTGCAGTGCTATTCTGCCAACGGATCGTTCCATTTGCACCGCCATCAGATGTTCTGAGAATGAGTGCAGTAGCGCCGGTAGCAGCAGTAAAATTGACTTCTAATCTACCTCCAGGTGAAGTTGTTCCGATACCAGTATTTCCGCTCGCTGCTGTTACAAAAAGCGAAGTTGCCGCGCCTCCTCCTCCAAGTCCAACATAGCTTCCAGATGCCCAGACATATCCGGCAGTTGCGCCGTTGTTTTGAAACACGATTTCCTTACTTCCGCTCGTTGTACTATCAAGATAGATCTGAGTTGCTCCTGAATTTCTGGCCTCGAGGCGAGTTCCGGTGATCACTCCTGCGCTGAAGTTACCGCTTGCATCACGAGCAACTACTTTGCTCGCTGTATTAGCCGATGTAGCATCGACTGCCAGAGTGAGTGCAGCACCTTCAGATCCACCGTTTCCGCCGGTGATATACGATCCGTTGGTGATCGATGCAACGTAGTTTCCGGTTGTATCAGTGCCCAGAGCAATTGAATCTGCAGCAATCGTAGTGGCCACAGTGATCGTGCCATTGCCCAGATCTGTCAGAGTCGCATTTGCTGTACCAGTAACATCGCCCGTCAGAGTGACTGTGACAACCGGATCTGGCTTATTAAGCACATCTGCCCACTCGATATTTGCATCGAGAGTGCCTTTCGTTCCGGCGAATACTTCGCTATTGTTAGTAGCATCTGGAATGAATACAAACTTGCCTGTACTGTCATCGTATCCGAAGAATCCTACCTTGGCTAGCGATCCGGTGTGCCAGCGGAACTCAATGCCGCGGTCTTTGTTATCATCTGATGTCGGCGCAGTATCTCCGCCCAGGGTAAAGATTGGATCATCTAGAGTTGTGGTTGTCGAGTTGATCGTCGTTGTCGAGCCATTGACAATGAGGTTACCGCTGACAGTGAGTCCTACTGCAGTAACGTTACCGGATGAGTCGATGACCTCGATCGGCGTCGATCCTACTGAGCCAACTGAGAATCCGCCCTCGGAAAGAAATGATTTGATTGCCATTGGTAGTTAAAGTCCGGTTTTACCTATTTATTAAACCTTGATCAGCTGCATAGAGACCTTAAAGACGGTGCTGTTTGCAGAAAGTGGAGTACAGAGTAGACGCACGGTGCTTGCACTAATATCCACATCGAATGTCGCAACAGCACCGCCGACATTGATTGCTGTGTACTCTGTATGAGCAACTGTAGATCCATTATGAATCGCCATAATTTCTTGCGATTGATACTTGCCTGCAGTTGCATCGACTGCCTGAATGATGAACTTGAAGGTGCGGAATGATGTTGTAGAAACTGCAGTAATGACCTGATTTGCTGTTGTCGCTGTTGTTGTCAGCGTCGAATATGCCAGAACATGATCTGTGCCCCAGCCGATATTGCCGTTGACATCAAGTTTCTGTCCAGGCGATGTAGTACCGATGCCAACATTTCCGCTTGTATCAAGTGTTACTCTTGCAGTATTATTAGTAACCAGCCTCAGAACATGGTTACTTTCTGTTCCAATCGCACCGGCTGTATCGCCTACAGATTGGGATTGAACTTTGGTGATGATTGAACCATCTACAGCACGGAAATTAGGATTTCCACCAGAATTCGTGGCAGCAACCGCGCCCGCCACATCCAGTTTCTGAGAAGGATTTGTGATACCAATACCAATATTGCTAGAGGATTCAGTAATAACAGAATCAGCTAAAGCAGTTGTAGAAGACCATTTCGGCAGTTTACCGGCGGTGCCAGAGCCAGTGATTCCTGCACCGGTAGAACTCCATGCAGTGCCAGTAGCAGTTGATGTTAGTACCTGGCCATTGGTGCCGGCAGAATTGGCTGAATCATATAGCGCGCCAGTGATTCGAGCATCGCCAGAAACATGAAGCTTATACTGCGGGCTTGCCGTGCCCACGCCGACTCGATTATTCGTGGCATCTACAAATAGAGTATCTGTATCTACAGTTAGGTTGCCGCCAAACGTTGCGCCGCCATCTGCAAAAATACTACCAGTGCCGCCCCAGCCAGCTGTTAATCTAATATCTGTAGAATCAAACCATGCGCCATATCCTGCAAAATCAAACCATAGTCCAGGCATCGATCCGGGCAATCCAGCAATCGGACCTGTAGAACTAATTGGAACAGTTATTCCGGAAGATCCTATAATTATACTAGCAACTGTTGCGCTGGTGCCAACCAAATTACCATTGAAGGTAGTTGCTCCAACACTGCCATTAACATTTAATGATGCAAACGTAGGATCGTTTGTTGTGCCAAGATTCTGATTAATTGTATATGCAGTGATGTTCGAGGCTGTGCCATCGATATTCACTCCAGTCAGAGATTGAGATGCAGATGCTCGATTCAGCGCAATAGATGTCGTGCCGACATATAGCGCAGATGATCCTAGTACTGCAGACGGAATTGTTCCTGTTAGGTTACCTGCAGTCAGCGATGAGGCCGATGTCAGATTTCCGGATGCTGTACCTGTCAGATTAGCGGTGATCGTGCCGGCACTAAAGTTACCAGATGCATCACGAGCAACAACCTTACTTGCTGTATTTGCGGATGTCGCATCGACTGCAGCAGTGATTGCTGCAGATCCGTTATAGCTTACACCAGTCAGATATGATCCTAGTGTCAGAGCATTAGCCACTGATCCTGCAGATCCAGTAATACTTCCAGATGGAATAACATAGTCAGTACCCGCTGACGCAATAGCAAGAGTGTTTGCTCCAGTACGCTTAATGATACCCGTGGCAGACAGACCCGTGATTGTATCCTGAGTAATACTTCCACCGAGTGCAGTAGATGTACCAGCAATCGTAATTGAGCTATTAAGAAGCTTGTTATTTGCAATACTTCCTGCCAGCATTGTATTTGTGACGGTGCCGGTATCTGTTGTATAGACGCCGTTCGTGACAGTTCCGGCATTTCCACTGATACTGACGCCGGTCAATGTCTGGGTGGCAGATGCTCGATTCAGCGCAATTGCTGTAGTACCGACATATAGAGTATCGTTGGTGCGCGCTACTGTGTTATCAACCGTGATTGTGACAGCAGCAGATCCGTTAAAGCTTGTGCCGGTAAGTCCTGCTCCAATTGTCAGAGCATTCGTGGTATTGGAAGTAATGGTGATATTCGATCCACCATTGAATGTCACTCCATTGATTGTCGGTGTACCTGCCAGTGTGCTTGCAGTTGTGGCATTGCCCACGAGAGCGCCCCGGAAGTTAGCAGCCTGAATATCTGCTAGAGCAAATGATCCATGGCTGGTATCGATATAGATATCGGCATCCGGCTCAGGAGTATAGTTCTTGAATGGCTTAAAGTAACCATCTGTTGCATCGCGGAAAAATCCGGCATGCCGATATGTTCCATCGTTATATCCAGCGGCAAATCCTAGGTCGGGATTTGCATTTGTCGTACCTCTTGCAGTACCACCAGAGATATATGTACCAGTTGCTGATCCTGCAACTGTAAAGGAATTCGATGTTACTCCGGTGATTGTCTGGTTTGTGATATTATACTGAGAAGGATTGACTCCCGTCACAGTTACAGACATATTTGTGCTGTAATTGTGTGCCTCAAGAGTGGTATAGGTTATAACTGTGCCCGATCCAGAAACATTTGTGATTGTGGTCTGAATGCCGTTATTCAGCAGGATCAAGTTATCTGAGATCGCCAGATTCTGGGCATTGACAGTTGTTGTGGTGCCAGTAATTGTTAGGTTACCACCCACAATAACATTTCCTGTTGTTTGCAGAGTCGTGAACTTGCCGGTGCTTGCTGTTGTTGCACCGATCGGAGTTCCATCGATTGCTCCACCAGTAATTGCAACTGAGTTTGCATTTTGCGTTGCTATTGTGCCCAGACCTAACTTCGTGCGAGCATTTGCCGGAGTTGTATTCTTCCAGACTAATGTCGGAGCATCATAGAACAGAGAGTCATTATTTGCCAGATTTGAGATCTGAATATCATGAAGCTCATCGATCTGTAGTCCATTCTGAATCTTGACGAATAACTGACCATTTCCATTATTCGCACGAGCGATCACGCCTACAAAGATAGTATGGTATGGTGCAATCGGTAAAGTAGCAGTGATTGTTCCTGGAGTGGTACCCAAATATACAGTATCTCCGGGATTGAACGCGCCCAGGCTTAGTCCATCGACAACGCCATGAGAAACCACAAATCCGACGGTACCCGGTGCAATATTTTCTGAGGCTACACCTAGGGTCTTGGATGATGTCGCCTCGGTGGCATTTGATGCTTTTTTGACAGAGGCTCTATCGCCTTGTGCCGAAAAAATATACACTACCTCGCCTTTAGCAATAGTAGTGGTATCGGCATTAAAAACATAGTTTGTAAGATGCTGACCAATATGATTAATCGAGTTTCCACCTACCAATCCAAAACTTAGTGTGCCATCAGATGTGTTCCAGTATAGCTTTCCGACAGCATTTGCCTCTGTTGCTGTGACATCGAACGTCAGAGAGTCAATTCCACTTATATCGCCAGTGACTGTTGCATTTCCATTGACTGTCAGACCACCGACAGTAATTGCATTCGTTGTCGTTGCTCCTCGAGTTGTGACTGTAGCCAGAGTATCCGATTCTGCCTGCAGGTATCGAGCATCCAGATCTGTTGTAGCTACAGTTGCAGTCTGAACATGGCCATAGGTATCAAAAGTGAATGCGATGTCTTGCAGCACCACGCCAGCAGAATTATCCGAGGAAAGATTAGTGACCGACGAGGTATCACTGTGAGCAATTGTCAGGGTATCAGTGGTGGCATTCGTGGTGAGAGTCACTCCAGTGCCCGCAGCAATTGTCAGTGTGCCAGTTGCGGTATCAGCAACAAGTGTGCTTTGACCAGTGACTGCGACGTTTGCAAAGCCAATTGACTCAGGCGGGTTCAGCCGTGCAATTGCATTAGCGGAAGTCTTGTAATACAGCGCGCCGTCAGCATAATTGAGCGCAAGTTCACCGTAGTCTAGGTCGCTAGTGGTAGGAACACGAGCTGCAACCGAGGATTTCTTAATAAGAATGTTATTGGGCATAGCGAGTAAAAACTCCGAGTTATAAAACGAAAATAGATGGACCGAGTAAAAACTCAGACCATCTATTTATAACTTCGATTAAAATCTATTAGAACGTTCCGCCGTCAATTGTGGCAGATGCGATAGGCGTACCGGTTGCGTCAAATTGCACCAGCTGATATTGCGATCCGGTCAGGAAGTTTGTGGCAGTTCCTCCGGAATTTGAGATGAATACTGCTTTTCCGGTATAAGCTGAAACACCAGTACCGCCGGATGAAACACCCAGAGCAGTTGTCAGTGTGACAGTACCAGTGACACCGAACGTGCCAGTGACAGATGCATCCGCATCGATCTGAACAGTGTTATTAGCAGCATCGATGACAAGAGTACCGCTAGTCGTGGTGATCTTATTGTCAGTTGCTACGCCAACAGTAACATTTCCGAGAGTACCGCCAGTGCCGTAGATCTCACCGAATTGAGCATCAGACCAAGGAGTGCTAAAGTTCTCAGGATTTGTAGCAGTCGCGCCAGTCGCCTTGAATACAAAGCGGCCGGTCTGCATATCCATACCGAAGAATCCGGTCTGAATCTGAGAGCCATCACCGTAATTGAACTTGACACCGCGATCATTTGAGTCGCCCGCAGCCAGAGAATCCTGCGCAAGCATAATGACAGGATCTGTCAGAGTAGTGACAGTTGAATTGACAGTCGAGGTATTGCCATTGACTGTCAGTGTGCCAGAAACAATCAGGTTATTACGAACCGTAGTATTTCCCGATGTTGCACCCAGAGCAAGATCTGTTGCAGCGCCAAACGCCTGAACCGTAGTTGCAGTGGTATTAAATACCGCAAGCGTCAGACTGTCGGTGACAACCGATGTGGTAAATGTTGGGCTGGTACCAAATACCAGTAAACCAGTGCCGGTCTCATCGCTAATGACAGATGCAAGCTGAGCAGATGTCGTCGCGCTAAAGTAATTCAGCGTGTCGGTGCTCCGAGCAACGGTTGCATCTACGTCCAGCGTGACAGTATTGTTAGTGACAGCGGATGTGATTCCGGCTCCACCGACAAATGTCAGAGTGTCAGTTAGTAGAGCAACTGAGTCGGTACCTGTATCACCAGCAATTGAAAGTGATGTAGCCAGAGAGGCAGTTGATGCAGCAGTGACGCGACCTTTGCTGTCAATTGTCAGAACCGGAATTGCAGTGGCCGATCCATATGTCTGAGCAGTGACTCCTGTATTGGCCAGAGTGACAACGCCAGTCTTCGAGATCGTCAGATCACCAGAAAGTGACTGATTGAGCCATTGCTGTGCGGTACTGTCATAGATCAGTACCTGAGCATTTAGAACGCTCGAAACGATAACATCTGCGAGTGAATTCAGCGTCTGCGCTGCAGCAACAGAATCAGTATAATTTTTAACTGCCAGAGCAGTTGGCAGCTCGCTATTAGTAGCACCTCCGCCGATCGATGTGACAACAGATGTAAGCTCTTGGCCAGATCCGTTCGATGTCGTGAGCTTGATTCCTCCGGTGATCAGATGATCGACCCACTTGTACTGGTCAACAATGATCGTGGATGAGGCCGTCAGAACGCCCGGCGTCTGCGCCATCATGTCGGTGTAGTACTTACCACCGATGATGATCGGATCTACTGTAGCCCCACTAGTCTTACCGATGAAAAGGCGATTTGATGCGAATGAGTATGCTTGCTCCGAATGTGCCAATGCATCTGGCGCTGGCTGATTCGTGATATCGCTATACTTTGTTTTGATGATTGTGCCGGGCATGATAGTAAGGTAGATGCTCTAGGTTAGAAACTGCCGCCAACGATCTTCGTGTTCGAGTTATTGAGCTCGGTATTGGCTACAAATTTTTGAAGTGTTCCGCTGTAAATTAAAAGCGCGCCATCACCGACAGCAGATAGGTCGACATCAGCCAGATCTCCCATTGACTTAGGAGCGCCGATTGCAACTGTACGTGCCTGAACATTCTGTAAACCACGTACTGTGGACTTGATTGCTGGCGATGGAAGAACTGATCCTACGATATTGCTCATGGCTGAGTAATACGAGGATTGACCTCGATTTGTCCCTCGACGACACGAGTAACTTTACTTGTAGAGGTCTGTACCACCTCAATGTCATACAAATAACGACCGGCCTTCATTGCGCCGGTTTGTGCTGCTGTCAGTGTGAGCTGAATTGTGCCTTGTGTAGGTGAATTGATTGCTGTCGAGAAATTAACAGCAGTAGTAGAGGTATACGACTTGCGAATCTGGCCGCGAGCAGTATATCCTGTTAGGTTAAATGCGATACCATCAGAACCCTCTACAGTCACAGTTGAGGTAAAATCTGATCCCTGGTCAATCGAGATGTTCGCGTAGACAGCCATAAGTCAGTGTATTTATAACTTACTTATTTGCCTTGAGCGACTCGATCTCGGCTTTCAGATCTTTGATTGCCTCAATCAGCAGAGGAACGAGCAGCTCGTAACGAACAGCTTTCATACCATCGGAGCGTTCACCCACGACATTCGGGAAGACCTTTTCGACCTGCTGAGCGATGACACCTGAGTTCTGGTCGCGCAGGAAGTAACCATCAACGCCGCCATGATCCTTCTTGTACTCGTCATTCCAGTCATAGATGATACCATCGATCTGAGAGACCTTTTCCAGAGCATTATCGATCTTAACGATATTGGTCTTGAGGCGCTCGTCCGATGTGGCGTAGGCTGTGATGTTGCCAGCAGCGCGAATTTCACCAGATGTTGGCGTTCCAAATGCAGGATTTGGGCTACCGATATCAAGTGCGCCGAATGCGACGTTTGCAGTCGTATTGATGCTTTGAGGAAGCGATAAAGTTACTCCGCCGGTAGAAGCTGATGCAGTGACCTGATTCGATGTGCCAGTGATCGAAGTGACGCCGGAGTTTGTGATAGTTACTGCACCGGTGCCGGCAGATACAGTAATACCGGTACCCTGTGTAACTGAAGTGACACCGGAGTTTGTGATGGTAACATTATTACTGCTACGAGTTACAGTGATCGCTGATCCACCCAGTAAATTTACTGAAGTGCCGCCACCTCCAGTAGTTCCAGAGGCAACGTTTTTCGTTGCATAATTTACTACAATTTCTGCGCCACCAGTAATTGCTCCTGCAGAAATTGTAGCACTGGTTGCAATATCGGTTGGAAGAGATGGAGTCCCATATAAATCTGCATATGATATCGATGATACTGTGGTAAACGCAGAAGTACCAGATGCCTTTAAATATCCTGCTGCAAATGTTGTTGCTCCAGTACCACCATTTGCGACTCCCACTGTTCCTGACAGGTATGCTGTTGTATCTAATGACCAGGTATCAGCTGCAGTCTTTCTAAGTAATCCGCTCGTTCCACTTAATCCAGCAATTGCTGTCAGGTCGGCGTCCTTTGGCTGATACGCCGCGCTAGCCCCAGCTGGTGTGAGGTAATCAGTGTCAGCAACAGCTGCAGAATATGTTCCGCCGCCGTTGCATTTCACAATTCCATTTACTACATTGATAGCAGAGGTGGTGAGATATGCTACAGAAGCTCTCGTTTGAGTCACACTATCACTTCCGCCGTCAGCTTGTAGAAGTTGTGAAGAACTTCCGCCGGACTTAATCAACGATGTAGCAGTAACACTTCCAGAGAAAACAGATGCTCCAGTATGAGCACTGTAAATTGCATAATTATTTGTAGTACCCTGTGTGGAGTTATCGATATAAAGTCCAACTGTTTCAGTAATTGCTGTGGTGCCGGTCTTTAGAACACCTCCGATGCGTATTCCTTTATAAGTTATTTGGGTGCTAGTAGTTTCTCCCCAGAAGGCAGTATCAACCGTAGGTTGAACTTGAATTCCTTCAACTCCAGTATTACTTGTGTTACTTAACCTAAATGTTGGCCTTGCCCAAATTGATCTTGGTGGAACAGCCAATGAACTTGGATCGAGAGTAAGATTGATATGTAATGGAACACTAGATAGTCCAGAAGTACCAATTCCAACATTAGCACTGAATACTTTAGTCCCGCCAATCGTTTGAACTCCAGAAGTTTTGACGTAATTGCTATCGCTTTCTGTTGATCCGTCGCCCTTCAGAATATCAGTCGAGAACGCACCAGATTTAACGAATGATCCAGCTGTAATGCTAGTCGTCGTTGTGTTTCCGACATTGCAGACAGTCTGCAGATTTGGATTGGATGTCAGGTACGCAACATTCGATGCAGCAGTAACGATGCCCTTTGTATTTACAGTAACGTTATTATATACTCCGGCAGTCAAACCAGACTGAGTCAGCATTTCAATTACTAAAGCATTGGGGCCTGTTAGACTTCCTGTTAGTGGACTGAGAATAGAAACATTGACACCACCATTTAGACTTCCAACAGATTGAAATGTACCACCAATAATATTACCAAGATTAATCGACGAAACGCCGGTTGAAGCTGTCAGATATGTGTTGCTATCAAGTGATCCGTCAGCCTTTAGGAATTGGGTTGCTGCACCACCGGTAGAAAAACTTCCTGCACGAATTGCTCCCAAACTAGCGCCAGAAACAGGCGCAAATACTTCGTTTGTATTTGTAGCATCTGCGATAAATGTGAATGAACTTGTGCTGCGATCCCATCCAAAGAATCCAGTCTTTGCAATAGTGCCGTTGTGCCAGCGGAATTCAATACCGCGATCCTTTGCATCATCGCTTGTAGCATTACCGCCATTATCGGCGCCGCCCAGAGTGACGATTGGATCTTTTAGGTTTGCTGTTGTAGTATTAACGGAAGTTGTGGTACCATTGACAGTAACGTTACCGTTGACAGTTAAACCACCGACGGTAATTGCATTCGCAGTTGTCGCGCCAGCTGTTGTGACCTTGTCGAGCGTATAGCGAGCATCATAACGTGCATCTAGATCTACGCTAGCAATTGCAGTAATATGACCGTAAGTATCAAGTGTGATATCCTGAATTACTGTTCCATTTGCGTTATCAACCGATGCTTGCCCGGACGTATTAGCATGAGCAATTGTCAGAGTGTCAGTTGTAGCATCAGTTGTAATTACGATACCTGTCGTAGAATCAACCTGGCCGGCTTGTACGGTCAGAGTATCATTGTTGGTATCTGCGACAATTGTAGTCTGTCCAGGAACAGCAACGTTCTTAAAGATAAATTGGCTAGATCCTGGATCAGAATTTGTGAGCGTTACTGTAGAATTGCCGCTTTGATTTACGGTAAATGATCCGCCGCCAGACATTCCGGTGCCAGCAGATACAGTAATTGTTCCATTATTCGCAGCAGCATTACCTGTTAAAGTAACTGTCTTTGTGGTATTGTCTGTAGTAATTGTAATGTTACTACCAACTAGATTTAGTGTAGCAGTGTTTGATGCAGCACTAACTGTTGTTTGACCAGTAACAGCAATATTCTTAAAGATAGCCTGATCTGATCCTTTATCAGAATTTGTGATCGTGATTGCTCCGGTATATGGGCCCACACCCGTACCAGAAATCGAAATACCAGTGCCGGATGCTGCCGAAGTAACACCGGTATTTGTGATAGTTACTGTGCCGCTTGCTTGTGTTACAGAAATTGCAGTACCACCAGCAATCGTTACTGCGCCAGTTTGCGAATTGACGCTCAGCACTCCTGCATTAGTCAGAGTAACAGATCCACCAAGTGACACTGATCCACCACCGCCTAGACCAGTTCCTGCAGATACAGTAAGCGAGCTACTTACTAACTTGTTAGTGGCAATTGATCCAGCCAACATCGCATTTGTAACTGTACCAGAATCTCCAGTTGTTACAACAGTACCAGTAATTGCAGGAAGAGTAATAGTGGTTGTGCCTGCGACAGCAACAGGTTGCAGGACAACAGATCCGCTGGTTGATCCGTAAATTGTTATAGAGTTACCATGCCCAAACAGAACATTGTCGCCGTGAGTTGCGTCATCATTTGTGACGACTGCTGTCAGACCGTCCTTGGTACGGATCTTGAATGCGGTACCATCACCGGGTGAAGCAGCTGTAGTACCATCTGTAATCGATCCGAAATAAGTCTTTCCTGTAACCTGAGTGCTCCATGCAACGGTACCACTGATTGTTGGGAGGTATGTTGTACCAGCAACAGTAAGGTCACCATTGATAGTGACGTTACCAGTCGAATCAATGCTAAAGCGTGTTGATTGAGTTGGATTGTATGGGAAATCTGCGCCCGCACCTGCGCTGCTATTGCTGACCGAAAATACAGTTGCTTTATTAGTATTTGTAAGAGCTGTAGCTGCTACAAGAGGACGCGAAGCATTTACTGTAGATGTGCCAGCTGCAGTCAGAATCAGATTACCAGATGATGTGGTAATCGTGTTGTCTGTCGATACACCAACTGTGATATTGCCCAGCGTTGCTCCGCCGAATGTTGGTTCAGCGGCTGTATGAATATTCTGCGGCAGCGAAAGTGTTACCGCACCCACACTTGCAGATGCAGTAATCTGATTTGCAGTTCCAGCAATTGAACTTACGCCGCTTGCAGCAGTCAGATAAGTCGCAGTAGTAACTGCAGTAATGTGTCCAAATTGATCAGTGGTGATCGACGAAATACCATTTGTTCCAAGTGTTGCAGCAGTTGCGCCAGATGGAACAGCGTGTGCAATTGAGTAAGATGCCGCGCCAGATTGATTTGCAGAGAATGATGCTGAAGCAGAAACAATACCAACACCGGTTGATAACGTCAGAGTGCCATTTCCGATATCACTCGTGAGCGCCATCGTACCAGTTGCTGCTGGCATCGTGATTGTTGTGGTACCTGCAGCAGCTGCTGCCTTAAAGTTAGTTGTACCTGATGTGCTACCCGAGAAATTAGCGCCACCGCCGCCAATTGTTGGAGTGGTGAGTGATGGGCTGCTATTAAATACCACAACACCCGTGCCCGTTTCATCCGTCAATCTGCCTGCAAGATCGGCAGAACTAAACGTGGAAAGTGCAGTGATGTTATTCGAGGTATAAACTACAGTTCCGCCGGCGCCAAATGCAACTGATGATCCATCTGTACCAGTAAATGTGAGTGTATTGCTGGCAGTAAGTGTCTTGCCATTTGCAATTGTTAGTGTGGCAGATGTCGCCGGCGCGGTAATTGCTACCTTATTGATTGACGTAGCAGTAGCAATGCCAAGAACTGGTGTGACGAATGTCTTATTGGAAATTGTCTGAGTAGCATTAATTGCTACAAAGTCGTCATCTGTTAGAGCAGTATTAAATTCTGCGAGTGTTCCTGTTAGCGTATTTGTAGTTAAGCTAACTGACTTATTACTGAGTGTTTGAATAGCAGCTACACCAACGAAATCTTCACCAGTAAGCGCAGCATTGAATTCTGCGAACGTGCCAGTCAGAGTGTTGCTTGCAAGATTGACGGTTTTATTCGTCAGCGTTTCTATACCAGCAAGTGTAGCAACAGTACCACTGCCTGGTAAAGTCAACGTCGATCCACCAGCAGGTGCAGTGACAACAACGTTTCCTGTATTGATCGTCAGTGTTCGACCGCCATTATTTACGCCAGTGCCGCCGTACGTTGAAGAAATAACACCACCTTGCCAGATCGATCCTGTAGAAAGTGTTTTATTCGTCAGCGTTTGAACAGCGGCAAGTGCTGCAAAGTCGTCATCTGTTAAAGCAGTATTGAACTGAGCTAACGTACCCGTGATCGTGTTAGATCCCAGTGCAATCGATTTGTTCGTCAGCGTTTGAACAGCGGCAAGGGCAGCAAAATCGTCATCGCTGAGCGCTGCGTTGAACTGGGTAAGTGTTCCTGTCAGCGTATTGCTCGTGAGATTGATAGTCTTGCTAGTCAGTGTTTCAGTACCAGCAAGGGTAGCAACTGTGCCTGTTGATGGTAAAGTAAGCGATGACCCACCTGATGCTGTCGTCAGCGTCAGATTTCCTGTGGCAATTGTCAGAGTACGGCCTGCATTATTGACGCCAGTACCGCCGTATGTCGATGACACAATGCTGCCTTGCCATGTGCCTGTTCCAATCGTGCCTACAGTTGTAAGCGAAGAATTGACAACTCCGGATCCTAGCGTGGTAGAATTTAGTACAGATGTGCCGGCAATTGTTAATTCTTTGGTAGCAGCAAGATTTACGCTTTCTGAAAATGTCTTTGCGCCGTTGAACGTGATAGCACTATTCTTGATCTCATTTGCAACTGCGACAAGATTTGTCGCGCTGAATCCACTGAGAGATGCAATTGTGCCTACTTCTGCCTGAAGCTCATTGATACCGGCAACTGCACTAGCAGAATAAGTATTGAGCTCTCGTACTGTGGTACCATTCGTGATGTTTTCACCAATATCAGATACAGTATCGAGAGAGATGTTCGAGATTGTCTTGCTTGTCCCGCTAATCGTATTGCCTACAGAAAACGCGCCAGTAATATCATATACTACAGCAGAATTATCGCCTGAATCATACGAGAGTATTTTTGCAGTAGCACCAGACTGTGTGCTAGTAATTGTAGAACCGGCAGTAATAGTTCCAGCTCCATCAAAATAAATTCTGCTCTTGATGATGTCTGCGCCGACGAATGTTCCGCTTACTGGAGTGACAACCAGATTGACACCATTTACCGCAGTAACTGTGGCAGTCGCTCCCGTTACTGATCCTGTCAGTGTATTCCCTACCGAATAGGCAGCAGCACCCTTGTGCGTCAGAGTGCGATAACTGATGCGCGAGTCAATTGATGCTACCTCACCCAGGTTTTTGGCGACGGTGTTGGCCTTTTGACGCCATGCTTCAAATGTGTCAGTACGTAGAACTTGTGTGGACATGGATAGGTAGTAAGCTTATTGCTTCTGCTGTGAAGAGATCAAAGTTTTGACGAGTTGCTTGAGCTCGGTGATTTCGCACTTTAAGCTTTCAATCTCTGCCTGCTTTTGCTTCTTAGAATTCTTGATTGCAACGCGGCGATGATAAGCGCTTCGGTCTTTAGACACGATTGCCTTGGAATACATATCGCGTTCCAGAGACGGGTTGTCTTCGACCAGTGCTTTTTCTCGTGTTTCAAGCATCGGTCTATTTATTAACTTACCGCGACCGCTCTGAATTCCTTGCATGAAGGTACTCGAGAAGAATTATTGGAAGTAAATACAATCTTGATAGCAAATGCGGTAAATTGAACATCACCATCTACTGCGCCACTAGTAGCAAAATTCGCTGCCTTAAAGTCGGTAATATCGATGGTATATGACACCTCGGAGTATTTGTCAGGATTATCCGAGTAAGGAATTCCGTCTGCAGAATCATTGGTTGCTAGATTCCATCCGTAGTCGGTATCAAAGTTACCATCGGTATCGTCCGTGCGCTGAATCTTGTAATATATGCTGATATTAGATCCGGTAGGACGATTGAAAGAAACCCAAACCTTGATTGCAGATGCTGGGTCATTTAGCTCAACCTTACGAGTGATATACTTCGATAGCGCTGCTCCGCCAAGTGGAGCGGTTTCATCTGCATAATTTACCACATAGTTTGCATCGCTGTTATTTGGCAGGAAGAATATTGGCGTACTTACTGGAATTATACCAGTTGTGGCAGAAGAAATAGTAATAGTGTTTGAGTTTACATTAGTCACTAAAACGTCGTTTGGAATATACGGGCCGCGGACCTTGTAACCAACTACGATTCCGCTAGCGCTGGCCATTACAATCGTCGTTGCTCCATTTGCTGTAGTTGTGCTAGCATTGGTATACTGTGTAATTGCAGCAGCAGGATTATTGATACGGTTATTAACAGCAACAGCAGAACTACGCTCGAGGTCGATAACTGGCGAGAGATTATTTGCTTTAGATGTCAGCAAGCCTTTTAGGAATAATGACTTTGAATTAGCCACATTCATAAATGTACGGCCTACTGATGGCAATACAACTGCAGGAGCATCTACACTGATGTTCTTGTTGATGTCAACTCGAGTATATTCAGTGTCCAACTGATTTGGTATTTCGGTTCCGCCCAATGATTGGCCTGATGTCTTCTTCATCTTCCAGACAGATGAAGTATTCGGCATGCCCATCATATCGATAGATGGACGTAAAACATCGAATGGAACGTAATCTGTAGAAACTGCAGCGTCACCGCCGCCTAAACCAGAAGCAGTTGCGAGTGTGGTTACTCTGATTGTATATGAATCCGGCTCAACATCGATTACGTTATGTGTAGCATTTAATTCGGTAATCGGAATTCCATTGATAAGAGTAGGATTACCAGTGAGTAGAGTTAATTTAACAGCAGATTTTGCTGTACTACCAACCATTGGAAAAAATCCGTGATTGATATGGTGAATTCTAACAATATTTGAATTCTTGTATGTTTCTACTGGATCAGCATCTAGGCGCTTCTGAATATTATCGTCTTCGTTTAGAATAATAGTAGCAGCATTCGCGGTATCAAATACTGCGCGATGCAAAGTAAACTTAATATCGCGCATCTGATCCGCTGTCCAGGATGAAGCATTTGTGGCACGAAACATTACTCCGCCGTATGGATTATCGATGACTTTTCTACCAGCTCCTACTGAACCAATACCAGTAATATCATATCCAAATTTTTCTGATGCCCAAACTCGATATCGATCAGAATTAGATTGTATTACAAAGCAGTATTCTGTTCCTCCAGCAAGAAATACTGGCGCTTCAAAGTTAAAGCGCGTAGGAACAGTAGCATCAGAAGAAATACCAATAAATGGGATCGTCAAATCCTGAGAAATTGCACGCAGGCTCGCAAACGAAAATGGGATTACCTTATCAGTCGGCATTCCATCTTTCACTGTGCGAAGCTCGACATTTACTGGAAACCGATAATCGACCCTTGAAAAGAAAAGGTCAAGCCCAGTAGCAAAAATGCCACTGGGACTATCGATGGTGAACGTTTGAGCGAGAGGTTGTAGTATAGCCATGTGTAAATTCTTTCAGGTTTAACTATTCATTACCGATATCTACTGCCTCATCATATTCGGCCTGGAAGTCTGTAAATTCAACCTGTGCGTCATTATCGCTGTAGATAGTTTCTCCGTCATACTCCATGAAGTAGTCGGCCTCAGGTGTTTCTGTAGTTACTTGTTCAACATCAGTTTCTTCGTAGAAAATATCTGTAGTAGTTTCATCAATAGTTGGTCCTGGCCAGCATTCGTAATTAATCTGTTCAGGATTAATCTCTGGAATTATGAATTCTTCCGGTGAAATACATCCGATGATTGGATTTTCTGCATTCGGATCAGAAATTGCATCACCGACAATTTCAATAGCGGTATCGCATTCTTCTGTGACGTCTGTTGTAGTAGTTAGATTTGGATTATCGACGTTCGTTGGAGTATTGTTCGTTGTATCGATGCCAGTAAAGAATTGATTTGGCGAAGGTGGATATCCATATACTAGACCACCAGGTGCTTGACCATAAGCTTCTGATGGATACCATCCTTGTTTTCCTGCCTCTTCGTGCAATTCTTCGACTGGGCGAGGCTGTGGAGGATAATCCCATACTAGATATGGAGATCTATTAGTATATGGAGGATATGCCTCAATTGGATACCAACCCTTCCTTGCTTCTTCTGGCGGAACACTGACTGTAACCGCTGGTGGCTGCCATGGAGCTTCTGGTGTGGATGGTGGTGTAACTGGCGGAGTAATTGTAGTTTCCGTATTGGTTTGAACTACAATATTATACTTTGATGGAGGGCAAAGTATTACTTCGTTCGCTGGCACAGTTGGCGGAGTTACTAACGTTGTCGGAATAACATCGATGATTTCCACCGGTGTTGGTGGTGGAACAATTGGTGTTACCGATTCTGCATCAGTATCCATCTCTACGAGTTTTCCTACAGGCTGTGGCGGTGCTGGAGGCGGCGCTACGATTGGCTGTTCATCCTGACGAATATCAACTGGTGGATCTTCATATGCAGGCTCAACTGGTCGAAGTGTTGGCGTGAATTGGCCGCGGGCATCATATGCAACATCGGCATAAGATGATGCTAAGCGCTTATCAGCATTTCCAATATCTACCAGAGTAAACACTCGACGACCAGCACGGAACTTCATCTGGCTGTTGTTTGGAATAACAAATGAACCAGCGATTTCTCCGTATTCATTCGAGAATAACTCAGTATATCCCATAGGGTGCTGAGTATAATTAATGTAATCCTGGAAGAATGTTGGATCGTTACGATTGATATACGATGGGTCAATCGCATCACTTGTACCAGTATATGCTAGCAAATATGCTGGAAATACGTGCTCCTGACGAACATACTTACCAACATTTGCTCCATCAAAGAATGCATAAAACTTAGTATTTGGGCGCAGGTTCGTAGCCTTGAAGTAAATCTTGCGCGAACGAATGTATGGAACAACGTTGATCTCGACTGCTCGATCCGCATTGTACGATTCGGTTGTTCCTGGAGCAAGACCCACGCTGGTACCAGAAGTCAGTTGCGCCGTTGTATTTCTGTATGTCGGATCGATTCCTCCAGGGCCGACTGGTCCGGGAGACATATTTTCAGTGTCTGTTCCGTTATTGCGATCGGTGCCGTACCAATTGGTTTCCCAATAATTCCATAGCGTGCCAGTTGCAAGTTCTGGTGTGCTGAAGAATTTAAGTGAATCATATGCGCCATTGGCAGCATCGATCTTGACATCTGGCGCGATATGGTTTTCATTCCATTCGTCTGTACCAGGATACAACTTAATTTTGCCGGTCCAAGTATTTACTGCAAATGGATTTACGTCCTGCTCGTATGAAGCAAATGGCTGAGTGATAACCGGAGCAGAATAATAGTTTAGAGTAACAAGCGGTCCTGTCTGGCGATAATTCTGCGAAAGAGCAGTATTCAGACGAAGGTTAACATTTTCTTCGTAGAATAAAGGCCGAATCAGTCCATTGACTTTATCGACAGCTACGCTATAATCTGGGTGCGCCACTGCGCCAATTCCATGCGAAGTAAAGCTATCGACGACGAATCCGTTCTTATAGCGATCTACTCCATCAGCATCCAAGATTTGCTTGCTTGCTGTTTCTTTTTCTAGTAGTGAAAGCGCAGTATAATATTCAAGCTTCTGCACACGCTTTTCAATACGACCGATGTCACGCATCGTATAGCGGCGATGATCCAGACTCTTCGCCTTTACATCTTGCGTTCCAAAAGTATAAGGCGCAATCGTCAGGATATACATCGTCAGCGCATCCTGAATATCAGGAGGAGCAACTGGATTTAGAGACGGCACGCCTTCCTTAATCTTGACGTTACCGTATTGATCGAGGCATATCTTGTCAACTCGTCCCAGATAATACTCCATGTCGGTAGTAATATTTGGACGAGGAGCAGACATTTTCGTAGATGAAAATGCCGTCACTGCAGGACGGAAGTCTAAGCAATCTCTTAATGCGACTGTGCCACGCGATGAAGTAAATGTTGGAATATCTTCATAGTTCGTATATGAAGAAACTGCAAAGTAATCGCCATCTGCGCTATGGTTATACTTGTCAAATTTGACTAGCAGTCTTCCGGTTGGAGGATTTACACCAGCCTTAAGCTGCAGCGTACTGTAATCATAGTAAGTATCGCGCTGGCCAGTATCAAGAACGTAGCGATCAGAAATATCAGGATCTGATTCTGTAGCAGCTGTGCTAAAATCGGCAGACATATGAACTGCTTTGATACGAACAACATCGACAGTATTTAAGCTGTCATATGTGCTAGCGCTAGCAACAGTATTTGGGCTTGCGATTGCCAATGTCTGTGCCTGTAAAGTCTTTGTCTTAGGCGAAAGCGAGCGTTGCGTTGATGCAATTACTGTTACAGATGTATTTGATGCAACTGTGCCAGCAGCAAAATAAAGCGTTACTTTATTATAGTTTTGTCCGCTGACGCTTTCGATATCAACAGATGATGGCGTAATAATAGTTCCATCGACTTTTGCCACAATATAGTCCGAAGCAGATTCTGAAATAAAATATTGATAATTAACCTGAGGATTTAAAACAATTGTGTCATTTGGGGTGCCATCAACAATAGTACCAGCGAATGACTGCCGAACAGTATATGTCAAATCTGCTGTTGACTTAATAACGTCATACGGCAACTTATAAAGTAGCGAAACAGATGATGCATCTTGAATTTCTGCACCAGCAACCTGCGATCCAGTTCCGTCAATAATATACGTGTCTGCGGTAAATGTTACAGTAGCACTCGTGACACTTCTTACCTGTGCCATCGAATTACCAGAATTCAGAGTAACATCAAAAAGGTATAACTTAAAATTGCTGCCAGAAATGCGTTCCATCGAACGGACACGCGCAGTGCCAATAGTAGTACCACCACCGGTGATCGCACTCTTCAGATTGACATAACTAAAATTGGTAATATCTGGAAGACCAGTTACGTTATAAACAGTTAGGTAATTACCATAACCAGCATCGATTACTGCGTTAGTAAGACTCTTAAAGTTACGTGATTTCTTTAGAATCGCATATGCGGTAGATTGCAATTCTACTCGAAATCCATTGATGTATGCGACAGAAGGTTCAAGGCCAGCAGCGAGCTTATTTGATGCATAAGTTGCTGCTTGATTAGCCGTATTAATGCCAGCAACAGCATTCTGAATTTGATTCGCAGTGTATAAACCACCATTCGTGTAGGTATTTAGGTATTCACGAATGTCAATACCAAAAGGATTTACGACATAATTGCCAGATTCCTCGTAGGTACGCTGAGCCATGGTCTTCATGATCTCAGTGTATTCCGTGCGATTCTGTTTCTTTACTTTTCCATCCTCAACTGTTAATACGAGAATGAAGTTGTCTAGAGTATCATCGTACTGAGCAGGATTCCAATTTTCCACATCCAGATTCATCAAAATCTGATAGCGGTGTGCTCCTGGGGCACCGGTATTTGGAGTTCCTAGCGCATTATCATTTAACGTAGTATCATCAACTGGAGTGACCTTTCTTTCCTCTACGCGGTATACTACTCTGCACCATGGGTTCTGGCGGTAACGAGATGCAATGATAGATGCAGCTGGAGTATGCACGAAGCATCCGTTGATATAGTAAACGCCTTCTTCAACCGAGACGCGAGTGCCAAATCCGGTAGGATTGATGTTTCCGTTTTCCAGTGGCTTTGCGCGGAATGCAACCCGTCCTGTTACCGCACCGCTATCAGAGTCATATTTTTGAAGCAAAATATATTCTTCGGCCGCAAATGCTTTTACTAATCCTGCATTCGTGGCATTTGTTCCACCAGAATTAAGATACTCGACATACAATGTCAGCGGTTCTGCACCTTCTGGTGGAACAATATCGATAATCTTAGCGTGCAAGCCATTTGTTGCGCCAAATAAAGTAGCACCAATCAAAACATAATTGCCGTTTCCATCCTTTTCAAGGTATAGGCTTTCATTTCCAGTATACGTATTACCTCCTTGAGCAGGATATGTGGTAGTTTGGGCTGAAGATTCCACCTTAACATAAGCAATCTTATTGTTAATCGTGGCCAAACCTCCCATGACCTTCGTTCCATCCTTAAAGAAGTGATTACCGAAACGCTCGATCTGAGCCTGAATCGAGGTTTGCAGCTGCGTAAGTTCACGAGCCTGGACTGAATAACCAGGACGGAAAAGAACTCTCAGATAGTTCTTATCTTTATTAAAGTCGTCCCAGTAGGGTGATTCGTTAAAATAAGTGATCGCCATGTTAGAAAGTATAAGATATCTTAGAACTCAACGATGATACGAATGTCTTCAATCTGAGATTCTGTACGTTGAATTGGGGATGTACGATTTTCAAGGAATATGATATCTCCAGAAAAGTGAACATACTCCGAAGGAGTGATCGTGTTTATTACCCCACTTGCAGATGATGTAGACGCTGCACCAGTATATGCTTCGATTGTATTGGTAGTGGCGAACGCAACGTATCCGGTTTTATCGTTTTGATGAATTCCTAGCTTCTTCACACCGCCAGATAAAGATTGCACAGAATCGATGAATGCCCTTGCCGGTGGATTTGCGCCATTCGTAATATAATCTCCAACGCTAAATGTTCCTGTGGAACCACTGTTAAGCGTTAGGTATGTTACTGCAGATAGAGTACTTGCTATAGCAGGAATTGAATTTCCACCGGAAAGTTCCTTTGGCTTTCTAATCAATCCAACCTGACGGAATTGTGTATCAACAGCAAAATCACCGGCGCCTTCTTGGCCGGTGAGTGTAGCAGCAACGCCGACATAATAGCCGCCAAGTTCAGCGGAGGGGTCAGATCCATGGCCATTCTTTGGCGAAAGAACAGCACGCGCCACGCAGCCCGCGCCGCCTCCTCCACTAAGCTCAACGAATGCAACGTTATAATTTGATCCGGGGTTAGTAATTACAAATCTTACTACCTTACCACCAGAAACAGTGGCCGTTGCTGTGGCGCCAGAACCATCTCCTAAAATAGTTACTGTCGGAGCGGAAGTGTATCCGCTACCGCCAAAGTTAAGTGTCGTGGCAGTTGGATCATCGGGATCAATCGCAATGCTGTAAATCTTACCTTTGATAGTTGAGGTCGCAGCATTTTGGAATTCTAACCGAGCAGTATCATCTGTATCAATAGTTCCAAATTCACCAACAGTTGTAGCGTTATTAAGAGTAATACTTGAGATTGTTTTGCCGCCGGCGCCAACGATTGCTTCTGCCGCGTTAAATGTGCCTCTGACGTTATAGACCACTAACGTATTCGTGTTAACAGAAAATACTTTGGCGGTTGCTCCAGATGTTGCGCCCACAATCGTATCACCTACGGATGGAACTGTACCACTGCCGGTTAAGACAATTGTGCTTCCACCGATAACTGTCTTAATAGGAATATAGTTATTCGTTAAAAACTTTGCAGCTTCTGTGGCACTGACCTTATACATGTACTTCCAGATATAACCATCTGAGTATTCAACGGGGTCTCCAGTAAGAACTCCTCCTGGTGTAGTAGGATTATGTGTTGGCTTTACGGTTGAAGGCAAAAGAGTGCCTGTAGAAGAACGAGGTGCATAGAGGCACTTATATACAGTGAACGAATCTGTTAGTACATAAAATGGTACATCGTTTCCGCGATCAAAAATGTCCGGATTATTATCATCCCATGCAGAATACGTATCTCCAGAAACCCAATTATAACGAGGGATTAGATTGATGACATCGACTCCAGTAATGCTCTTAAGAGCAATCATATTGCGATCAGCATCCTGAGTAGTAAGAAGTGAGTCGACTGGATTACCACTATTTGGTGCAACATCTGTTGTGCCCGTAAGCGACGTTGACCACTTATCAGACTTTCCGATGAAAAGATATACGTTCTCGGAGTCGGACGTGATGTTATTCTTGAAGTTCTTCGCGTTTAAATTGCGAAAGTCTGATGTGATAATGGCTGACATAGTGACTTAGAAATTACGTTGTAGAATTACCGCTCCGGTATTGTAGTAAGGAATGACGTTATTTATAGAGTCCTGGATAGTGTATTGAATGAAACGATCTATCGGATTTTCATTGATAAACTTTGTGGATTCTAGTGTTCTATGGGTAGCAAATTGCAGTCCAGGATTCTGGCCCTCGAACTGAAGTATGAGTTTGATGGCGTAATCTGCCAATGCCCTCATATTCTGATAGTTTAGAACAGGATCTCCGTCAGGATTGATAGTGATATAATCGGCATAAGCAAGTTCGATCAGATTGACAAGATCGGCAGCAGAAATCAATCCAGGCTGATTAAGTGGCATTCTACTGTTTAGCTTTTCGGATAGCTGCTGAATTGCCTCAAGTACCAGGAAGATCTGCCCAAAGAATATAAATCCTGCAGGATGAACTAGACGGTTAAATGGATCTTTCCATGCATCGACGTTCAAGCCAGTCTTAACTACATAAGAATATCTTTGATAATAATACGAATCGTGCAGCTTCTTAATGTTTGATGTAAACCCGTTTGAATCAGAATATTGAGAAGCAACCAAGGAAACTCCGCTGATTGATGTAGAAGCTACGGTTTGATCCACGCCCACTACATAAGTGCCTACTCCCCCAGTCGTGGATGGTCCAAATTGCTTGATCGTTGTTCCTGGTAAAACTCTACCACCGTAAATTTTAGATCCAATAGTGATTGCGCCAGATTTTATACCACTGACAGTTAATGTTGCTCCAGATATACTACCAGTAAATTCAGCCCCGGCCGCAGAGAAAGTTGTTCCAGATTTAACAATTTGCGTGAGAGTAGTTGAACTTACAGTTTGGCTGAAGTTGACAACATATGTTCCAGTTCCGCCAGACCCAGTTATAGTTTTGGTTATTGATGCGCTACCTAAATCCGATGTATAAGTTGCTGAAGCAATTGAATTAAAAACTACGAACGTAAAGGTAGTACTATTTGGAATAGATGCGATGGTCCAAGATCCGTTTAATTTCAACTGTTCTGTGCCAACAGCTCCAGAAATTTCAATAATATCTCCGGCAGTATATCCACTTGTCGAAGCAACTGTTGCAGTTACAGTAGTTGTTCCATTTGCAATATAATTAGTAACACTTGTAACAACTGCAGGGGGTGTTATGATAGTAGTGCCGGAAGTAACGCCGGTACCAATGATCTGAGTGCCTATTTCAATTTCAGAAGAACCAACGCCCATTGAAGTAACTGTTAGCGTTGTTCCAGAAATTGACCCAGTAAAAGTACTAGGTGTCCACAGTAAGGTATATGTTCCTGTACCACCTGATCCTGTTCCTAATCCAGAAATTTTTACAGTTGATGTGATTCCTGGACCGGATAAAACCATTCCTACTGCTATTGTACCAGATTCTACTGCAGTAACAGTTAAAGTATCTCCAGAAATAGATCCTGTAAAATATGCTCCAGAACTATTCATCGGTGTTTTACCAATGTTCTGACTTACACCAACAGAATACGTTCCGGTGTATCCTATGCCAGTTCCTAAACCATTGATGATTGTTCCAGGAGCAATTCCGGCTCCAGTAAGTAATACATCTTCGTCCAATGATCCAGATTCGACAGATGATACTGTAAGTGTGGTGCCAGAAATAGATCCAGTAAATTTGCTATTAACAGAGGTCCAATTACCAGATGATGGCTTAAAAGTATCGGTAAATGGATAATATACTTCAGCGCTTTGTTGGAATATGATTCTGAAGAAAAGCTCGATTGAGTTTTCCGAGCCTCTTAGAGAGTAATACTTTAGTAGATTTTTATACAGATTAACTGTATCTGTAGTAAATTTACCCGGAACGTTAATAGCTGTTTCACGTTGTAGTACCTCGAGATATCTGTTTGTGGCTCTATCAATATCTCGTTCTTCCATAATGCGATTAATCTCAAAGCTTGGATTATCGTAAATGTTCTGAACAGTAGAAATATTTCTGGTGCAATTTGATTCTGTACCAACTAAAGCTTCTCCACGAACAAATTCACCATCGGCATTGTGTACTAATAGAATATTATTGTCAAACTTAGCAACAGTTGCAGTAATGATACCTCCTGCGGAAGTACTCATTTCTACTTCTTCGCCAATTTTATATTGGCCAGCACCCGCCTGAACAGTAATAAAAAACGAAGTTTTACCATCTCGATTTACGAGGTCATAGTAATCTTTCAGAAATTCTACTAGCACTGCTGATTTTTCGCGCAGCGCATCAGGTATAAGAGACTCAACTCTTACTGCTTCTTTTGTTTTTTTCTTGACGCTGACTGTCGACTCAACGTAGGACATAATTAGCGATGTCGAGGTGTCGTGGTATATGAACTTGTTCCTGCTGCGCCTGAAACAGCAATTGCATCAATTTCGGCTTTTACAGTAACATATGTCTGATCTATTTCGAGCAACTGATTTCTTTTTGGAGCAATGTCAAACGAGTTTGGTAAAGCAATAATGCGAATGTCTGGTGGATTTACGTTTACTGTTGTGTAATCTACTGTAAAACGATTTAGCACTACTCTTCCAGCGCTAGAATATATTCTACCAGCATTTGCAATCTTCTTTCGATTACCTTCTACTACTCTATAAATGTAAACATTTCTATCAGTTGTACCAGCAATTGGTTCGTCGCCAAAAAAGTGTTCTAAACCTCCCATCATAAACCCGGATGAAGAAAGAACAGCTGTTGTCGATTGTGTGGTATATGTCGGTACTGGAAAATCGAGTGTAAATGAATTCGTCAAACCATTTGGTTTTGGTGTAATCCACTTGAACATATACGGACGAGCAACCGAATTAAGAATCGATGGCTCAGAGTTATCGATTGATCCTAGGAACTGAGAGAAACGAAATACGCCGTCAAATTTTTGTAAGTTCTGGTCATTGTACTTACGAATGATGTCACGGACATATGATTCAAGTGCAGGTGTAGTCTTGTCAGTTAAATTAGAATTGTATTTGATAAAGGCTTCGACCTCCAAATAAGTAAATTCTGGATCAATTATGACCGGCTCAATTGATACGACGTTTTTACCTTTTAAAATGCTATCGGTGATCTGAAGTTTTTCGGCTTCATTTAAGAAATCTTTACCAGAAGGCTTAATTGCGATGTAGACTTTACCATAATTTGGCTCAGGATCTGTTTCGCCGCCCCAAACAGAAATAGCATCGATTCCTCCAAACTCGCGGAGAATGATCGCGCGGTAATCTTCGGAAGTTACTGCACGATTTTGTGTGATAAATGCCAGCGGAGAATTGTAACGAATCGATTCGGTGCTTTCCTTTTCTGCACCGCCGTACGAATTTGTTATCGTAGTTATTACCGCACTATTTACTGGAATAGTTGCTGTCGCGCCTGTTGTTGATCCTGGTATTATGTATGTAAATGCTTGTGCGGATTGAAAATTGGCAGCGCCATTTGCAATTCTGCCATTTGTATAAACATACTCGATCTCGACAATATTATTTGATCCAGGCTTGATGCCTAGATTATTGTCGCCAAAATAAACCTCGTATTTGCCATCAGCATTTTCCTGCAAGAAATAAACCTTTGATGAATTATTTAAGCCGATCAGAGTACTGAACTGAGTATAGATGGAAAATTCCTCGCCATCGTTGACACGAACTCTCATTGTAGTAGAATCTACAGTAGTATCAGGAATTTCATATTTCTGATTCTCGATCAATTCATCCACACGATAAATCATTTTCTTTAACGTGCCCTGTTTAAGAACTACGCTAGTAAATGTGTAAGTATTCGTTGCTATGTTTAGCGGAACAGCTGGTTTTGGTTCTAGTACTACAAATGTATACTTCGAAGAGTCAACTGTAGTACTAAATTTATGTCCTCTATCCAAAGACAAGAATGGTGGTGGATTCGATGTTGGCGCCGTTACTACCACATCCACTACTGCAGTAGATGCAATTGTTGAACGCGGAACATATCCTAGAAGCTTAGCGTGAGAAACAACGTTGCCGCGCAATTGTGCAGAATCCAAGAATGCTTCGTTTAGCGCTAGGTGTGCTGTGACGGCATTGTAGTGCGTATTGTACGCTAAAACGTCAAGTAAAATTGACAGGCCAGATCCGTCGAAGTCCCAGTCATTGTACTTGCTTTGATTCTTGAAGTGTGACTTGATCGACTCTTTAAGTGTCGCGAAGTCTAGTTCTGAAACATTGATCTGTGCCATAGGTAGAAAGTATTAGCGGATTCTCTTAAGGTAAAGAGTTATGTCCACTCTTTGATCGATTGCGATGACGCGAAAGCCGATATTGATATTGTATGCATTTCTATCAGAATTATCAATGATCTCTACAACTACACTATCGGCGCGCGGTTCAAACTTTTTGATTACACGCTTGATCTCTTCGCGCATTGCTGACATAGTAAAGTTATCAGCCGGCTCGAATAACAATGCTGACACATTTGACCCCAGCGCAGGCTGAAAGGGTCTATCATAGAAATTGCTTAAAATAAGATTCTTAATTGAGTTCTTAACGGCGTCAATATCAACAAGCGGAACAATATCTCGAAAAGTAGGATTAAGAGCAAGCGAAAGGTCCAGATCAGAATACAACCGTTTCTTCGATACAATCGATGATCGACGGCTGACGTAAAGCTCGTTTACGTTGTAGTCTGAGAGTGCAGAACTCATGGGTTTGTCTATTTATCAGGAATTCCTAGGCTTAATCCTGACTCTCGTTTTGCACATATCGGGCGTATGGAGCAACTACAGTTTCTTCTTCTTTCAGTATAGCATCGATTTGGTCCAATTTACCTTCAAGGCTGGCATCCTCCGGATGCTCGGAGTCCGATACAATATTGTCTCTGTATGCCTCGACGTTTTCTTCAGGTAATACTCCACCAATTGCTGCCGTTTTTCTATCCGCATAAGTAAGCAATTTGTTTCTCGCGCGCGGATCGGTGATTGTTTTAGCAACCGCATTAATCTTTGCCGACACGCTGGTCGTGTATTTTCTGATATCAGAAAAGGTAGCACCGGACGCACCAGATGTTACTTTCTTTGTATTGTCGATCACACTATTAACCAGTGATTCTGCTGCAGCTGGATTCGTATTCGGTATGACCGCCGCTAATGATCCCAGTTTTATTTTGCCTGTTAGCGGATTCAAATTAAAGTTAGGAGCATCGGTGCAGTAATCAAATATAGCCCGCGGATCTCTTGCAATTGACTGCGCTTGTGCAACCAGTGAAGTAAGCCCCTTTACAGATCCAGACCACTTTTCAATAAACTGCGCAATTTGTACCGGATCTTTAGATGTCGATATTGCTTTTAATTCCGACTGAAACGATACTACGGTTTCTTGAATAGCCTTAACATCGTTCATTGCGCTGTTCACTTCTGGTATTAAACTCAGCAATGTGGCAGCAGCAGCTTTTTTATTCTTAAGTAGTTCTTTGATCTGTTTCTTTGCCTGAGTAACTTGTGTAAGCGCAGCATTGGCATCGCACAGAAGCTTAGGTGGAGCAGGAATCTGCGGAACCTGAATCGGAGTCGACGGTATATCTGGAATTTTGATTGGCATATTATTGCGGCAGGCCAGTTAATGCTAATCCGCTTGCAACACCAGAGTGCTTGTGAGTTGTCAGTGAAATTGATGTTGCGCCTGCGGTAACGTTTGATGTTGCAGCAAGTACGCCGGTGACATTGACGTTATTACCAATATTCGTGACAGAAGCAGTAATACTTTGCGTACCGCTAATCGACATAGTTTGAGTACCGCTGACACTCGTGGATTGATTACCACCGATTGTTTCAGATACCGCACCAGTGACGTTTACTGTCTGCGCAGCGCCAAATATCTGCGTGACATTTCCAGTAATATCCATTTCCAGCGTTGATGCTGAGCTTAACGACATAAACTCATTTGATACTACAATCAAATGACCAGTTGTAGTGCATTCGAAGTGTGACCCAGTATATTCCTGCCGTTCGCCAATTACGATATGACCGTCATTTCCGTTAACAAGAACATCTGAGTTTCCCGCAATCGTTTCGTCTTTATTTCCGTCTCGAATGATTGTTGTATTTCCACCGATGCGCGAGATTCTGTCATTGATGACGTTTGATGCATAATCCTGACCAATCTCGATATGCTCAGATTGACCAATCTTTGATTGGCGCGTTCCTTTAATATATTCTGTCTTGTTACCTTCTACCTCGATGTGGTAATTGCCCTTGATTAGTTGTCTTAGGTCACCATCGATTGTGATATTTGCTGAGCCTTTGATATAGATGTTATCGTTGCCTAGCACGACTACATAATTGTCTCCCACAATAGTTGTAGTCTTATCGCCCGCATTATTGATTTCAGTATATGTACCTGAGCGATGCATTTCCATTAATCGACCGTAGTACGGAGTATCGTCGATTTCCTTGACGTGTCCAGACTCCGAATGATAAGAATGATTCATTGGGTAAACTGGATTTACCACATCATCTACATCCCAAACACTCCACGTCTTTCTTTCGTAATAGCTGTCTGAATCTGCAGGAACAACTGATTCAACCTTTGGCGGAATTGCTGTTTCAATACTTTCCTGCCGAAGATCTTTTCTACGAGAATATGCGGGAGCATCTTTATATCTGTCACTTGACTCTCGAGGCATATCCGGTTGATCGACTAATCCGGGAAGCGGATAAGCTTCATCCGGATCACAAAATCCTTTTGTGCGATCAACCTCGGTAGAAATAGCAGGAATAGTTCCTAGCACGATTGGATCCTGAGCAGATGGGCCGTCGCGGAAAAATCCAACGACCCATGATCCCTGCAGCACACCAGTTGCAGAATAACCAATTCCTGACATCGATGCAGAATGAATTGGCGTCATCACGGAAGCCCATGGAAGATCTTCCGTAGCAATTTCTGTTTTGTTCGCAGTATGATAACCGAAGCACCTTACTCTTACTCGCCCCATTTGCAAAGGATCAAGTATGTCTTCAACAACACCAGTAAACCAACTAAAATGGCCGCCTACGAAATGGTCAATCGTATTCATCGTATTCTTCAAAAATATAAGAGAAGGAATCCTTCTTTATTCTAATCTGCATGAAATACTCGTTTCCAAATGAATGCTTTACTCCAGTAACAATATAGCGGCCAGATAAAAATTCATCTTTTGATTGTCCGCCCTTGGCTTTGTCTTCTCTTATTTCAACATCGGGATCTTGAGGCTTTACGAGCTGTATATTGACACATTTGCCAGAACGCATGAGTGCGTCTCCGTAAAGCTGTAGTTCATGCACAATCGAATCTAAATTTTCAATATAAGAAATAGCTTTGTTCAGTGTATTTCCTGTGGTCGACTGATGATAATTTACTTCACCAGAAGTAGCGTCATAAGATAATGTATTGAGCGAAATGTTATTAACATGAGACTCATCATATTCATTTAATGATCGCTCATTTGGCATAACTTTAAACATTGATGAGATTGATTTACCTTTATCAATCCATACCATCGAATCAAATTCGCTGATATAATCAAAAGCATCTTCGTAAAAGTATTTCTTTGCTATATCTACATATTTTGTGCTACTTGAATACGCGCCTTGTGATCCCGGCACAAATTTAGATAAGTGGATATCAGAAGATATTCCAAGAATTCTCGAGGACATTTGCAGATATGCCTGCGTATGGTCATCGAATAACTCATTTGTAAAAAACTTACCTTCTCTATATTCCCGATGAGGATAGTTATTTGAGGATACAAAATCAGAGTATGACTGAATCATCAGTTTATCTGATAGTGTTTCGTAGCAAAATATAGGTGCAGAATTTTCATCAAAGCTGCGGCGCAATATCCATGCGATCGCACTCAGTGGATCAAGATAAGGAATAATTACTCGCATCTGAGGCGAGGAAAGGTTTGATACAATAATCTTATTCTCTTCGTATCCTAGATCATTAACTAAAATGTTTTTAATAATATTAACTGCGTTATCGTTATATGCTCGAGATATCTTTTTAAATTTAGCAAGATATGCATGAGGAGAAATTGCGCGAATTACAAATGCTTGCGAGCGGTTATTTGATGCTTTAGCAAATACCGGATATTCAGTTGCAATAAATGTATGTTCGATAGTTACCTCATCAAGATAACCTTCTTCTGGAAAAATGTCTTCTTGATATTCGTTTTTTGAGAATGACACGAGAATCTTTTCTTGACCAGATATCTGGTATTCCTCGATGAAGTTAACATCATCCCTGACATTCATTTCAAGCGCCAGAAATGGAGAATAAATGCTTTCGGTAATAAAGAAATCAGTGACTAAACCAGCAATGTCTACTTCTCTTCCACCGTGGTTAGTCAGTATAATCTTGTTGATCCGATACGCAGACGGATTAACACCGGAAGAACCTCCGGGAGAAAGATTGACATTAGTTAGCATTGATCAGAGTGCGATACTGGTGCGCAAACTGATTGATGAGCGATGGCTTGATGATTCGAATGTCAGCGCGCTCGTCATTCAGTTTGCTTTCATATTCATAATTCTTAACAGGAGTCAAATTAAGATTTTCTAAATTTCCTTCTACTTCTACGGAGTCAAAATAATATGGATCATAAGATATATTGCCTTCCGCATCTTCGTAGTGATGAACTGCATTTCTAAATTCTGTCCACTCCTCAATTCGTAATTCATGCGTATCACTTATAATTCTACCAGTTTCAACAAATGGAGGATTAGTTAACTCAACGACATCTTTGATTATGAGCTGAGCCAATTGAGTATTTCTGGCGTATACTATTCCCGTTGCGGTAGTGATTCCTTCATGAGTGGCAGATACAGGAGTGCCTATAGGAAATTCATTTGCAAGCGTGTTCGTTGCTAATTTTTCACCATCTAAATTTACAACGACATCGACCTTAGAACTAATAGCATATCCACCGTACTCTTCCTTCATGTAATCCTCAAACACCTCTGGGGACATTGGCCAATTTGCCAACCCAGATTTAAGATGGTCATTAATAATAAAGAATGTCCAATAGTACTCTGGTGTTCCATATAGTTTCATCGATACTACATCCGGTCGCTCGCCATTTTGAACTTTATAGTATGAGTATACGGAAACATCATCAAGCAGTGCAAGGTCTGCATTAACATACCTAAAGAAATCTACAATTTCATAATTGACTCCTCGATTAAAGAAATCGTAATTAGTTTTTGGAAACTGACGAAAGAATGGCATATGCTTTAAGATGAATAATCAGCAAGTCTGTATAGATCGTCGCGCGTCAGAGCCTTGGCCTCTTCAAACCTTAACGAAATGTCTACTTCAACGGGTGATCCGTCAGGATGAAATAGATTTGAGCCAGCATTATAAGTTGAATTTACTGCAGTCAAAAAGCACTCATCATAAATTCTAGGAATGTGTGTGTTTTCTAAACCGTTTATATTGTAAAACTTAATTGACCAAGTAGGCGGAAAATTGAGAATTGCGCCGCCCAATTCTGTACTTGGATAAATGTTCAGACGAAAAATAGTATTGATATCACGAATCATCTTGGCATCTGATTCATTTTTGGCCATCATCTTAAATGCAAACTCAAATGTACGAATTGACATTCCCTGAAACGAAGTTCTTTTATTTGGCGACATCAGTCTCCCAGTGCCTAGCGTAAGTGCATCTGAAGTCTTTTGATATCCTTTTGCTTTAGCAAGAATTGAAGCGCCAATACCAGCAGTAACGCCAACCGCTTTGCCTGCTCCTTGTCCTGCAGTAGGCCCCATACCTTTGTCAATTTCTATACCAAGCAAACCTAGGTCAACCGACGAATATTCAGCCTGATCTGAAAATGTTAGGCCGGCTGGAATTGGAAAGTAAATATAACTTGATCCAGTGCGGAATGCCATATGAGGATAACCTGCAGAGCTATTACGCATATTAGAAGGAAAAACGAATATACCCGAACTTCCAGCTGTGGTGTATCTTTCGATGTTTCTAACAGCACGCGCCTCGGCAGTTACTCGAGCACCGGAGTTCTCTAGTATATTCGTGGCTGCAGCCGCAATATTCTGCAAACTAGATTCTGAATTAGAGGGCATAAATAGTTAGAAGACTCGAGGAATCAAACTATTTATATGTCTTACAAGGGTAAATTCTCACCGCAGAATCCATCAAAGTATCGAGGCGATATTACCAATATTGTGTATCGATCTCTGTGGGAGCGACAACTGTTTCGTTGGCTAGATTGTGCAGACTTTGTAAAGACATGGTCATCAGAAGAAGTAATTGTGCCATACCGCTGCAAAACAGATGGCCGGATTCACCGTTACTTTGTCGATGCAAAGATCGAGTTTACTGATGGTCGCATACTGCTTGTCGAAATCAAGCCTAAGAAAGAATCGCAGCCACCTAAGAACCCAGGTAAGAAAACGCGCAAGTATATTACTGAGGTAATGACATACGCTAAAAACATCAGTAAGTGGGAGGCTGCAAATGCTTATGCACTTGACAGAGGATGGAAGTTTGAGGTATGGACTGAGGAAACGCTGAAAGGACTGGGGATTAAAATACTTTGAAGATGGGCTATAAATAGATGCCACGATGCCATCACTATTCTCATCGCTTCGCCAGGAGCTTCAGGGCACTGGTTATGCTGCTCGCTCGAAAGAGGCGAGAGACTGGTTCGTAGAAAGAGTCAAAGAACTCAACGGTCGCATCAATCGCAATAAGTTACTCAGAGACACAGAGGTCAAACAACAGAATCTTCCAAAATGGGGATTCATGTATATGTTCCTTTATGATGCAAAGTACAAAGAAACGCTGCCATACTTTGATAGGTTTCCGCTTGTCATTATGCTTGCGCCAGCACCGGGCGGATTTCTGGGGATGAATCTGCATTACTTACACCCGCGCATTCGTGCAATATTTCTAGATCGTCTGCTTGAAACAATTTCTGATGATGTTTTGACAGAACGAACTCGGTTAAGAGTTCGATATGAATTGCTGAACAGAGCAAGAAAGATGCGTTACTTTGCTCCGTGTTTAAAGCATTATTTGTTTGAGCAGATGAAGTCGCGCCCAGCGCAGATCATGGCTCCAGACTGGGAAACAGCAATCTTTCTGCCCACAGAACATTTCAAGGGTGCTCAAAAGGCTGCTGTCTGGCGAGACTCTAAGTCAATTTACCAAAAGGCATAATTATGGCGCTGAATTCTATTAACGATCTAAAGGCAGCTATCTCGCGAGGCAACGGTCTTGCTGCTACAAATCGGTTCAACGTCATTATGACTCCTCCTCGAGGCATTGCATCGATTCCACAAGAATTTACTATCCTCTGCGAAAATGCAAGCTTTCCAGGAAAGCAAATATTGACTGCCGATTACGGCTTGTTGCGCCAGACAGAAAAAATGCCAACTGGTTATATGAACGAGGAAGTGGTATTTACGTTCTTGCTGACAAATCAATATTCGATGAAGAGAATATTTGAATCATGGCTTGACACAGTATTAAACGTCAATCGATATAGAGCAGCATACAAGAACGATTATTCGGCCGATGTTGTTATTCAGCAACTTGACAAAGAGAATACTGTTGTCTACGAAGTAAAGCTAAAAGAAGCATTTCCAATTACTGTAAGCGCAATTGGCTTCGATAATGCTGCAGAGAATTCAGTGCAGAAGATGACAGTTACTATGGCATTTACTGACTATGAAGTGAATTGAATTTAACCCGTAATTATTATGGCACTACCTAAAATCGATATACCAAAATATGAAGTGAAGATTCCATCGACTGGAAAGACTGTCATGTACCGTCCTTACCTAGTCAAGGAAGAAAAGATACTGATGATCGCACTCGAGTCAAAGAGCAACTCGCAGATCATGACAGCAATGAAGGACATTGTTTCTTCTTGTACTTTTAATAAGATTGATCCTGACAAGTTGTGTACGTTCGACCTCGAATACTTGTTCCTCAAGCTGCGTTCTAAATCTGTTGGTGAAGTTTCTCGTGTGGGCATCAAGTGCAAACACTGTGAGGCCGTCAATAAGATTGAGATCAATCTCGATGAGGTACAAGTACAGTTTCCTGAAAAGGTCGAAAAGAAGATTCAGCTAAATGACGAAGTCGGTATCACGCTGAACTATCCAAAGGCTGACTTTCTTTCTGACCAGGATACTAAGCTTACGCCAGAAGCTATCACCAACGTCATCATCGCCTGCATCGATACGATCTACGATAAGGACGGAGTATATCACGCGGCAGAGCATAAGCGTGAAGAACTTGCCGAATTCGTAGATTCGCTGAATCAGGCACAATTTCTGAAGATTCAGGAATTCATTTCCAGCATGCCTAAACTACAAATGGACATCAAGTTCAAGTGCGAAAAGTGCAAGAAGGAAAACGAATTTGAGATCTCAGGTTTGCAGAATTTTTTCAACTAGCCCTCTCTCACGACAATCTTCTGAACTATTATCAGACTAATTTTGCAATGATGCAGCATCACCACTACAGTTTAACAGAGCTTGAGGACATGCTGCCATGGGAGAGGGAAATCTACGTTCACCTGCTATCGGAACACGTTAAGCAGGAAAACGAAAGAATTCAAAAGCTCAATTCTAAAAAGTAAACTACGATGGACGAGACAAAAAAGACAACAGATCCGATAGTATCATCGCCCGATGTTACGGCCTCGTCCATCACGCCCACCGCTGCACCTGTAGTAGAAACAAGAGCGGCAGCATCAAAGAAAGCACCTGCCGCAAAGAAACGCGGATCAACGACATCAAGCAAGGCAGCTAAGTCATCGAGTGATGGGTTGAAGAAGTTAACAGAAAAGATGGAAAAGCTCCGTATTGAGATGAATGATGTCTCAACATGGACTGAAATGATAGCGACAGACATTTCTGATTTCTTGGCAAAGGCGGCCCCGACATCTATTCCTATCGCGGCGGCTGTAGCTGCAGCGCCAGCAGCCGAAGAAAAAGAAGAATCTAAACTTGATGTCGCAATATTTGATAAGATACTAAGCTCCTTGGTGGATATCAAGGGGACATCATTTGCCACATCTTCAATTGTAATTGACTTATACCGTCCAATCGTAGCAATTGCTAATGATATTGGTTTTATTGCTAATATGATGGTGCAGGATTCGGAACTTGCAAACGCTCGTCGTCAGCAAGAAGAAGAAAATCGGCGAGAATTCATGGCGCTGCTTGAAAAATTAACAAAGCGGCCACCAGAAGAAAAGAAAGATAAGGACAAAGACGAAGATGGTAAATTAGGACTGATGGGTTGGGTTGCTGGATTGCTGGGTGCAGCAAGTGGTTTCATCATTGGACTTGCAAAGGAACTGGGCTCTATCTTTAAAAACATTATCAAGATGGTGAAGGAGTCAAAGCTCGGTAAAGCAATTGGCAAATTCATAGATGATCTCGGCAAATCATTCGAGCGCGCATGGAGCAGAATTAAGGCGCTCCCTAGACTGATTGCATCTAAACTACCTGAGATGTTTTCGCGTTTAGGGCAGAATATAGCTACTGCATTTGATAACTTCATGAAGACTGGTGAAAGAATGATCTCTAGATTTAGAGCATACATTCGCCTGATATCTGACAACCCTGTCTTTAAAGCTATCGAAAAGACAGTTGCTAAAGTTGGAACACTGTTAAGCGCCGCGGGAAATAAGATTACTGCAGCGGTGACAGGTGTTAAGAATTTCTTTACGTTTGTGGCAGATGCATTTAAGCCAGTTAAGGAAGCATTCGCAAGTGTTGTATCGAAGTTTAATTCTGTCAAGAATCTGGTAAAAGGCGCTGATGCCGCTGGCGATTCGATCGGTATCATCGGCAAAGCAGTCAATACTCTGAAAGGAATCTGGGGTGCGATCACAAAGCCATTCAAGGTATTCCTTCAGCTTGGCGAAGCGCTCGGATCACTCGCAGGAAAGGTGTTTGGATTTTTAGGTAAGCTTGCCGCCAAACTATTCTTGCCGCTGACGATACTAATGGGAATTTGGGACTTCTTTAAAGGATTCAGCGAAAAGGAAGGTAGCATCGGTGATAAATTTAAAGAAGGTATGGTTGGATTAGTCAACGGCCTAATCGGATGGCTTGTCGATATACCAAAAAGCATCATCAGCTGGATTGCAGGCAAACTTGGATTTAAAGAAATTGAAAAAGAACTTGATATGTTCAACTTTAAGGACTTCATTAGAGAGTTCATAAACGTTGGACAAGAAATGTTCGAAGGCATATTCAATTTCTTTATGAATACGCTGCCAGAATTAGTCGGTAAAATAACCGATGTAATTGCTGGTTACTTTACAAGCGTATGGGAAAACTTCAAGGGCGTATTCGTAGGATTAAAGGATATGCTGCTTGGCAAGATTGATTTCGTAGACTTCTTCAAGGGCATTGTGGCTGGATTGATAAAGGTATTACTTGCGCCAGTCAATTCACTTGGTAAACTCGTAGGATTTGATATCACGAACAAAGCATTGGATATGCTCGGCCTGGGCGGCGAGGCATCTGCTACTGGCGGCGGTAGTGCTATAGCAGCGCCTACATCTTCTGCTCGTACACAAGCTGAGGCAGCAGCACTAGATCGTATCGATGCATATGCGAGCACTCTTAAGCCAACAACTGCGCTCGATAAGCGCTTGGCGATGGAAAGCATTACACCGATGACTAATGCGACGGGCACAGTTTTAAATGAAACATCTCAATCAACTCAGGCGATGAAGGATGCTGCAAGCATCGCAAATAATACATCAGTTGTAGATGCAAGTAGCCGCACCAACGTGACGAACAACAATCAGTCTGTTACTTACGGCGGCGGTCTGTCAATTCCTGATAGAACCGGAATGATCTTCAAAGCATCGCCTTACGGAATATAATCTATGTACCAATACAAATGCAGAATCAATAAGGTGCTCGATGGTGACACAGTCGACATCGATCTAGATTTAGGCTTCAATATTGTGCTTGCCAATCAGCGCGTGCGTATGCTCGGCGTAGACACACCCGAGTCCCGTACTGCAAATAAAGAAGAAAAAGTACGCGGCACACTTTCTAAGAAGAAACTAGGTGAAAAGTTACCTACCGGATCTTGGGTCAAGATTAATACGCAACGAGATGATGGTAATGACGATAAGTTTGGCCGTATTCTCGGTGAGTTTATTTTAGATGACGGCACCAACGTCAATAAATGGCTAATCGAGAATAACTATGCGGTTCCTTATCAAGGCGAGAATAAAGAACTTGTTCAGGAAGGTCATCGGGCAAACAAGAAAAAGCTGATCGAGCGCGGGGAATTGCCAAAAGACTTGTAAAAGAAAAGAGCGGCCTTTCGACCGCTCTTGTTTGAGATAAACTGAGAAAACGATTAGTCTTCCTTCGCGAGCTTCGCGAAGTAACTCAGCGTATCCTCATCACCAGCTTCTTCGTCAGCCTCAACAGCTGCCTTGCGGGCAGGTATTGGAGCAGCCTCAACAGAGGCACGACGCGGAGCAGGCGCTGTCTCATCGAGCTGAGTACGTTCCGCAGTGGTGAGCACCTGGCCCGATTCACCGAGGACATCCATCAGCTTGCGCGACAGCTCATCATATGACTTATAGTTCTTCGGATCAATGAACTCAGCAAGCGAGTGCAGTTGATTATACACTGCCTCAAGCTTACCCTCATCGCCGCCGAACAGCGGAGTAGGAGCAGCAAACTCAGACTTGTCGTAGTTGCGGTATCCCTCAACATTACGGATCTTGAGCTTGAAGTCAGCACCCTCCCAGAAGTCAAACGGATTGACGGGCTTCTCGTCTTGGAACTGCGGCTGCATCAAGTCGAGGATCTTATCGAAGATCTTCTTGCCAAACTTGAAGCGAAACACCTTGCCGTCGTTATTCGGATTAGACGGATCGGAGATCACCAAGATGTTGGCGACATAATGCAGACGACGCTTGCGCTCGCGAACAAGATCCTTGTCAGAATCAAGTCCCGAATTCCAAAGCTTTGAATTGAGCTCAGCAACAGGATCCTTCTGACCGATAGATGTCAGAGAGTTCTCGATGTACCACTTGCCCGTGGGCCCCTTGAAGCCATGGTTCCAATAACGGACCCAGGGAAGTTCCTCGCCCTTCGGCGCAGGAAGAAAGCGGATCACGGCATAACCGTTACCGGCCTTGTCAACAGTCGGGCTCCAGAGCGTATCGTCCTTATAGGACTTTTCGCCACCGCCATTGCCAGCGGCTTTAGCAGCCTGCGATTGCAGGTGCGCGATTTGGTTTGCGGAGCGATTCTTTTTTAGGTCAGCGAATGACATAGTATTTTAGTGTATGATTGCGTATGGTATTGTATGTTAGCGTCCTCCGTTTGCAAACCTTTTCAGCACAATTTGCTTGCACTTACTAATGTCTACGTTTTGACGGAGAAAGGGCCGGTATTTTCGGATCGACTTCTCAAATTCTGGCCAGAAGATCGTCTCTGTTACGTTCTGATGCTTCATGAAGTTGAGTAACTCATCGAAGACTGTTACTGTCTCTTTTGAGATTTCGTTTTCACCGAAAAGCTTGACTACCTTGGGATGATCCGCGCCGTTCGGAGCAAATAATTGGTCGAACGACAGCGAGTTCTTCTCGCAGTAGTCAGCAAGTTTATCGACTTCACTGGTAAAGAAGTATGTGAACGAGTCTCGCTTTTTGAGCCAGTCTCGGTATACTTCCTCGCCCGTGTTATCGAGCAGGTTGCCCGCCCAGGTGCTGCGTCCCCATTTAGAGAAGTTAGCAACTAAGAAGTCAACCAAAGTCTTTTGATCGGGATACTTCTTTGCAAGCTTAGCAAAGTGAAAGCGATCCTGTCTTTGAAGGAACGACTTCTGTGTAGCAGAAGTTCTGAAGTTGTACTTTAGAGCATCGTATGATTCGGACTCAAAGTGCAGCTTCAATGCAGTATATATCTGATATGCCTCCCAGGGCTGCATCAGTCGTCATTCCGATTCAGTCGGTGTGCTGTCCAGATCAAGTTTGTGTAGCCATCCTCTTCTTTCTTGAATCCTATGAGCGACCTTAGTCGATCAATGAATCCATCAGAGGTATGACAAAGCACTCCGTAGTTCTGCAGCTCATCGTACTGTTCTTGAGTGATTACTCCATTTGCGTGGGCAGAATTCAAGAATGCAGTAACTGCACACTGACCGTTTTTCTGTATGTCATTCTGGCCTAGGCTGTAGATCTTCATCTTAGCGGAAGCGACGAATCAGTGCGCTGCGACGATACTTGATGCCATTATGCTTACGACCATTACCAAACGCGCCTTTCGTCACAGCAGGATGACGGCCAAGCTTGATGCGGCGAATCCCAGTAGTTGCAGGCGTATAAGCGGTTAACGTGCCATCCGGATTAGCGGTGATAGAACCGGGCATCGGATCTACGGGTTGCGAATAGCCAGAGGTAGGTACTTCAGTGTTGGTATTATTGCTCATAAAAAGTTGTTCAGCGAATTAGACTTAGGAAGAAGATTAGATGCCATACCCTCAGCTTCAATCTTAGCTTTAATCGACGGCACGATCAGCTTACCAATATCAGCAGGATCGATCTGATGCTCATTGCAGATATGCAGCACCGCCTCGATATAAGTCATCTTCTCAACTTTAACAAGTTCTTCTACTCGTTGAGTTAATGTAGTTTTAGTTAAGATGTTATCTAACATTAGTTGTGATTCCAAGATGATATAATACAGCTTTGATTAAATCTTGTAAAGGATAAAGCTATTAGCTATTAATCTTTCTTATCAAATACTCGCAATAGCACTACGTCCTCATTGATTCGTACCTTGGGTTTGCCTTCCTTAGTAGTCAGCTTATCCCAGGCCTTTTCAATCTGCTTAGCGGTATTATTCAGCACAACCTCCAGGAATTCGTTGGGTTTGCGCAGACGAGTACAACGACTATTGGTTTCATCGACGTTCTTAAGAGAGGTACCCTTGATCGAGAAACCTTCTGCCGACTGAGCAACATAGTCAAGCAGCATACGCTTCTTGGTATTGAATGCTAGCAAACGATATGCACCAACAACTCGTGTCGGATTAATCGATGCAATCTTATACTCGGTATCTTCCTTACGATACTTGAGCTTAGTAATCTGCTTGTCTGCTGACTTGGTGCGCTTCTTGCGAGGTGCACGAGTCGCTTTTGCAGCATGGCAGTAACGGTTCAAATCAGCGAGCATCTGCTCTGTTGCATCGATTCGATCACGCAGCTCAGGACCTGTCAGATAGCGATAGCCTTCAACCAGATCAGGATCGGTCTTGTCACGCGCAGCAACCATTTCATCGCGCTGACGAGTCAGCCAGCGTTCAACCAGCGGGCAAGCTAGGGAGGATAGATCGTGTCCGTTCATCGTCTCATATAGATCAATGCGTCGCACCTTCTGACCCTTGGTTCGTATCCAGTCATCAAGCAAAACATCAAGATCCATGATGACTGTGCGCTTGGCTTTAGCCTGTAGCAAAACCATCGGCGAAACAGCTGGCGCAGTGTCTATTGCCACAGTATCTGGCTGCTTTGCACGCTTACCTTCTGCAATGGCCTTGACCAGTGCATCAGAGACAAACGCTGCATCAGAAGGCTGATCCTTTTCAAGTTCAGGATGCAGCTGCGGCATACCTCGGTTCATGCAGATGCACAGCGTGCCGGCAGTAATACCCGGTAGATAGTCGGGCGCAGCTTTTACTGCAGCAATGTCATCCTTCGGGTAGCCATTGCGCTCCATCCACTCAAAGACAGCACCTTTCGTCTGCACTGCATCGAGATAGTAGTTGTAGAAATTGAATGCACGAGAACGTTCTTTCTTGAACTTCTCCAGATCCCAACGCTCCCAACCATCCCAGACAGGCTCATCGCCCGTATACCGAGTATCGATAGCGCGGATCTTGTAGCTTGTGTTCGGAACTTTTGCTTTGCGCGCCATATTAGATCAGGTTCAGATTTACCTCAAGCGGCGCGGGTGTGTAACCTGTGACTGAATCGACGCGGAACGAGCGCCAGCCATCTGAATCAAGATCGTAGACGCGAATGACATCCAGATTCTCCTTGAGTTGCTTTGTGCCCTTGGGATGCTTGTCCTCTGGTACGAGAATGTCGTTGAGCGTGCAGCGCATATCTCGCTTGGTTCCATCAACCTTAGTGAATGTCACAACAACCGGATCTCCGGCGCGAAGAACTTCGAGCAGCTGCTCGCGAGTGTATTTAGTCTTAGTCATAGTGTAGATCCTGCCATAAACGGCACGGAATGTAAATCAAAAAGTTCTGTCAAATGAGCCTACCTCAATCTGAGTTGAAGTATCTTTTTTATGTTAACTAGGCCAACAGTGTCATCTTGTGAACGAAGGCCGAAACGTATATCTTGATCTACTTACTAGAAGTAGGCTCATTTCACAGAACAAAGGTATTTATTCTAGCGAGTTTTTAGAGGGCTTTAGCGACCTTGTTCCAGTACGCCTCGAGGTTGCGCTGTTTCGCATCACCGAGAGGGGCGCTAGCTCGCTTCCATGCGCCCGCTCCGCCGTTCCAGATGAACGCCAACTCCTTGTTGGTCGCATCACGGCCGGTCGTTTTGCTAATGTGTTTAGAGTAATGACTTAGCACAATCTCAGCAACAGCGCGTGCCTTAGTAGGGTCGAACATCTCACGATGCGTAAAGTGCTTACCAGACAGGCGGTTAGCCTCGGCGACAGTAATCGCATGGATTTGCAGGATACCAAACGCCTTGCCAGAGTCGCCCACTGCATTCGCTTTGCCATTCGACTCGACGCGGATCAATGCATCAATCAGACGCGACTGGTCGGCAGCAGCCGCGGCGGACGTCAGAGCAAGAAGCGCAAGTATCATTTTCATAAGACTATACTACACACCCTGAGCTAAAAGTAAAGCTATTTGAATTGCGTAACCCGTTGATAGCCAACGGGCACGCTAGATTGTTCTAACCCGTTGGTTAGCAATTAGTTGCACCAGTAGGCCTCATCGCCCACCGAGCAGCCGTACGGAGTAGCAACGTCTTCCTTGACGAGAGCGCCGTTCATTGCGCTACGCACGTAGTGGTAATCACTTGCGTTCTTGCCAGCCTTGAGACGGTCACGAAGACGCTTGGAGAGGTCGGAAATCTTGACAGTGACCTTCTTGTCGTCATTCTTCGCACGACGCGGCACGAGTACAAGCTCCACGCCATTGTTTCGCGTGATCCGATAGCGGACACCGTTGTACTTGACAGTCTTCAGTTCGTTTTTCATCATGGCAATATCCTACACAAATGGCTCAAAAAGTACAGGACAGAAAAGTTTGTAACCCGTTGATGCTCAGTACGACATCTCCCAGCGGTTAAAACTGCCACAAGTAACACAAGATTCATAGAGTTCCGACCATGTTTTCTCAGTGGTCGGCAGAATCGTAGAAGCAATGGTGTGACCAATGCGGTTTTGAGTCGTGGCAATCACTTGCCGTTCGCGCGGCAAAAACCTGAGCGCAGTACGCTCATCACCAGCCCATGACTTAGAAACGAACATAGTGACGACATTGGTACGAGCGGCGAGTTGCTTAGCATTCATCATGGCAATATCCTACACAAATGGCTCAAAAAGTACAGGAAAGAAAGTTACGTAAGTAACTGACTATCAGTCATTCACTATAGTAATGCGAGTGCCATCGAAAAGATTGTCGGTATAGCACTTGAATTCGCCGTCCCACCCGTCTTCGTACCCAGGCGCGTTGGTATCGATCTCGTAGAAACGAGTTTGCCCAGTACGAATGGAAGTAATGGCAAACCGGCTGATGTTCTCATGGCGATTGCTGAGCAAATCGCTGATATCGGCGACGCCATGCGTGCCTTTCCAGGTGAATTGATCCGAGGTAAAGTAGTGCAGTTTCATTATCACTACACTACATACCTTGAGCTAAAAGTACAGGACAGAAAGTTACGTAAGTCGTTGGTATTACTTAGATGTCGCTCTATAGACGCCATCCCACTGTTCGCCTGGGTCATTGTCGCGCAGATACTCGATTCGCTCGGTCATCATCTCGTAGTATCCAGCTATGAAATTCATGTTAGATGCGAGCATCTTGGCCTGCGCGGTGGCTTTCTTCCACTCGCGTGCTCGGTAAAGTGATAGAAAAAGCTCGTGCTCGGCAAGCATAAGATTAGTACCCTTGTCAAAGACTGTGTAGATCTTCACACCTTCTTTCTTGCCTTTGACCGCAATGCAATCAAGCTCGAGTGTAGGAAAGACATCTTTCACACGCTCGCGCGTGAGAGGTCCTAGCACGATTTTGACACCGTACGGTTTTGACTGACCCTCGAGGCGTGATGCAAGATTGACATGGTCGCCCAGACAGGTGTAGTCGAACCGCTGCTCAGATCCCATATTGCCCACGACTACAGTACCGGTATTGATACCTAATCCCATGCCGAAAGCAGGGACACCTTCCTTCGCAATTTCCTCATTGAATGCCTTTAGACTACCCATCATCTCAAGTCCTGTCTCGACAGCATGGATGGCATGAGAACTGTCATCGAGCGGAGCATTCCAGAATGCCATCTGAGCATCTCCAATGTACTTGTCAAGCGTGCCTTTCTTTTCGATAATCGAGCGCGTCATTGCAGTCATGTAGCGATTCATAATCTGCGTCAGACCCTGCACGTTCTTTCCGTAATGCTCAGAGATCGCTGTGAATCCGCGAACGTCAGTAAACATAATCGATAACTCGCGTTCCTCACCACCCAGCTTAAGTGCATCGGGATTCTTTTGTAGCTGTGCGACTTGATCGGGTGAAAGGTATGTCTCGAACTGCTTTTTGATCTGCTGTTTTAACTTGAATTCCATCACGAAGCGCATGAATAGCGCAGATCCCCAGCTTGCGATCAGCGCGCCCACCGCCCAGGTATAGTCAGCGAGCATGCCCAGATGAAATAGATAGAATCCTGTACCGATTGGTAGCGCAGCAAGCACGACAAAAATCAGACCTGCGATACCATATCCCAGGTAACAGATCGTCACCACTGCAATTGCTGCAACCAGCAGACCAGCGCCCAGCTCATACAGATCAAATTCCGCAGGACGCTCGAGACGTGCTTCATCGATCAGCATTTGCAACGCCTGCAGATTAACTTCATATCCATAACTTGTTCCAAGAGGAGTAGCAACAGTATTAGCTAACCCTTCTGCTGTCGGCGCGATAACGACAATCTTTCCTTTTATCGCTGACCAATCTTTTGCAGTGTATGCTACTGATGGAAAGGTATACTTGAAATTGAGCCAGACTCGTGCATTCGCATCGGTTTTGATTGGCGGAATACCAGCAACTCGAATTGCTGAAATACCAGCCTCAGATACTTTAGCTTGATTACTTGCCTCACCGCCAAAGACACGCAAAACCTCAAGTGGTAGAGTAGGATATTTCTCACCTTTGACCTGAATGATCAGCGGCAAGCGACGTACTACACCATCAAGCTCAGGTGCTGTTAGCAGCATGCCCACACCTGCAGCTGATTTACCAATGTCACTGACTGGTCCTATTGCCGCTGGATAATCGAACAGCCAATCTTCAGCACCACCACCGATTGTTGCAAGGCCGCGGGGCACTGGCTCACCTTTGCCTTTTTGTGCTGCAGATTGTGCGATGATGACTGGTGCCTTGCCGAGTTGTTCAACAAATGCAGCATCTCCGCCCAGACGATCTGGCTCTGCAAAAATGATTGGCAGCACAACAGCTGACGCGCCTTCGTCAAATGCACGCTGCATACCTGCGGCAAGAACATCGCGCTTCCAGGGCCATTGACCATTTGTTTCTAGCGCGTCTTCGTCGATCTCAATAACTGCGATGTTTTCTGCCGTGCGTTTTTCCTGTACTCGCTGGTAGTAATCTAAACCTTTTAAGCGTAATACCTCGATAGGATATGGGTCCCAGATACGCAGCACAATTGCTGCAACGAGCACACTAAAGCCAACTACAAGTGTTTTGAGAGTATGTTTCTTCATTTCTTTTGTATTACCTTCACAGATGATTTATCACCAAAGTTTAGCGGGTATGTCTTTGTACCTGCTGCTGTCGTGACCTCAACAGTCAAACTAGCATTTGCTTTCGTGGTGTAGTACAGGATCTGCCCACTATTATCAAGTGACAGCACTGCATTCACTCCGTCGGTGGACCATCCAGGATTTGTGGTCATACTTACTAGAACAGGAACAACCGGCGGCGCGGGTGTAGCTGGCGCCACAACCTTTTCGATTGCCTGCGCAGCTGCTTGTAGCACCGCTGGTTGTATAGCAGCTAGGTCTAGCTTAACCTCAACAGGAGGTGTTTCTTCTGTCTTAGCCACTGTTTCAGCAGCTGGTGGCGTATCGACCTGAGAAACCGCAGTCTTATTACTTTCAGACTTTGTATTTGTGCCTTTTTTTGGCTTGTTGTCTTCTTCATTGCTCGATTGAGTTTGCTTTTCTTTCTTTTGCTCTTTAACGGCCTGCGTCACCTGACGCGGCGTCTCGACGATGAGCATATTATTGATTTTAGATTCGTCCTGAAAGTCTAATACTACTGGTGTAGTAGGTGCTATGCTAGAGGATGCCACGAACGTTGCTTGGTATGCCTGATTTAGTAATACCGTGCCTGATAAATTTGACACAGATATCTCTCCTACTATAGGAGGCAATCCCGACTTGAGCGGTACTGACGGTAACAGCACAATCAAGCTTTTTCCGTCCTCTGATACTGTCATTGAAAAGTCGGTACCACGCACTGATACCTTTGCAGTGGGTGTCTGCACCTTGACATTCTCGCGGCTATTCTTTGCAATAGCTCCGGATGCATATCTGACAGTGCCAAATGCTGCCTTGACCGACAGAGATCCCTTTCCGCTCTTTGGATCGTAGACGAACTCATCGATCTTGAGCTTTGAGAATTCTGTCACCTGCATCTTGGTATTATCCTCAAAGGTAATCGACACTCTGGCCTTGAGTGTTTCCACGGAGTCATTCATCTCGACTCCAACCTGCGCCTTGCCCTCGATCTTTTCTTTACCCCGAACAATCTGCGTGGGTCCAGTTACTTCCATCATCTTGCCCACGAAAGCATTCGCAGACGAAACAGCCGCTAAAGCCAGAGCGATAGCGGCTGTCCGTGCGAACTCCATGATGTATTAGACTAACTCAATTTCCTGGCGGAGTAATCGAATTTGTCGTCTGCGATGGTCCGGTAGGACCGTTCGTTCCAGTCGTTGTCATCACTGGAGCATAACCAGCAGTTGTCTGCACGATCTGAACGTTATTTGTAGAACCTGTCAGAGTATAGTTCAATGTCTGCTTTTCAAGTCCTGCCTGGTAGATCGTCAGGTTATTTGAAGATCCGGTAAGCACAACGGTTTGTTCGTGACCAGTTTTTGCAGCAGCGCCACCTGGGTTTCCGATTTGAGTGGACTTGATATTATTGGAGTCACCAGTGATCGAGTAGTCCAAGTAGTTGTATTTACCTGAACTAATTCCAAAGCGAAGGTCGTTGGAATTACCTTGAACGTTGAAGATAAGGTCCGAATTGGTGAAGGTAGCCTTAGTGGTATCACTATTCGATGTGTGATCCACCGAGGTATCTCCATTGAGTAAGAACTTGTTTGAGTTTCCATTCAGCAGTATGTTTGCGTTATTGCTGGCGCCGCTGAAGTAATACTGTTGAGTATTGCTGTTGCCAGTAGCAACTGTCAGTAATTTCAGATTATTGGCGCTAGCAATGGAGAACTTCGTGTCGTTGCTATTGCCGATCTGGCGCATCTCGAACACGATGTTATCTCCTGTGATGTCACTTTGGGCCGCAGCCGAAGTGCCGATTTTGTTCAGGCTTCCGACCTGAACGAGAGTGGTGTTGCCACCCGTGGTTATCTGATTTATGTATATCTGATTCTGAGCCAGCGCAGTTGTCGCAGCTGAAAGCAGAAGCAGTGTGAGTGCTACGACTGAGGTCTTCATTTTTCTGTTGTGGGTTGGTTGTTAGCTGTGACGAATTTCCATAATCCAGTTTTAGCTCCCTGATGTATGATTTCAATCACAGCCTGGTCGATAGCGCTTCGAACCGCAATTGTGTTGGGTTCGTTCGCCGTCAGGCCAATTTCCGATTCTGCGGGAGTTACTCCATGCTCATAAAACTTAAAAAGGTTTCCGGAGGTCGCTACACTCGTGATTGTCTTTGTGACAGCCACAGATAGCAGAACCTCACCTGTCTGAACTGAAATGAATCTAAGAGAAACAGTGACAACATCCTTGCGGTATTGGGTGCTACCCGAGATTCCTAGAAGGCTAGCACCCGCGCCGCCAGTCAGAACGTTAGTGTCGTATCCGATGATACCGCCTTCTGCAATGATTCCAGCAAATAGAAGCGGTGATAGTTTTTCGGCCTCTTTGCCGAAGAAAGATTCACGAGTCTGTGCGATCAGCTGGCGTTCCTTGATGAGGTTATCAAGCGATGCGCGCTCAAGCACCTGAAACCATTTACCCTGTCCAGAAATGCGCAGCGCGTCGATCAGCCAGGATTCTGCACCTTGCGTCACAGCTGATGAAAAAGACGCATACTGATCCACTGTCTTCCTTTGGCCTGTCTTATCGGCAAATGAATATACCGCAATAGTTATTCGACCACCATCGATAATTGGCAAAGCCAATAACTGTTTTTGCAACGGTGATTCTTGCTGCAGAGGAGCTTCAATAATCCGCGGTGACTTTGGCAGCGAGCCACAGCCAACTAAAGACAGCCCCAGCGCAATTGCTATCAGTACTCGCATCATCCGTTTGGAGGAGTGCCCAGCGATCCTACTGGCACCTGAATCGAAGTCGTGTTTCCTGTGGAAGGATCGACGATATACAGAGTTACAAAATCGCCTGCTCTATTCCATGTTACTGTTGCTCCACCTTGCAAATTGATAACGCCAAAGGTAGCACCAGATGCATTAAAAATTTCGTCAGTAACCTGAGATGCAAGCTGCGAGTAAATGCGAGCCTGCAGATTTACGATGAAGTTATTCAGTGGAGTATTCTGTCCTGCAAGTTTGAGATTTTCTGCCTCCGCCTTTGCAACATCCTTGATGGTTTGCTTGCGAGTACGTGCCAGATTCTCCTGAGTAAAAACGTGAGAAGAATATCCGATACCGTTGAATGCTGGAGACTTAAACGAATGCACCATGTCCGATCCGCGGACACAAGATGGCATTATGCTAAGAAATAGGATTATTGCTAGAGTTAGAAGCATCCACGTGTCTGATGACTGGTTGCGGTTTTGTTTCATCCGGTTTTGGTATTGGAGGGTTTGTGCGACTTATTGGATTTTCGCCGCGTTGTACCTCGATAGCAGTATTGATCTTTTGCTCAAGACGAATCAGATCGTTATCGAGCATACGGATTCTATCGATCAGAGCAATCATCGTTTTCTTTGCTTCTGATAGCTTCGAGTTGATATTTTCAGTCACAAATTTCCAGACGAAGTAAATGAAGTATCCCATGCCGCCCGCAGCCATGATGGGCAGGCCGTATTGGTTTACTGCATTTTTAAAAGTATTAATCTCTTCTTGCATCGGTCTTTCCGTCAGTACGTGCCAATCTTTCCAGATCGACTCTCAGACCAAAGCGCGAGGATACAAGAGCGTCAATCCGAATCAGATCGTTATTCATGGTACGAATACGATTGTTCAACATCGTAGCCAGACCGTTGAGCGATTCCACATCTGAAACAACTCCGGCCAAGATGTACTTCAGCAAGATCACTATGAAGACTCCGCCGACAGCCACTGCGGCTACCGAGAAGCCCAGATCCATTATTGACTTGAAGGTCTCGAAGTTCATTCAGTGATGATCTTGGCGATGAATGTCTCAAACTCCTCTACCTTCTTGACGCGATTAGGCCACTTAATGTATTCCTTTTCGGGATTCTTCTTTAAGTTCTGCAATAGCGGAAGGATCGCATTGTAGAGACGATTGAGCTTGTCCTCGTGTTCTGCAACACGCTGGTATGCCACATCCACTTGCTTTGTGACCTCTAGTTCATTCTCGTCAACTGCAGTGAATCCAAAATCAAAAATAGGATCTTCGTTTGCGCTCATATTAGGTAAGTAATGCTGAAACCATAAAACCCAAAGTAAATCCCATTGCTGCGCCAATCACGATAGCATAGATAGCATCTACCACTCGGTCGCCCTGATAGGCAATCGACTGAATTGCTATTTTCTGCGCTCTTTCTTCGGCTGGAGATTTAGGATCCATAAAAGGTGACGCTGGGTGTAGCGTCATCCATATTTATAGATTCTTGAGCTATTACCTAGGCTATTACCTGATGGAGCGTTTTGCTTATTGCTTTACGCTTATCTTGCGCGTGTTTTATTCCAGGGTCAAAATTTCCCCACTTATTGTCCACATTTGTTTTAGATAGACGAGCACGAGTGGCGTCATAACGCGCTGCAATTCTTTCGATCGGCCCGATGTGGTGATAATGCAATAAGTATGTTGGTGGCTCAATCTCTGGTGATGGACACTGCCGATCATTTCCATCAATGTCGATCCAAGTGCAGGTATGAGCACCTGCAGAAAAATCTATGCTGCGTAGTCGTCTGGGCGAGAACAGTACTGGCTTTCCATACCACTTATCATCGCGACCACCCATCTTGATCTCATCGTAAATCTGACCAGATGTAGTGGGCATCGTTTCGCTGAACATCTCAAATCCATATGGCTTGATTACACCTAGCTTTTGCGTATCATACTGCTCAAGTGTATACTCCGCGCCCTTTGGAAAGTAGATCAGCTCGTCTGCATCTACGCAGATCACCCAGTCTGACTTGTGATTATTGATCCAACCAGTATTCTTGATGTGCTTTGCCACAGCATCATTCAGGCCGTCTGTCTTCCAATCCTGAACTATCGCGCCGTATTCTCGACAGATATTTCTGCTGTTATCTGTCGAGAATGCATCGTAAACTAATATCTTATCTGCGAACGTGCTGTAGTGTCGCAGCGTGTAAGGTAATATAGTTTCCTCGTTAAAGGAGAGGATCAGTACCTGGATGTTCACTTACTTTGTCTTGATGAATGTATTTGCGTCTACCGGCTTTGCGACATTCTTGAATCCGCGCGTCTGAGCAGCACGGAAAACAAAGTATGGCCACCAGATAAACTTAGGAACACGAACAATCTTTACGTTTGATGCAGTAACAGCAACAGCATCTGCATCCCATAGACGTACCACCACTGGCTTACCGCTTGTGGAAGTCACGTTATTGATGATGACATTCCGAGTAGGAGCCCGGCCAATCCACCAGTAATTATCAAACTGTCCAATATCGATATCACAGTCTTTGCCATTCCCATCAAATACCAGATTTTCTAGCAACGCGCCATCAATCGATCCTTTGAGCGTGATACCATTATGGTAAGGTAGCAAAGTGCTATTGCGAATTACGTAGTTCGATCCGCGTACTGCATCGATGCAATCTTCCTTTCCACCATGGATCGTGCAGTTATCGACAGTGCAGTTTGTGCAATTAGAGAACTTCAGAATATCTGAGTACTCAAGAGAATTGTTACCGTTATCAGGAATGATGCGGTGAGAAATTACTGTACCATTCTCGCCAGCGTGGGATTCGTAATTCTTGTCGGCAGCCATATTAGAAAGAAACCGGCGCCATTTTAACAGTGGCAGATGCTGAGATGCTTTCGGCAGGAAGTTTACGAACAAACGCTTCAGTGTAAGTCTTTAGCGTAAAGCTACCAGTGGTAACATCCGACGCATTTTTAATTGTGACTAGAACATCACTTGCAGTGCTGTTATAAACACGAATGAGCTGATGACCGTTTAGTGTGGATCCAGCGGTTCCAACAGAAGTTTCTGCTGCGAGTACTTTAAGAATTGTAGCGACCATAGTGATTTATTTATTGAGTTTGCGAATCGCGTATTGCGATCCTTTTCCTAGAAATTCGATATGATCTGCGTAGCACGTAGCAAATACATCAATTGCTATACGTGGACAGTCGATGTCTCTTGGCATCACTCGCCAGCTGTAGTCATCAAATACTATCACGCCACCAGGCCTTAGTATTTCAAACGAAAGTACAGCATCTCGCAGCACGTTCATCGCATCGTGAGCCGCATCGACGTAAACAAAATCCAGCTGCAAATTGCTACCCCAGAGCAGCTGGTTAGAATACTCGGTGTGAATCACTACATTAGAATATTGCTTGAGCTTTTCGCGAGTGATTGCTTCATTGTTCGTACAGTCGATTCCTGCTATAGAATGCTCGATTGATCCTGTGAACGGATCGACGCAGATATATTTGCTAGTAGGATCAGTAAAGATGTTGTCAAGAAACCATTGTGCAGAATCACCCTGAAAGGTGCCAAGTTCCATGCCAACAATGTTGGGCTTACCCTTAAGATGTCCTATCCATTTGAGCCAATTAGGCCCATGGACTCTGCCGCATTCACTTTTAGCAATATTCTCCATGTGAGTCTATTTATAAATAGCTCGGAATGATGCGATTACTTGCAGTATTACCTTTACTATTTTTGCTCACTGGTTGCCAAATGCTGATGGGCTTAGGAAGTAAGATAGGGTCGCTAGGTGATCGACTCAATAAGAATAATGGCGACACCTCGGGTACTGTCGCAGGCGCAACGGCAACAGCAGGCGCAGTGGATCGTATGACGGAAATTGCTCGGCGCGAAGCTGAAGCACGTAGAGCACTCGAGGCACAATACGAAAAGTTTCGCCAGGAGTTAGCAGCGGCTTATGCAGCACGCGAAAAGGTAGACAACGAAAATTTCGACAAGATTTCAGAGATCAACTACGGCATCATTTCTGCTACAGAAGAGGTAGTAGGTCTCGACAAGCGAGTGCTGATTGCAAATCTCAAGGCCAAGGAAAACGCGGAAATGCTAATGCCTGTACCTGATCCTAAGAAGAAAGCAATCGATGCAGAAATACTGGAAGATGTTAAGAAGGAACTCGCCGATATTACAAAGAAGTACGAAGCAAAAACCAAAGAGGCGCAAGCTGCTGCTAAACGCTATGAGGAAGCCGATGCGCTTGTCAAGAAGAAGGAAGCAGAAAAGGTAAAGCTTCGTATGGATCAAGCGACTGCGCTAAAAAAGATTCAGGAAGAACAAGCTGCAGAACGTGAACGAATGCTTAAAGAAGCTAAGGATGCTGTCGAGATTGCAAAAGAAAAGCAGCGTCTTGAGATGGTCGGATGGATTGTTAAGGCACTGCTGGGCGTGGGTATTCTACTGCTGCTGATCGGATTCCTGATGAAATCACCGACGTTTATTGTCTCTGGTATTGCAATGCTTGGTCTGTCATATGTCGCTGCCACAATTCCGTTCTGGGTTGTTGCCACAGTGATGGGATTGGGCGTGCTTGCAATGGTGCTATTAGATCCGAAGGGCAAACCACACTTTGCAAAGAAAAAGGCGGAAGCACCAACAACGGTACCTCCGCCTTCACCTCCACCATCTGCGCCTACCTCACAGTAGGGCGCAAAGTATTATTCGGTATCTTCGCCTTCGCCTTCACCCTCTACGAAAGCGTAGAGCTTCTTGGCGATCTTGAGAGCCTCACGGACGCGCTTGTCCTCTGGGATCTCGTATCCCTTGCCATCACCAGCGAGGTGACGGGCAAGATCAAGTTGAGTGAAGTACGCGCTGTCAGCCTGTGCGACAGCGAGCTGAAGAACCTCGAGACGAATCTCGTAAGCATTTTTACCAGTATTAGCCATTGTTTTTCCTTTTCTTTTTGGGTTGTGTCTGTGTGTCTGTGTGTTGGGTAGAAGGTACAGACTTATCCTTCACCCCAAAAATTGCATCCCAGTTAGCAGCAAAGGTATCTTGCGAAACGCTAAATGGCCGCGGTTTAGATCCTTTGCCATTACTCATTTCCGATCCTCGATGATCTCGACTGTCCAATCTGATCCGTTGTAGATATGGTCCCACAAGATCTCTTTTCCAGCATCATCTGTTACTCCAGCGCGCTGCGCGATACGATCTACCAGAATATCGGTATACTTATTGTGGTGGTCAATCATTGCGCGGACAAACTCGATGTCCGCCAAGTGTTTCTTTTCGATCTTAAGCTTCTTCATATTTACTTTTACTTGGAATGTATGGCTTGTAGTCAGCATATGCTTCTGTCTTTGCAACCTCGGTATTCAATGCCTTAAACCAGCCATTGCGGACATGAAGCTGGCCAGGAGCACCAGTAACTTCACAAGTTCTCGCAGATGCAATCTCTGCAAAGTGAACTATACCATCTATATAATCTCTATACCGCTTGTTGACCTCTTTAAGATCAGGATACTTTTCTTCTAGACGAGCATTTTCTTTATCAAATTCTAGATGATAGTAAAAGCGCAAGCTACCAAACTTTTCTTTAACTTGATCTGCAACAACCTGAGGTGCTTCAACTCGATAATAGTAACTCTGCTTACCCATAAGATGATTGTATGGAGTAATACCAAATAGCTTGCCATCTTCTTCATCAACCTCGACAGAGGTATTGTAGGTGTATGTCAATGCCTCGCAAAGAGTATCCAGCAGATCATACCAACCATCGCCAACCTCAAAGCCCCAGGACATACAGGACTCCTGTGGTGACTTGCTGCGATTGATAAAAATCTTAGGATATTTCTCGCAGAGTTTCTTGTCTAGTTCTGGGCTCATAGATTGCCTCCGTAGTAATTATACACCTTCTGCAGCGCAGATAGATCATCCATTTCTTCCACAAGCGCCATTCTGTCGTATGCAGTCAGCTTCTTGCGGCTCGTAATCTTATTAATGCTGCGCTCGAGTGTGTCAATTGACTCGCGCAAAGAACAGATTACGATGCGATCTGCAGCTTCGTCGTCAAGTGTGAGTTGGTATTTTTTAGTTGTAGTTGCCATAATCGGGCCAATTGAAACTCTCCTCTAGGAAGAGCCTCATGCTGTCATAGAATCTATCATCTTCCTCTGCTGATGCAAACTTAATTCCACGTTTTTCTAAAACTTCGTAGAAAGCAATATGGGCAGCAATGATGTCCTCCATGAGAACTTCACGCCCGACCATCTTAGGTTTGAAAATAGGCTGATCAGTAACTGATGGTGTCTTATTCATAATTTTTTGGATCGTATTCCTCGCCTGCTTTGGTGTAAACGTATTCTCTTAATTCATTAGCAGCTTGTAGATATTTTAATCTAAGCTCGTGAAACTTTAGATCGTTTACATCGCGGTATATAGCGTAGTGCGAGAAAGCATAATCTAATCCTTCCGTACGAATGATAGAAACTATACTTTCAGCATGCTCCTGAGAGATAATCGGACCGCGATACTCTGGAGGATTGATATCTTCTAATATAACTTCCTGCGAATTCTTCGCAGCAAAGGATGTCACGCCAAAAGTAATTAGCGCGGCCGAAAAAAATGCTGCAGTTGCTGCTGCGGTAATCTTATTCATAGTTGCGGATTGCGATGACATAGGGAAAGCGCGGAACACCATCGGGCGTCAGGTTGAAGAACTGTACAGTAGCTTTCTGACCGATGACGCGCTCGCGATCATTCCATAGTTCAGCAAGGAACTCATGGCTACCCTTGATGTTCGAGCGAAACAGACTACCGTCTTTGTTCTCAAGGATCGCAAATCCAGCCATACCGGTACGGTTGCCTTCGCCCTCGCCGATTTCATTGATCTGATACTCTGCGTCCTGAAACTCCTTGCGCTTGAGCAGATTCTTCGAGCGCTTCTGCTCGTACGGAGCATCTACGCGAACCATCTGGCCTTCATAGCCATCCTCAATATAACTGCCGTAGATATGATCGAGCTCTTTCTCGTGCACTACCTCTACAGTCATAACCAGCCGAATTTGCTTATTCCGATCACCGAAAGGTAGATTTGCTTCAAGCCAGCGGTAGCGTTCTGAGAACGTTATTCCAGTATCTACTATATCGTAGACATGGTATTCGATTGCTCGTGCTGATTCCTTGAGGTCAGCTTCGGTAGGCTTTTGCTTCTTGACGAGCGAGCAGATCTTGTTGAAGTCATTAGCAAGCTTGTCAGCATACAGCTCACCATCCAGAATAACATCCGGATGCTTGTCAAAGAATGACTGCAGCGATGCGTGAATATGTGGAGCAGAAACGATCTTCTTGCCGTTACGGCTGAACATACCTTGAGGAGTGCAGATGCATCGAATACCATCAAGCTTCGGCTGACTCCAGATAGGAAAGACGATCTCGTCCTTACGATCCTCGTACTTCTGAGCAAGCATCGGCTCAATGAAAGGCGGCTTGTCAATATCAGCGACATCCTCGTAGTAACCGCGCTCAGTGCGCTTCTTCCAGACAGCACGGGCTTCGAACTCTGCTTGCGCAGCACCATCACGCTCGTTAGAACGCCCGACGTTAGTGGGCTTAGCTATTGTCCACTCTGTTGTCTGCTTCTTGCCATCCGTTTGGCCATAAGTCGTGCGGTACTTGTCACCGTTGATCTCAATGGTCCATTCCTGCACTGCACCAGTTGAGGTGCGAGAATACAAAGTGGGTAGTTTCATTACTTAGAAGAAAAAGAAAAACGATTGCAAAAGAAAGTAGAAAGCATCATTAGTTTCCATGCAGTCCACCAGTCAATAGGTGAGATCTTAAACAGATCGGGCATAGTACTATTCCATAGCAACATTACGGGCAACGCAAGAATTAAGCTTACGAAGAAAACAGCAGCGAGTGCAGTAAGAATAATACCGATCTTATCAAAGATCGAACCTGTGGGCATCTTATCTTCCATACATTTCCTTAGTTACTTGCGCCTTTTCATCAGGCGTGAGAGTATTAAAATGAGAAATCTCACTATAGTCAATCTCAAAAGAGTCCTCGAGATAGTCGCCATCAAGAGGTAAAGGCGCTTCCATTGTCGCATCAATTGCATCCTCGAGATTCTCTGCTTGCACTCGAACATAACCCGTCATCGTCCAGATAACAGGAATGGAGAACGTTCGCTTGGTAGACATGGCGATTACTTCGCGCTGCGGTTGAAGGTATGAACCACCTCGCCGTTCCGGTAGCAGTAACCGACGCCATCGCGCTCGACATAGACAGTACCGGTGTTGTCACCAGAGGTCTTAGGCTCGATAGTGACGAAGTCACCATCAGCGTCAATGATCTTCTTACCTTGCCAAGTACGGTCAGACTTCGTCTTCTTGGTCTTCTTGACTTCCTTTTCGATCTTCTTGGCGAGCGAAAGAACAGCAGGCTTGGTGGTCACCTTACCGGTGAGATCAGGACGCAGAGATGCGTAGTTGTAAAGGCCCTTGCGAACCTTGAACTCGTCAGCGATCAGATCCTTGTACTGAGGAGTACCGTAGCCAAGCTTGGCGGCAACATCATGCAGCGTCTTGCGCTTGAACTCGAAGTGATTCGGAAACTGAGCTTGCAGTTCATTCCAGACCTTAGTAGCAGTAGCATTCATCATGTAGAAATCTTAACAGGTTTTTAGATAAAAAGATAGGAGAGAAAATCGCGTAAGTCGTTGGTGCTCAGTAGCGCCCGCAGGTAATAATCTCGACATCCTCGCCGTACGCGGCGTAGATATCAGCACGAGCGGCGTCCAGACTGATTGCCTTGAAGTCGAGCGAAATCGGACCATTTCCACCACGAATCAAGAACCAGTAGTTGTGGTATTCAAGTTTCATTCTGCAGATATTCTACACTATTTCCAGCAATTTGTATAGGCTTTTGATAGCCTTTATCTTGCTGAGCACCAACGGGTTACAACACGGGCTAAGTCACTGACTAGCAATTACTTACGAACCTCGGGCAAAAGCTTGCTAAGTGCGTCAATGAACCCACGCCACTCCTTGTACTCCGCCTGAGTAAGGTGTAGGTTATTGATCTTCCACTTCATTTGATCCAATACCTGAGTAGCTGCGTAGATCTGATCGGGAGAAATCGAGTCTACGCCCATCTTGAGTCGCGTCGCAGCGATTGCACGTTGCTGGGCGTAGTGGTTGTCGTAGCCGTAAGAGGATGATGATCCCATAAGATATTGATTAGCAATGACTTACGAATTATCTAAGTCGTTGATCTTCAGCAGGATATCAGCAATCAAATCTGAGTCAAGATGACGATCCTGCTTAGCGCTAAAAAATTCTGGCACTTTGATGTAGTTGACTTCCACGTCATCCGTCAGTTGCTGCATCCAGCGAACCTTGATGCGGTTTTCATGGCGCGGCAGATTATCGATCAGATATAACTTAGCGCTTGTTGGATCGGTAATACCCAAATCTGGCACGAGGCCGCGCTCCAATTTTGCTCGGGCATAAATGTCGGTATGAGCAAAGCCTAACTCATGAGTTCGATTATTAGCTTGAGCATAGTCTTCAACAGAGGACGTCAAAACCATTACTTTACTGTTCGGAATAGCGCGCAATGCTGCCAACAGATCGTGCGCGCCTGGGCGTAAGCAAGAACCATAAAACTCATAGTCTAAAATTTCTCCGTCTTGGTAATTGATGAGTTTAACTAACTTCTCGCCGTTATTCATAATAGCCCTCATCGCTTTAGTAGGTTTAACTCCTAAGAAGCGCGAATGAAACAATGTCTCGTCAAGATCTACAAAGATGTACTTAGTTATCATGGAATCCATTCTATGCTGTTGTCTTCAAAAGTAAACAAAAAAAGGCGACCGAAGTCGCCTTTGTTACGAATTATTTAGCTATTAGCGCTTCAGCAATTTGTCAATCAAATGCTTGAAGAAGTCAGGCTGAGGAAGGAAATTCCATCCTACGACCAGACCGAGCGCGAATGCGATGATGAAGGTAAACATATGTTTAGAATCTGATTGTTGTACCTGCACGCCAGCCAGCCGTCCACTCCTTTTGAATACCATCACGGAGAACATAAATTCCCGCAGTGGCAATCTTCCAAGTAACGTCAAACGAGCCGCCGTAGTAGGCATTAGTGTACTTAATTTCCTTTAGTGTGCGAGGAAGTGCATCATTGACATCGGTGTAACCTGCCGATAGCGCGGTTGTGCTCTTGATTCCCAAGAAGAGAGGTAGAGTCTTTGAGACCTTGCCCTCGATGTTTGTGGTTTGGGCCTCAAGATCTGCGGTTGCAGTGACAGCCATCCATGAGTTGCCGACGGCAATAAAAGGACGCCAGTGATTCATTCGATCCTTAGGATCGGCTTCGAACTTCGTGACGTACTTCGTGCCAAGCTCGATGTTTGCAAATGTAGAGAAGAACGAATATCCGCCCACTAGATCGGCCTGATAAAGGCCAGAATCCTTGAGCGAAACATTGTTCTGCATTACTGCGGCGGCGCGGAAGCTCTGCCAAGTAAATTCTGCATTTGCCACATATGCACCCTGACGACTTGAAACGCGACCAAAGGTGATATCCTTCTCGCGGTAACCGACGGTCAGCGTACCGTAATTAGCAGGTGCCAAAGCCGCCTGAGAAATGGCGGCAGTGGCGAGGAATAGCGCGATGAGCTTATTCATTATTGAGCTGGATTAGTGACCGTGCCAGTCGTGGTAACAACTGGAGCAACACTGTTCAGGTTAGTAACGAGACTGAGTTTGCTCAGATCAACGGCACCAGAACCAGCATTGATTGTCAGGCCGTTGGCGATATTGCCACCCAGGAAGGTGACAGCGCCAAGGGAATCAAGTGACAGCTTTGTGGCAGTCAAAGCAAACGTGTTAGGAGTCTGGAAGAAACCTTCCTTCGTCTTGAGGACGAGTTCCTTGACGTTTACACCATTGAGGTTGATGGTGGCATTCTCATAAACGGTTGCATTGCCAGTGGCTGAAACCGACAGAGGGCCAAAACTATGGTTAGCCTTGGTGATTGCAACATCGCCAGCGGTGGCGGTGAATGCCGCGCGGTCATATACGAACACGCCATCAACTGAGTCAACCACACGAGATCCGGTGAAGGATGCGCTGCCGCCTAGACTGACCTTACCCAGAGTCAGAGTTTGAGCAGCAGTGAACGAGTTATTCGCAGCGTTACCACGAACATTGTCCAGAGTGAGGAATCCAGGAGCAGTCACTGTCATACCGTCGATAGCAGATCCTGAGAAGTTAGCGGTGACAGGACCAGAGTCAAATGCCACGCTGACATTCTTTCCATTAGCAGTAACAGTTGGGATAGCAACTGCACCTACACTGATGTTACCGCTGACGGTATCGAGATTCAGCGTCTTGCCGAGAACTCGTGAGCCTGCTGCATTACCGATGTTACCAGAGGTAGACGCAACCGAGATATTTCCGTTGGTTCCAACGATACCAACCGGCACACCTAGATTGGTGTTACCTGTAGGATTGGTGATGGAAAGGTTACCAGAAATCCAGGTTGTGAAGGCAGGAGCACCGATGTCTACAGCGCCGTCGGCCTTGAGCGTCATATCTCCACCAGTAAGAACTCCACCGATAGTGATATCCTTGGCGAGGATTGTGATGTTAGATGTTGCGATGATTGCACCATTTTGAGCAACGACATTGCCAGAAGCAGTGCGCTGGCCGCCTACTTCTGAAGGAATGACGCCATCAGCTGCGTACTTGAACTGTGCGGCGAATGGATTGTCCACTGCGCTGGCCACAAATGCATTTGTGTCGATGCGAGCTGTGCCGCCGATCACAATGCCATTTGGATTCAGTACGTAAACCTTGCCGTTGGATTCAAGTGTACCATTGATCGTGGTCTGGTTGAGTCCGCTGACGATATTCAGCACAGAGGCCGAAGATCCTGGCAGGTTGTACTTGATGGTGTCAGCAACTGCGATCTGGTCAGTGCCAGATCCGAAGTTGTTCCAGTTCAGAATTGCGCGGTCTGGCGCATTGAACGTCAACGTCGATCCCAATTGGTCGAACGTCACTCCAGTGCTTGTCTGGAGGTTAGTAGCACCAGTGCTTGGAAGCGCTGCTGCTGAAGCTGCAAAAAAGAAGAAAAGAATGCTGATAAGCAATCCGTTCTTCAGGTTGTTTTGGTTATGTGTGTTATTACGCATAGGGAAACTATTTATTGTCGTAAAGTAAGGTCTTTGTGAACTTTCATAGCCTCGTATATCTAGCAACCGCGGTTGCTTGCACCGCCAGCAGGTTTGCGACTGGCGCGAGGTTCAGACCATCAGAAAGCTTCCCATAGTTAACTATAGGCGCAGTATCTGCTACTTTTCTTAGACCACTGCTCATCGATGTTGTCCTGGGCTCTGCTAGGCATTACTGCCACCGGATGAGACCATTCTAGATAACAGCGGGTCTTAACATCCGGGCTTCGACATACCATCCGTCGCAATTAGCCACTCGGTGTCATAGCTGTCCTGCTATTCTGACATTGCTGGCTTCGATGAATACGACCACTAACGGCGCGTTCGCCGATTGGATTGTGGTCTAAGAAAATTGGGTGCAGAGAAGGGAATCGAACCCCTGACCTCTTGGTTATGAGCCAAGCGAGCTGCCACTGCTCCACACTGCAATAAATTGAAAAGAACAAAAAAGAGGCGCCACGCTGGCGGATATCTTTAACCGCAACGAGATTTATTTATCTATCAGCAAGATATGTGCTGAAAGATCTTTGTCCTCGTGTTTATTCACACAGCGCGTTTGCTTTAATCCGGGATCCGGCGGAACTGTGGCGTGGCAAGTCGCAGATGCACTTTGCGCTACGCACTGATGCATCTGCCGCACTAGGCCTATACTTCTGTTTAGACTCGCCTAGTCGAGTATGATGAAAGAGTACCCTCTCGCAGTAGCGTTGTCGTGTAGTGCCAGCCGATGTCTATTTCATCATTACCAGCATTTATTCCCTACCGAACATCCGTGCAGACAATAGATTAGTGAATGCTGCTAAGGGAGAGGGTTTCAAGGAGATCAAGCCTCGAAAGTAAAAATTGGGAGGACTAATGATTACCTCCATCCGGGGAACTTGCCTTCAGTTATTCAGTCAGATGGTGCCGTCGCACCGTAACGAGTCGCCATATCATTATGGTTCATGCTTACAACCCGTACCTCTGGTAGCTTCGGTTGGCCAACCTAGGCCTCAGCGTAGTACCTTACTTACTTACAAGTCCCGGAACTAACTGCAGTTCTTCACTGCGGTTATACGTTAACCCTAAGGAAAAGGTTTATTCCGTCACAAAAGTGTAAAATGTCAATCGAACAGCATAGATCATACATTGATTCTTGCGTCTGTAAACAAAAAAATGGAATTTTTTGGATAAATAGCTCAAATGCTATTCAGCGGCTACATCATCCGACTTGCGAGCGATGGCTCAATCTTCTTCGACGACGAAATTAGCCCAGAGTTGTTGCGCGTTGAAAACGGCGACAAGTTTGAAGTAATTCTTGTTGAAGGAGTGGTTTGCCTTCACAAGCTACCAAAACAATAAAGTGGTGGACCTGACGGGAGTCGAACCCGTGTGTTCAGTGCTTTTCCGATCGTTTTCTACAAGCTTAGATAGCTTTAATCATGTCACGCGCTGTCGCTATCAACTCGCCTGACGTAATGGCTAGAGTATACTGATTCTTCTACCGAGCCACAATTCTTGAAGATCAGTCTCGCTTGATGACGACCGTCGACTCAGCGAGAATCGGATGACGTATCGGTCACAGTTTCTTAGGCTGCGAGCTGAAGCTCTTCAGTACGAGTACCGAAGATAGCCTCGATGACATTTGAGATGCCGTTTGTGTTTTTGCTGATGTTGAATGGTCCAGCAACCATGCTTGCTTACAATAAGTCTGTCACTGAATAGAATCCAGAACAGGCCCAGTAAAATGGTAGGAGGGGCGAGATTTGAACTCGCATAAAAGAGCTTATGAAACTCCTGTCTTACCAATCGATCCACCCTCCTGTAAAATGGCGCCCTCGGCGAGACTCGAACTCGCGACCAACGGTTTAGAAAACCGTTGCTCTATCCAGCTGAGCTACGAGGACCGATGAATTTCAAACTTGCACTTCTTGCCAAGTTCTGAGTTAAAAATCTTATCCCAGTTAACTCTCCACCGTTTCCAATTGTCATCCCAATGGATTCCTTCTGGAATCTTCGTATGACTGTCTGATGCAATTGATTCGGTGTAAAGTGAGTCGAAACCCCACATATGGATTTCGGTATAGCCTTTTTTGAGCAGGTACTGCACGCCATGATGACCAGTAGACTCGCCGTTTTGAATCTCGGCAGAGATTGTATCAAGTACTTCTGGCCTGGGATTGCAACGACGAGCAATACTTGCCAACGATTGAGAAATAATGATTGGAAAATTGAGTCGCAGATTATTGTTCTGCATATGAACCAGAACCACCTTGTCCATGATGAACGTCGCTGTCAGATTGCGATCAGCATCTGCAAGATTGCACCCGTAGATATCACCCACGGGAAATCCTCGAAAATTTACTTTTGATGGACCGTTACCAAGAATATGAGCAATCATAGAAATTGGAGCGGCAGACAGGATTCGAACCTGCGACAACCAGCTTGGAAGGATGGCGCTCTACCAACTGAGCTACTACCGCTTACTGAATAATTTATCTATGCAGATTTCAATTTTTACAATTTTTTTACAATGGTCTAAGTATAGATAATTTATGATGAAAAAAATATTTTTACTTGGCTTAGTATTAGTAGGCTTGAGTGCATTAGTGCTTTCTCAAACTACGTCAAATACAGAACCTGTAGTAACTGAACGAACAGTTACTCTAAATTCAAGAGTTGTCCTTACTGCCAGTGCAGAAGGTACAACACCAATGACGTTCAATTGGTATAAGAATAATGTCTGGGTTGGAATCTCTGATAACCTAACATTTGATCGAATTCAAGCTTCAGATGCTGGAACTTATAAAGTTGTAGCAAATAATTCGGCAGGCACGGCAGAAAGCTCGCCTCTTACAATTACTGTATTTGTTCCAGTTGCGCCAAATAAGGTAAGAATTACTATTACTGTTGTGCCAAGTTAATGGTGGTCCCGGAGGGACTTGAACCCACAACCAAAGGATTATGAGTCCTCTGCTCTAACCGTTGAGCTACGAGACCAATCTGTGGAATAGAACTAAAAATCCTACTCCAATACCTGCTGTCAGTGTAACAGCTACAATCAAAAATAGTGAGATTGCAGTTGGAATTAGCACAGACAAAAACAAAAACTGTACAAGTTTAGTTATTATCTGACCGGCCATACATGAAGTGTTCCGCGGTGATCGATGTAGCCGATATAGTCTTTGCTACGATACGGAATTACTTCGCGATGAAACGAAGGCCAGGGCACACACAGCTCGTAGTATTTAACCCGTGGAATATGATGCCGAGGTGCATGAACACAACCACTTAAAGTGGCAGCTAAAAGTAAAATTAGTAATGCTTTCATTTTACCAGTGATGGATGACATTGACTATCAGGAAAATATCCGCAATGACAGCCAGAATAACTAACAGTATCTGTGATAGGTTTTCAGGTTTTTTCATAAGTAAAATGGTGGTCCTGACTGGATTTGAACCAGTGACCCACGCCTTATCAAGACGTTGCTCTGCCAACTGAGCTACAAGACCGTGGCTGGCCCACAGGGACTCGAACCCCAACTAGCTGAGTCAAAGTCAGCTGTGCTAACCATTACACAATGGGCCATCAAAAATGGTCGGCGCGGAGGGATTCGAACCCCCGACGGCTTGCTCCCAAAGCAAGTGCACTACCAGGCTGTGCTACGCGCCGATGAAATGATTTATAGTTTGGCTGCCCAGGTAGGGATCGAACCTACGACCAAGTGATTAACAGTCACCTGCTCTGCCGCTGAGCTACTAGGCAAAAATTGGTACCACCACGGGGAATCGAACCCCGATTAGCGAGATGAAAACCCGCTGTCCTAACCGTTAGACGATGGCGGCAAAATGGCGGGATGGACGGGACTCGAACCCGCGACCTTCTGCGTGACAGGCAGACGCTCTAACCAGCTGAGCTACCACCCCACTAAAATGGGACGGACGGCCGGAATCGAACCGACTTAAGGCAGTTTTGGAGACTGCTGCACAACCACTATACCACGTCCGTGTGAAAATTGGTGCCGGCATTTTCGGTATCAGTACACTCTAGTCTGATTTGAACCAGTCTCGCGATTGACCGTGCCGGCATAAAATGAATTCCAGTAGGGCAATCTTCCACTGCTGCTATTGGGTTGCCTCCCAGGCAAGACTTACGTGTGTTAGTTCGTACTGGAAATTGGAGCCTGCAGTTTTTATGGACTCTCGAGGTAATGCTCCTCGTTATGCGCGCTCTAAACAGAGCCCCTGCAGGCATAAATTGGTGGACCATAACGGGGTCGAACCGTTCACCTCCTGAATGCAAATCAGACGCTCTGCCAAATGAGCTAATGGCCCTAAAAATTACCAGTGGCGATGATGGCGCCATGGACCCGGACGATAATGCCCGCGGCCGATACCAACACCAATGCTCCACTGTACTGTGGGGCCGTGATAAGAAGGAACAACGTAATAAGTTTTAGTCGTTGGCTGTTCTCCTTCAACTTGAGTTGTTACCGTGACTTTCTTTGCCGGAACAACTGGTGCTGGTGCGCTGACGCATCCAGAAAGAAAAATTAATGGAATGAGTAGTAATGCTTTCATCGTGTTATTATTTATTTGGTGCACTAGACAGGACTTGAACCTGTACGCCTTGCGGCAATGGCTTCTAAGACCATCGTGTCTGCCATTCCACCACTAGTGCAAATAGCCTGCTGGATTCATCTACCCCAGCTCTGTGGTTCACCCTCAAGTGGAGGCTAAAAAAGAAGAGAGTGTTTGGTCATGCGTGGTCACTTTGGACGTGTTGCCTCCGGAACCTACCGCGATACTCCGATAGCAGTACCCTTTACTCTCTGTAAATTGGATGAGCAAAGAGTGATAGGCTTACACTCTGTCCTTGGCGCCGAGTGCTCTAGAAGCACACCGTAGGTTCAGCATTGCTTTGCTCAAATTGGCGGAAGAGGTAGGATTTGAACCCACGGTGACATTACTGCCACGTCTGATTTCAAGTCAGGTGCCTTAAACCACTCAGCCACTCTTCCGTATAAAATTGCGACGGTTTTATCTGAATCTTACTCTTGGGCAACCTAGGGACTGCAACTTAATCAGTATATGCTGCTTGCTGGCATCAGACCCACAACCGTCAAGGGAAATGAATTGAGCGTGACGGGAGTCGAACCCGCACTCACAGGACCCGCAGGCTAGCCGGTGCTGACCGTTACACTACACGCTCAAAATGGAGCCCCAAGTCGGATTCGAACCGACGACCTACAGTTTACAAAACTGTTGCACTACCGCTGTGCTATCGGGGCAAAACTGGTGCGCGGTGAGGGATTTGAACCCCCAGCCTACTCGATGTAAACGAGGTGCTCAAACCGTTGAGCTAACCGCGCGAATCCCGCACTGCACCTAGAGTCTTATTTAAGACTTCCCGGAATGGACCCGTACTTCAGTGCAGGCAGGAAAGAAAAATTGCCCGGCGAATTATTTTAAAGAGCGTCCGGGGCCGCTCGTTTTTATCTAAAAAGAACGAATTGCTTTGGTCCCTATCGCGCTTTCAGGGCGCGGATTGGATCCCCCTATGTCGGTCGTTTGGACTCCTTGAAGCCGAAGTCTGGCAGTTAAACTAAAAACCTCTGAACTTTTGGTTCAGAGGTCAGAAGTAATTTCGAGATTAGATCGACTTTACTTCTGACCCCTGACACGCCATGCTCGTGGCGTATTTACTGATTGTACTGTTTCTGTTGAAATTTGCATTGCGGTTTTATTTATAGACATACTACACGCTGTAGTAAGAAAGTAAAGGATTAATTTATGAAAAGGAAAGGTTTCCATTCTTCGCGTAAACTTGTATCACTTAAGAAATAGCCTACGCTCTGCCTATTGGATACTGGCTTGACTTGTTCGCCATTCACGTTGTAGTACGGAAATGTAGCATCCTTTTCTGAGTTACAAGAACGGCATGCTAGCACGACATTGAAGTCGTCATTCGTACCACCTAAAGACTTAGGAAAGATATGATCCTTAGTTGCTTCTGCAAACGGAATCTTCTGCAAGCAGTATTGGCAAACGCCACGGCAGATGTGGTAAATTGACTTAAGCGAAAGACTGCGATGACCCATGCCGCGATATCCAAAGTGATGAGTACAAACTACGATAGTTGGCACTGGCCACTGCGTTTCCTCGCCCGTCAAATGATTGGGCGCAGAGCGCAGACATGGTTGATCTGGGTAAAGATCAATTGTGACATCGGCCCAGTTAAGCGAACTTGCCTCACCATTTAGATTCTCAACGTCGGCGCCATTCCATGATACGCAGTTACCAGATGCATCTATTCCTTTAACTCGGCCATTAATCAGATGACGAATTGCAGCACGAGCAGAAAAAAACCTGCCGGTTGACTGATAAGTCTTCGTCAGCACGAGCGTAGTACGCTGTTCTGGATTGACTGGAATCATCGTGAATGGTAGTCATGGTGGGATTCGAACCCACACTGAAGAGATTTTAAGTCTCCTGCCTCTGCCGTTGGGCTACATGACCGTAAGATCAACCGACAATAGACTTGACAACAGACGCAAAACCGCGCCTAGGCTGGTTGTACTTGCGCGCAGTACGCCAACTATCACCGTTAAGAACTTGGCAATGGCCAGCAGTCTTGTGATCCCAGATCATCACGCCAAAACGGTTGACTGTGGTCTCACGCGGTACATAGTTAGGATCTGGCAGAATACCTGCAGCAATCAACCTACGAGTGGTGTCAGATTCGGTATACATTAGCGAGAGTGGATGTAGACATCGATGCGCTGAGCGTCAGCGAGCTTGATAGTCTGGTAAGGATTAGTCCAAGGGTAGAAACTACGGTTGACAAGACGCTGAGTACGCTGATAGTTGACAGCAGCAGGATTGTTCTTGCCAAGACGGCCTTTGAGAGATACGCGGAAACGCTTAGGATTGCTAGTAAGCTTGTTGAAAGCATTGATTGCACGAACTGACGCTTGCACGAGATTGATCTGCTGCATAGAGTCAGCGCTGAGCGGATCAGCGGTAAAAACGTAAGCGGAAGTGCGTTGTTTAATCATGGCAATATCCTACAAAGTTTGAGCTAAAAGTACAGGCGAGAAAGTTACGTAACCCGTTGATTATGAACGGGGCGCCAAACGGTTCGCATCCTTGAGGGATTGAGTGATAAGTTCATTCGCCCACTTCACGTAAGCTTCAAGATCAGTAACCTTGATGCCTGCAGCCATGCCAGAAGAAATCGAGTACTTCAGTGCACCCTCAAGATAACCCACGCGGAAAGCGTAGTGGTCAGAAGACTTACGAGCAGAGCGCTCGAGATCGAAGACCGCATCAAGAACAGTAGTTTCGTTTTTCATCATGGCAACATACTACATAGTTACCCGAGAAAGTAAACTACTTAAAATTTTGTAACCCGTTGATAGCCAACGGGCGCGCTAAACTAACTCAGTCGAGGCCCTTTTTACCGGCCTGCTTCTTCATCGCCTTTGCCTTCTTGTTCAATCGTGCCACGACTTCTTCTGCAGTCATCCAGATATCTTTGTTGTCGAGGATTGCGCGAACTTCTTCTTTTGTTAAGAAATTCTCGTAGATCTCAGTCAGTAGCTTTTCCGACCAGCCACGCTCGTGCTTGATCTGATCGATCATCTCGCCACCTTTGCCGATTGTTCCTCCACTGTAGTTATGGAACATAAACATGGAGTGAGGAGAAATCTCATAGGTATCCGACATCAGAAAGATGATCGTCGCTGCGCTCATACAGGCGCCTTCAACTGATGCGATCACTGGCGCTTTGCACTCCTTGAGGACGCGCATAAACTGAATCGCTGTCCAAAGGCTGCCGCCTTCTGAGTTGATGTAAAGCTTCACAATGTCAGTCGGCGGAGCATGCCGAATCTGATTAAACCATTCGGTGTACTTGCTGGCATCTTCAATCTCGCCAACGAGATAGTACTCGTGCAGATGAGCAATCTCTTTTCCAGTAAAGGCATTCTGCGCCTTCTTTTCCTGGTTCAGCATCTCAAGTAACGGATTTGATGACGAATGATTTTGATTCATTAGAGTATGTATATCACTTACTGGTAAGTCCGAATAGCTTTCTTTTGCGATGTTCCTCGATAGTTTCTAGCAAAGGCTTTATCCAATTGTCTCGGTGTTCCTTGAATACCTGCGGAGGTGCGAAGTCAACTGCCATTACTGTTACAAGGTTGACGATCGGAATTCCGGTACGCTCCTCGAACATAATTGCGTAAGCAGTTTCCTGCATGAAGTAGTTATGGATGTCATCTGCTGTCTTAATTCGAGAGGACGTTTTGATGTCCACAATAGACAGCACACCATCGAACTTAGCTACAATGTCGCATCGGCCTGCGACTCGCAGATGATCTGAGTATAGCTGAGCTTCTTGAATGTAAATGTCGTTCAGACGTTCTGCCAGAATTGGCTGAATTGACCTGAAAGCAGCTGATGCATTTGGCATAGCCTTTTCTAGATTGATCTCTTTATTGTTGAGATAATCTTCGACTAGCGTGTGGACAGAGGTTCCGCGAGAAGCAGCAACACGAGATACTCGATCTGCTTCTTTCTTTCCCACGCGCTGGCGCCACTCGCGAATGTCATTCTCAGACAGAATGCCAAGCACCGAAGTGATCGACGGATACTTATTGCCCGAAGGCGTGAGATAGGTTCTACCTGTCGGTGCAGTTTCACAGATTAATCCTTCGTATCCAAGATCGACTGTAGCGTGGTTAAATTTCATCTAGAACGATCATCTTCCGGCCAGTCAAATTCATCCTCTTCATCTATGAAGTGATGCGGCCGAACGAGATGTTGGTCTTCGTATTCATCCTGAACTTGTGGCCGCTTGCTCTTCTTATTCTTACGAGCCTTGCGGTCAAACTCATCTACATCTGAATAGTGGTCCTTACCTCTTTTCATTGGTCTTAGTTTTCTGTACGATTTCCTTTGTCATTATGTAGTCACGCACTAGGCCAGAACGAACGATGTCCTGCCAGCCAAACTCAATGCAATAGAAATATTTCATCTGTTCGATGATCTCCATGAACTCAAGAATACCAGACTTATCGTTCTTGCGCTCAAGGTCAGTCTGATAGTAGTCGCCGCACATAATCAGGCGGCAGTTCTCGCCTAGACGAGTGATGATCGAGTCAAGCTCATGGAACGTCAGATTCTGCATCTCATCGATGATGACAATCGAGTCGCGCAGTGTGATGCCGCGAACGAATGAAGTCGTCAGAAACTCAACTTGCTTCTTCGCAACAAGCTTGTTCCATGCCATCGAATCGCCGAACAACTCAGCGCAGATAGCAATGTACGGGTAAAGATACGTTGATTCCTTTTCTGCGCGATCACCCGGAAGAAAACCGATGTCACGGGTAGGAACAATCGAGCGGACAATGATGATCTTCTCGGCCTTTGACTTGCCGGACATGATGTCCTGAAAAGCTAGGTACATCGCAAGGAATGTCTTGCCAGTACCAGCACAGCCAGAAAGACACAAATGATTGTTCTTCTCGTATGCCTTGAAGACCTTTTCTTGTGACTTGGTGAGAGGCTCGATTACTTTGAGCGTGTCAAATTTAGGCAAAGCAACTTGAGGTTGCGGTGCTTTTTGCTTTTTAGATTTAGCCATTAGCGAGTACGAATAGTGTTGCTACGCCCTGACCCCTTCTTTACTTTATTTAAAACGTCATTCCATCCACTACCTGCGCGGGTCAAATTTGATTTCACGCCTAAGTAAGATAATTTAACTGCAGATACACCGCGCGTGCTTTTCTTCTTACCACAAGACGGACATTCTACAGATTTGTCTCTATCATCCAGAGGCACGTTCTTCTCGAACTCGTGACCGCAAGCATTGCAAGTAAAATCGTAGTTAGGCATGAGATTATGTATTCACGCTACTGTGAACCAGTCTGGCTTGTTGCGCTTCGACCACTTCATAGTAAATCGACCTTGCTTGGTCTGATAGAATGCGCGGTATGAAGCAATCGGATCGTCTGGATTCATACACTGCGGCTGAGACTTCATCGCAAGACGAAACTGTGTCTGCGGAATGTCTGGAATATTCTGCGGCGCGGCATCAAGGATGAAACGCAGCTTAGCATCTGTCATATGCTTTTTGCCGTAGCGATAAGTGTACTCATCGCACAGAGCACAGAAATGCTCGTAATGCCAGATGTAGTTGGCCATCGATTCAATCGTCCACAACGTGCATGGATGATTTTGGTGACAGACGCGGTAGAGCGTAGAATCAAGTTGCTTGTCGGCAAGTTGCCATACTTTCGACTTGCGGATCTTGCCGGTTTTGGCGCTGAGTTTGTCTACAAGAGACATCTTACCATCAAGCAGACGGTGCGCGGTAGAAAGCATTTGCGCGGACTCGACAATCATCTTCACCACGTGCTTGTCACACTGATACTGTGCAGCAAGCACGGGCGAAGAATCTAACACAAAGATATTCATAACAAAGTAACAATCAATATATCTCGCCTATGCGAGAATGTAAATCACAAAGCTTAAGCCGCAGATTCCAAAACCTGCGGAACATTCATTTGAGTTTGCATTGACTGGATATAAGACTCAAGATACTGTTGCTTCTTCTGAATTGCTTTCACTCGTTTGTCGTTTCCTTCTTTTTGAAGTCGCTGAATGAAGTAATCAAGTTCAAGGTAATCTTGCTTTAGTCTTTCCAGTTGGTTTGTAATCATTAGTTCGCGGGTGTATGTTTATGCCGAACCATGATGTAATGAGCACACTGTGCCCTCAAGATACAATTAGCTTAGGCCATGTAGCCTTCACCAAATCCTTTGTAAGTGCCGGATATTCTTCCTGCAACTTTTTATCTTTCATCGCAATGACGATCTTCGCGTCGCGCGGATGGATACCTTCAAGCATCTGGAGAAAAATCGTCTCGCGCTTTGCCTGCTTAAGTGGTGCACCTTTTCCAGAAGTAGTAAAATACACAAAGTCACGAGTGGCTCGCATGAGTGATGTTGGCGACAAACCTTCTTTCGAAAGGCTATCCTTGTAATCTGGCGCACCTTCAGGAAGAGAAAGCTTAATGCTATCGTCAAATGCCGCCTTTAAAACGTCGCGGATCGCGAGGCAGTTGTTGTCCTGCAGAATCTTGATGCGCTCTTCGTCAGTGGAAGCAGCTTGCACTAGATCGAAGATTTCGTAGACCTCTTGTGGCTTTCTTTTAATCATACTGTAGAAGAATTAAATTCCGCGGCGCACTCGATAAGCTGAGTGCAACGTTTACCAATCAGATAGTTTAGTGTATTTGAAGCAGGTTTCACTGATTCAAAGGTATTTATGATCTCTGTCTTCTTGGCATCAGGAATAGCTGACAAATCGATCAGTGACTTATTGCGCTGATAGTTACGATAGGTCTCCTGATCCATCACAGTCTGAAGATTAGAGATATTTGCGACCCATTGCTCGATCTTCTTAGCGGAAACTGGCTTCTGACGAATGTTGTCCACGAAGGTATTATCGGGCGAAAGCACGTTCGGGACACCGTCGCCAGAATCGCCACGGAAGATATGCTCGTAGAGATATGCAACCGGATCGCCTTCTTTGACGAGTGCTTTAGTCATCGGGCTGAACTGCTTGACGTTCTTGTACTGATGTAGCTGCACGAAGTCCTTGTCGGCAGATACGATCATCACGGGCTCGCCGCGACCGAATTCCTGAGTCTGGTGCACAAGAGTAGCAATGACATCATCGGCCTCGACACCTTGCAGATGCACGACCTTGAACGGCAGATTTTCTTTGATCTCATCGCGCACCACGCCGAGGATACGGAAGAACTCGGTCCAGTCAATCGATGATTCCTCACGATTCTTCTTGCGATGCGCCTTGTACTGTGGAAACAACTGACGCCGCCAAGTATTGCCGCCATCGCAGGCTAGAACCATCTGGCCGTATTCCTTGCGGTACTTCACGTTATACATCCGCAGTGAGTTCAGAATCATATGCCGAACTAACTGCTCGTTGACTTGCGCCTTCATGGCGAAGAGGTTGGCGATTGCCACACCGGAATAATCTACAATAATCATACTGACAATATCCTATACCAAGCACTCAGGCTTGTAAACATCAAAATTGCAATCTGCCTAGATGCTTGCGAGTGATCTTGCAAGTTAGCCAATCGTTGTAGTAGTTCTTGTCTAAGATAGCCTTGCGTGTGAACTGCTCGTATGCTTCCCAGTAACTGCACTCTGACTTCGAGATACAAAGATACAGAATCTCTCGCTTGAAGTTAGCCTCGCCCAGATCCTTGACATCTTGCTGAATTGCAGCATTCGAGCCGTAATAACTACGCCAATCAGACTCAACCTTTAGCTTTTTCTTTTTACCTTTTACCTGCTTGCTCTTCGAGCTAAAGAACAGTTTCTTGCCAACGTACATTCGGCCAGAAACTAAATTGGTAATCAGATAAACGAACCCAATATCTTTCTTGGGATCGAGCTGTCCGTCAGAAGGATCAAAAACTTCATTGCGATAGTACCACATAGTTAGTGGTATCTATCGGAGTTTTATTCGTCTTCGTCTGTATCTTCCTCTGACTCGTGGCAGCCACAGAATGGACAAAACTCAGGATACAGCTCACTATCCTCGTCGAACTCGTCCTGATCTTCATCCATGTCTGGATCTAGTTCTGGCATGATCTGCTCGAATCGAAGCGAGTACATCATGCCACAGCAAGGGCATTCTTTTTCTATCTTCATGCTTCGCAGGATGCGCAGTGTAGCAGATTTCTGCCAAGTTCCTGCGCTGGGTTTGTTCCTCGCTGATAGTATAGGCTCTTAACTCCTTGCTCCCATGCAAAGATCATGAGCTGATTGACATCCTTTGGCGAGGTCTTGGGATGTACCATTAGATTGATTGACTGAGATTGATCGATATACTTTTGGCGAGCAGCAGCCTGAATGATGATTTCTTTCTGGCTGATTTCGCCAAATGTCTTAAATACTTCCTTCTCGTTTTCTGATAAGAAGTCGAGATGCTGAACAGATCCTCCCTTGATAAGGATTGTCTGCCAGATTGCTCTATCATTCTTGCCATGCTTTTCCAGCACCGCCTCGAGATAAGGATTCTTATAAGTGAACTTACCCTTTGATAAGTCCTTCACGAAGTAGTTAGAATTTAGCGGTTCGATGGATGGCGATACCTGGCCAAGAATGAAGCTTGAGGACGTCGTGGGTGCGATAGCCAATGTAGTGACATTACGTAGACCATATCCACGCAGCAACTCAGGCTCGCCGTATTCCTTAGCCATCTCGCGAGACGCAGCTTGAGTCTTGTCACGCAGCAGCTTGTGAATTTGCACGTTGAGTAACTTTGCCTCGAATGACTCAAATGGAATCATCTTTGACTGTAGGAACGAATGCCATCCTAGCACACCGATGCCTAGAGCACGCTGCGATACTGCAAACTTATACGGAGCTTGCATAAACGGCAGACCTGCAACCTTGCGAATGAACTCAGTCATTACCGCATCAAGGAACCATGTCAGTGTTTCGGCAGCATCAGTATCTTTCCATTCATCGTAATGCAGCAAGTTCATGCTGCTCAGATTGCAGACGAACGATTCTTCCTCGTTTGAGGAAAGCGCGATCTCGGAGCAAAGGTTGCTGGCCACAATCTTCTTGCCTTTGTCCTTGTAAACCTGCGGAGCATTGTTGTTCACGTTGTCGGTGAACATAACATAAGGGTAGCCAGATTCAAAGCGCTTCTGAATGATCTTACCCCAGATCTTGCGCTTGTTCTCATCTCCGCCGATCATCGACTTCATCCACTCATCTGTTACGGTAACACCGATAGACAAGTTCTGAATTGCATGACCCTCGCTGCGAATTTGTAAAAACTCAAGGATATCCGGATGCTCGATTGGCAGATATGCGGCAAAAGATCCACGACGAACATTTGACTGAGAAACTACATTCGTAGTAGTTTCATACATTTCCATGAAGTGTACTGGACCAGAG
>Ga0255096_1000043_pt1 | contig 94200 bp, 81 predicted proteins | sample Colum_Atlam_RepA_2_FD_188563 | JGI IMG/M metagenome (GOLD analysis project Ga0255096, IMG submission 188563) | Freshwater microbial communities from Columbia River, Oregon, United States - Colum_Atlam_RepA_8d | ecosystem: Environmental > Aquatic > Freshwater > River | place: USA: Oregon... | reverse complement strand
TGGTGGTGGTGGTGGTGGTGACGACGGCGGTGATGGTGGTGCAGGCGGCACATTGAACAATTTCAACGATAGTGCAAACCTCGGACTTCGCTAAGAATCATAGAACAGAAAGACTGATCGGAGGTGCAGCGCCTCCGATTTTTTATTTGGTGAGACCGTCGATGATGGATTGGACTGTTTCGACACGATCGATGCTCTCGACGCTCTTACCCGCTTGGAAGAATTCCTTGTACGCAGATCCCCTTTGTAACGAGTGCTTCAATCGCCAAAACGAAAGCAGGCTGTAGGCCATGCGGACGTAATGTTTGGTGCGGTTGTTGCGCAAGAGGAAACTCAAGAACCACCCTGGTTCAATGCCCATCTTCTCGATGTACGGCGTCTTGATCACGGAGACGGGAACGCCCGTAATTTTTTTCGTTAGAATCACATCGGCCGCTGTGGCCTTGAGGATGGCATTCTTGTAATCGGGATGCGTTTTGCATTCTTGACTAGCGATGAAACGCGTTCCCATTTGCACGCCTTCATATCCCATCTGCAGTGCGCGTTGATAATCGTCGCGTCCGCCGATACCGCCGGCACAAATCAATGGCAGGCCGGTGTCTTTAAGTTCGGCAAGTAATTGCTCCGGTGGAAGGTGGCCCGCGTGACCGCCCGCACGATTGTTCACGCAAATGAGTCCGTTGACGCCGGCTTGGATCGCCTTTTGTGCCCAAGACTTGGCGGTGACGTCGTGATAGACGATTGCACCCTTGCTTTTGCACCGCTCAACCACCCAATCGGGATTACCCAAAGCGGTGATGAAAAAGCGAACGCCTTCTTCCAAAGCGATGTCGAGCCACTTTTTGTTTTTTTCCAAATAGGCAGCTGAACTCTTTTCAATCAGTAAGTTCATGCCTATCGGCGCACCCGCGTCGCGGATGATCTTTTGCAAGCCTTCGCGGAAATCGTAACCATGCACATAAGTCAGAGACACCGGCTGGACGATGCCAACGCCGCCTGCTTTGCTTACTGCGGCAACGAGTTCGGGGTTGCTGCACGGGTACATGGCACCGCAAATGATGGGGTAGCGACTGCCGATCTGACTGGTGAAGCGGTTCATGCGGACTCCTGCGGGGTTACGAGACGATTCTACAACATTCCCCTTCATTAACTAGGAAAAACCGACGCTGCATATTTGACCCGATCGAACCCCGACACCGCAACGTCTGCATCGTAAAATGATAGTACGTGCGTATACCAACCACCGACCATCGTAATGGAGAGCGAGCGTGGGATTTTCGCCGATAATAGGAATAGTGGGTCTGTCGTATGCCCTGTTTTTCGTGTTTAACCATCGCGGTGGCGAATTTAAGGGATTTTACGATGAGGCATCATTGGTTTTGCTGGCGATTGCGCCGCCATGCATCATGATGTTGTCGCATACGCTCGGAGATCTTTGGACAGGTGTGCAAGTGCTGGTAAATGCGATGTTCACCACGAAAAAGGGCGTACAGGCTGAAGTCATCGACACGTTGACCATGGCTTCTCAGTTGGTGCGAACCGAGGGTATCGGGGCACTTTCTAAAGTAAAAGCGCGCGTGAAGTATCCGTTGTTGCGCGACGGTATCTCACTCATCTTAAACGACTTCTCCGCCGACGAAATCAAGCACAACCTCAGTGCTCGAATCGACGCCAAGCAGGCGCGCATGCATCTTGGTAGCAGTCTGTTTGAAAACATGTCGAAGGTGTGTCCTGCAACAGGAATGATGGGTACACTTATCGGTCTTGCTCGCATGTTAGCCGAACTAAAAGATCCATCAGCTATCGGTGGTGGTATGGCCATGGCGATCATCGGGACGCTTTACGGTCTCATGTTAGGAACGGTTCTATATGGCCCATTCGGCGAAAAGATTTCCATCGAAGCGGAAAAGATCAACGACATTGACTCCCTCGTCTTAGAAGGTGTGTTGGCGTTGAAAGGCAAAAAATCCAGCGTTCACTTGCGCGATATTGTCAGCACTTATGCCAAGGGTGACAAGTCCCGTGGCGGCGGTCCGCAGAAGCGTGGCGCGTAGCGCGAACAATGTAAAGAGGCATCGGTATGGCAGGAGGCAAGAAAAATGCGGGGAAAAAGGACGAAGCTCTTTGGCTGATGTCCTTTTGCGACTTGTCATTTATTTTGATGAGCTTTTTTGTTCTCCTGCTTTCTTGGTCAACGATGGACAAAAAGAAAATCGAAAACGTCGCCGAAGCTTTGAAAGAAGATGAGCCCAAGCCAGACGAGGAACCAGTAGAAAACCTTCGTACTATTTCTCGCGAACTCGAAAAGATCGTCGAAAAGCTAAATCTCAAAACTTCGGTGGATGTGAACTACAAGTCTGATGGCTTGTACGTTGAGTTTAAAGACGCACTCGTATTCCCGACGGGATCGGCAACGTCCAAACCGGAATTCGCCAAGATCGCGGACACGGTGATGAAGATCGTCGCCAATTCCCCCGCGCATTACAAAATCATCTTGGAAGGTCACACCGACGACGTACCGGTCAAAGGTGGTAAGTTCGAATCCAATTGGGAACTCTCGGCAGCTCGCGGTTTTACCTTGCTTCGCATGTTGAAGCAACGTGGTGCCGCTGAAAATCGCATGTCGGTGATGGCGTTCGCTCACACCCAACCCAAAGTTCCATTCGACGGACTCAAGGGGGCCAAATTACAGACGGCACGCAACACCAATCGGCGCGTCGTTATCAGGATTCAGTGATCAAGACTAATTCAGCAACCGCGTCGCCACCGTCCTAAACATCGTAGGCGAATAAAGTATTCCGAGATGGCCGATATTTTCCATGTAGATCACATCTTCACTCGTCACGGCATTCATCCGTGGAAGGATCAAGTGATCAGCACCGGCAACCACATTGGTGAAACGAACTTTGCTCACGGCACCATCGTTCGAAGTCAGACGATTCAAAAGTTGTGAATCAGGTCGCATCGACCGGCCAATGGCCTTTGGCAGCCAATACGCGGCATAAGTTCAGCGATTAGGTGTGCCGAGTGTGATGCAACGCGCGACGCGGCGTTCGCCACCGAGTAATTTGATATAAACGCGGGCAATTAAGCCACCCATACTATGACAAACCAAATCGATCTTGCCGCCGCGCACATGATGCCGCAAGAAATCTCGCAACTCATTCGCCGCAGTTTCGATGCTGGTCGAAGCGCTGTAGCTAAATGACAGGACGTTTTTGATGCCAAGGATTCGCAGATAACTTTTCAACGGCAAGAAAGACGAAGCGTTTCCTAGATATCCGTGAATTAGAACGACTGTACGCATCTCTCTTTGTCGAGCTGTTCTTCGTTGCCTGCGTTTGAAACCAAATGGATAAGAAACAAGTGCGGCCGCATGTGCAAGTACTTCGCGACCGATGATGTGCGTCAATTTGTCGGATGGAGGCGGGTAGTCAGTTTGCATTTTATCGCCTTTTATTGATCGGCGACAACGTTGCACACTTTTGAGCACGTTGCTACAGAAACACAATTAATGTTTCGATGTTCAATGACGTTGAACGGATATAAAAGCAGCGTGACCAATCTGAGCTATATCTGAACCTGCACACCAATCTCAATCACCTGCTTCGGCGGTAGGTGAAAGAACACCATCGCGTTCTGAGCGTTGCGTGACATGAATGCGAAGAGATGTTCCCGCCACAGAGCCATTCCCGGCATGTTGGTGGCAATCACGGTTTCGCGGCCAAGCATGTAGATCGCGGTTGCAGGATCGACATCGATGCCGTGCTTCTGGCATCGCAAGACAATGTCAGGAACGTGTGGGGTATCCATGAAACCGTAGTGGGCGATGGCGCGGAAAAAATTCTCGCCCAATGGTTCCACCTTGAGACGATTCTTCTCTTCGACATGAGGCACGTCGTCGGTGACGATGGTTAACAGGATTACTGTCTCATGAAGCACTTTGTTGTGTTTGACATTTTGGATGAGCGCCGGTGGAGTGCCATCAGAGCGTCCTGTAAGGATCACAGCTTGTCCCGAGACGCGATTCTTGATTGTAGGTACGACTTCTTTCACAAAGCTTGAGATCGGTCTCGATGCGGCGAACATTCTCTTTGCGAGTATCGTGCGGCCTCGTTTCCATGTAGTCATAAATGCAAAGATGATGGCACCAAACAACAGGGGAAACCATCCGCCTGCTAAGATTTTTAGAGCGTTGGCGCCGAAAAACGCGAGATCGATCGTGAGCAAAGTCGCGCACACGATTCCAGATGCGACAATATTCCAACCCCAAAGTCGTCGAGCGACAAGTGTCGTTAAAATGGTGGTGATAGCCATGGTGCCCGTAACTGCGATGCCATATGCAGAGGCTAGTGCACTTGAACTGCGAAACGACATGACCAAGAACACCGTACCAATCATCAGGGCCCAGTTCACAAACGGAATGTAGATCTGTCCCTTCTCATCAGCTGATGTGTGTTTGATTTGCAGACGAGGCAAGAATCCCAAATGGATCGCCTGCTGGCTCAGTGAGTACGCACCAGTGATCAACGCTTGTGACGCGATCACCGCAGCCATCGATGCTAAAAGTACCAACGGGTAGAGGAGGTAATCGGGAGCAAGGGCATAAAAGGGATTCGCCACCGAATCAGGGTGGGCAATCAGCAGTGCTCCCTGGCCGAAATAGTGAATCAGAAGCGAAGGCAGTGCGACGAAGAACCACCCGAGCTGAATGGGGCGCAATCCGAAATGGCCCATGTCCGCATACAAAGCTTCGCCTCCGGTGACGACGAGGAAAACGCTGCCAAGAACGACAAAGCCATGGAACTTTTGCGTAATCAAGAAATCAGCGCCATGCAAAGGATTCAATGCCGCGAATACCGCTGGATACTGCGAGATGCCGTTGAGGCCCATGGCTGCGAGCGTGATGAACCACATCAAAATAATCGGGCCAAAAACTCTGCCTATCTTTGCCGTACCGTTCTTTTGTACTAAGAAGAGTCCGACTAAAATAGCTAACGCGATCACGAGGACAAACGGCTCGAAAACCGGCGATATTTCCTTCAATCCTTCTACGGCGCCCAACACCGTAACCGCAGGTGTGATGATGCCGTCGCCATATAGCAAGACGGCACCGATCAAGCCGAGAGCTACGACAGGATGCATGAATCTTCGCACCTTCTCGTCACGCGGATGCAATAATGACATGAGTGCGAGGATGCCGCCTTCGCCGCGGTTATCCGCTCGCATAACAAACATCAGATACTTAATTGTCACGACTATGATGAGCGACCAAATGATCAGCGACAAAACGCCGAGCACATTTGCTTCTGTCAACGCGACGCCGTGGTGACCAGTGAAGCATTCACGCATCGCATACAAAGGGCTCGTTCCGATGTCTCCGAAGACTACACCTAATGCAGCAAGTGTGATAGCCGATGTTTTTTGGTTATTGTTTTCCATGGCACGGTTCCTCGCCGATCCTAGACAAAAGTATTAAGGGCTGAGAAATGATGACTTATAGTGAGAAGATGTTCAAGAATACGTGGTTTCTAAAGAAACGACGCACGGTTATGAAGTTAAGCAATGAATTGCTACTAAGCCGCGATGAAAACTAAGTCGGCGTGTTTGGTTAGAAATCCAGCAAGTTCGTAACATGCTTTAATCACAGTTCTTTTTCACATCGCATCATCGGCTCAAGTCCAAGTTTTTCAGTCCAATGTGCCTTGCTCTCCATACTCAATTTTGACATATAGAGCCTTCATTTGCCTTTCGGCAGAAATAGGGAGAGTTGTCATGGTACAGGTGTGGATTTCACGTGCTCTTGCAACGTTAGTCATCAGCAGTTCCATGATGGCAAAGGCCTACGAAGGCACCAAGAAAAGCGCCCCCATCGTCGTCGTCGAAAAGGCAGCTCTGTCCGATCAGTTTGACGTCCTAACATTTCCCGCACATGTACGTTCAACAGTCAATGCGTCGGTAACATCACCGAGCGACGGCACGGTCGTTGCGATCCTTGCACCTGTTGGTAAGCAAGTTGGTCAGATGCAGGGACTTCTCGTCGTTCAAAATACCGATCCCGGATACCAGTATGCTCCCGTAACCGTCGTGTCGCCCGTGCGTGGCGTGGTGGGCGAACTTGCGGTCACCGTCGGCGCCCGCGTCAGTCGCGGCCAAGTGCTAGCTTCCGTTGTCGATCCGCGCAAACTTGAGTTGCGTTGCGAAGTTCCGCAAGGTGACGCGTGGAAATTGAAGACCGGCATGAAAGGCCAGTTTGCTCTCGGTTTGACGTCTGCCAGTGAAGCCAAAGATCAATTAGTCAATGTCGTCAGCGTTTCTCCGATCCCCGACGCAGCAACAGGTACCGTGACCGTCAGCAGTAGCTTTGCTGGCAAGGCATCGAATGAGCAGATGCTCGGCACCTTGGGACGTCTTTCGTTTCAAGTGAATCAACGCCGTGCGGTTCGTGTTCCCGAAGAGTCAATCGTCTATCGCGGAACCGACACGTTTATCCGCAAGGTTCAAGACAACAAAGTATCGTTTGCCAAAATCGCCATCGCCAAAGTCGTAGATGGACTAGCCGAATTGAAAGACGGCGTCGCCAACGGGGACGTCGTCGTCATTCGTGCCAATGCTTTCATCGATGACGGTCAAGATGTCGTGATTCAAGAAAGCGACGTGGCAAAGAAATGAAAACTCCCGTTCGTCGCAGCATTTATGAACAGCCGCTGCGTGTTTACATCATTCTGGCAGCTCTGGTCTTGGCTGGCGTTTACAGCGGCTTGAGTCTTCCTGTCTCGCTATTTCCCAACAGTTCAAAACCAAAAGTTTTCATGTCGGTGAACTACGGTAGCCTTGCTACCGAAGAGTTCAAAAAGGCTTATGGCGACGGCATCGAACAAAGCCTTTTATCGATGAAACTAAAAGGCCGCGCGATTGAAGTTGTTGAATCTGAATATGGTTCAAACACGGTCAACTACGTGGTGAACTTTCCGTGGGGACTCAATCCCGACGACGCCCAGAAAGAAGTCGAAGCTGTCCTCAACTCATGGCGTGCGCGATTGCCCAAAGAATCTCGTGACGGCAGTTGGGTCGGAATGGAAAACGAAAACTCTGGCTTCTTCGCGGCGAGTTTTTTCTCCAATCAGCGTGGCCCCGATGAAATCTATCGTCTGGTCGATGATGCCATTGGTAACGCCATACGTGCCGTACCAGATGCTAATGCCCCCGAAATTTGGAATCCCGCTCGTAAAGAAATTTCCGTAACCATCAAGCCCGACGTGATGGTGCGTGCGGGGATCATGCCGCGCGATATCGAGATTGCCATCTTACGCACGCTAGAGTCTCGCTCCGGCGGATCTGTCACGTCCGGTCGCGACAACATGACCATCGAAATGCCGCGGCAGTTTCGTGGTGTGGAAGATCTCAACAATGTTTTGATTCGTGTGGCAGACGGCCGCGTGCTCCCTCTGAGAGATGTCGCTGACGTGACCATGGGCGTGCGAACGGGTAACACAAAGGTTATCAAGACGTCCGGTGCGCCGTCGGTCATCGTCTTTTCTACACCCAAGCCCGGTGCCAACATCAAACGCATGTCTGACGACATGCGTCGCATCATCGAATCCAACAAACATCTGCTTCCTGCTGACGTTCAATACAAGGTACTCGTCGATCCGTCGGAATTCATTCGTTCCGCAGTAAACAATGTCTTTCACGAAGTTCTGCTCGGTGCGATTTTGGCCGTGTCGGTGTTATTCGTCTTCATTGGTTCGTTTCGCAACGTCGTAACGGCCGCCATCGAAATCCCGATGAGCATCATCCTCGCATTTATTCTGATGGCCGTGTCCGGCGTTAATGTCAATTTGATCTCACTCGGTGGCCTAGCACTTTCTGCAGGCATGAACGTCGATGCTTCGGTCGTGGTCATGGAAAACATCTTTCGACATTTTGCCATGCACACCAATGAGCGACTGACACTCGATCAAAAAGTCATGATCTTGCGTCGCGCCGTCTCTGAAGTTCGCATGCCTCTCGTCGCTTCGACGATTGCATCGTTGGTCGTGTTTCTGCCGCTCGCATTTACATCTGATCTTAGTTACGCCCTGCTGGGTGACTTGGCGAAGACGGTGGTATTCTCGCATGGATTTTCTGCAATCGTTGCTTTGATTTTGGTGCCGACGGTTCGCTTCCATTTGATGAGTCGATCGACTGTCAACATTGCGTCCCACGAAGAATCGATCTTCGAGCCGTACTTGCAAAAATTGGAAAAAGGCTACGGCCGCATGCTGATGGGCTTTTTAGAATCGGTTCGTCTGCGCACAGTCGTTTACATTGTGCTGCCCATTTTACTAATCGGTATGTCGTGGTTTGTGTTGCCGCGACTCAAGCAGGAAGTCATCGGCACACCTGATTCCGACATGATTTTCCTCGCCATGAATGCCCGCGGCAACACGCTGATCGGCCAGATGGAACAGCAAAGCGGCAAAATTGAGCGCGACATGCTCGATCAATTTGGCGATGCCGTTGCTTATACGTTCACGCAGGTCGGATCTGCTGGTAATGCGTGGATTCTGATTCGCCTCAAGAATAAGTCGGACATGGACCATGTGTGGAAGGGCCTTGAGAAGACTTTCACCAACACTCCGGACATGAAGTTTTACATCGGTCCTTGGAACCCCAGCGAACTTCCCATTCCGCATCCACCAGAGGTCAGGGTTGAGGTGCGCGGAGGTGACGCGGAAAGTCGTCGTGCCCTTGCACAGCGTGTCGCTGACGAATTGGAAAAAGCAAAGGTGGCTGATCGTGTTCGTTCGGAACCGAGCGTCGAAATGGAAAAGATGATCCAGTTCCGCCAAGATCCCCTGCAATGGGAAGCGTTGGCGAAGAAGGGTATTTCGCTTCAGCCATCGGATCTCATGGATCTCTCGCGTGTCATGAGTGGCGGTCGTGCGATTGAATACGTTCAGATCGACGGTCGCAATTTGCCGATTAATTTGGAATTCCCCCAAGGGATGGTGCAAAATCTTTCAGATCTATTGGCGTTCCCTGTACGCACCGGTGAAAAAATTGTTCCCTTCAGTGCATTGCTAAAAGCAGAAGTGATCGATCAACCTGCGACGCCGTACAACGAAAATGGCGAAGGTCTGGTGGCGGTATTCGCGAGCCTTAATGAATCGAACAAGACCGGCAGTCGCGAGGTGTTGCCCAAGGCAAAAGCAGTTCTCGCCAAACTTCAAGAAACCATCGAAAGCGAACGTGCCGCTGATCCCGCGAAATATGCGACCGCTAAGCGTTCTGTGTTCTCGTTTGCTGATCCCGGCAAGGACGTCACCAAATCTATTCACCAACTTGGCTGGGCCATCGGCTTTTCCGTGGTGCTTATCTTCTTGGTGTTGATCATTCAGTTCGGCACGGTCATGGATTCGCTTCTCGTCTTAGTCGCGATCCCACTTGGCCTAGTCGGAGTATTGCTGGCTTTGTTTAGCTTCGGTAGCACGCTCTCGCTTAACTCTGCACTCGGTGTGATCTTGCTCAACGGCATCGCCGTCAACAACAGCATCCTGCTCGTCGATTTTATGCGACGTCTGGTGGATTCTGGACACGACGCTAAGTCCGCAGCTTTGCAAGCGGGGACGAAGCGACTTCGCCCTATCTTGATCACATCACTCACAACATTGCTCGGCATGTTGCCCATCGCCTTTGGTTTTGGTGAGGGAGGCAAGATTCTGCAACCGCTCGGCATCGCGGTGTGCGGCGGCCTGTGGGTTTCGACAGGTATGACGTTGTTCATTGTGCCTGCGCTGCAATGTGCGTGGCAGGAACGCCGCCAACGCCATAGCGTGCGGAAGCAAGCAACTTCCGCTGATCCGTTGCGTCCATTGTCCAACTTCGAATCGTTGGAGCAGTATCCGTGAATGTAAAACTATGCACACTGTCTGCTGCTCTGTTGTTGTCGTGGAGCGAAGCATCACGCGGTGCAAATCTGACGCCGTCGGAGACGTTTAGCAAATTGTCGTCTGCCAGTGCGGACGCCAAACTAGCCAAGGCAGTACACGATGCCGCTGCGGACGCAAGCCGAGATGCGGTGTGGACACACTTGCCGTCATTGGAACTGTTTGCCAACACTTCACAGAACAGCCGAGACGAACAAGGTTCGCAGTACGGTGTTTCTAGCCGCTGGTCGTTGTTTTCATTTGGTGCTGATCGTGCCGCCAATCAGGCAACCCACAAAGGTTTGATCGCGGCCGAACAAGGTTTGAAGACGGCGTCATTCCGCGCGGAAGGCGCCGCAGCTGCGCTGGTATTGGATGTTGTTTTTTACCGCCGCGAACAAGCATTGCAGGTTCGTTCAAAAGAAATTCGTCAGCGTCTCGAACAGTCGGCGGAGCGTCTGTTCAAATCGGGAGTCAAACCCAAGGTAGAATTGCAGCGCATGTCCGTTCAGTCGGGACTGGAAGATGAGCGATCAGCCGCCGTGTTTCAATCTCTCGCCGCTGCCGAGCGCCAGCTCCAAGGTCATCTTGGGGAGGATGCCATGATTGGTCAGGATTGGCCGTGGGTAATCGTTCATTCGTCGATGACAGCGCTGTTGAAAAAGTTACAGTCCGCACCACTTGCTTCACACCCGAGGAGGTTGCAAGCTGAAGCCAAGCTTTCGCAGGCACAAGCAACGGAGCGCGCCGCCAACGCATCCGGTCGCGATATCTCGCTTGCCGCACAAATGTTTCAGAGTCCAGAAACCGGCGGCCTAAAATCCACTCCGGCTTGGAACGCGAGCGTGCAGTTGTCGTTGCCACTACTCGGTGATCGCAGCCGTTGGGCGGCAGAACGTCAGGCTTCCGTTGCGGTTGTTGAAAGTCGCATCGAACGCGACGAAGTCATTCGTTCCCTCGACGTCGAAGCGCGCAACAGCTTTGATGCTCTCCAAGCCGCGTCGCAATCCATCACTAAGACGGAAAGTGTCATGAAAGAGGCGATGGAAATATACAACCGCAGTTCGGAACTTTTCCAGAAGGGCATGATCCCTAGTTCTGAAATCAACGACGACCTCGGCAACCTTCTCTTAGCTGAACGCGCTGTCAATGATGCCCATAATCGTTTGCACCGGTCCCTGATCAAAGCGTGTCACGCGGCAGGACAAACGTTGCAGCAATGTGTGTCTTTGCCGTAACACTCGCGTTCCACAAGTTCCATCGTCTGACATCTTTTAGTCACATTTGGCACGATGCGCGTTCATGTAGACGCGCAGTCACGCCTTTTCACGCCGTTTGCGTGTTGGCATGAACTCTGCACTAGCGCTGCCTGAACGAATGAGTGGAGGTTGTCTCATGCCAAGTTCAACACGGGCGTCTTTTGCCAGAGTATTCTTTGCAATCATGTTGTTTAACTTTTCTATTCCTGCGGCAATGGCCATGGAGCGTCACGGCAGTAGTGCGCGGCGTAGAACCGAAAAAACAGTCGAAGCGACATTAGGTATGCGTGGGCTTTCCATTGGGCTTTTTGCGACTCCCGATTCGTTGATTGAAGGCAGTTACAACTATTCTCAATTCAACTACGCAAATATGCCTACCAAAGAGTGGATCAATACGCTCGGAGCTCGGTATCGCGGATTCGTCGGGAACAGCTTCAACGGCTGTTTGGGGTTTGACTACGAAAGGAAGCACTTGACGAATCCAGAAGAGTTGACGCCTGACGACATGGTTCCCGATGGCGTTGTGTATCTAGCGGGCAGCGTTGGAAATCAATGGCAGTGGCGTGCAATAACGTTTGGCATTGATTGGTTCGAAGTACGCTTGCCGATCAGCCGCATCCAAAGTGCGCAAATCGACGAGGATTTGAAAGGTCGCAGCCGACCGATGCCCTTGGGGCCAGTCGATGTGCGTGCATTGGGTCTATTTGCCGGCATAGCCATCTAGATAATGCTTTCATGACAGGTCTCCGCCGGGATGGCCTGTCATGTATAACCATAACCACGCGCTTAGCCTATTTTATGCGCAGCTCCCCACGTCTGTATTGACAAAAAAACAAACAATCTTCAAAGTCGTCATTATTCCAAACAGTTGAATCTTCATGTCTGATATAAGCGACCATGGAGCGGTCGAGTCTTTCGTGAAGAAATCAGTCCTTATGGCTGAGGATGGAGCAACGGATGAAACGACTCATTGTAGCTACATGTTTAGGAGTTTCTTTGTCGTCTGCGGCGATTGCGGCCAAAGGCCCCGTCATTGTCGTGATGAGTGGATTCTCAACCTGTGCGCGCGATGCGGATGGCAGTTACACACCTTGGTCCAACAGCATCACCAATCGTCGTGGCGTCGCGCTCATCGACAAAGTCTCGGCAGTAGCCAAGTCGAGTGATGAGCAGCCGCGCTGGCTTGCGAGTTGCTTCGATCCCTTCGGTGTCATCCATTATCAGTCAATCTATTCAAACAAAGTACAGTGGGCAAGTGGCGGTGATTCGCAACCATTCCGCGAATTCATTCAGGACGCATCTGAAGACTTTCAGCGTCCCATCGTGATCATCGGCCACTCGCATGGCGGTTGGTTGGCGAGCAGAGTGGTTGCCGACATGGGTTTGAGTATGCCAAACACCACGCTCATCACTATCGATCCCATCAGCTACATGGAATGTGGCGTCAGCAATTATGCACGAGCGATCGCTGCGGCAGCATCGTGGAACCCGTGGGCGCTAACCGAGCTTGAGCCGTGCCAACGCGCTCCCTCAGACATTGACCTTTATACGCGTCGCAACATCAATGAAAATATTGGTCGCGACAACTGGTTCCACTACTACCAGGAAAATTTTTGGCCGCTGCACAGTAGCGCATTTCTCGCTGGCCCTTCGAGTCCCGGTCACAGTTCCAATCTGGGGCCGTTCTATTCGGTGATTGAAGGTGGTGTGTCCGCATCGTGGAACGCACACTGGGCGATTCAAAACTACAGCGGTATTTGGCATTTGCTGGACGTGAAGCTGATGCAGAGAAATGACGAAATCTAATTTCGTGTTTTGAAGAGCACCAAAAAAGTCTTCATGATGATTTCGAAGTCGTTGCGAAACGACAAATTGTTGATGTACTCCACATCAGGCAAGAAACGCTTGGTATCGAAGGCAATGGAACGATCGCGAACTTGCGCTAACCCCGTCAAACCGGCGGGCACGGAATAACGCAATAGCAGATTCATGGGCATGTCTACGGATTCGATCACCGTCAGCGGACGTGGGCCAACGAGAGACATTTCGCCCCGCACAACATTCAGCAATTGTGGCAACTCATCGATGCTGCTCCACCGCAGAAATCGTCCTAGGTTTGTGATGCGCGGATCTTCGTCGAAAAACGGACGACGCATCTCTCCCGATTTCTCGTCTCGAATCGGTAATGGTTTGTCCGGAACCCCGTGATACATCGTCCGAAATTTCACAATGCGAAAGATCCGTAAGCGTTCGCCCATTCGTTCTTGGATAAAGAAGACGGGACCTTTTGATTCCAGACGAATGGCGATTGCAACTAACAATAATAATGGTGACAAGACAATGAGTGCGAGGCTGGCGATAACCAAGTCCAAGAATCTCTTTCTTATCCAATAAATGGATCGTTTGGACTGGCGTCCGAAATTGAGAAGTTCTGTAAGCTCTTTCGGGGTGTAGGATTGTGACGTCGGCAGAACAGCTATCTGCCATTCCGGTTTTGCGTTCTGAGATTTTGCGAGTTCACTGCGCAAAGTTCGAACCTCAAAGTTTCATAAATGTACAAGTGTGATTCGGTAAATCCCTGAAAAAACTGAATTAAAGGGCTTGCATTTCTGTCAATTTACTTGGAAAAAACCTGTCATTCCCTTATGTTGATTTGCATAACATCCTTGTTGGGGAAGTCTTATGACATTGGCCTTTGTTGATAAGTTTCAGGATGCACTCGTTGGCGGCAACGTTTTGATCCTTCTTTGCCACGAACACGAAGCTAAAGCAGGTTGGCTCAACAAAGTCGGCGGCAGTTTGGTTGAACCTTTTGCCAAGGTTTTGAAAGAACCGAAAGCAGGATCGAAGGGGTGCACCTTCGAAGCATATGTTCCTGCGTCAGCATTCGATCGAGTTGTTGTGGCGCTGCTCCCCGATAAAGTCAGTCACTGGAACAGCCCCACCAAAAAATCGTTTGTTTTTCAGCTGATTGCTGAAGGAGTGAAAGACGCGGAAAAGGTTTCTGTCATTGCTTGTCTTTCTGATTCGAAGCACATGGCGCCCTACGCAGCCGCTGTCGCGCGCGCGACGCAGCGCATTTCGCGCAAGCGTAAGAGTAAGGACAAAGTGGTCGTGGCAGCCTTCACCAATCCGGTAGGTAAGTCTCTCAAGATTCATGACGATGTTCCGGTTGCGGCAGATGCGATCCAATGGGTTTGTGAATTAGTCGACACTCCGCCATCCGAACTTCATCCCGCCGAGTTTGCGGAACGTGCCAAGAAACGTCTAAAAACCAAAGGCGTCAGCGTTCACGAATACGTCGGTCAGAAACTTCTCGATAACAAAATGGGCGGCATTTACGGCGTCGGCAAAGGTGCAAGCATCGAGCCGCGCATGGTTATCTTCGACTATCATCCCAAGGGTTCGACCAAAACGGTCGCCATGATCGGCAAAGGTTTGACATTTGACACGGGCGGTTTGAGTCTCAAGATTTCAGGCGCGATGAATACCATGAAATCTGACATGGCAGGTGCTGCCGCAGTTCTCGGTGCCTTCGAAATGTTAGTAAAGACCGGCTACAAGCATCGTTTGATCGCCTGCGTAGGATTGGCGGAAAACGCCATCGGTCCCAACTCGCTTAAGCCCGATGACATTATCACGCAACATTCTGGCAAGACGGTTGAATTGAACAATACAGACGCCGAGGGACGCTTGGTTCTTGCAGATTGTTTGTCATATGTCTGCCGCAAGTATGAGCCAGAAGTTGCCTTGGACGCTGCCACGTTGACCGGGGCGCAAGGTATGGCGACTGGCAACTTGCACGCCGCCATTTTCTCCAATGACGAGCATCTTGAGCAGATTGCCGTACATTGCGGCATGAATACTGGTGACATGGTTACTCCACTTCCTTTCGCCCCAGAATTCTACCAAGACGAATTCAAGAGCAAGATCGCGGATATGAAAAACTCGGTCGCCAATCGTATGAACGCACAATCGTCCTGCGCTGCGCAATTCATCTGGAGTCATATCGACGACGTCAAAGTAAAGTGGTGTCATATCGATTTGGCGTTTCCGTCGTTCGTGAATGAACGTGGCACTGGCTTTGGCACTCTGCTGATGTATGAGATGGCTCATCAAGCATTCTCTAGGCGAGCTGCGAATTAGTCCTGATCTAGGCAGAGGTAACAATGAGCGAAAGCAAACGCACACTTTCAGATAATCCCTGGCTGGGTATCGGCTTAAGCCTGATCCTGCCAATTTTTGTTATGAAGAAACTGAGTGGCCCCGCAGCTCTCGGTCCGCTGATGGGAATGCTGGTTGCGCTGTGCTTTCCTCTGCTCAATGCTGCCATTGAATTCCGCGATAAAAAGCGCTTCGGCCTCGTGCCAACATTGGGCATCGCGAACGTTTTGCTCACCGGCAGCATCGTCGTCTTGTCCGCTGGTCGAGTATGGTTTGCCGTAAAGGAAGCGGTGATTCCGGCTTTGATCGGTGTTGCGGTCATCGTTTCGCAGCGTACCGAAAAGCCTCTCATCAAGAGCCTCTTTCTCAACGATCAAATCATGAACTTGAAACTGGTCAATGAATCGGTCGCCAAGGTCGGCGCACAGAATGAGTTTGACAGTGAAATGGCTCGCGCGGGTAGTTTGATCGGCATTTCATTTTTCATCAGTTCTATTTTGAATTTTCTCTTCGCGTGGTTCATTGTCACCGAAGCTCCCGGAACAGAAGCATTCAACCACCAAGTAGGAACCATGCAATGGACTAGCTTTCTCGCCATCATGGTCTGCTGCACCAGTTTGATGATGTACGCGCTTTACCGCGTAGGCAACTTCATCACGAAAAAGACTGGCCTTAAGTGGGATGACATCCTCCATCAAAAATAGACGATGACCAATGGCCCTGATGTCCTCGTCACCCTGAACGCGGTGAAGGATCCCTCGCTTCGCGTCGGGATGACGGGCTGATTCGGGATGACGGGCCGATTCGGGATGACGGGCCGATTCGGGATGACAATTATGCCGCGCGTTTGAGTTCGCCGCGTTTTGCGAAATAGTTGCGCAGGGTGCTGTGTAAAAACTTCTGGCGATGTTCGGTGAGATTCTGGATCATGCAGCCGTGCACGCAGCCGCCTCTTTCAAGTGCTTTGGCCCAGCGGATTTCGATGACAATCGGGACAAGGCCCATTCCTGCAAACGTTTCTTGGATGTGCTGATCGTCTGAAATGATCGTCATGTTGATCTTAGCGCCTTTGGCGATGTATTGCGAAAACATGATCTGAAAACCTGCGTAACTGAAATTCTGCAATTCGCCGAGCCCAAAATCTGTCATGATCTTTAGATCGTGACCCTCGGGAGCGAGCCATCGTGTATCAAGTCGGTTGGCTCCCGAAAATTTTCGGTAAGCGGCGATTGAACGCTGCAGCAAGTCGGGTCGATCCTCGAAAGGATTGAGCTCGTAGGCCTCGGTGAGTTCTTCGTGATGTTTGATTTGCACCATCTTTTGGATGCACTTCCAGTCGTTGCGCAAATGTGTTGGAAGTAGATCGTGGGTAGCTGGCCCAATCATGATCATGTTGGAGTCGCAAGCCGCTTCGAGACGCTGAGCGAAGTTTACTCCTTGGCCGATGACCGTGAAATCCACGCGATGATTGGTGCCGACGTCGCCGATATAAACGGCGGCAGTATTGATGCCAATACGTAATGGATACACGGCCCGCGAAGCTGAGTCCGCATGGTTCATGCGCACGCTGTTTGACTTTTGGATGTCCAAGGCGCAGCGCACGGCGCGTTCAGCATGGTTGTGCACCCAAGAGCTCTTGGCGCAATGTTGCGCACACTTCCCACCTTCGCCACGATCTTGGCAACTGCCCTTGATGCAGTCCATACCAGCGCAATAATATCCGAAGTAACAGAGCAGGCCATCGCCCAAGCTCTTGTCAACGATGCCGCCATGATCCTGTACTGTTTTGGTGAGGGAGCCAAGAAGCTCTTTCAAGTTTGAGAATGCCTCTTTCGGGCTTTGTGTCTCTGACGCTTTTGAAAAACCCACGATATCGATGAACATAAGCGTGACGACTTGTTCGCTCGCAACAAAGTCAAACTCAGACTGATTAGAGAGGATTTGGTTGAGTGTCCTCTCGTGGATTTTTCCGCCCAGCGCTTGTTCGATGCGGCCGCGGCGTGTTTCGGCAGTTTCTCGTGCGATGATATAAACGGTGAATGTGGCCAACAAAGGGGTGATTATTTTCAATGCGCCTTGCAAGATTCCTGAAACCTGCCAATCGAGAACGTAGGCGAGGATGCACACGATCCATGCGGCTGCCAGTGCGCGTGACGCAGCGCTCATGCCTAAATATTTTTTCCAGAAATTCGGCAAAAAATCCCCTCATTGTGCCCACGTACTATCGGATTTTTGTAGTCAGATTTGAGTATGCGCAGGGTGCGTTGTAGGGAAGGTTTGCGCTAGATCGCTGCAATCACGAGTGGCAAAGATGGGTTTTGCTGAAATACCAAGTCGAGATTTCTAGCGCCGACGACTTGTACGAGGGGAGGCGCTCTGTCGCTGTCTAAGGCTGCTGATTCGATTGACGAACTGCTGTCGTTGCACGACGCAATCATCCACAAATCTGCTAGAATCTTAGCAACATCCAATGAAAGGAATTCGTATGCGTCGAACTGTTCGAAAACGCTTGCCTGCTTTGGCTCTTGCGTGCTTGTCATTGGGGGTCTGTATCCTGTGATTCAAACATGTTTGCCGCCGCCAGCGCGAATCCATCGGATGAAGAAGCGCAACTGGAAGCAGCTCGTGTCTCCATGGACAACCGTGATTACGCGGGCGCAGTAGCTACATTGGAGGATATGGATGATGACTCTAACGAGCGTCGCAAACTTTTGGCGGCAGCAAGATTGGGTGACGCGGGCCTCGACATTTGGGAAATTTTGCAAGACGTACTGTCGGGGGCGTCTACTGATAGCTCTGGCATGGACGGATTTTTCAACACCGTTGGCGCCACTGCTTTCGGTACGGGCGATGAGAGAACGGCGCGTAATGTTGCCATGCGCACTACGTTGACGGAACTTGCGGAAGCACCCACAACCGGCGACACTTCCGTGCAAGACATAGCTTGTTTCGTCGGCGCTTTGTGGACAGTTCCGCTCATTTCAGATGCGCAGACGGCATTGACGACTGTGCAGGCCGGCCTAGCTTCAGTCACACCGTCTGATTGTAGCGGACTAGATACGATCGATGCATCTCTCGCAACAGTTTCTACACTTTCAACGGACTTTCGTTTGATTCTGAATGCAATCTCGAGTTGTTCGTTCATTGATACATCCGGTTCGGCGGCTAGTTTGAATACGGTTGAAAAACAGTTGAACAGCCTGTCCACCAACGCCGACAACGGCTGCAATGTTCCCAGCGAATGCGCGCCGACTGACTTGGCGTGCCGCGCATTAGAATTAAGTTGTGTTCATGATAAGTTGACTTCCGGTTCGCAATCGACCGCCGACGATGGCATCATCTCAACGTGCGAGCTCGTGCAGGGTTGTTACAATCCTAGCGCTTGCTTCTCGCTATAGGAGGCGCGACCATGAATAAGCTTCAACTCTCGGTCGTGAGTGCCAGTTTTGTGTTCGCTGCGACAGCCTTCGGTGAAGAGACAGATTACAACTTTGAATCCACTCGTCAAAGAGGCCGGGGTAACACTTATACAGCGGCGACCTATTCCCACGAAACGCCGCGCTGGAATCCGGCTGTTCTAAGCGAAGCAAAGCCCAAGACGGTAGAATTTCGCTGGTTTGAGTTCGACGTGATGGTGGGCGATAACTCGATTGATACGGTATCTGACATCATGAGTGCGCTTGGCGGTTCTAGTGATGAGATGTTAGGAAATGTTCTCGACACATTTTCAGATAAGTTCGGTAAGCGTCAATACCTTCGCTTCCAACTTCTGCCGATCGGTTTGCGATTTGGTGGATTTGTTTTGGAGCCGTTTGTTACCAACTACGAATGGTTGGAAATGCGCATTCCAACTCTACCGATCATGGCGCTCGAATCAGATACGCGCGCGGGCATGGGCATTTCCTATGGTTTTCCTGTTGGTAAGAACATGAAGTTTGGTATGACGGTGCGCCCCACTTATCGTTACTTTGTCAGTGCGGACGTTGCCGCTACCGACGTGATTCAGATCGCCGCGAGTGAAGCGGGCAGTTCCGATGACATTGTTTCCATGACGTCGGGAATGTATGTGCCCGTTGATCTTGGTATGATCTGGAGCAGTTCGCCTTCGTTCCGTTTTGGTGCGACGTGGCATAACGTTGGCGATGCGGCTGTGACGGAAGAAGCGGCAGATACCTCGCCTCTCATCAAGTCCGACTTGTCGCTCGGGATGCTGTACCGCAAAAAACTAGGCAGTTGGAATCTCGACACCTCCGCCGATTTGCACGACATGTTGTTTCGTCAATCGACATCCTTCTTGCGCAAGTTGCATGGCGGTGTTGAGTTCGGACGACCCTACTTTACCGCCGACAATGACATCGGTTTCCAAGCGGGTGTGAGTGAGGGGTGGTACAGTTTGGGCGGTTTTGTCGACATTTGGCTCGCGCGTTTGGCGGTGTCCAATTATGGCGTTGAATTGGGTGAAGAGGCGGGGCAGCGACAAGACCGGCGCTGGGGCGCGACGTTACAAAGCTCGGTGACGTTCTAGGGCAAAGTGGTGCCCAAACCTGCAGCTAGGGATTTGTGCGCGCTTGCCGGTGAGGGCCCTAAGTGACCATTATTAATGAGCAAAATCCTAGTCTTCTTTGTGTTGCGCAGATTTGATGCAACGTCCCGTTTTTACTTAAGTAATCACCGAATGCGTATACTTCGGCGCACCGATGCGAGTCGTGTGCGCTTACTGCCCGATATGCTAAAATTTTTTGTCAATTTTTATAATTATTTATAAATGTCTGATTTTAAAGATTAAAAAAAATAAAACTAATATGCTGAAAAAATATACCGTTAGTCATTATGTGAGGCGGGATTCGGCATGGTGCTGGGCAACCCTCAAAAACAAACGGAGGCAAAGATGAAGAAGGTGCAAATGAAACAGCCATTCGTGGCGGCGGTATTAGCGCTGATGTTGGGCGCATGCGATGGTGCGCTACCAGCCATGGACGGTGACGACGCGGACAAGGGAACAACTGCAAATGGTTCTTCAAGCAAGGGATCAGTTGCGACCATTGGCGTGGACGTTCCTGAAGATTCTACGGGCAAAGAAGGTTCGGCGAATCTCTCGATTAGTGGAGCGACCAGTGGACTGTCATTGGCAGATAGTTCCATTGCCGTCGACGCTTCTACAAGCATCGATACAGCGCGCATTGCTATTCGCAATGTGAAGATCAAAACATCCACTGAACATTCGGCAGAAGAGAAGGCGCTCAAAGAAGAATTAAAACGTACGGCACTTGAAGAGAAAATTGAAAACAGAGCGGTAGAGCGTAAGCTGGAACAGCAAAAGAAAGATGCCGAAAAAGACTACGAAATAGCTAAAGAGTCTGCGAAAACGGATGCACAAAAACTTGCAGCAAAGCAACAATTCAAAGCAGCATTGCGTGCGATCGAAGTCGAAAAGGCAGCTTCCGAAGCTGAGTTTGAAGCGGCCAAAGCAGCTCGCGAAGCTGCAAAGGACAAAAACGTTCGCTGGGGCGGCCCATTCATGTTTGATGCCGTTGCAGGTACTTTGGACCAGCCGTTTCCTGCCATCGATCTGACAGACGGCTCGTATCGTCGCATCGAATTCAAGTTGCATGTCGCGCGAGACTTGGAAGCTGACGACCCCATGCTAAATAAGAGCGTGCTGATTACTGGTCGTGTAACAAAGGCGGGAGTTGAAGTTCCATTCGAAGTAAGTTGCTCTGGTTCAGAAGAGCTACGTCTAACCGCGAAGACTGGGCTCAAAATTGCCGGCGGAGTTAGCAACAATCTCATGTTGGTGCTAGATGCTGCTAGTTGGTTGAAGGGCGTTGACTTGGCGACGGCAACCGTAGCGACGGATGGAGTCATCCGCGTTAACGAAAGCGAGAACAAGCTTTTGTATAAGTTGTTCCGTTTCAACATGCGCTCGATGACACGTTTCGGCAAGGATGATGACAGTAACGGCAAAATTGCTTCGTCAGAAGCAAGCGGTGATGGATCCGAATCAGTGGCTGAGCTTGAAGAAGAATCGGACAGTGATGAAGTTGAAGAAGAGAAGGCTGAAAAGAGTGCCGACGATGATGCTGATGGTGAGAATGAGAGCGAAGACGAAGACGAAAGTGAGAACGACTGATAGACCTTCTTGGCCTATCCCATCATCGGACGGGGTAGGCCTCTTTGTAGCTAAGTACGGCGACTTCTGAACACTGAGGGTTGAAAGATGTACAGTCACGAATTACAGAAGTTAGCGCAAGAAATTAACGTTCTAAATCACTTGAGCTATACCGAGTTCTTGTCCACGCTCTACGCGCGTGCCAAGCAATTGGAAGGCGGGTACTCTTACAACCAGTTTGCGCAGGATCTTGGGTTTTCGTTTTCAAACGTTTTGTGGATGGTGATTTCCGGAAAGAGAAAACTGACTCGACTAACCTCAACGAGGATTGCAGATTCCCTGAAGTATCGCGGGCGCGTTCGTAAATACTTCTTGCTGATGGTCAAACAAAACAACACTACTGATTCCCAGTTAAGGTCAAAGCTCTTGGCTCAGTTGCTAGTGGAAAAGTCGACGGCGTTGGACGCAGAGCAAGATTCGACGTCCTATTTTAGCGAATGGTACTACTCAGTGATGCGAGAACTTGTGGCTGTAAAAGGCTTTTCTGCAGAGGTTGACGTCATATCGAAAAGTCTCTACCCGAAGTTAAAGCGTTCGCAGATTCATGATGCGCTGGAGGTGCTACAGTCGCTTGGTTTGATCGTAAAGTCAGATAATGGGGAACTTGCGCCAACCGAGCAGAATGTCACTCCGGACTCGCGCCTGGGGAAAGTCGCATCGATGCGTTATCATGAAGCGTGTTTGGAGCTGGCCAAAGACTGTGTGTCACTAGTGCCAGATCACAACCGAGAATATAATGTCGTTACGGCGCGTCTTTCTCCGTCCGATTTCAAAAGTATCAAACAAAAGATCCACGATTTGTGCCGCGAAGTTTTGCAGCTTGAGGCTCGGGGCACACACGAAGAAAAGTGTCTGTATCAATTCAGCTCGCAACTTTTTACTTTGCATCGGCCGTTCAAGAATGGCGGGGAGAACACATGAACATCATGGCGTTGTTTAGAATCAATTTGGGGTTGTGCTTGGGTGTTGCGCTATCGGCTTGCGGATCGTGGGCGGGCAATCCGATCGGTGATGGATCTGACCCCAAAAAAGGAAACGCCGTGGTCGAATTGGATTTTGGTACTTCTGATTTGTTTTTGGCATCAACCATCGACGTAACGGGTAAGGACGGTTCTATCATTGGCGCGATGGAGTTGACGGAAGCCAAAGTGGCATTGGCAGAAATCGAATTGATGGGCGCAAATCACGACGAAGACGAATCAGGTGAAGAAAAGTTCGCCGGTCCCTTCATCGTCGACTTGCTAGACGGAAGCTCCAATCCTGCGCCGGAATCAATCACTGTAAGTGCGAAAAAAATCGGCGATCTGAAGATGAAGATTCACAAACTCGAAGACGAAGACGCCGATTTGTATCCTGACATGAAAAAGCTCAGCATCTTGATCAAGGGGCATTTTGTGTCTGCCAGCGGTGGCGCAGCGCGCAACGTGGAGTTTTCTCATGAAGTGGGCGAAGAGCTGAGTCTCAAGACCGAAGGTGAGCATGTTCCTGACTTCACGCTTGTTGAGGGGGCGAATGTTGTTTCGGTCAACCTCGACTTGGCATCGTTTTTTAAGTTCAACGTGGAAAAGACGACGCGCGATGTCGATTTTACATCGCTTTCTGGCGATATTGACATGACTGAAGCGAGTACGGGAGTGGCGAAAAAGCTACGAGAAACCGTCAAGGGCAACTTCAAACGCAGCGTTAAGTCAAAGCACCGCAAGAAATGAGACAACGGCATCCACGGCGGATTTAACCTCAATTACTTGCATCGGAGGGGCGCTTAACGAGCCCCTGTTTTCTATCCATACGATTTTCTGCATTAGCTACTATATCCCAGCCCCCAAAGATCATATAATGGGTCAAATCAATACGTAAATTTAGGGACGCAGCTTGCGCATATCCGTCGTCATTTGCTGGACACTCGCCTTGTTAGGCTGCTCCCCAAGCAGATCCCAACTTAGCGAGGAGTTTGCGCAATACTCTTCCCCGCGTGAGCGTGAGATGCGTATCAATTGGTTTACCAATCGCATGCGTGACTATTCTGCGTCGCCCCGAAGTGAGTCGGGTTTTACACCGACGCTGAATCCGAATTTTCCCAACAAGGGTGTCATACGATTGGACGTGCCGCCTACTTTTCGTTCTGGGCAAAGTGTTTTCTTAAAGCAGAGACTCGATACCAACGATGTTTGGTACAACCAAGAATTGGTGTACGGCGCATACGATCCCATCTACCAACAGCGAGCGACCGTATTCGTTCACGGGTACAACACCACCATCGAAGAGGCGCAAGAGCGTGCGGCGCAGCTTTTTGCCGGTATGGCTTATCTGGATCCGGCTGATCATCGATTCCTCTCTAAATCTTTTACATTTTCGTGGCCTTCACTCGGTCTTGAAGTGGACAAGTTGGACATCGGCGAATGGATACGCACTGGCTATCCATTCTACACGCGTGCCTATCGATATGACGAAGCTGCTGCGGCAGCTAGTCGCGATAGTCTTGCAAAATTTTTGATGACCTTGTGCCGTGAAAATTCAAAATATCGCGAGGTCAACGTGATCGCCCATAGTCTGGGAACCTTTCTTGCATCTGAAGCGGTGGCATCGCTCAGTCGTGAAAACGTTACAAGTGGTGAGCTTTGCCGGTTGAATCATCTCATGCTTGCTTCGGGTGATATGAATCTGTTTCGCTTTCGCGCAGTGCTGCCCGATCTGCTGCAAATCGCGAACAAAATTACACTTTACGTGAATTCAACTTTGATCGAGCGCGCTTTTCGCGCAGGAGTGTCCGCGGACATTCCGCTTGTTATGAGCAAGCTCATGCACTTCTTTGCGGAGTTTGAGTTGGGGCCGCGGATCGGCCAGCAAGGTGTGTTGTTACAACTCTTGGATGAACGCGTGGAAATCGTCGTCATGAAGGATTTGGAGGTTTCGGGTGACCTTGGCCACTTTCAAAATTTCAACCACCCGAGCGTGCTCACCGACATGGCGCTGACGCTTGGTGGACGCGCAAACCAAGCTAGAACAACTATGAGTAATGCAAGAACCTATATTTTGCGAACAGATTGACGTGGCGTATCCGAAGTATAGATACCTGCAAATTGAATTAGAATGGGGCTATGGGAGTTGTGATGAAGTTTCACAGAGCTTTTCAATCTTTGGTTATCTTGATTTTGTCTGCGAGTTGTAAAGTCCGTCAGGATGTATCTGACTCCGAATTATCAACTGTAGCAAAGTCCGAATGCACGATTGAGACCCGCTGCGACAGCGGCATCGCCAAAGATTGGCACCAGTACGCATTGGATGTTGATCTCATGCAGAACTATCTACAAAAGCGCGGCATCGGTGAAAGTTTTATCGCTAACGTTGCCGTGGTTGATTCTGGATACGATCGAAAGTCAGATGGCTTCTTTGCAGCAGTTGGTCCGATCATTCCCAAACGCGGAGTCAATGCTGGCGACAAACTAATTTACGATGAATACGCGAAATTTCGTGCCGAGGATGTAGGTGATCCAACGCTCGATGAAAATGGGCACGGTACCGCCGTGGCGAGCATGATAGCGGGTAAGAATCAGGGGAATTCTCCGTTCGTCAAACTAAGCGTGTATCGGGTCATACCCAAGGGTAATAAAGGTTCGACCTCGAACGATATATTGCGCATGGCGCAGTACAATGCATGTGTGGACAATGCAGATCCTGACGGAATCGCGGTGATCAACTTGAGTTGGGGTGGGCGACTAGATGAATCACAAATTGAAGTCGATGAAATCACTGACAAGAAATTTTACGAAGCGTTGGCGGCAAAAGGCTGCTTGATTGTAAAGGCTGCTGGCAACGACAATTTCAGACGAGATCGTCGCGACAACCTTGACGATGCACTTTTGAGGGTTGCGGCCATTGACACATCTCGCGAGCTCAGCTGGTTTTCTACGGTGGGTGAAATTGCCGCGCCGGGTTCCGATACGTTTGTCGTTACCAGCCAGACCCTCGTGCAAGATCCTCATCGCGTTCGTAAGCCTCGCCTATGCGAAAATTCACCCCACCAGCGTTTTGTAAACGGCACCAGTTTTGCTTCCCCTATATCTGCGGGTATTGCAGCTCAAGTTGTGCGCGTGCTCAAATTCAATAAGTCTTTTATAAACATGGAAAATGGCACGCGCATCAAACTTGTGAATCGTATATTGCACGCATCGACGTCGCTTGGCGCGATCAACGGGCTGAGGGCGGTTGCTATCGCGGATCAATTCGGTCAACTCGATGGAACTAGAAAGCAAGCGATTCTGAATGCTACAGATTCCTCTCCGTTGCAGGCATTGCTTCATACGGCCAACGATACGCTTTGCTCGGCTGCATTGCCTAATTGTGAGAAGACGCGTGACTGTGATGCGCAGAAAGCTTGTCTCAATTTGGCGAGGGAAAAGGTAGCCATGTGCGGCAACAATGAATCGCAGGCGTTGTTCAACGCGTCAATGGCAGCCTTCAAGGGCGGCGACTTTGAGATTGGACATCAGCTTGCATTGGCAAGTGACGGCGCATTAGAGTCTTCCAAACGAAATCGCTTGTTGCGTGAAGCGATGAATCAGTATTTTGCCCTCATAGGTTTTGACCTCAACACACCCTACGACCGAACGACAAAAGAAGACGTCATGGACCGACAACGAGCCGCGATGCGCAAGATGAGCGCCAATTTTTTGCGCATGGCGATTGCTCCCTATCTTGCGACGTTAGATCGCAAGGGGTCATGGGGTACAACTGCGTTAGGTCCGTTTCTAATGGATGGGATGATTTTCGCGGACAACATACAGGACGCTCTCGCCATGGGTGTTGATGCCGAAACGGGCGAAGATCGTGGTGGGTCACGTGTTGCTGATACTGTGGCAGAAGTGTTGGCGCGATTGCAGATACTAATGGGAGAGCGAAGATTCTTTCAAACACTCAACGAAATCGTTGATCAACAAATTGATGATGCCAAGCGGGTGATGAGCGACGGCAATGATTCGCCATTGAACGTTACCGATAATTCTTCGCCGATTGCGCGAGTCATCGATCTTTTGATCAGAAAACAAGAGCAAGGCAGTCGCGGATTCCGTGAATTGGCTGCAATCGAAAAACGATTATTAGAAGGCATGCGCACACTTAATGAGGTTTATCGCAACACGACGGAAAAGCTCCCCATGTTCTATGAAGTTTTTCCAACGCGATCGGTGATGAAGGGACTTGTGCAGCGCCAGGGCATGAGCCTCCAAGAAATGAAAGATGCAGCCACCGTCAAAAAGGCGGCGCCAGTGGAAGTGATGGTACAGTTGGGCGAACGGAGAGGCGGCCCCGGTGATTTCACGCAGGCAGAAGCCGCGTGGAATGTGCTCGGACAAGTCGCAAGTGGTCAAGGATGGGGCGAGGATAACGATCCAGAAATTATCGAACTTGCGCTGGAGCGGATTACGGAACGGTGGCCTGAGTTTCCTGTAGATAGGAAAGCGTCATGGCAATTAGAATTTGAAAAAATGGTCATTGGCAGCGTAAACGCGGACTTTTTGGCAGAATTGTCAGATGGGTACTGGAATAACCAAGCATTTGGAGTTGGTTTCTTCGACAGCATCGCGGTAGAAGGTTTGGGCGACCGCGTGCGTAAAGCAGGCAGAAGTTATCGCAATTCGCCCCTTCTAACCTCGCGGGCCATGAAGATGGTCAGTTACAAGATCGTGGCGGTTTTAGAAAAGTCCAGTCGCAGGTCCTTAGTTGCGCTTCGCGGGCGGGGAGATTCTTTGCACGGGCTCGGTATTGCATGGCGGGGATTGCTGCTAGACGATGTCGTTAGTGAGAATGTCTTGCCGGTGGCGACGTTGTCGGAAAAAGGACTAACGCGATTTTCTACGATTTCTGCCCCCAAGCAAACCCACGAACTTGGCACATTGAATTTTGTCGATCGATTCATGGAAAGACTTTTGGAATTGGCGCGTCGTGACTATTCAAAGCCAGCACAGCCTGACAATTTGTCTGCTGAACTCAAGCAACGCGATGAAGATTCGGCAATGTCAGATCTTTTGGACGGTGCCTTCGACATTTACGATCCCAAAGATCCGGCAAGTTTTGGTCCGAAGGTAATCTTTGGCAAACTGCAGGCTAATGGAGCGTGGAAAAAGTCAGTGATCGCAATCAAAGACTTGAACCACTATCCAGATAGTAACCGCGCGACCAATTTCTTGTCGGCAGTGAATAACGCGAGAATCCCGTGAAGTTGGTGTTCATTGCAGAGCCCTGCGGCGTGAGCCGCAGACGTGATTTAAAATCGAAATCTTCTCATGCGCGGTTTTGCTTCTGAGGGTCTGAGTTCCTCGGCGACTTCATTGCATTGCGTTGGAAGTTCGCAAAAGTGACAAACCACATTACAAGTATGGTTTCGATCTAAAAATTGTGTGGTTAAGAATGCTATTTAGCGGTGATGGCCACGCACTGATCTTGGCAAACATTGTCGCTTGCTACGTGTCCGCCCACGAGGACCGTTTTTTCGGGACAGACACAGCAATCACCCACGTTGTACACCTGTGCGATCGCTTGCAATGACGGATTGCTGTTGCCATTTCTTGACGCATAAATCGCTGTCTGAGGCGGGCCGAGCTTCAAAAATTGGGTGTTGATTTTGGTGCAGTAAATTTGCGAATCCTTCGCACTAACCATGCCGACGCCGACTTCATCCGCAAGGCAGCGCCCGGTTCTTGGTTGATATTGCTCTGCGGAGTTGCTCGATAGAATGTTAGATCCCTGCAACGGACAGCAGGTCATCTCTTGCGTATTTCCGTCATTGATTACGGCCATGACTTCGTTTGCATTGCACTTTGCGGGATAACGCACTTTTCCTGCGCTGGGCAGAGACGCACAAGCTTGATAGTTCGGTGTCACGGATTGATCCGGTAAGACGCCTACGGGGGCGTTGCTCACAGCAGTCTGTTCAGGCATGGGATTGCGATTTTCGAAGGTGACACTGGTCGTTGTTGTCACAGGTGCGACGCTGTCGCCACCACCAGCGGCATTGAAAGAGTTTTTACACGAAACAATCAGGACGAAGGTGAGGCAAATGACTTGCAATTTCATAATTCAATGCCCCCGCGAATATGACTAGGTTACATCATACCAAAGACTGCTTAGAAATTGACGAATCGAACCGAGGAGCCTTTCAGTTGAATTCATCATCTATTAATAACTGTATTAAAAATGATAGCTTGATTTAATAATCATATAAAATAGCCAATTATGCGAAAAACTTGAGTATTTTGCTGATTTTTAGGCTGACCGAACCCCCTTGGTTCGCTAACATCGCCCTCTCCATAAATCAGCGATCAGGAGCTCTGAATGTCGCAGAACAAAGGCCAGATCATCGGCGGTTTCTTGGCACCGCATCCTCCGCATCTTGTGTACGGCGAAAACCCGCCGCAAAACGAACCGAAGTCACGAGGCGGTTGGGAACCACTTCGTTGGGCGTATGAAGCTTGTCGCGAAAAGATCCGCGAATGGAAGCCAGACGTGATTCTCGTGCACTCTCCGCACTGGCAGACCGTGGTCGGTCACCATGTCACTGCGGTGCCGAAGCTGTCGGGATTGTCGGTCGATCCGATCTTTCCACATTTGTTTCGCTACAACTTCTCCATGAATGTCGATCAAACGCTCGCTGAAGCCATCGTTGATGAGTCGCGTACGGAAGGCATCACTTCCAAGCCAATGCGTAATCCAAACTTCCGCGTCGATTACGGCACGATCACGTCGTTGCATCTGCTCAACCCCGATTGGGACATTCCGGTCGTGGCATTGAGTGCGAACAACAGCCCGTACTTTTACGACGATCGCACCGGCCAAGAAGAAATGGTCAAGCTTGGCCGCGCAACTTTGCGAGCCATCGAGAAGACCGGCCGACGTGTCGTGCTAGCGGCGAGCAACACGCTGTCGCATTTGCACTTTGCCGCCGAACCAAACCCCATGCTGCCTGAAGACATGACCAAAGAGCATGTTCACAGCCAAGCCCAGTATGAATGGGACGTGAAGATGATCAATCTTCTGCGTCAGGGCAAACTAGATGAGTTCATGGAACTGATGCCGCAATTCTGCAAAGAAGCATTCGCCGAAATCAAGGCGGGTAGCTTGATGTGGATGCTATCAGCGATGAACTTCCCCAAAGTTCCGGCCAAGTTGCACGGCTACGGAACCGTGATTGGCACAGGTAACGCTGTCATGGAATGGGATATGACCAGTGGCAAAGGAGGTCAACATGTCTAATTCAAAAAATCTCCGCGCGGTTGCGTGGGTTCCGGGTCTTCCGCACATCTTGTCTCCTGAGAAGAATGCAGGTTACAAAGCGATCAACGACAGCATGCGGCAAATGCAGATGCGTTTTGCCGATCGCGGTGTCGAACGTGTCCTCTATTACAGCACCGGCTGGTTGTCCGTTCTCGGCACAAGTTTTCAGTCGAAAGCAGAGCTCAAAGGCATGCACGTTGATGAAAACTGGCATGAACTAGCCGATCTTCCTTTCTCCTTCAAAGTCGATGCGCCGTTTGCCAACAAGATGGCAGCTGCCGCGGGCAAGAGTGGCTTTGCCACAGCGATGGTCGATTACAACGGATTTCCCGTCGATACCGGCACCATTGTAGCCGATACACTGATCAACCAAGGTCGTTGGCGTGTAAACATGGTTTCTTCGCACGTGTATTCAGATTTTGCGGCAACCAAGAAACTCGGTGCCGCCATGCGCGAAGCGATCGAGCTCGACGGCGTGCCAACTGCAGTGGTTGCGGTGTCACTGCTCAGTACACGTTACTTCACACAAGACATCAAGCTCAACGAAGACGCCATTCGTGAAAAGGGTGACGATCAATGGAATCGTCGTTTCCTCGAGCATTTGACCAAAGGTGAGTGGGATCTCGCCGAGAAGTGCGTGCCTCAATTCTGCGAAGCGGCGATGCCGGACATGGGGCTCAAAGCGCTCGCATTCTTGCGCGGCATCATTGGGAGCGAAACGCCGAAGTCCGAAATCTGCGCATACGGTGCCTTGTATGGTACCGGCGGTGCCGTGGTGGATGTTCGGGTTTAATCAATTGAGTTTTGAATCGACCATTAGGAGTTGAGTGAACATGCAGGCAGCTGAGATCCGAAGTAAGTTTGTTGAGTTCTTTAAAGCGAACAGTCACACACATGTGGCGAGTTCGTCGCTGGTTCCGCAAAACGATCCAACACTGCTGTTCACCAACGCCGGAATGGTGCAATTCAAAGACGTCTTTCTCGGCAACGACAAACGGAACTACACGCGCGCTACCACGCACCAAAAATGCGTTCGCGCGGGTGGTAAGCACAACGACCTTGAAAACGTCGGTCACACCGCTCGTCACCACACGTTTTTCGAAATGCTTGGAAACTTTTCCTTCGGTGATTACTTCAAACAAGAAGCGATCTCGCTGGCGTGGCGTTTTGTCACTGAAGTATTGAAGCTCCCCAAAGATCGCTTGTACGTCACCGTTTTTCGCGACGATGACGAAGCAGCGGACATTTGGCACAACGAACAAGCCGTGCCGCGTGAACGCATCTACCGCATGGGTGAGAAGGACAACTTCTGGTCCATGGGTGACACCGGGCCCTGCGGACCGTGCACAGAAATCTTCTACGATCTCGGCAGCCATGTCGGTTGTGGCAAGCCCACCTGCGCGGTGGGTTGTGACTGCGATCGTTTCATGGAGTTTTGGAACCTCGTATTCATGCAATTCAACCGCGACGATAAAGGCAACATGACCAAGTTGCCGAAGCCGTCCGTAGATACCGGTGCGGGTCTTGAGCGTATTGCTATGATCATGCAAGGCACTATGACCAACTACGACACCGATCTCTTCAAAGACATCATCAACGACGCAGCGAAACTTGCCAACGGCAGCTACGATCCCAAGTCAAAAGAAGCGGTAGCTTACCGCGTCATCGCCGATCATGCTCGTGCGGCGACTTTTTTGATTTCGGATGGTGTAATTCCTTCGAACGAAGGTCGCGGATACGTTTTGCGTCGCATCATTCGTCGCGCCATTCGTTACGGCAAGAATCTCGGATTTGAAAAGGCGTTCCTTTACCAAGTGTGTGCATCGGTGGTTCGCAAAATGTCGGTTGCGTATCCAGAATTGAAGGATCGCCAATCATTCGTGCAAAAATGCGTGCAAGCAGAAGAAGAACAATTCTTCCGTACGCTCGAGCACGGTTTACATATCCTGAACGACGAGATGGCAAAACTGAAGTCCGGCGCATCACTGTCGGGAGACATTTCGTTCCGCTTGTATGACACCTACGGTTTTCCCCTTGATCTCACGGCCTTGATTCTTCGCGAAAAAGGCTTCGGCGTCGATGAAGTAGGCTTCAGTCGCGCGATGGAAGATCAGAAAAATCGTTCGCGCAAAAACTGGAAAGGGTCTGGCGAAAAGGGACTTTCTCCGGTTTATCATCAGATCGTGGCTCAGCTGCGTGACAAGAAACAGTCGATTGAATTTGTTGGTTACGAACGCGAGCAAGCCGAAGGCGAGTGTGTCGCGTTGCTTGATGACTCAGGTGAAGAACTTAAGTTAGTAGATAGCTATTCGACCTTTGGTTCTATGGTGCAGGCTGTTTTCTTGAAGACACCATTTTACGGCGAAAGCGGTGGTCAAGTGGGGGACCACGGACGCGTTGAAGCCGCTGGCTTTGGCGGTGAAGTTGTCGATGTCTTGAAACCGTTGCCAGAACTAGTCGTTGCTCACATTCGCGTGGATCGCGGTTCGATCAAAGTTGGTTCCACGTACAAGCAGACGGTACGGGCCAGTCGCCGCGCATTGACACGTCGCAATCATACCGCAACGCACCTGCTGCACGAAGCTCTTCGCCGCGTGCTTGGTGACCATGTTAAGCAAGCCGGCTCGCTTGTTAACGACGAGATGTTGCGATTTGACTTCACACATTTCCAGTCATTGACAACAGAAGAACTTGAACAAGTAGAGACCTCCATCAACCAACAGATTTGGGATGCTCATCCTGTCTCGATGCAGGAGATGGACAAAGATGCAGCTGTTGCCGCAGGGGCGATGGCCATCTTCGGTGAAAAGTACGGTGACAAAGTGCGCGTTGTCAAAGCCGGTGCGCATTCGGTTGAATTGTGTGGCGGTACCCACGTCAATAACACCGCAGAAATCCAGCTCTTCCGTGTGGTGTCGGAAAGTGCCATCGCATCGGGCGTGCGCCGCATGATTGCGTTGACGTCCAAGCATGCTTTTGAATATTTGCGCGATCGTGATCAAGAAGTGAAGATGGTTCGCGACCATTTGAAAGCGACCAGTTACGAAGAAGTCGAGCAGCGCATCGTTAAGTTGCAAGACTCTGAAAAGAAACTTCGCCGTGAATTAGAAAACGTTGAAGCAGCAGCACTCGGCTCCAAAGTCAAACAAGTTGTCGATCAGGCTCCGGTCGTGGCCGGCGTAAAGGTCGTGTCATACTTGATGCCCGCGGACGAAAAGGGTGTGAAAGCCCTCCGCGATGCGGCTGATATGTTCAAATCAACCGCCAAAGATTTGGTGGTATTCCTTGGCATGGATGATCCGAACCAAGGCAAGAGTTTCATTCTTGCCGCCAGCCAAGGTTCTGCTTCTGCGAAAGTGAAGGCCAACGATTTGATCAGCGCGATGGCGCCGCAAATCGAAGGGCGTGGCGGCGGCAAGCCAGACATGGCGCAAGCCGGCGGTGTGAAGCTCGGGCAAATGCCAGGCTGTTTGAACGCAGCGAATGAGTGGATTGTTTCCAAATTGAATAGCTAAAGGAGTTTTTATGGCGCAACGTTCACCGTTAGCTATCGCGTTTTTGACGATCTTTCTGGATCTTCTCGGCTTTGGCATTGTTATCCCGATTGCGCCGTTTTATGCGGAGCAGTTTGGCGCAACAGCAACGACGATCACTTTGCTTGGTGCTTCGTATTCTTTGATGCAGTTTATCTTTGCACCCATCTGGGGGCGTTTGTCGGACAAGGTTGGTCGCCGACCCATTGTTCTGATGTCCATTTCGTTTGGCGTCGTGGGGCATTTTCTTTTTGGCATTGCGGATAGCATGACACTGCTATTTGCATCGCGCATGTTGGCTGGTTTTGGCAACGCAAACATCGGCGCCGTGCAAGCGATCATTTCCGACGTTACCACTCCCGAGAATCGTGCAAAAGGTATGGGTCTGATCGGTGCAGCGTTCGGTCTCGGATTTATCTTCGGGCCCGCGTTAGGTGGATTCTTCGGTCAGCACTCCGCTTCTACACCTGCGTTTGTCGCGGCCGGACTCGGCCTCATTAACCTCGTCATAGCTTTTATGATGTTGCCAGAAACTCTTTCGGCAAAGAGTGCGACGCGTTCACGCTTTGATGTTGCTGCTTTGAAAAAGGCCGCAGGCCGCCCCAATGTGTTGCCAGTTCTAGCGGTGACTGCCATCTACGTGACGGCTTTTGCTATGATGGAACAGGTAATCAGTTTGTATCTCGAACATTCGCATCTGGGAGAGAGCACTCTTACCGGACACGATAAGATCAAAGAAGCTGCGGAACTTAGTGCGTACTTCTTCGTTGCTGTAGGCATTACGGCGACGGTGGTCCAAGGGGGACTGATCGGTCGACTCACCAAGAAGTTTGGTGAAGTGAAGTTAGCTAGGTTGGGAGCTGTCATCTTGGCGGTGTCTATGCTGTCCGTGCCATACTTTGTCGGCCAACTCCCTGGCATGTGGATGCTAGTTTCTGCAGTCGTAATGGCATTGGGGTCGGGGATGTTAAATCCATCCATCACAAGTTTGCTTTCTCGTTCGGCTGGCAAGGACGAACAAGGCGGCATCTTAGGGTGGAACCAATCAATTGGTTCACTCGGAAGAGTCATCGGCCCAGCGGTTGCTGGCATGTTCTACGAGATTAACATGGATTATCCATTCATCATCTCTGGGACCATGATCGGATTGGCTGCTTTGGTTGCGTGGTGGAAATTTGTGGCGCCGCCGGCCGGATCAGTGGGAGGGCATCACTGATCTGACATCTGGAGCGTCGGGAGAGATCCCTCGCTCCACTCGGGACGACCGCCGGGTGTCGTCTCGACCGAAGGGAGAGATCCCTCTCTATGCTTCGAGATGACGCCGGTCTCTTTACCAGACCCAACCTAATCCAAGATTTACTTCGGGAGTCATGCGTGTAGCAACGCGTGTATCGGGCAATGTTTCAATCAACGCATCGTAATCTGCGCGTGCCGTTTCGTTGCCACCATCAACCGATACGACTCGTTTCACATTAGCGGTCATGCTTGCGCCAATGGTAATCGAGAGCTTTTGATTGAGAACGTGCCAGCGGTTACCGGCTCCCAAAGCGACGCCGTGTCGTACGTCCGTCACAAGATCGGCTTGTTCATTGACATCAGAAGATTCGATGACTGGCAGTGAACCGCCGAGACCGAGTGATGATTCATAGCGATTTGCGCGAGCGTCGATGCGGGTGTAGCTGTAGGCTGCTTTCATGTACCAGCCCTTCATGGATTCCCCCATTTCCCACTTGGTCACATTCCAGCGCAGGCGCATGGCGCTCAATTTTTCCCTTTCTCCGGGCCAGAGATCTTGGCGGCGATATGCTGCATCTTCCGCCGTTGCGCCTTGCGCACTGTAGGTCCCAGACCAAAATTCTGGACCTGTTGAAAAGTTGGCGGCAATGTTGAAATCCACCGAGCCACCCCACTTGTTGGAAGAGATGTCTTGCTTATTTTCTTCTGTCGCCGCAGATACGGGAGCGATTGGATCCACTTCCACAACGATGCTCTTAGCAGTCATGCCGGCATAGGCGGATGATCCCATCAGTAGGGATCCTGCAATAGCGGTTGATGCAATCATACGTTTCATAAGTCTTTCCTCCATAACAGGTCATTAGTCCATGCCACGGGTGCACCGTGGCGCCACAGCGATTTCGTTTTAGGGAGGAGTTAATTATAAGACGAAATCGACAAAATCCCAAGATCGCTCGGTTTTTGGGATTTTGCCAAATAAAATTAGGTCCAGCTTCTTCGCAGACCACCGTCGATGCCGATGTTGGTGCCAGTTACATACGAAGCTTGCGTCGATGCGAGGAATGCAACGACTGATCCAAGTTCTTCCGGACGTCCAAGACGCTTGGAAGGAATTGAATTTGCAGAAAAGTTCATTTCTTCTTCGAGAGTCGTGCCAGAGCGTGCGGCTTTAGCGCGGCGCAGATCTTCGATTCGCGCCGTGTGAATGATGCCCGGAAGGACATTGTTGACGGTGATACCATCAGCAGCTACTTCGGCCGAAAGAGTCTTCATGAATCCACTCACCGCGGCACGCATGGAGCTGGAAACGGCCAAATGTTCGATCGGTTCGACAACGCTGATCGACGTAATGGTGATGATGCGGCCAAACTTTTTCTGACGCATCGCGGGCAAAACTCCTTGTGTCAGGTTGGTGACGCTCAAGAACAATTGTTCGAATCCCTTTTGGAAATCCTGAGTCGAAGTCGTTGCTGCGGCGGTCGGGGCCGGCCCACCAACATTGTTGACTAGGACGTCGATTCCTCCGGACGAATGAACAAAATTCAAAAGGCTTTGCACCACACTTGCTTGGCTTAGGTCGCCAGCAAATGTTTCAACTTTAACGCCCGTTTCTTGGCGAAGGTTCTGAGCTGCATCGGCCAACGCGGCTTCATTTCTTGCGCAAATGACTAGGTTGGTTCCTTCTTGTGCTAGTGCTCTAGCGGAAGCAAAACCGAGGCCCTTGCTAGCGCCACAAACGAGTGCACGTTTTCCTTTTAGACCTAGGTCCATATTTTCTCCAAGTTTTGTGACGCAGGGGCAGCAATGCTCTTATATTCAGAGTAGAAGTCCAGACTCCAGCGTCCACCTTCGCGGCCGATTCCAGAATGCTTCATTCCGCCAAACGGAACGGACAAATCACGAATGAACCAAGCATTGATCCAAAAAAGGCCCGTGCGAACGTTTTCCGCGTACTTCTTCGCACGAGCGTCATTGTTGGTCCAAACAGAGGCTGACAGGCCGTAGCGCGTGTCGTTCACCATGTCGATCGCAACATCGTCACTCGAAAACTTTTGTACGGTAAGAACGGGGCCAAAGATCTCTTCTTGTACCATGCGTGAATTCTGAGGAACGTCGACAAAAATGGTGGGTTCCAAGAAGGCGCCTTTGCTAAGATTCTTTGGTCGCGAACCACCGAGCAACAACTTGTGATGCTGCTTGCCGTACGCAATGAATGACTCGATTCGTTCACGATGTTCCAAGGAAATGACCGCGCCCATTGAAGTTTGAGCATCGAGCGGATCGCCGACGCGAATCTTGGCAGTTTCTTGCTGGAGGCGTTCGATAACTTCCGTGTAAACTTTTTCGTGCACGAGCAGACGAGAGCCAGCGAGACAAATCTGACCTTGGTTGCGAAACGCGGCGCGAACGCACGCAGGAATCGCGGCATTGAGATCGGCATCTTCGGTGATGACCGATGCGCCTTTGCCGCCAAGTTCAAATGAAAGCTTTTTCAAATGAGCTGCGGCGGTCTTCATGATCGCAGCACCTGTATGCGTTTCTCCGGTAAAGGAGATCGCACGAACATCAGGATGGGCGACCAACGCTTCGCCAGCTTCACCCGCGCCGAAACCATGAACGACGTTGAAAACGCCATCTGGCACGCCAGCTTTTTGCATGATGCGGGCAAGGGCGTTGGCAGACAGGGGAGTGAGCTCAGCCGGTTTTAGAACGATGGTATTGCCCGTTGCTAGCGCCGGAGCGACCTTCCATGTCGCAAGGTATAGTGGCAGATTCCACGGGGTGATCAGTCCAACTACGCCGAGTGGTTCTCGTCGGACGTAAAAATTTGAGCCGTCGGCACCGCGATGGTGAAACGGTTGCTCTTTTAAAATGAGGTCACCAAAAAAACGGAAGTTGCGCACCGCGCGCGGGATATCGCCTTCCATTGTCTCGGAAATAGGTTTGCCGTTGTCACGTGATTCGAGGCGAGCAATTTCGGCGCGCTCCGCCTCGAGTAAATCCGCAATGCGGTGCATGAGTTTGCTGCGTTCCGTGGCGCTAACTTTACTCCACGACGTCAGTGCCAGCCTGGCGGACTGAACTGCTTCTTCGACGTCAGCACTTTGGCCGCGCGCAACATGGGCAAGTACTTCTTCGGTGGCTGGGTTGATCGACGGAAAAGTTTGCCCTGACTTTGCAGGAACAAATCTTCCACCGATAAAGTGTAAGCAAGATTCAGCTGACATGGTTCACCATTAGACGATTTGATCGCGAGTTGCGATCGCTTTCATCTCGACAAAATTATCTCCGGGTAACTTCGTTACGCAAACAGTGGTTCGCGTCGGAGGTACGGCGCAGTCAGCAAAGAATTCATTCCATACGTCGTTCATTTTGGGGAATTCGTTCATGTCGCACAAGAATACGGTGACATCCAAAATATTCTTTCGAGAAAGATCCAACGCTTTCAAAGCGAGTTCAATGTTGTTCAAGACGCCCTTCGCTTGTGCGGTGAGGTCGTGACTCTGCACGGTGCCGTCTGGGTTCCGCGTTATGCCTGCATAGGCATTCGTTTTGGGATCGCGGCATCCTTGGCCTGCAACAAAAACTAATGAGCCGCAAACGCGGGTGTGAACATACTTAGCAAGTGGCTTTGTGAGTTGGTTTTCCATCGATCTCTCCCATGCGTGAAAAGTGGTGAGAGACTAGCATTTTAGAACTAATGATTCAGCAAGTAATACAGCCACTTGAGGTACTCATCGAAGACCATGATGAAAGAGAGTTCGTCGGACGTCCATTTTTGGCATTTTTCAGATTCCGCTGAGATAACAGTGAATTGCATATTGTTTGCCTTTAGCGCGTTTGCTGCCTTGCGAAAGGCGTAGAGGCTCCGTGTTGTGTGATACCAAGAGGTGGCAACGGCGATGGAAATAGGAGAAGTGCCATGCGCCTGTTGAAGATGGCGAATGAAGTTTTCAGCCTCTTCAAACGTTGACGTGACGCGGATATCAGTAAGGAAGCGAATGTTCTCTTGGGGAATGTTGTTCCTAAAAAGATATAGCTGATTCAAAGTCGCTTGATCAGGAACCAAACCGGTTAACTCAAAGGCACTGGCTTCCGCAGAACTCAACAAAATGGGAGCGGGTCCAAGTGTTCGATAGGTTGCTAGAAGAGCGTCCACGCGCTTGCCCATCGGGTCACCCATCAATACTGCGTAGTAGTCGGGTTTTGCTTGTGGGGATTCATCACTCACCAACCAGCAACCTGCATTTTTCGGAATGTAAAAGAACACTGCGTAGATCAAGAGTGCAAGAATGACCAATCGCCATGGAATCCGGCGACGATTGCGGCGCATGGGAAACAAGCGGCTCAAAGTTGTGTACGACGAACTCAACGCTCACACCTTCCATGTGATTGATTGTTGATACATTCTCGCATCGTATCTGGACGTTCGCAACTCTTTATGTTCCATGAAGATTTTGATATCTTTTCGACTATGCGCGAAACTTTACTTGGGGGAAATCATGCTGGGAACATACGGTCGCTTGGTCATGATTGCTGTCTTGGGTTTTGCCAGCGGTTTGCCGATCGCGCTTACTAGTTCGGCTTTGCAAACGTGGCTCACGGTGAGCAATGTCGACGTCGCGACGATCGGATTCTTCAGCCTAGTTGGATTGCCTTATACATTTAAGTTCTTATGGGCTCCCCTGATGGACCGTTTCGAACCTCCGTTTCTCGGACGACGAAGGGGATGGTTGGTCACGGTGCAGATCTTGTTGGCCGTTGTTTTGTTTCTGCTGTCGGGCGTTGATGTGGCGACGCAGACGCAACTTGTCGCGGTACTTGCGATCATGGTTGCGTTTCTCTCTGCATCGCAAGACGTCGTCATTGACGCGTACCGGACTGATGTGCTCCAGAGCCAAGAGCGTGGAGTCGGTTCGTCACTAAGCGTGTTTGGCTACCGCATGGCAATGATTTTGTCCGGAGGCATCGCGTTGGTTTGGGCGGATCCGGTCAATGGCAACGGTTGGAGCTGGGCTTACATCTATCAGATCATGGCAGCAATCATGTTGTTCATGTCTGTATTGTCGTCGTTGGTTTTGCCCAAAGTAAGTTCCACGAATGTGGCACCCAAAAGTGATGCGAAGAATGACTTGATCGGATTTGCTTCATTGCTTGCAGTGGTGGTCGTGGCCTATTTCGCTGCGCTACACATTATTAGCCCCGCTTGTGATTCGTTCTTCAACGGACTATTTACGCCGCTTGAAGACGGTAAACCAAATCCCGATGCTAAAAAGTGGGCGGATCTCGTCTCTTTGTTGATCACGTTAGCCTTTACCATACCGGCCGCTGCGAAAGTGGCGACTCTGGCAAAGTTCGAAACGCTGAATGTGTCGCTGCGAAACTATTTTTCGATGAAGAGCGCATACAGTGTGCTGGGATTAATCATCTTGTACAAATTGGGAGATGCATTTGCAGGGGCGCTTACCACAAACTTCTTGCTAAAGGGCGTCGGCTTTGCCCAAGCTGAGATAGGCGTCGTGAACAAGGTCATTGGCATCTGGCTTACCATTGTCGGAGCGATCGCTGGCGGCGTCATTATGGTGCGGCTTGGCATGTTCCGTTCGCTGATGATCTTCGGTGTTCTGCAACTGTTGTCTAACCTAGGTTTTTGGCTCGTATCCGTGAGTGGCAAAGGTGCGTGGGGAGGATTCATGCTCCCTGCATTCGACCTCGTGATTGTAACGCTCAAAGAGGCAACCAATGTTGATTGGTTGTTGCTCAGTGCGGTTGGTTTCGAAAACATCACAGGCGGTATGGGGACAGCGGCATTTGTTGCGCTGCTGATGTCTTTGTGTAATCAGAAGTTCACGGCGACGCAATACGCACTGTTGTCTGCATTTGCCGCCGTTGGTCGCGTCTGGGTTGGGCCTATGGCGGGGGTACTTGCTCCAACACTCGGCTGGCCCACGTTTTTCGTTTTTTCAATGATCGCCGCAGTGCCTGGCCTGATCGTTCTTTGGATGTTGCGCGACGTCGTGCACGACTTGGAAAGCCCCGTCGGTGTCGGCGTTTTGGATGATTAGGCAAACGAAGATGGCATTTGCAGACTAAGCGATTGTACGCGTTCTTCAAAGAGGGCGCGTCGTCGATACTTCCAAAAGAAACTGATGATTTCTGTGCTCTTGTTTGGAATAACGCGGATCATAGTGTGGTCGGCTAGTGTCAACACCATGTGCAAACCGATACCGGCGCCTCGGCTGTGATCCGCGCTGGACGCATCGCGCACACCGTGGGTGTGGGCTTCGGCTAACGTACGGATGATGCGTTTCTTTTCTAATCGTCCAAATGAATCGTGCACGCCAATCGCTGCATAATCTTTTGCTTCGTGAAAGATGTAGCTCGGCGACTCCAGCTCAGTCAGTGTGATTTCTTCGGCACGGGTGTGTCCCAGATACTTAGGTGTTTTGGTGGTTGCATCCAGCGGCGCGCAAAAGACGGCGTTTTGCAGTAGTTCATATGCGGTGGTGCGTAAGTGCTCCAGGAAATCAGGATATACGGACGATGTTCCAGCAAAGGAACTGATGATGCGTGCAACGGTTGAATTAATTTGCGAACTCGAAGTTATTTTGCCGCTGAGAGAATTTTCGCTGTGCAATTTGCTTAGACATGATGTTGTTTCAGGTATCTTGTCAAACCATGTCATCCACTGTTGTCGCAAATTTGCAAATTGACTGAGACCGTCAGGAAGTTTTCCACAAAGATGCGACGTACCATGTAACTTAGGCAAGAACACAAGAATGTCAGAGAAACGATCGCATTGGATCTGGATGGTTGATGGTGTTGCGTCAGTCATTGCGGACTTTCTCTCTTAATCAGGAATGAGCGAAATGCAGTCCAATCGTCCGGTGTTTTGCTGCCTCTTGATTTGATTCGCCATTTGTACCAGCCGGCTTTCCATGCAAGATCAATCGAAATGGTGTTGCCGGTAGCGCTCTTTGTAAAAATGCAATCGCCCGACTTGTCTTCACAGACTTCGATTTCAAACTGGGAATCGCATGGAGCGGTTTTCCAAATAAAGGCAATGGATCTCGTTGGTTCTGAGACGGTGTATTCCGCTTCGTATTCAGGTTCGACCAACTTAGGACGTACGTATTCTATGCTAAGTGACTTGGCGGCGGATGGTTGACTCCGACGTCCATCGGTGGCGATCGAGGAAACTCGCGCTGCGAAAGTCCCCGTATGGCACTCTTTCCAAGCGAACGAGGTCGACTCCGCTGTTTCCTTGAGCAAGGGTTTTGCAAATGTCGGGTCGCTTGCAATCTCGACGCTGTATTTCGTAATGTTAGCAACCGGCTTCCAACGCAGCCAAGTCTGCGCGGGTTTGCCGTCAGTTCCGTCTGTGACTTCGTCCTTTGTGATTTCGAACTCAAGATCGCTAGGGACGGTAACTGCCGCGAGGGTGGTTCGTGTTGTTGGTTGAGGAGTTGGCGCAGTAGTGATTGTGGACGTTGTGGACGACGGCGTGAGTGATGATGTCGGTGTAGGCGAAGAAATGGCCGCGGTTTCAGTTTCTCCGGATTCCACTTGGCTTGAGGGAGGGGCTGTTTGGGCTGGCGTGGCGGGACTGCCTACGGTGAAGTGACGTAGATTTGACCATCCCAGCACCTCTTGTTCGCCTCGCAAGCAGCGAGACTTCATAGTCCATTGTCGAGAGCAAAGAACAGTACTGCCAGAGTTTTGCGGCAGAGATACGGAGAATGTGTCGAGGGTTGAGGCGTTCTCGGCCAATATCTCAAAGTCGAAGCGATCACACAGAGGTTCCGCTGTGGTCGCAAAACTAACGGCGAGACAGTCGCTGCCGTCGGCTGGCATGATCTTTTCACCTTCCGCGGGGATGACGATATTCATCTGGCCAGAATTCTTGACGATAAACTCGCGCGATTCGCTGAATTCGTTTTTGGATGCGAGACGCCAGTGAAACTCGCCGGCATCAGCAAATTTGAACGACATACCTAGTGAAGCAGTATTGATCGAGCTGCGTTGAATCAATTTGGTGAAATTGCGTGAGTTTGAGATTTCAAAGAATATCTCGTCATTTGCTTTGTTACTGATTTGCCACGCAAATGCGACGTCCTTGCCTTGCGGAAACATCATGTCGTCATCCGGGGCGTTCAGGACAAATTTAGCCGGACTGATTGTGATTTCATCGTCTTCTTCAGTAGCGCTTGTTTGCAATTGTTGGCCAACGGGAACATCAACCTTTTTGCCATCCAACTCCAGATTGAGATTCTGCGTAAGTGGTTGAATTTGGACGGAGCCTTCAGGTGTGACGGCCAAGCTTGCGCGCGAAGGTGTTGTGGAGCTGAGTACAAGTTTCTTCTTGCCCAATTTGAGTCGCAACGGTTTTGTGGAAGTTTGTACTTTGATTTGGCCGCGCTCGACATCTATCGACGACTCGCCGTCAATTATTGAGATTTCGACTAGAGAATTTTCGCCCAATTCGATCCGCGATTTGTCGAGGAACTCCAGTGTAGCGTGTGAAGAACGATCGGTGAAAACGATGTCTTGGCTGCCGACAGGGTCGTTGGTTGACGTTTCAATCCATTGGTTGCTGTTACTGGCGCGGATGCGTACGGTCTTGTTCGTGGACACGATACGCGCAATTGCTTGCTTTGCTTCGTGCTTGGCCGTGCGGTCCTTGTGCCATTGCAGCGCCAAGTAGGAAGTACTGGTCAAGAATACAGCCGCGGCACTGCTTAATAAGACAATTTCGACGGCATTAAATCGAGAAGATTGCAAAGTTACTCTCTATGCCTTTGTGGGTTCTACTTTGTCGAGGGAAAACTCAATAACCAGCCGATTCTGGCCAACATCAAACGGTAGTGCCAGAACGGGGCTCTTGCCTTGGTGAACGATTGTGTGACCTTCGCCGATGAATAGTTCGGGCAAAGTAATTGAGAAGTCCATGCCCATGCCTGACAAGTGCTCGCCCGATTTGCAAAAAATTTGGTCGCAAAGTTCTTTGGTGACTTGCATCATGATTTCGCGGTCATGTAACGCTTGTCCGCGCGAGACTCCGGCAATGCGTGAAGCAAGCAGCGAAACAAATTTTCGGTTGCAGCTAAGTGATGCACTTCCGGAAAATACGTTACCCTGAATCTGCACAATGCCCGTCAAAAATTCCGTAGAAACAGACCGCCCGACTTTTATCTCGGCTTTGCCTTTGGCGGGCAATTCGCCGATGTAATATTCAATAACGTCGTTGGTCGCCTGCACGAAGCAGTTGAGTAAATTCAAATCATAGTGCCCGCGCTTTTTCGGATCAAAGCGAGACTCAAGCTCATTTTGAATCTCCTCTGTCTTGCTCAGGTTTTGCTTCAAAACATCGATCAAACCCGCTTGTGCGAGCTCGGATACTTTGCTGTCTGAAAAAATTCCAGGAGACACAAGAATCAGAGTATATTTGGCAACCGATTGGCGCAGATACTGCAAAAACTTATCAAGCTGCTGTTCGTCTATGGCGACATCAATGATGACCGCGAGGTAATCCTTGCGAGCAGCGAATGCGGTTTTGATGCCAGACATCGCCGACACATTGATGAAGGTCCAACCTCGCGACTCCCCCCCCATTTTGCAAGCGTCTGTCCTTCGACTGCTCTGCCGGTAATTAGAAGAAAATGGCCTTTTGCGCGATCAGACATTCGAATCCTTCAGTGGGAATGAAATTCTCCTGCACAAGTTGTGCCGTCGCCAGTTCTGATTCCATTCGTGCAGCGTTGCGCGTCGCTTCAAGTAACCGAAGGATCTCTTTTGACATAATGTTGAACGAATCTGCTAATACCCCAATCTCATCGTGAGACTTTGTTTGTATCTCTTCGTTGAACTGCCCCTTCGCAACTCGCAACGTGCCTGAAAGAAGCTTGGCGATTTCGTTGGTCATGGTTCGCACCAGCAAAAGACATAAAATCAGCACCACGGAGAAGATGATTCCGGATATCGCTGCCGAACGATTAACCAGCAGATTGGTTGCGCTGAATGCTTTCGAATTGGGCGTGCGGACCAGTACTAAAAAACGACCGATGACGACACGTGCATAGGAAATGATGTACTGCTCACCACTTTCGAAAGAGGTTTCATAAGCACCTTTGGCGAACTTAGAGTTGATAGCATCTTGATGTGCATGTTCGTTATCAATCGTAGACATGCCATCGGTTCCATTGGCAAACCCCGTCCCTAAAACCACGCGTCCACTCGCATCCAGTAGAATAACTTCCATCCCGCCCACGTTTGAGAAGATGCGCCAAATGGGTTTCAAATCAAACACAAGCATTAGTTTTCTGCGCTCTTGCTCCCCATCTGTACCGAGGGGAACTACCAAAATGCCAAGCCCTTCCCCCATTCGATCGGACACTAGTTTTAACACCTGCGCAGGGTTAATCGCGAATGATTGAGCCAAATTTAATCTCGGCAACAGGGCATCGATGGAAAACTTTGGCGCATTACCATCAGGCAACGTACAACAAAGTGTCCGACTAACAGCGAAAGTTGTCGCGTCACGACTGCCAAGCTCAAACGCGCCGAGCAAATCCGCGTGCAATTTGCTCCAGCCCCATTGTTCCCATGCGGACGCATGGGAAGAAATACTCAATTCCTTGGCCGTCGCGGCAGCAGCGCGCTCCCATCCATCAAACACAAATTGGATCTGTTGTGCAGAGTTTCCCGCTAGTGATGCCGACGTCTCAAAAACATATGCGCGCTTGTCCGCCTTGAACATCGACAATGCCATCACCAACAGCACTGAACAGGCGATGGTCAATGAACCCCCGACGAGGATGAGGATCTTTGTACGAAGTGAAATTTTGACCGCGCGCAAGTCGATTCCTGTCATTAGAATTCTTCGAATATTTAGCTACTTATGATAGCATAGCTTTCCACAGTTTAAATCTCTTTGGAACACGGGTTTGGCGGTGTTTCGCTTTCCGCGCACTTTCGTTCAGCTACCGAGTGCGGTGGCGATTGGTGGGGACACTTTGAATGCGGTGATTTCGTTTACGTTATGATCGCGGACGCCACCGGGCACGGGGTGCCGGCGGCGTTGATCACAGCGGCGGCTCATAGTTGCGTCGCGACCATTAAAACCGTTTATGCCCAACAAGACCAAGCGCCAGCGCCGTCTCAGGTTTTGCGAACGCTCAACCATGCGATTTGTGCGTCTGGTAAGGGAGCGGTAAAGATGTCGTTTCATGTTTTGCAAATCAACTCCCAATCGGGACTTTGTCGCTATGCAAACGCATCACACGAAGCGCCGCTGATTTCGCGCTGTGGTGTCGATCAAGATGTCGGTGCGGAACGGGAGCGCGACTCAATTGACTGCATTTTGCAAAAGCCTGATGCTACTCTTGGATTGAGCGTCGATACGGTTTACGCAGATTATGAGGTGCAGTTCAAGCGAGGTGACAAGATTGTTCTTTACACCGACGGAATCACGGAGTGCCAAAATGCTGAAGGCAAAGACTTTGGCGACTCGGGCTTGATGCGAATCTTTGCTAAGGTTGCGCACTACGACGCTGCCAACATATGCAAAGCCATCGTAGAAAAAAGTGGATTCTTATCGAGGGGCAACACCATTAGCTGATGACATGACACTCGTATGTATTGAATACGCATAGGTCGATGAACGATGTAATCGAGGTAATTATGACCACAGACACTAATCAACTCAAAGTTCACAAGAAACGCCAAGGTTCCCAACTGTTCGTCAGGCTCAGTGGTCATTTAAATGAGTTCAGTAAACTCGAAGTTGAAGTTGAACCCGGCATTGACGCTTATTGTTTTGACTTGGAAGAATTGGATCAAATCAACTCGGTTGGGGTGCAAGTCTGGGCAAAAATGATGACATCAATTCCATCAGGCAAACAAATGGAAGTGCAACGTTGTGGACTCAGGTTTGTGAACAACATGAATCTCTACGCAAACTTTATGGGTTTTCATTCTGTGACGGTGGGATCGTTCTATGCTCCGTATTACTGTGAAGCTTGTGACGACTCTCGCCGCATTTTATTGACGCCCGAGGAAGTTCGCGCAACTGGATCATTGGTTCCACCCAAAAAAAATTGTAGCGGTTGCAACAAGCTTTTGAGTTTTGACGGGGTTCCTGCCAAGTATTTCATGTTTATGAAGGCTTGAAATTACAGGTACTTTTGCTCATTCATTGACATTTGCGCCGTAGCTCAACACATTCTCACTTTTCCATTTGAAGTCGAAGTCGCGTCGATGAGACATCATCGGATGCTCATCGGTGAGAAAGTTTTCCATGGGTATCAAATTCCAACATTGGCAGCATCTTAGTGCAAGCAATCCGCAAGATTTGACAGAACTCGTTCAAGTGGTACACGACAATCGCTCGTTTCACGATATCGCCAAACTCGAATATGGAGACCACGGTTTAGACGACGCTCACCAAGCCATTTCCCATGCGATCAAGGCAGGCAAACGCATCGCGCTGTACGCCGATTACGATGTTGATGGCACGATGAGCTGTGTGAGCTGGTGTTGGTTTCTGAGGGGTATCGGTTACAACAACTTCTGCTGGTATATCCCCGATCGTTTCAAAGAAGGCTACGGGCTGAATCTTGGTGCGATCAAACGCTTGATCGATGAAGAGCGCGCTGAAGTTATCATCACGATGGATACGGGTATCACTGCCAATGCTGAAGCAGCCTACTGCAAAGAGCGCGGTGTTACGTTCATTTGTACCGATCATCACAAGATTCAACCCGCGAAGATGCCCGACTGCGTCATCCTCAATCCCAAGATGCATCCCGACGAAAATTACCAAGAGCTTTGTGGAGCTGGAATCACTTTCGTGCTGCTGCGCAAACTTGGGCGAACGTTTGCTCTCCCTCCCGAAATATGGGTGGATATACTCGCTCTCGCCGGGATGGCAACGGTGTGTGATGTTGTGCCGCTGAATGCCGTCAATCATCGATTGGTTCGCATGGGAGTCGATGCTTTGATGAGGTCAAAGCGCGAAGTGTTTCGCGCTTTGCTGCAAGCGAGCGCGGCAGATGAAGGGGTAAATGAACAAGACATCGGCTTTCGCTTAGGTCCGCGCATTAACGCGGTCGGGCGACTGCACCATGCAGGTTTAGTTGTCAAAGCGTTTACCGAAGGCGAGCCAACGGAGTTGGTTGCATACATGGGTAAATGTAACGAGCAGCGACGCGCGATCCAGCAAGAGATACTTCTGGATGCGAAGATGCAAGCGGGTGACTTTGGCGATTCTCCGATTCTGTTCATGGGTGGAAACTGGCACCAAGGCGTGGTGGGAATTGCAGCGAGTAAGATTGCGGAAGAATTTTGGCGTCCGACATGGCTCTTTCAGCGTGGCGAAAGCCAGTGCAAAGGTTCTGCGCGATCCATTGCGGGGTTTGACGTTACCGATGCCATGACAAGTTGTGCCGACATCTTCGAAAAGTTTGGTGGTCACCGTGCGGCGGGTGGATTCGCCTTTCATCCCAAACACGAAGACGAGATCCGCAAACGTCTCACCGACTATGCATGGAAGATCCGCGAGGATAATCCCGGAATGTGGGAGAGTCGACGTACCTATGATTGCCAATTGCCACTAGAATTGGTGAGCATTGAAACCGCAAAGCGCGTTCACCAGATGCGCCCATTTGGTCATGGATTTGAGGAACCTATTTTCCAAGTCCGCGGCACCATCCAAAGCATTTCGCACCTCAATGACAAAAAAACCGGCGCTCCCAAACACACCGTACTGCGGCTGTGGGACGAGCAAGGACGCAGCCACAAAGTCATGTTCTTCAACGAAGTTTATGGCGGACGTGTTGGTGGAGAGGCGCGATGCTTGGCGACCATCTCGGTAAATCGGTATATGGGCAGGGAATCCGCCGAATTGTATGGCGTCGATCTTTCCGTATAGATCCGTGCGTTTTGTCATTAAAAATTCACGGCAAAATCTGCCTAGTGACGGCTAAAGAAATCAGCAAGTAAAGTCGAAAACACTGACGCACATGGAGGGCAGATGCGTCGGTCGGCTGTAACAATCTTCGGCTTCATTGTACTCTCGTCAAATGCGATGGCCGAGTCTGAACGTGAGCAGGTCAAGGAATCTGATTTGCGCACTTCCATCTCGTCGCCCAACTTTCATTCTCCTGCACAATCTCATCAGTGGAAAGGCAATCACTTTGATTGGCAGCTCGGAGTCCGCGAGCAGAGCGAAGTCTTGCCGACAGACGAGATTGGTCTGAAGTCCCGTTCTGATACCAAATCACGCTTTACGAGGTTTGGTTTTTTGACGCGCTATCCTAGCCGGGCCGCAGGGCGACTGGGACTCGTCGCGGATGTTGAGAAAGGCGAAGGAACGTGGTCCGTTGTTGATCGCAACGCGCAAGTTGTTGATGAAGCTACTGGTGAGCAGGAGCGCAGTGAAGCCGCAATACGTCCCATGCTCGCCTTCACTTTTGGCAAGAGACTTACCGTGGGTACTGCTTATGAGATCGCGCGACGTCAGGAAGATGACGGTTATGTTCGCTTTGTTAGTGATGTCAACATTCTTACTGGGGCAATAGCGCTGCACGGTGAAAGCTGGGAGTTCGGTGCGACCTATGGCGAGCAGTTACGAGGATCTGCAAAATCTAGCGAGCCGGGGACGTCGGTTACATTATTTAACGGCATAGATGCTGCAGTGGCATGGAGTGAGCGGCAAGGGCACGCGGCATGGCACGTTACCGACGAGTGGACTTGGAGTCTGCTCTGGCAGCGACGCACTAATCTTCACGGCGAATTTCTTGTCCCGCAGATGGCCGATAAGAAATCTCTTACTTTGGAGTTCCAAGGCGACGTTGCGGTGATGAGTTTTGTTGGCGCTATGGGCGATAATTACATCGGAACACGATTCGCCGATGACTTCGCGACGGGAAGTTTCAAATCAATAGGTGGTGGTCTGCGATGGATGAGTGAATTCGGCAGCGAATTTGGATTTCAATACTTGCAGAGACTTGTTGAGCCAAATGCGCCTCAATCCGAAGTGGTGCGACACTTCGCACGCGAGATCAGCCTTTCGGGCAACATTAAGATGTAATCATCGTTGTTGGTTACAAATCGCGACCGTCGCGACATTGTTAGCGTTATTCTTCAATAATATCAGAAACATACGAAGAAATCCTCTTGGTGGCTTTTGCCTCAAACCCTTGCTATTCTGCATGCCCTGATTTTGGGAGAGAAACAGTCATCGTGAACGCGCTGCCAATAGAAGTTTCGGAAGAATTAGCGATCTTGGCTCGCGTCCAAGAAGCAGTACGTGCGAAAGCGATTGCTGCCGCTCCTGATATGGCCGACGTTGATCGACGCTTGGTCGAACTCCGAGACGAAGCTGCGTCGGCGGCTGCGCATGATCTTCCGGCATTGTTCGACCAACTCAACGTTCATCACGCACTTTCCAAAATTGATTTCAAAGACGAACTTCCCAACCTTTATGCGCCTTATTTTGCGCACATGCGATTGCAAGAGAGCGATGGACGTGTTCGCGACATCTTGATTGGGCATCGTACCTTCATTGATAACCAACGAGATGTCACCATCATCGATTGGAAGAATGCGCCCCTTGCAAAGGTGTTTTTTACTTGTCTGCAGGGGGACGAGTTTTCGGAAAAACTTCCCGGACGAGTGATTGAAGGCGTGATGGTGGCACGGCGCATCATTACCTTCGATCGCGGAGTATTGATTGGTGTCATGTCTCCTGATCGACACATTGTCTTAACAGCAGGATCAGGTTGGAGAGTTGATGAAGGCGATCACCAACCGCATTTGCGCGGTGGTGCGGGAGCATCGGACCGCGGTCAATTCTTTGGTACGGGGCGTACGGGGCAACGGATACCTGATGTCTCTGCGCTGTTGGATCGCACCCAGTTTGACTTGCTCAACCGTGCTGAAGACGAACATCTGCTTGTGCTTGGTGGTGCTGGAAGTGGGAAAACAACGGTTGCCCTTCATCGTTTGGCCTCAGTACATGCAAAGAATCCGCGCACTTTTGCGCAAGAACGCATGATGGTGGTTGTTCCCGATATTGGCTTGTGTTTGCTATCGCGTCGAATCCTCAAGTCGTTGGGACTGGGTCGCGTTCGCGTCGGCACCTTCGAAGAATGGGTTGCCGATGAGTCTCGGCGCGTTCTTAAATCGATACCGAACCAATTGTGCCAAGTGACGCCTTACGGTGTCACAAAACTTAAACGTCACCCAGCGTTGCTCGATACGTTCCCCAACTTGATGCGCATGCGCATGGAATCATTTGCGGGGCAGCTACCTCGTCTCGCTCCCTTTGCAGCCGAGTGGGCTCCCACATTTCTCGAAACGCAGGGTGTCAATCTTAAGCAAAAGTTGGATCGCGCCGAGCGCGCATTGCTTGATTTCATAGTTGAAACCAATTCATCTTCCGAAGACGAACTCGGCAACAAACGATTTGCTGTGCAAAAGGCATTTGACTCATTCCGGTTGCAGATGATGAATTTTGACACGGATCGTCAGAATCTCTTTTCTAGTCGAGAATTGATGGAGCAAGTCGTCAATGCATCAGATGGTGCTTTGCACAGTGAAACAGTCAATGTCATCATCCGTCACACCGAAAAGCAGTTTGCTCCGCCTGATTTTAGTACGGACATGGTGGGGACCGGTGATGAAGCAATCATTGCACTTGATGGTGTAGATGTCCGAGACGAAGAACCAGATGAATTCCGCGACACCATCGACGTGGAAGACTGCAGCGTCATGTTCATGCTGCTGCACTATTATACGGGACAGTTTCAGACGCGGCACGGGTCGCTCGGGCAATACATGCACATGGTCATTGACGAAGCTCAAGAAATGGCGCCGGTGGAACTACAAGTCCTTGGACATGCTTTGGCGCGGGATGCAAGTGTAACGATTGCAGGGGACGCAGCACAACAGACAGATCCATCGACTACATTTGCGGCGTGGTCTGCCGTGATGCAACAACTGCGCATTGGCCATGTCGGTGGGGTACAGTTGGAGACCAACTATCGCTCGCCGCGCCCTGTAGCCGAATTTGCTAGATTCGTATTAGGCCCATTGGCTCCTGCTGTGGCGCCTAAAGTAAAACGCGAGGGCGTTCCCGTTCTCAAATCTCGTTTCTCTGACATCGGTCACGCGACGATTGTTCTGCGCGAGGCTTTAGAAGAACTCGTGTATTCCGAGCCGCGTGCCTCAGTAGCGGTGATTTGTCGCGACTACGAGACGATCGCCGTTTTTGAAGAAGTCCTGAAGACCGTTCCACGCGTACGAACCGTGCGAGATGGACGGTTTAGCTTTGAACCCGGAATTGACATCACCGAAGTCTCACAAGTTAAGGGACTTGAGTTTGATTATGTTGTGATTCCTGATGCAACCGTGGCAAACTATCCTGATCTTGCCGAATCTCGCCGCATCTTGCATGTGGCGGCAACCCGTGCGATGCACCAACTTTGGGTCATAGCCGTCGGCAATCCATCTCCTATCATCGGACCAATGTGAAAGGTGTCCCATGCAGATATTCATTGATACAGCAGAAGTCTCAGAAATCCGAACCGCCGCCGATTGGGGTATCATTGATGGTGTAACAACTAATCCAACCCTGATTAGTAAATCAGGCAAGGACTTCAAAAGTGTTTTGCACGAAATCGTCAGTCTCGTGGATGGTCCTATTTCTGCTGAAGTGGTGAGCATGGATGCAGAAGGTATGTTGAAGGAAGCAGAAGTTTTGGCTGCCATGCATCGCAACATCGTCATCAAGTTGCCTTTAACACCGGAAGGTTTAAAAGCGTGCGGCAAGTTGACCAAAAAGGGCGTAAAAACAAACGTTACACTCTGCTTCCAAGCTGGTCAGGCATTGCTAGCAGCGAAGGCAGGCGCCACATACATTTCTCCCTTTATTGGTCGCCTAGATGACGTGTCGGAAGATGGCATGCAACTCATCCGTGACATCCGTGAAATCTACGATAATTACGATTTTGAAACGCAGATCCTCGCGGCCAGCATCCGCCATCCGCGTCACATCATCGAAAGTGCGCTAGCAGGTGCAGATGTCGTCACCGCGCCGATGAAGGTGATTCAGCAACTCTACCAACACCCATTAACCGACAAAGGTTTGGCGTCGTTCATGGAAGATTGGAAGAAGTCAGGGCAGAAGAGTATCGTCGGATAATCAAGCCAAGGAGGCTTATGCAAACGAAACATAGATCATCGTTGGCTGGCCTCGTTCTGTTAGCATTTGCACCTATCTATTCTTATGCGAATTCATTTGAAGCCATCCGTATGGATGGCTCCATCGGCCCGCGAACGGTACAAACTAAAAGTTTTGAACCGCAATCGCGCGGCGGATATTCAGCGCCTCGGTCGATGGTTGTCGATATAAATGCAAATACGAGCGTTACCCACAAAAACCAAACAATTCCCATAGAAGGTGGCGGACTTTTTGGGCCAACCTGTTTTTCATTGGCCGAGACATTCGCTCGTGGCTCCATTTCAGATTCTGTTTTGGCTGAGCAAGTTATCGGCTTGAATTCTCCATCATTCGGCCAAGCGACCATTTTTGGATTTGGCGAATGGGTGACGTTGAATCAATATTCTGCAGAGCTAAAGAGTTGGAGCGAAAAGAATCTTCCTGCGGAAGAAGCGCCGTCTGCGCTATACGGAATTCCTGCTGCTATGCGGGAAGTTCGTATCGGTCCGGACACTGGCTTTGCGAGTATTGGATCCATACAAGATACCGTTGCCAAGAATCCGGAGTTTCAGATCTATCGATTAAATTCAAGTTTGGCAATGTTCGGCAATCGCAGTGTTGATCGTCGTTCTGGCGCCATCCAACTTTCATCCTTGCCGTACCAAAAGGATGCCGAATTGGCAAAGATTTGGTCTCCGGCTGAAACGGAATTGGCATGGGAACTTGGCAGAGCCCGTTCGCGCGATCACGCCGAACTGTTGACCATGTTTCGAGCAGCCGTGACGCAAGCCGCTAAGGAAGCTACGGCGCTCGGTGTTGGCTATGACAGAGCATGGATGGTTGTTCATTCGCCGGATCGAGCGCACGACAATTTATATCAGAGATACGGTTTAGAAATAGTCGGCAAGAATGCCGAAGGGCATTCACTTTTGAGGGCATCGCTGAGTTCGGTTTTGTCCAATAGCAAGGCGCGTATTTCTGATCATGTCGAGCGGCTGAAAATCTTGCGAGAGTCGTCTAGCCTTAACCTTTCCGAAGAAAAGCTTCTCGAATTGGACCGTCTGATCACGGAAATCCCGACGGTAGTTTTGGATTATTCGAGCCCGACGAGCGAAGTCGGTTTCACATTTTATGATCGCACCCCGTACATCATGGAACAGGTGCAGGCACTAGCACAGGCTTACGGAATCGCGGATATTCGACCTGTCTTACAATCGTTTTCGCGACTCAACACGGTCAGTATGGACCGAGACAAGATCGAAGAATTGGTGGTCTTGCCCGAGTTGTTGCCCTCGTCCAGTGGTATTCATTTTCAGACCTTTGACTCCGCTCGCGTCGGTAAAAGTGCTGCCGACGTCAGTCGCTACGTCGCGTCAACGATGCAGTGGTATCTCAACCGCATTCAACCATGGCGCAAAGCGCAGCAATCATTTGACGTGAACTACACTACCACGGATGCGGCGGTGGCTGCGCAATTTCAACAACTCGGTGCGTCGGTTCGTCGCATTTCAACCAAAGGTTCTGCGGGAGTTAGTGCGCGCACGGAAGTGTCTGAATTCTATGTGGCTACGTTTGATGCGCAAAGGATCATCAACAACATATTGCCCACCGCGCGCGAAGCGCTGGGCGGGATCAATCCTGCTTCTCTGGTCAGGGCAGGTAGTGAGCACAAACGAAGCGGTTTTTTGAAAGCATTCTAGTTACCTTTGCTGTTCGTCTATATCCGCAGTCTGTCTAGTGACTCCTCCGTTACAGTATTTGCGCATCCTGACACTGTGGCCAGATCATCTTCTTGTTCCATGCAGCGATAGATTAACTCCGAGGGGAATCCAGCATTTTGCAAATGCAACTCAGCCCGGCGGAGGATGCTGGTGCGCAGCGGCAAGTTATAGCGCGCCTTGCCATCGAAGCCGATTACAAATCTTCGTCCGTGTATAGATGAATCAGGATAATTATTTTTCACTTGGTGTAAGACTTTTTTGGCAAATCGAATCACCCCGATCGATACATAGTCAATGGATGTCATTGGCACATCGTGGGCGATGTCGCGGCAGGCTTGCGCAAAACCTTCGTCCCAATCCGGTGCATCGATAATCGGATCAAAGTGCAGGCCGATGCGAAAACCGCGTTCGGCTAGGGACTTCATCGCGCGGATTCTGGCTGCAAGTGGTGGCGTGCGTAGATCGTGCTGCTGGATCTGCATTGCGCTGCCGACACTAAAACTTACGGTGATGTTTGACAGTGGTAACAAACTCAAAAGAGGGCGAATGTTTGCAGATTTCGTGCGCAACTCTAAACGAGCTTGCGGCATTTTCGCAAACGCATGCCAATACTCCGGCCATTCGTTGGTCAAACCAGCAAGCGCAAGCGAGTCGCTGAACTCTCCTGCGTGGAACCATACTTCACGCGATCGATTGAGCTCATCCGCCGCGACGCGTTCTACGTCGCGGATGATGTCGTCATGATTTACGTACATCACGATATCTGGCGTTTGGAAGTAGCCTTGAAGATAACAGTAGGTGCACTCGTAAATGCAATTGTATTGGTGTACGAAATAGTAATGTGCCGAACCTTTGGTGCCATAAGCAGGCGGTGCTGATTTTACGAGCGCGCCGCGATTCATGCCGATGAAGAGTTTGGTATCAGTGCGCTTATGCAAATATGGTTTCTTGTAGCGACCAAAATAATCTCTGACATTTTCGATCGGATGAACCGGAACATCGCTCAGTTTCGCGATGATGCCTTTCGTGCGTGCGTGATCGAGGCAGTCGCGTTCGATGAAAATCTCACTGAAGAGACGTGCCAAGGGACTCTCCCGATGCGACGGCGTGGGCGTCATTCATGGTGAACGACATCAAAGATTCTGCTAATCGAAGCCGATCTTCGTCATTACGTATGACGCCGTTAATTTGTAGCAGGCAAGGTTCTAAATTGGTCGGGAAAGTAAAGCGGACAGAGTTTGTGCTGATGCCTTTGCTCCACTCATTTACAGAGTTTTGTACATGCGCCAATTCTGGTTCGGCCACAGATTCAAGCCAATGGATGATGGCCCGTCCGCGTTCTTTAGGGGTCTTATACTGTGAGGAGAATTCCGCAACTTTCACGCGGAGATTCTCCAGCGGATCAATGTTCAAGCGCAGCTTGATGGCGTGTATCAGGGCCTGTGCGCGCGACGACATTGCATGCGTGAAATGTACGCCTGCGATGGACAAGACTTCAGATCGTTCTAGATTTGAGTTACCGAGTTTAGCAGCTGTGCCATCCAGAGCGGTTCTGACATGTGACCAAAGATTTTCCAGCAATTCATCATGATCTTGGCGCACCCGTTCGCAACTAGTGGCTGAGCCTGCTATGTCGCTGACGATCTTAAACGAACGGACCGGCGTGTTCAGCATTTGCGCCGCCCAGGCGATACCCCACAACTCGCGATCCACTAGCTTAGCGATGGGGCGCAATTTGAGAGCATCTTGGTCGTTGAGGATACGACTTCTCGTAGATACGCAGTCAACAGTGCCTGTCGCATGGGTGCAGGCAAAGCTGCGGAACTCTGTAGATAACGAATCATGAGCGGCATAAACGTGGCGAATCTCGTAAATGCTACCGACTTTCAACTCACTGTGGACGCTGCCCGCAACACCCATATTTACAACTTCTGTGATTTGATCGCGTAGAATGGCCAGAACTGCGGTGGTCTGTGTGAGGGCGTTATCAATGCCTTCGCCACAAACAAGCAGGAAATTATTCTCGTTCCTAAATATCGCCATGCCATCCAGCAAAGGGAATCGCCGTAGTTCTAAAGCGGCGATTAGCGGTTCGCCCTCTTTGAAGTGAGCGGTGACAAATAGTCTCATGATTCTGTGGCCTTTTGTGGTGAAGGCATTTGACCTATCAAAGATTCATCGATGCGCAAAGGGTCAATTGGCCGCATGCTTGCTCACAACAAGTGGTTAAAAAATCGGCAGGTTGCACGGCTAAGATTTTGGGTGTCCACGTGGGTGTTCATTGCAATCAAGTTTGTGATATGGCTACAATCAGCTAGTAGAATGTTTCTTAAATGAAAATTGGAACAAGAGAGAGCGACATGGACGGCTCACCCGAATTATCCCGCACTGAACTGATGCAACGCAACAAGAGCATTATCGCGTCGAAACTTGAAAGCTGGGACGACGTTTTTGGCAGTGTAAGGCATCAGGTCAATAATCCACTAGCCATCATCCGTCTGCAAGCGAGCCATCTGGCTCGGATGTCGAATCCGTCAGAGGTTGATCTGCAAAGGGCTTCGCAAGAGCTGATCACCCAGATTCAGCGTATCAACCAGTACTTTACCAGTTTTCAAAAGATCGCTCGCAATGCCTTTGACGATGAGCGCAAAGACTGCAACATGAACGCACTCGTCAAGGAGGCGGTTAACTTATTATTGCATTCTGCAAATTATCGACAGGTTGATGTGCAGGTGAAATGTGATGATAGCAAACTTTATTGTCATATCGCAGAAAGTCAAATTTTGCAGGTTTGCTACAATCTCGTGCAAAATGCGATCAATGTCGCTGGGCGTAGCGAAGAAAAACTAGTCCGAGTGGTCTCTTCAGTTCGTGATTCTAAGCTACAAATTCAGGTACAAAATTCTGGCAAAAAAGTGCCCGCTGATCTTTGTGAAAAATTGTTTGATCCATTCTTTACGTCGCGAAACGTCATGCACAGCTTGGGCCTTGGGTTGAGCATTGCGCGCGAAATATTGCGTGAACACGGTGGCGAATTGTCAGTCGATGCTTCCGCACCTCAGACAGCATTTGTTCTGACACTGCCGCTTTTGTCTCGATAGATTCAGTATCTGAGTGGAATATCTTGATTCGATCGTTTCAAAATCTCCCGACAGATTAACATCATCAATGACGCCGCGGATCGAAACTCGCGATGAAATGAAAGAAGCTAAATTCACCCATCTTTCTGCGGTCTTCTATTGTTTGGATATGTGCTCTGAGTGAACCTGCGCATAGAGAACGATGATTTGCTTCTGAAATGATCTGACCGCTTATTGTCTGGAAACACGACTTGTTTTAAACCCGCCCCATCAAGTTTTGGCTTGGTAACGACATCGATCAGTTTCGACTGGACGTGGTGTTTCAGTCGGGACGAACAACTATTGACAAGGGGTTTTGTCATGAAAGCATTCAGCACCTTCGCAGCATTGGCAGTTACAGCATTGGTTGGCACATCTGCTTTGGCAGACGGTCCTAATCCAAAAGAAGTCTACGTTAAGAGTGTTTCTCACGGCGGCACAGGCTGTCCACAAGGTACAGTTGGTGCATATATTTCTGACGACGGCAAAGTTTTCACATTGAGCTTTGACCAGTACAGCGCATCACAAAAGCTTAACAGCGACCCAAATGCAGCGCGTAGCTTCTGTAACCTGACTGTTGACCTCAACATCCCATCCGGCTGGTCATTCTCCGTAGCAAAGTTTGACTACCGCGGTTATGCAAACATCGACGCAGGCGTTACTGGTATCGTACAGTCGTCCTATCGTTTCGCCGGCGGCGCATCGTCCCCAATCTTGCGCTCGACCCTCGTTGGACCAATGGCTGCTGACTATTTGAAGACAGACAACCTCGGCATCAATGCAACCGTTTGGTCGCCATGCAACGTGCAGCGCGCACTTGCAGTGAAGTCTGAAGTTCGCTTGGAAGGTGACCGTCGTAAGTCTGGCCTCCTAACAGTCGACACAATCGACGCGGAATTCAAGACCGTTTACGCTCTTGTATGGCGCCGTTGCTAATATCAGATAAGAACTGGAAGGATTCCAGATTCTGAGTGTTTCCGACCACATTCCGATTAGGAATGTGGTCTTTTTCTTTTTTGAGGCAAAAATCTTGCCTGTCATGGTCTCCAAAGGAGTAACTAAGGGCTTAGTTGACATAAACTAAGGCCTTAGTTATTCTCATTTAAAATACTGGGAGAACTTTTGATGGAAACGTTTACGGGCGCCGTGCCTGAAAAGGCGCTTACTGAAACTGAATTGGAAATGATGCAGATCTTATGGGTGCATGCGCCATGCAGCGTCCGTGAGATGTTGACGCACCTGTCACCGAATCGGCCGCTGGCTTACACGTCCGTATCGACCATTGTTCGGATCCTTGAACAGAAGGGGTACGTACAAAGCATCAAGAATGGTCGCGGACACGTCTATGAACCTCTTGTTTCCAAGGAATCCTATCAGACAAGTACAGTGGGACGCATGGTGGAACGAGTGTTCGATGATGCACCGGTGCAATTGGTTCGCAATCTGGTCAATCGGCAGAAACTATCGGCCAGCGATCTGAGCGAAATTCGCCGCATATTGGACGAGGTGGACCTTGGTTAGTGCTCTGAAAATATTTCTCGGAGCCTACCTTGCGATCACTTTGATGTGCGGGCTAACTGGCGTGCTGAAATGGAGTTGGCATCGCCTTCCGAACAAATCTTGGCGAGACTTGCGTGTCATAGCATTGGCGATGACCGCGTTGTTTCCGTTTTTGCCGCTAATGACGCATGTGAGTATGGCTCCTGAATGGACTCTGCCGGTGGCACAGGTGTGGAGTTCGTCGGAAAAGGACAATCAAAACTCGCCAACACTTGCCGCGATTGCAACCACGTCTGTTTCGTGGGTTGAACAGAGACAAAGCGGTTTGTTAGTCGTTGAGGGTGCTTTGGTTATCTTGGCATTGGCTAGTTTGGGTGGTGTCGTCGGTTTCGTCCGGCAACGAAACAGACTGCGCCGAGTCTTACGATCGGCGGTTTTGGCGAGAAAATTTCGCTCGATGAAACTTCTGTATTGCGACGGCATTGCCTCGGCATTTTCGTGCCGTATGGATGGTCTGCATTACGTGGTTTTGCCGCAATCCTATCTGCAGGATCTAAATCATGCTCGCATCGCCATTCGCCACGAACTTCAGCACATCCGCCACGGCGACACCGAATGGGCGCAGGCGATTTTATTCATCAAACAATGTCTATGGCTTCATCCAGCGGCGCATCGCTGGGCAACTCTGTTGGAAGAGATTCAAGAACTTGCTTGCGATGAAGCGATGCTCTGCAGGGCTCGTCAGTCGTTCCAAGAATATGTTCACTGCCTATTGTGGGCTACGGACATAGGGGGCGGTCGCTCATTCATTCCGGTCGGTACCACCGGAATGGCCAAAGCTACGTCTCCGCATCAATTAACAAGGAGGGTACGAAGTATGAAGGACGCAAAGAAACGGTCACGGATGAACGGAAAAATTTGCGGAATGTTAGGTGCGGCGATTTGTGCGCTGATGATTTCGACGACAACGTGGGCAGTGCAGTCGGTACAAGATCGCCGTCTATCATTGGACGACGCCAAGACTCTGGCGGCAAAGGTTGAACAACAGTCTCCCGATTTTGCCATTGAGGTAAACGATCATGTACTGACCCAGCTCAATCGTTTGCTCGCCACACCCGAAGGACGCGATCATTTACAAAAGTCCAAACTGAATATGAAGCAGCACCAGCAATTGGTGGATGACGCCATTGCCAAGTTCAAATTGCCAAAGGCATTGGCTGCTGTGCCATTGGTCGAATCTGGATATCAAAATTTGCCAAGCTCACCCCGCAAAAGCGTGGGTGCGGGGATTTGGATGTTCATCAAGCCAACCGCAAAAGCATGGGGACTTCGTGTCGATGAGCAAACGGATGAGCGACTTGATGTTGCCAAGGAGACGGAAGCTGCGATGAAACTCCTGCAAAGCGAATACGAATCGTTCAAGAGTTGGCCGCTGGCATTGATGGCGTACAACATGGGGGGCGCGGCGTTGCGTCAAGCCATCGAAAGGGTTGGTAGCCGCGATCCTTGGCTCATCATCGAAGCCGGGCACGAAAACGACAAAGGTTATCTCGCCAAAGTCATGGCGGCGGTAATTGCTCTTTCCAATCCGGAAACATGAATGAAAAACTCCGCTGGTCTACAAACTGGCGGAGTTGATCTTCGCAAACTGGTCCCATCCCGTGTGCCTGCGTTTGTGTTAAGTGCCGGTTATTGCTGAGCAACTTTTGCATTCCGTTCCAGCATTCAGCGATTATCTGGCAACAATCTAAGATCACTACTTTAATTCACTGAAAAGCACAGGCGAAGGGACCAGTTTATTCGTGGTTGCGAGGTGTCGTTCCCGCAGCTATGTTCGACCCGCATTGTGGGAGAATCACATGGAAAAACGGATATTTGGCAAAACAGGCGTGCCCGTGTCGGTGGTTGGTTTTGGCGGCGGCGGCATCAGCGGAGAAGGTGGTGGCTACGGATTTGGTGCCATCACGGAAGATGATGCGTGTTCCCTAGTGATCCGTGCTCTGGAAGCTGGGATTAATCTTTTCGACACCGCTCCCATTTACGGATTTGGCGAATCGGAACGTCGTCTAGGCAAAGCTCTAAAGGGTCGTCGTGACAAAGCCGTGATCGTTTCCAAGTCGGGCGTTACATGGGACGCGAACAAGCGCGTGGACATGACCAACGATCCTAAAGTCGTTACTCGCATGCTTGAACAGAGCCTCAAGGACCTGCAGACTGACTACATCGATCTGTACATGGTTCACTGGCCCGATCAGCGGTTCGATATTCGCAAGCCACTTGAAGTTTATGCAGAAGCAATTGAGGCAGGTAAGATTCGTTGGGTAGGGCTTAGCAATACCAACCCCGAAGACATTGCCAAAGCCGAAGAAATCGTTCCCATTGCTGTCGCCCAAGGCGAGTTCAACCTGTTTCGCTCTGGAATTAAGTCAGATCTATTTCCGACCCTCAAAGAAAAGAAGATTGGCTTCATGAGCTGGGGCACTTTGGACAAAGGTATATTGTCCGGAACCGTGACCGCCGATCGCAAGTTTGATTCTTTCGATGCTAGAAGTCGCGCACCTTGGTGGAAGCAGCAAGATCTCAAAGGTAAACTGGCGATCGTTGAAAAGCTCAAGGGGCTTTGTGCGGACGCAGGTATCCAGTTGCGTGATCTTGCGCTGGCGTTTGTGACGCAACCGGAGGTTGTCGCTACGGCGCTTGTTGGGTTCAAGTCTCCTGAACAAATGGAAACCGCGATTGAATCGAGTTTGACGAAGGTTCCAACGGATGTGTTGGAAGAAGCCGAGCGCATCGCTAGAGGATAACGAGTGAGCGAGCCCATTGTTTATAAACCCATCGGCGTGTTGCGCTGTGCGTTCACCGAAAAGTTCGGCGTGCCGCGCCAGTCCGGAATGGTTCCTGCGGCCGTTGCGACCGTCGAGCTGAATCGTGATGCTCGCTTTGTCGAGGCCGTGGCCGAACTCCGCACGTTCTCACATATTTGGGTGATCTTTCATTTTGATCGCATTGGTACGCACGAATGGCGTTCGCGCGTGGACACACCGAGGTTAGGTGTATCGGGAGAAATGGGAGTGCTGTCAACGCGCTCGCCGCATCGTCCGAATCCTATCGGTATGTCCGCGGTAAAACTCGACGACGTCATAATCAAGGATGATGGATCTGTTCAGTTGCAGGTGAGTGGAGTCGATATTCTCGATGGCACTCCTGTTTTGGATATTAAGCCCTACATTCCGTTCGCAGACAGCATCGAAGGAGCGGCGGAAGGCTGGGCCACGGGTGGTTATCCTTGTTACGATGTCGTCTTTTCGGCGGAAGCTGAGTCTGTTTTGAGAACTGATTTGGCGAACGAAGGCCAGATTTCCGCAGATTTTTTAACACAAGTTTTGTCGTTGGATCCTCGTCCCGTTGCGCAGCGTCGTGCGGTTCCTATCGATGCGAGCAATGAAGGGCGCAAATTTGCGTTTCGCCTCTGTGGCCGTGATGTCCATTGGCGCATTCACAATGCGGGCATCTGTGTTGATGCCATCAGACCGCTATAAAGACTTGTACAATTCCACGCATTGCTTCGCCATCGTTGACCAGCGATACTGATCTGCTTTGGCGATCCCCGCCGTTTTCAGTCTTTGCGCTTCTTCAGGCTTAGTCAAAATAGAAATGATTTGAGCCGCCAATTCGTCTTCGCTATTCGGATCAGTCATCAAACCAGCGTCACCCACAAATTCAGGAGCATCCAGCGTACGACCAGAAACGGTCGGTGTTCCACAGGCCATACTTTCGAGGGTCGGTAATCCGAAGCCATAACGACTGGGGAAGCATGTGACGTCAGCGTGAATGTAACAGGCACGCATCATGTCTTCAGGGATGAAGCCTGCCATGACGATTTTGTCCTTGGCGGGATTGTCTTGCCACATTTGGTGAAACATCGTCTTGTGCCAACCGCCGCTGCCAATCACCAAACGCGCCTCAGGCACGGCGCGTAAAACTTGCGGGAAACACTTCATCAGCGTGTCAACACCCTTGCCGAGCGTCAAAGAGCCGACAAAATAAACGATCTTAGCACCTTCCGGAAAAAACGCGGGACGAGGCAAGTTTTCGCCGGTCTTCAACGGATAGAACGACTCGTGATCGACTCCATAGGGAATCAATTGCATGCGAGCCGCAGGAATCTTCAATTCACTTTCAAGGAAGTCGAAAGTAGAACGAAATGGGACAATGATTTTGTCGCTGCGCTCGGCTGCTCGGCGAATGCCGCGCGTCTTGAGCTTGAATTTCAACTTCGAATCAAACTGGCTCTGCACATGAAACCACAAAACATCATGAATCGTTGTGACGAGAGGGTGCTTGCCCGTAGTGATCGGCGCTTGGGCGTTTAAGGCAGCCGTCGCGTGGTAAATCATGTTGCCACCGTCGAACATCAAGCGCGCGATTGCTTTTGCTTCCGCGATGAAAGTCTCGCCCATTTTTTTCAGATGACCAGACTCGAATATCCGGTGCTTTACGCCTTGATCTTGAACGCCCTTGATCAATTCATATGCGTAGCGATCGTGACCAGCCCCTGTATCTTTGCGGGCGGTGTAGGGATGGATGACAAAGCAGATTTCACGCATGTGTCGCTCAGCCTTTTTTGCGTGCAAGTACGTAAAAGTTCCAGCAGTCAGAGAGACTCTTTGAGTCATCGAAAAACGGTTCGAGTTTTACGATTTCGAATCCGCGTCGACTCAATTCTGACGCGAGTGCGTCCGGATTGTGATGGCGAACCAAATGCGTTTCTGTGAAGGCTTCGCTTCGGCCATCGCGCATGTCTTTGACGTCAAAAGCGAACTTCACTTCGAGTGCATTCATGTTGGCATGATGAGTGACGAATGACTCGCGCACGACGTGCAATACTTCATTGCGAAACTCGCGTTTGCGATACGGGGAAAACTCCTTCGACATCTTCGGTCCATGCCAGCAATCGGCATACACGTAACCGTTTGCGCTGGTCAGTTTTGACAGGCTATTCAGATATTTGGTCTGGTCCGCATCAGAAACCATGTAGCCTATAGCGGTGAAGAACGCTCCGACGAGGTCGAACGTTTGCTTGCCGAAAGCAGACTCCAACAAATTTTGCGCGGGACCTGCGACAAACTGTCCTTGCAGTCCCTGTTTTGAAAATCGTTCTTTCGCTTCTTGGATCATGCCCTCGGACAAATCATTGCCAAACACTGTGTGGCCATGACGTGCAAAGTGAACCAAATGTTTGCCTGTACCGCAAGCCACGTCGAGGATGCGCAACGGCTTTGAGCGGCTTGCGGCATTCATGCCTTCCAAGACCAGCTTTGCCTCTTGCTCGTAGGGTTTTGTTTCGTACAGCAGGTCAAAAACTTCGGAATAGCGTTTACTGAAAGATGCAGCGGCCACGTTGTGTTCCTATTGATGCCAAATGGGACTTTGAAAATAGGGCAACAATGGCAACAAAGCAACGAAATCTCGACGCAAATTCTTGTGCAAATGACTGAAAATAATAGGTATATTCCGAGCCAACCTACGATTGAGTGGTGAGAATTAGGGAGAACATTTGAAGAATTCACATGTGAATCTGATGCCGATGTCGGGATTGTTGTTAGTTGTGGGCATCCTTCTTCAGCTGTATCCGGAGTTCTTTTCGCACTTTTCAACCCACATTCCGGCTGGATTTGCCGATGGTGTGGAGTTTCGAGGGCCTTTCTATGGTGGAGACCACCTGCAGCTGGCGTACCTCGGGTGGAAGCTTAAGCAAGCGATCGTTACATCCCAATTTCCCATCTACGTCGATGGTTACAACTTCGCGCTGAACGGCGAGCCGTTTATTGACATGCATATTGGCGTACAATTTGTTGCGCAAGCAATTGCCAATCTGTTCGTCGATGTCGCGGTGGCATATAACTCTGTGATGATTTTGGGAGCGCTTGTTGCAACATATTTGAGCTCACATTTCATGGCGTCTCAAATCACGACGAGTGCAGTCTTGCGTGTAGGTGCGGGACTTGGCTTGGCATTGCTGCCTTATCGCATGTCCCAGTCGGCAATCGGCCACGGTGGCGGCGCCGTCTTTGCGCTGATTCCGCTCTACATCGGAGCCATCATTCGTCATCGGAGAATGAGATCTGATTTTCGTTGGGATGCGGTCGCTGGACTGGTGTTGTTTTTGACAGTGCTGAGTGATGAACACCAAGGCTATTACCTGCTGCTGGCGAGTGGAATGTTGTTTCTAAGTTTTTGGGCGGCAGATGCGTGGCATGCACGAGATATGTGGTCTTCGGCACTCAAACTATTGAGTCATTGGCGTTGGTTGTTATGTTTTCTCGCATTGGTAATCGTTTTCGGTTTGGGAATAGATCACTTGTTGGGGCGTGAATCTGACGGGGCAAGTCTAGTTCGAAGCTATGACGAGATCGGATCCTATTCTCGCTCTTTGTCCTTTTTTCTCAAGCGAGGCGGAAACATTGGTTCCGTTTGGTTTTCATCGCTTTTGTTGTCTCTACTCGTCGGACTTGTGTATCGCTGGAGCTGGCAACAGAACGCGTTAAGAATTTGGATTTTTGCCTTGCCTACCACCGTGTTTGCCATCCTCATGATGGGAGTGGGAAGTCACTGGAGTCAACAATTTGGACTCTACCAATGGTTTTGTAAGTATGTTCCGTTTTTTGCTTATCAACGAGTCCCAACCAAAATGTCGGTTATCGTAGCGGTACTGCTGGTTGTCTGTAGTTTGATTGCCATCGAACGGATTCGTCCTTCGCAGCGAAGTTTGGCTTTGAACGGTGATAAGTTTCTCAGACTTGCCTGTACTTTTATTGTAGTCCTCTTTTGTTCTCAGCCTTTTGTTTTTTGGGAGTACGCCCATACTCATCGAAAGAGTTTGATCTTGGACGATGTTTCGAGCGGGTATCCCACATTGTCTGCCCACATGCGCGAACATTTGCGCCTCACAGACAAGGTGTTCATTTTGCCAGCGTCTGATCGAATGGACAGGTTTTCGGGGCTTGCCCAGTTATTGGCCATGCATACTGAAACTCGATTTATTAACGGCTACCATGGCGCCGCTCCCATGAAGGTGATGGAGGGGCTCTTGCACATGAGTTCATTTTCCGATGTCGCTCCCTCTGCGAGCGCCATTCGATGGCTACGAGACGAGGCCGTCTCTCACTTCATCGTGTCAGATGATCCAGGACCAGAACTGCATCAAAGTGACTTCAAGCAAAAACTTGAAAATACAGGTCTAGTTGAAATGCTGCATTGCGAGCAGGGTCTTTGCCTTTACAAAATCGTCACGCAAAAACTTATTCCCGAAAATTACTTAACTCTCGGTCGATCTGGTCCCCAGACATATCGTGAAGTTCCCGGTAGGTGGATGATCCAAGATGATGTAGCTCCGCCGCAAGGGGTGGAAGCATCAGCCGTGAACGAATTCCTTGTAAAAACACTGGTCAATGTTGAGGATGAAAAGTGTAAATCTGAATGCGAAGTCGAGGTTCAGTTTGGTGGGGGGCGCGACGAACAGATTTGGCTTATTCAAGCAGGAAGCGAACAGAAGCAGCAGATACAACTGCTCCCGCCGCATGAAGGCGATCAAAACAATGTCCTACCTGCTCGTTTTGTGATCAAAGGGAAACAATTCATGCTTGCCGTGAAGCAGGGCTGGAGACCTTCTGATATGGGGATACATGTTGCTGGACGATATGGATATTTCTTTACGGAACCTAAGGTCCTAGCCTCGACGAGTCCTTGAACGAGGATTGTGACAAGTAGTTGAAAATGCTGGAATTCTTTGGTGAATACCGCTAAATACAAGGGTTTTGCTCAGAGATACCACTTTTCTATTTATGACGATTCAGCAGTGAATGGCTGGGGAGTATATGACACAAAAGAAGCGAGCAATCATCACAGGCGTGGCCGGTCAAGACGGCAGCTATCTAACTGAGCTGCTGCTTAGCAAAAATTACGAAGTGCACGGCTTGGTCCGACGTAGCAGTTCTTTCAACCGCGCTCGCATAGACCACATCTCTCGCAATCCAGAGTTTGCCGAGTCATTTAGTCTTCACTACGCGGACATGACAGATCCGAGTTCGTTGCTAAGAATTTTAGACAAGGTTCAAGCGGACGAGATTTACAACCTCGCAGCACAAAGCCACGTGGGCGCATCTTTTGATGTTCCCGACTATACAGCCCAAGTCGATGCGCTTGGAACGATTCGTCTTTTGGACGCCATTCGTGAAACAGGGGCAGGTGCTAAATTTTATCAAGCATCGACGAGCGAATTGTACGGTAAGGTGCAAGAAATCCCGCAGAAAGAGACGACGCCGTTCTATCCTCGCAGTCCGTACGCAGTTGCAAAGCTCTACGGCTATTGGGCAACCGTCAACTACCGCGAAGCTTACAACTTGTATGCGTGCAACGGAATCCTCTTCAATCACGAGTCACCCCGTCGCGGCGAAAACTTCGTGACTCGCAAGATCACCATTGGTGCTGCGCGAATCAAGGCAGGCCAAGCGGGCGTTCTCAAACTTGGCAATATGGAAGCCAAACGAGACTGGGGTTTTGCCCCCGAGTATGTCGAAGGTATGTGGCGCGTTTTGCAGCAAGACAAGCCGGAAGATTTTGTATTGGCGACGGGGATCAATTTCACCGTTCGTCAGTTTTGTGACTTTTCATTCCGCGCGTTGGGCATGGAATTGCAGTGGGCGGGAGAAGGTGTGCATGAAGTGGCGCGCCTCAAAGGCACGGACAAAGTTGTCATTGCCGTCGACCCAACATATTTCCGCCCTACCGAAGTCGACCAACTTCTCGGTGATGCGTCAAAAGCCAAGTCGAAATTGGGCTGGCAAGCGAAGACTCTGGCAGAGCCTCTTGCAGAATTGATGGTTAAAGAAGACTACGACAGCATCTCTAAGCACGGTGTACCGGCGTACACGCGTCCTGTTTGGTAGGAGCTGGAAATGCACGGCATCGAATACATCGCCAAGAATGACAAAGTGTTTGGCATCCTTTTGAAGCAAAATTTTGCAAGCGAGAAGAAGTACAACTTCTTGACACCCAATGAATGCACGATTCAATTGGGTTCGAATTTCTACAAAGCCGGCGAAAAAATCCGCAATCACAAGCATGTTCCACGCAATTTCAAAGTGGACCGCTTGCAGGAATTTATTGTCATCAACAGCGGTAAATGCAAAATTTTTATGTTTGACGACGACGATCAACTCATTTGTGAACGTATCATGGAAGCAGGAGACTCGATTCTGTTAACTGCTGGCGGACACGGTTTTGAAGTGATCGAGGATTTGAACATCGTCGAGATCAAGCAAGGGCCTTTCGATCCAAACTTCCAAGAAAAAATCTTTTTTTAGAATCCAAAGCACGGGAGCGCGCTCATGGAAAAATGGCCCAAGAAAATTCAAGTTTGCACGCCGCTTTTAGCGGGTCGCGAACTCGAATATGTTACGGATGCAGTTTCTACCGGGTGGATCAGCGGTCGCGGTCCGTACGTTGATAAATTCGAAGTAAGCTTCGCCAAGTACGTCGGGACCAAGCATGCGGTCGCCGTGGCTAACGGCACTGTGGCGATGCATCTGGCATTGGTTGCGGCTGGTATTCGTGCTGGTGACGAAGTTATTTGCCCGACTTTCACCATGGCGGGAAGCGTCTTTCCGGTTTGTTACATTGGTGCGGTTCCAGTCTTGGTAGATTGCGCCCGCGATACGTGGAATATAGACGAAGCTCAGATCGAGGCTGCGATCACTTCCAAAACCAAAGCGATTATGCCTGTCCATATCTATGGTCATCCGTGTGCCATGGACAAGATTATGGAAATCGCCCGCAAGCATAAGTTGCTGGTGATAGAAGATTCTGCGGAAGCCATTGGTTCTGAATTTAAGGGAACTAAGTGCGGCGCGTTTGGTGATGTCAGTGGTTTTAGTCTATTCGCGAACAAAGTAATCACGTCCGGAGAGGGCGGCATCATCACAATGAATGCCGATAAGATTTTTGACGAGTCTCGCTATTACAAAGACCTGTGTTTTCCACTTTCCGGCGAACGCACCTACACCCATGACCATATTGGTTTCAATTATCGCATGGCCAATACGGTCGCAGCCATTGCCTTTGCGCAAATGGAAAAAGCTGACGAATATGTGGAAATGCGTCGTCGCAATGCAAAGATGTATAACGAGCGGCTAGAATCAGTGAGAGGTATCACGACGCCTGTCGAACGTGCTGGTTGCAAGAACACGTACTGGATGTACGGTGTGATGATTGAAGATTCGTTCGGTATGGATCGCGAGAAATTGATGAAGGAACTGACAGCACACAACATTGAGACGAGGCGTTTCTTCACGCCCATGCATGTGCAGCCTGGTTTGAAACCACATTTGTCCCGAGCGCAGAAAGCGTGCCCAGTGTCAGAAGACGTGGGTAAGCGCGGGTTGTATCTGCCGTCCAGCTCAGGCTTGACGGAAAAGGAAATTGATTACGTTTGCGACGTGATTCGCAAGATTCGGGGTTAAAATGGTTGAGATTTCTATCGTGGTTCCACTGTTCAATGAACGTGGTGTGGTTGATGAATTGGTTCGGCGTTTGACCGAGGTCATGACGAAAACCGGCCGAAAGTATGAGTTGGTATTTGTTGATGACGGAAGTTCTGACGGCACCATCGAACGTGTTTTTGATGCACAGGCACGTGACGAACGAATCAAGATCATTAAGCTGCGCGCAAACTTCGGTCAAACTGCTGGCATCGCAGCGGGCATCGATCACGCTAGCGGTGAGATTATCATTCCGATGGATGGTGATTTGCAGCACGCACCAGAAGATATTCCAGCCTTTCTTGAAAAAATTGACGAAGGTTATGATGTCGTTTCGGGATGGCGTAAGAAGCGCGTCGATGGCTTCGTTAGTCGACGACTGCCGTCCATGATTGCCAATCGTCTGATGAAGTATCTTTCAGGAATTGACCTGCACGATTTCGGTACGACATTCAAGGCCTATCGCCGCGACGTGATCGAGCAGATTCGCCTCTACGGACAATTTCATCGCTTCATTCCGGTATTGTGCCGCAGTGTGATGAAAATTAAAATTTGCGAGATTCCTATTCAAAACATCGTGCGCCCCGTCGGCGCATCCAATTACGGAATCTGGCGGACCGTTACTGTGTTTTTTGATTTGATCCGCTTGAAGTTTTTGATGAGTTTTTTCTCGCGCCCCCTGCAAATGTTCGGTGTCTGGGGATTGGCGATGATCGGTGCGGGTCTTTTAATTCTCGCGTACATCGCGATGCAGCGAATCTTTTTTGATCAAACGTTAGTGGCGATGGGATCGTCGATCTTCCTCTTGGCCATAGCCTTGATGTTGGCTGGTGTGAACTTCGTTTTTTTTGGATTGATGTCCGAGCTAATGGTTAAGCTCTATTTCCAAGGTCACAAAGTTCGATGCTACGTTGTTGGCTCTGTTTCCGGTGAATTGCCCGATCCAATCTACGGTGTCGATCGCACGAAGCTGCGCACCCGAACCACGCGCGATCTTTTGCAGGCAAAACGCTGAATACATGCAAAAGCAAGCAGTTCGACGAAAGATTTTCAAGATTACGATGACGGTGGCGCTGATAGCCGCCGTTTTCTCGTTTATGGATTTGCGTATTTTGTGGGGAGCTTTGCAGGCCATGACGTGGGAAGTAGTTGCTCTCTGCGTGGTCGCGGAAGTTTTCTATTATGGCGTCGAATCTCTGCGCATCCATGCGTTGACCAATGGAAGATACGGAGTGTGGATCATTTTCAAAACACGTATGGCCTCTGTATTTGCGGGTAACTTGCTGCCAGGTGCCGCGGGCGCCGAAGCTTTGCGTTGGCTGATGTTGGAACGTGCTGTCAGTGGTCATAAAGTTAGACTTGCGCTTGAGTTGATGGCATCACGGCTTTTCGGTTTGCTGTCCTTGATGTTGATGGCTGTTTATCCACTAGCGGAACAATGGGGCAACTATGGCTTGGTTGCGCTTGTGGCTGCGACCGCGAGTGTTGTGTCTGGTTTTTTCATGAATGATGCAAACATTGGTCGAATGATTCGCCTGCAAAGTATTCATTTCGGGCGCAAACTTAGGACAAAGCTACTACGCAAAACATTTCGTACCATTTATCTGTCTTTTCAGGTCGCCGCCTCATGGCATGTCGGTGTGGTGGCGCTCATCACGTCGGTGGTTACGACCTTCATTGCGATCGCAGAATTTAATTGGTTCGGTCAGGTGTTTGCGTCTGGTGTCAGCTTCGCGCAGTGGATGTGGCTTGTCCCTCTTTCTGCGGTCGCCACTTTTCTTCCTGTGGGAGTGGGTGCCGTTGGCACCCAAGATGCAGCCCTTCTGATTGCAGCCAAAACTCTAGCGATACCTGTTGAGGGGGTTATTGCCACGTCAGTTTCAATGCATGTTCTTCGCATTTTAGGAACCATGCCGGGAGCCCTATTTTGGCTGATGCCTATGTCCAATGAGCGTTCGTCTACCTACACGCCTTGAAGGTGTAGGTTTCACGTATTTCATTGGGGCCATCAACATAGTCAACTTCGATTGTTTGACCTTTGATGCGCGCCTTTTCCAACCATGACTCGTCCCAGTTAAATAGATCTTGTGCCATCGCTGCTTGAAGCAAGGAGAGCGATGTTTCGATCTTGCCTGCGTAGCAGATTGAGCTGACTTCGCATTCACCGTTGCTGCCAACGCTTTCGCCGGCGGAGATCGCTTCAGCAATGGCATTCTCACCGTTACACATCAGGGCTGCGTCATACTTTTTGCTTACTGACTTGCTTTTGAGTTTTTCAGAAGCTGATTTAATGAATTTTTTGTATGCGGGAGATCCATCGACGCTTTTGAGTGCCGCGACGAGATCATTCAGTGCGGACCGTACTTCGCTCTTCGTCGCTTCGCTAGAAACGTTGATGGTGGTGGAGCTGGCTGCAAATGCTGATGCGGAAAATATGAGTGAACTCAAAACGATGGCTAGTTTCATAACTGATTCCCCCAAAGATCGGTGACGATAATATGATGGGTGGGGTTTAGCGTGGTTCTCTTTTTTTATGCGAGAGACAAAATCGGACAAGGTAAATATGCAAAACGACGAGGTAAAATATCTGTTCGCATGTCCGCGAAACACAAGTTCACATTTTGCAGAGGGCGTCTTTGTCTGCTAGAAGCCGTTTGTGGTGTATTCCAACAGTTTTACTTGATCAAATGCACCGGTCAGCGCGGGGCACGAACTTGCAACCAAGTTGCCGTGTCCTTGGTAGGCACCATAGTTTTTCACGCGTAGACATGTTTCGCCTTGCTCGCACAACCCGTTGTCATTGCCAAGACGGTCGCCGAAAATTTCCTGTGCCCGAACGAGAAACGTGGCTTGCACGTCGTCACTTGTATTTGAGACATTGCGAAAGAAAGTATGGTTCAATGAAGAGTTTGCCGACGGGCAGGGCAGTGTATTCAAGATGGCAGATGAGTTCGTCTTGATGCCGTAATCCATTAAGGCACAGTTTGTTCCGTCGCAGTTTTTGCGGGTTTCTGCGCTGAGTTGATTATAACTTTCACCGTAATTTACGAAGACTCGGAACGGCTGCGAAAAGTAGAACCAATCTTGGATCGAAGCTTTATCCATCACGCCAGAACCAATTTGAAGGGCGCCATTGTGTGCGTTGTCCGAATCACCCGATGTGACGCGCCCCATGAAACTGCTGCTAATCAAGGTTGACGTTTCTGATGAGATACAAGAGCTGTTACTTGATATGTTGGTTGAGCAACGTCCAATCCTCGATGAAACTATGGTTCCTGTTGCGACATTATTCCCCATCGATGCGATTAGTACATTTATACCCTGGGTGTTTGTGGAGTCAGCGAGGCTCAACGTATCTTGTATCAAGTAGTTCTGAGTGTTGTTCAAAATCTGAATACCGTCACTTGTATTGGCGGCAACAAAGTTTTGCAACGAACGACTGTCAGAACGTCCAATGTAAACTCCCGTTCCTGAATTTAAAATCGTATTTTGTCCAAACATCGAGCTAGACGGTGTGCTTTCGGCGCCGCTACCTGCAGAATCTTGCACGGCAACGGTTTGTGCACTAACGACAAAATTGCCCACAAAAACATTACCCGATGTCCAATTTTGAATGGCGATTGTGCCACCGGAAAATTCATTGTTTTGCACAAGGGTGTCGCTTGCTTGCAAATATAAACCATAATTGGATTGCGTTACCTTTGAGTTGATCACTCGATTCCGATTACCACCACTGATGGACACTGCAGCGCATGCCTTTGCTATGCGAGCATTCATAGTCTGGTTGTAGCTACCTGTGAACCGAAGATCTGCATGCGATCCCGGTTGGCAGCTTCCACCAATATAGGGCATGCTAGAATGTTGGATCGTGCTATTGATGAATCGATTGCCATTCCCGTAGAAATCAATGACGGAAAGCTCGTTGGTAATCGCATTGTTGAAATGGCTGTTTCTCACGGTATTGTAGCCGCCATCCGCATTGACAGTGTAAATGGAAGTGCCGTTGTATTCGTGTTTTACTTCAATCCACGTAAAGTCCTTCATGAAAGACAAAGGGGCTGCGGATGTAAACACGACGTTCCCGATCGTAACCAACGCCGTACCGTCTCCAGTAAAGGACAATTGCGTCCCACTTGGCCAGCTGATGTTTGCGCCAACAACATAGATTTTGTAAGCGGTCATAACTATTGCGGTGGGAGTCGTTGGAAATACTTGAACTTCATTTGTCCACCACGCGGATGGGGGTGAAGTTACCGATTGGTTGCCCAATTGTACGGTCACGGACATGTCCTTCCAGCCGCTGGTTGTAACAAGATCCCGCAGGCCCTTTTTCATCACGAGACCCGTGCTTTTAACAACGGCCTTACCTGCTTCGACTTCACAGATCCATGCAAAAGCCACCTGCGAATCCGTGGCGGTAATGCCATCGCAACTGGCAACTCCGTCTAAAACGACTTTGCGATACTCCCCTGCGTGGTAGCACGAGACACTGGTATCTGGATCGCAATTAAGTGACGGGATGGAGCCATCGACGTACTTATTCCAATAAGTATCGCTAACCGCCGTGCTGGTCGTTGAAAACTGCGGAACCACCGATATACTTGAAGGCAATTTAGAGGCGGTAGCTGTTGAACCAGATCCCGAACCGCTGGTCGAGCCCGAGCCGCTGCCATTTGAACTGCCAGCACCTGTGTTATCCAGCGGTTTGACAACTTCAGCATCAAAGTGTGCCATCCCCGCATCAAAGTCGGCCGTCGAGATTTCGCCTTCTTTTTTTAGTTTGTCCAGTATGGCCCAGAGCGTTTCGCGCATTTTACTACGGACGCTGTCGTCTGAATTGGTGAACGCGCGGGCAGCAATGGCGGCAACATCTGCCATCAGGGTGCTTTCGGCACTGTCGCGAAGTGAATCATCGGACAGAGTTTCTAGGAGCATTTTTACAAGCGTTTCGAGATCCATTCCGGTAGTGATGCTTACGGCGCCGTTGCTGGCAATACTTCTGATGGACGAAGTGTAAATGTTGGCGTTGATTTGGCCGGCATCAAGAGAAGAGCCGAGTTCCGTCGCGACTACGGAAGTAGCATCGATGATCAACGCCGGATCATCAATTTCATTGCGACTAAATGAAGCGATGCGTACCGCGGCATTCATTTTGCCGACGGCATTTGCCAAAACGTTATCTGAGATATCTTTTCTCGATGACTTGATATTGATGAGAGTCCTAATCATTTCGCGCAGAAGTATCTTGATGTCAGGAACTCCAGAACTGCCTGTTTCCATCAACCAGAATGTAAGCGCACCCTCACCAAGACCTGAAGCAATGCTGGCATAACCGGGAACGTTCATCGAACCAGTATTGACGGCGAATTCCGCGCCAGCCCGATAACCAACGGACAATGCGTTCAAGCCGATTTCGGCTTCGGTCGAGGATGTTCCTGCTAATTTGAGCCTCGTTTGCTCTTGCATGGCGCCATCGACAAACGCTTTTACGATGAGCTCTACATCACTGAGTCCAATACCGGCGTCTTTGAGAGAGGTCGCAAGTGCACTTTCGAGTTCCTTGGTACTTATTTCTGACTTGGTTGTTGAGCCGCGAACACTGCTGGTGTCTTCATCATCGCAGGCGGCCACAGCGGTCATCGCGGTGCACAAGATGATGAGATTTTGCCATAGGATGCTATTCACTGGCGGCACTCCGTAACTTGGTCAAATTAGAATTCCATTCAAGCAATGTCGGCTCGTTCAACGCGGGACTTGAGTGAATTTTATTGCGACGTATCGCACAGGTGATATGCAAAATGGTCAATCATTACGCATCCATATGCGGCATCTTGTTCGCATTATTCAAGAGAATGTCAAAGATTGTAAATCTTCTGAATGATTGACGAAAATTTCATCGTGTCAACGGTTAAGGTTTTGTGATGTCTGCCGATAACCCAAATGTGACTGGGCGGGGGTGTTTGGAGGATCCCGTGCATTTTAATCATTTCAAAATGTTTTTGCGATTGGCGGTTATCGTGCCGTTGGTGACGATCTTGAGCGGATGCGGTCACGACGAAGAGTCCAAGAATGTTCGCGGACGTACGCCCGTCGAAGATGAAAATCAAGAGAATCAGGAAAACGAGCAGGAATCGCAGGACGCAAAACCTGCATTGGCATTGGACTGGCGTATTCCGTGCGACGGTTCTGCGGGACACGGCGTTAGCGGTACACTCATCAACGGGATGAATACCCACACCATAGATAACTCTGAGCATAAGCGCTTTGCACTTCGCGTGAATGGCGACGGTTGTGCGCCAGCGGAATCGGTGAAGAAACGTGATGTGTTTTTGCTCGTCGATCTGACTTCTGCCATGGCAAAGCTCGATCCAGCGCTAAATGGGACATGTTCTCGTTTTCGCGCATTACAGTCGCTCATTTTAAGTTCGGCAGAGCAAGCAACAGAGAATGAAGCAGAAGGAACGCGATACGGTATCGTGCTGTTTGGATCTTCCATCATTGCCAAGAGCAATGGATTATTCAGCACCTTGGGCCAAGCTGTTGACCAAGCCCTTGCCGGCATGCCCGCGGAAACAGCCGGAACTCTGGATGCTATCGTCTGTGCGGATCAAGGCGTAGGCGATTCGTCTTCGGCGCTTAACCATACACAGATGGTTATGACCAACTTTGGTCGTCCTGCAGTGATTAGACAAGTCAGTGTCGTCGCTCATCAGTCATCTTATCCTCGCGATGCCGGAGCCATCGCGATCGAAAAACTCATATCCGAAAAAGTCGTGGTCAGCGGCCGCATCTTTGGCGAGGGCTTTGATGCTTCTTGGTGGCTGGACGCCAAGGACTCGCTGGCTGAACCGTGGTTTCGTCACGGGGTTCTTGAATCGGAAGACGTTCTGATTGCTGTTGAAAAATCGTTGGATCGGGTTTTGGCAAATCCAAGCCGTTGGCAGTTAAGCTGGCGCGCGATTACCAAACCGTCCAGCCCATGGGAGACGGTGTTCATCACTTCGCCCAAAGGTGTAGCTTGGCAGACGAAGCCCATTCTGATTGATTCTCAGGCAGCTCCTCAGGGATTTGAGATTCGGTACCGCATCATGGACCGATTCGGGCTGAGCACAAAATCCTTCGCCGCTATGCTCACGTGGTCGGAGTGACATATCTTGTATTGTCATTCTGACACTTCGTTTTGACATACCTGTAAAACTTTGATTCTATGCCACCCTTTAATATCCGAAACCATTGCGCAACGGGTGGCAAACCATGAGCTTGAAGCAGCTTACTGACGAACAAATTCGCACCATGACTCTCGAAGAGAAAGATCGATGGTGGCTCGAAAACTGCTACAAAGGAGATATGCCACAGCTCACGCTTCGTTCGGCCCTCACGGGTATGATCATCGGCGGCGTACTCTCGGTAACCAACTTGTACGTTGGTATCAAGACGGGCTGGACACTCGGTATCGGCATCACATCGGTTGTTTTGGCATTCGCGTTTTTCAAAATCCTTTCCCGCATGGGCATGGGAAAGGAAATCTCCATCCTAGAAAACAACGCGATGCAATCCATTGCAACATCTGCAGGATATATGACGGCTCCACTCGTATCGTCGATGTCCGCATACATGGTCATCACGGGCGTGATGGTTCCTCAGTATCAGACGATCGTTTGGATTTCACTGTTGTCACTCTTGGGCGTATTTTTCGCATTCCCATTGAAGAAGCGGTTCATTAACGACGAACAGTTGCCATTCCCAGAGGGGCGCGCGGCTGGTGTGGTAATGGACAACTTGCACACAGATGATGGCGGCAAAGATGGCATGCTGAAGGCCAAGATTCTTGCTCTCGGTGCGGGTATCAGCGCATTGGTCGAACTTTTGCGTAACCACGCAGTCATGGAACATTTTAAAATTAGTTGGGCCGCGATTCCAGAATATTGGGACGAATTCATCTACAAGTTTTTCACGCCATCCGTCATGGGCACGCCGCTGAAAGATGTTTCCGTTCGTTGGGATACATCCATTGTAATGGTCGCCACAGGCGGACTAATGGGCATCAAAGTTGGTACGTCACTTTTGATCGGCGGTATTTTTAACTACTGCTTGCTGGTTCCGTGGGCCATTCAGGAAGGTATTATCGCCTCGGCAAAATGGAAAGAAATCAACATGTGGCTTCTGTGGTGCGGCGTGGCCATGATGACGACGTCGTCGCTATATTCGTTCTTTGCAAAGCCCGAAATTATCTTAGCGGCTTTTAAAAGTAAGAAAGACGGAGCCAAGAAAGACATTCTTGCGGATATTGAATTGCCAATCTCCGTGTCAATGATCGGCATTCCAGTAACGGGTCTCGTCATGATGTGGCTCGGGCAGATCTGGTTCAACATTGAATGGTGGGTCACGCTGATCGCCATCCCGCTTGTTTTCGTATTTACGCTGATCGCAGTAACATCCACGGGGTTGACCTCAATCACCCCAGGGGGAGCGCTTGGTAAGCTAACCCAACTTACGTTTGCAGTTATCAAGCCGGGCGACATGGGCACCAACATTATGACGGCGGGCATAAACGGTGAAGTCGCACTGAATGCATCTAACTTACTCATGGACATCAAGCCGGGATACATGCTCGGCGGTAAGCCTCGTCAACAGGCGATCGGACACTGCTTTGGTATCATTGCCGGCGCCATCGTCGCTGTACCCGTATTTTACTTGCTCTTGCAAAACGACATCAGCCGCATCACCTCGGACGCTTTGCCGATGCCGGGTGCGCAAATCTGGATTGCGGTGGCCCAAGTTCTGGCCAACGGTCTTACCGTATTGCCACAATCGGTGCGCGTTGCGGTCGCCATCGGTGCCTTGGCGGGTATTTATATCGAATACATGAACCGCAAGACTGCCGGTAAGTTCCCGATATCGGCGATGGGCCTTGGGCTGGCGTTCGTTTTGCGTTTTACCGATTGTTTTGCGATGGCTCTCGGCAGCGTCCTCTTCTGGTTGGCGGATCGTAAATTCCAGCAACCCGATTCCTCGGCTCGGAAGGTATTCGTCGACAACCAAGAGACGGTTTGTGCGGGCATCATTGCCGGTGGATCCATTATGGGCATAATCTTGATCATCATGGAAACATTGGTGATTGGCTGATTCGCATCCGGTTCCATATAAAAAAATGAGCCTCTGCAATGTGCGGGGGCTTTTTTATCAGTATTATGTTAAGTAGATTTATCGAGATTTATTTTGGTGAAATATTGAAGTAAAACCGTTAGGTTCTTCTTTCTTTTTTGGGAGCTTGGGGTGTCCGAATCGACCGAGACAAAACCATCACTTACCGATCGCGAATACCAATACGGCTTTGTGACCGAAGTTGAGTCTGTTGAGTTTCCCAAAGGTCTGAGCGAAGACATCATTCGCCGCTTGTCGGCTATCAAGAAAGAGCCTGAATTCATTCTGAATTTTCGCCTAAAGGCCTTCCGCCATTGGCAGACGATGGAAGAGCCAAAGTGGGCGGACGTATCATACCCGCCGGTAGACTTCCAAGACTTGCGTTACTATTCCGCGCCTAAGAAGAAGGGTGACGGCCCAAAGAGTCTGGAAGAAGTTGATAAGGAAATTCTGGAAACGTTCGAACGCTTGGGTATCCCATTGGCGGAGCAGAAGCGACTTACGGGTGTTGCAGTTGATGCGGTCTTCGATAGCGTGTCCGTAGGAACAACACACCAAGAGCAGCTGTCACAGTGCGGTGTTATTTTCTGTAGTTTTTCTGAAGCGTTAGAGAAACACCCTGACTTGATTGAAAAGTATCTAGCTAAGGTCGTGCCGTATAAAGATAACTACTATGCGGCCCTGAACTCAGCGGTCTTCAGCGACGGCTCTTTCGTCTATATCCCGAAGGGCGTCCGTTGCCCGCTCGAGCTTTCCACCTATTTCCGTATCAACGCTGCCGAAACAGGGCAGTTCGAGCGAACATTGATTATCGCCGACGAAGGCAGCTACGTGAGCTATCTCGAAGGATGTACGGCTCCCAAACGCGATCAAAATCAACTGCACGCTGCGGTGGTCGAGTTGGTGGCTTTGAAGGACGCGGAAATCAAGTATTCCACGGTCCAGAATTGGTACGCGGGTGACAAAGACGGCAAGGGCGGTATCTACAACTTCGTTACCAAGCGCGGAATCTGCAGCGGCAGCAACTCAAAGATATCATGGACACAGGTCGAGACCGGTTCGGCCATCACTTGGAAGTATCCTAGTGTCATCTTGCAGGGCGATCACAGCCGCGGGGAATTCTATTCCGTCGCCCTGACAAATAATCATATGCAGGCCGATACGGGTACCAAGATGATTCACATTGGTCGCAATACTACCAGCCGAATCATTTCCAAGGGCATCTCTGCTGATTTCAGCAAGAACAGTTACCGTGGGCAGGTGAAGATCCTCCCGGGTGCCGTTAATGCCCGCAACTACTCGCAATGTGATTCTATGTTGATTGGGGATAAGTGCTCAGCAAACACTCATCCGTACATAGACGTTAAAAATAATACCGCGACCGTCGAGCATGAGGCGACCACATCCCGCATCAGTGCGGATCAGCTCTTTTACCTCCGCTCTCGAGGCATCGACGAAGAATCGGCCATTAGCATGCTGTTGAATGGCTTTTGCAGCGAAGTTTTTAAAGAACTTCCCCTTGAGTTTTCGGTAGAAGCCGTCAAACTACTAGAGATGAAACTCGAAAATAGCGTTGGTTAAAGTTAGGTAACCCGTTGGGGGAAAAATGATTACATCGCGCGGCCGCTACGCATTGAAAATCATGATGGATCTAGCGTCAACAGGACAAAATCCAAAGCAACGTCGGCAAGACATTTCCGAGCGCCAAGCTATTCCTAGCGATTACATGGATCACATCCTCGCCTCCCTTCGCGAAAAAGGATTAATTGAAAGTATCCGAGGTCGTAACGGTGGCCTTCAGTTGGCGAAGCCTGCGCGTGAAATTTCAGTGTGGGATATCTTTTATGCTGCCGAGCAAAGTATGTCGCCTGTTGCGTGCATAGACGACATGGATGCCTGTGTTACCTCGATGAGCTGTGCAACCAAAGGTGCATGGACAGAAATTTATGAGGCGATGAAAGCTACGTTTTCGCGCTTTGATTTGGCTACATTGGCGTCGAAATACAGCGAGACTGGTGCGGTTGCGGATTTGTCAGGGGTCGCAGGTTTAGTGAGAGAGTGTCGCGGACCGCGCAAAGATGGTGGAGCAAGTGCATGAAACATCCAATGCAGGCATTAGAAAATACGTTTTTCACAACCAAGGTCCATGAGCTCTTGGCTTGGGGGCGTAAAAACTCCCTATGGCCGTATCCATTCGGTACCGCATGCTGCGGGATTGAGTACATGGCAGTGGTCGGACCAAAGTACGACATCGCTCGCTTTGGTGCAGAAGCTGTTCGCTTCTCTCCGCGCCAAGCTGACTTGCTCATTGTCGCTGGTACGATCACCGAAAAGATGGCGCCAATCATTGCGCAAGTTTGGGAACAGATGCCCCAACCAAAGTGGTGCATGGCAATGGGTGCATGTGCTTCTAGTGGTGGTTTTTATCGTGCTTATCACGTTTTACAAGGCGTCGATCAGATCATTCCCGTTGATTGTTATATTGCCGGTTGTCCGCCAACCCCCGAGGCCGTTTTGGCGGGTTTGATGGAAATACAGGATAAAATCACCATGGGTGCGAAGTCGTTGGCCCATCAGATGGCTTAATTGTTTCTTTTTTAGATTGTTTCTGAAAGGACTCGCCTCAAGCGAGTCTTTTTTTTGACGCATTTTTGATGGACGCAACGAGTCGAGCTTTGTAGACTCCCGGTAAATTTCCCTATATACAGCCTTCCCAATACTTTCTTTTAGTTCATACGGCATGTTCATTTGGTGATGCGATATTGTTTCGAGTCAACAAAGGAAGCCGCGCTTGACGTATGCAACGGATGCTAAGGTCAATTGCACATTTAAGGAGATTGAATATGAAGAGAGTCGCAAACGTTTTGGCAGCAATGAGTTTGATGTTTTCTGTACAAGCATCAGCTGGCGTGTTTGATCAGGCAGATGCACTATTCGCGCAGCGCGAAAACAATCTTAGTAAGATCGCCGAAGCGCGTGCGGCGTACAAAGCCGTTCTCGGTAAGTCTGCGGGCAGTGATGCTGTCTACGCAGTGCAGCAATTGGGCAAGCTTGCATACTACGAAGGTGAATTGCTTACGTCCTTGGAGCGTGATCCACAACGCCGCACAGAAATTTTCGCCGATTGCCGCCGCTTTGTCGAAAAGATTTCTGGCGAACGTTCTGCTGTTTCGGAATACCACTTCTGGAAGTTACTCTGCACCGCGTTTTGGGTACAGTCGGCACCTTTGCTCAGTCGTCTAGGTGAAATCGGTGGCATCAAGCGTTACTTCGACACTGTCGTTGGAGATGACCTCGAGCCGCGCCCAGAATTGGGTATGGACGCACGCTACATGTATGCAGGTTTTAATCGCGTGCTTGCTGGGATCTACCGAGAAGACCTTTCTTCGATGGTGCGCAGTGGTTTGCCCAATCGCAACAAGGCACTTGAATTGGCGGATCGCGCTCTCGCAACAGAGGCGGCACCGGGTCAAGAAGTCGGTGGCGATATGTACTACTCCAATCATCGCGGTCGCGGTGAAGTTCTCATCCAAGACGGTCGTGCTGATGAAGCGAAAGCATTCTTGAATCAGACTATCGAAGATGCAACGGCATTGCTGGAAGCAAACCAGATTCCTGCTGACATTCTGCCGGAAACAAAGGCGGAAGTTGCGCGCATGAAAGCACTCGCAAGCCGCATCTAATTTGAATTTGAAATCTCTATCCAGGCGGCGTCCATCGGCGTCGCCTGTTTGTCGTATGGAAAGGAAAACTATGCGGTACAGGTTTGCTGCAAGCTTCTGGATCATCGCCGGTTTCGCCTTGGGAGCGGAATCAACTAAAGTGCTGCCCAAGGGCGTTCGTAACATCAATCTGAAATCGGTCGGCGTCTCATTGTCCGAGAAAACGAATTCTGTTGGTCAACCAATGGAACTCGGAGCGGCACTTGAAAAAGATTTGACGTTTCAGCAAATCATGAGTGGCGAAAGTGAAGGGCGAGCGAAAGAGATTGAAGCTTTCTTGATCGCCAATGGCATGAGTGCCGATGATGTGGCGGGTACATTTACTGCGGATCTTCGCGGCAAGTTGCAGGTAAACGCAGCGATTGTTTCCTACGGTTTGAATGATACGTTCACGGTGGCAGTGGCTGCACCATATTATCGCGCAGCCACCGATGTCAGTGTTGGTTTCGTGCAGAAACCTGCCGGGCAAAAGTTTGTGACGCACCTTGCGGATCCGCATCACAATCAAGCAGCGTCAGCGGCGGACGCTGCATGGAAATTCAATCATGCAGCTGAGGGACTTAACAACAAATTGGAAAAACTTGGTTACGCGCGCCTCGGAGCGTGGGAGGCATCGGGGTGGGGGGATCTGACCGTCGCATCCAAAAAACGATTCTACCAAGTTGGTGCCATTTCAAGTGCGTGGACGTCGGGAGTGGTCGCGCCCACGGGGCGAGTAGATGACCCAAACATTCTAACTGACGTTGCCTTCGGCGATGGCCAATGGGATGTGTTCGGGCAGATTGCGGTGGATGAGCAACTCAATCCAAGACTGTTTCTCAATCAGTATGCAAAGGTGACGGTGCAGCTTGCGGGACAGCGCAACGTGCGCGCCGTAACGTCTTCTGAACAACTGGATGTGCCGACCAAGCGTGCTGATTTTGATCTTGGTGACAAGGTCGAATGGGGCACGTCGCTAAACTATGAAACCGCGTGGGGACTGACGGCGATCTTTGGTGGCAATGCAAGCCACAAGCAAGCGGATGTGTATCGAGATACGTCAGGCGAACGTCTGGCCGTGCTGGAACAAGATACTGAACAGACTGCTACGCAAGTAGAAATGGGCTGTGGTTATTCGACGGTGGGTATGTACCAACGTGGAAAAACGCCCGTGCCATTTGAAGTGAAAGGCACATGGTTGCGCCAAATTCAAAGTCAAAATAGTCCGATTGCGCATGCGGCGATCGTCGATCTTAATCTGTTTTTCTGAGAAAGGTGTTAGGTTATGAACTTCAGAAACACGTTCCGCATTTTCATTGTTATGACGGCTGTTGGTTGTGGATTCGTTGCTCCCCAAGCGATCGAACAGAATCATGATCAAAACGTCGCGGTGCCCGCGAATGAGCAAGAGTGGACGCTGCTTCGGACGCCATTTTCAACGACTTTGCGCGGTTCGACGGTATTTTGGGCTCATGATTCCGCGCCAGAGGATATGGCAGTCGTGGTTAATGCTTCGAGAAACATTCGCGCAGCAAAGGGGGCGACGGTTCGTTGGCAACAAGAAACACTATTGCCATTGCAGCAGCAACTTTTGGGAGTTAGCGCGAAAATTGCCGAAGTGCAGGCGAACGAAAATATTAGATTGAGTTCGGTGCGCCGAGAGATGACGGCAAACTGGGTAGAAATGCGTCTCAAGCAAGCGCTTGACGCAGGTGTGATTGTCCAGAGTGAGTTTGATGACGCGATGTCCGTGTTTTCGCGTTACTGCGAAGCCAAGATTTGGGAGTTCGCTGCTAGTCGAGCCGGTGCCGATCGTTTCACCATAGCCCAGTGGTCGGAAAGACCAACGCCCAGTCAAGTATGTGAGGGAGTATACCGACGATTGGGGCTTCTGCTCCCGGAAGCGAATAGCTGTCGTGACGGACAGAGCAATTTCATGGCCTGCATAATGAATGAGGGTGTGGCGAAGACAAGTTTGTTCCGCGGCAACTATGAAAATAGGATCGCCGGAGATGTGCGTTCTAAGGCCGAATTACTATCATCGTGGATTGATTCTGGAACATGGTCGTATCTTCTGCAGGCATCTAACCCCGAACGAACGAAGGTCGCGACAAGTCTATTAAAGCAAACTCAGCCCAAGCCAGCCTTGTTTTGTCGTGACTTCAATACCCCGTCTGAGAATCTACAAACCTATTGCAGCATCTTCGTTCCAGATTCCGGTGAACCGACGGATTTGCCCAACAGCGCGCTGGATAAGATGTCTCCTCGCTTTTTGATTTCGCAGTTGGAAGACTTGAGTTTGTCCATTGGTGCGAATGAGGGTGGGCTTGCGATTGCAGAACATGCGTTGCTGATCGCGGCAGCTCGACAAGATGAAAGTAAGCGCATTTTGGTAAAAGAGATCAGAGAGCTGATCTCCGCATTTGGTAAACGGGATTCACTGGCTGCGTCGATGAGCGATGTTCTGTTTAATCCGGTTAGGGAAGTTTCGGCGTTGGGAGTGGTAAAGGGGGTGGAACTGCGCTTGGCCGTACCTTCCGTAGCTGACATCATGCGTGCCGGAGCCGGTGATGAACAGAAGGTGTTGGCTGATCTGCGTCTATCGCAAGTCGAACTGCGCGCCAAGATTGAATCAGCTAAGTCCAAGTTAGCTGAATTTGACCTCGCGTGGACGTCGGCATTGCAGGCAGGAGCTGAAGCAGCAACCAAGGAAGGAGTATCGCAGGCGTTCGCTCCGAAAACGGAGTTGTCACTTGAGTTTGATGGAGGAATTTTGGCGGTGAAATGGGCCATTTCCGATAAGGGTGATCCGATCTTTTCCGGATGTGCGGGGGAAGGTTGCGGCGATGGCATTGCATCATCGGTTGTGGAGTATGATGAGGTGAATCATACCCTGAATTTTGCGATTGACGCGTCGCGCTTGGAGGCGTCACTCGTAAGTCTCACAACATCTGGTCCTCGTACAGATGGCTTCAGTTTGATTCGGCGTGAGTTACTGGAAGCAGCAGCCGGCGATGTCACCATCCAATTGGGGCGCGTTAGTAATGAGATCATTGCAGGAGGAACACTTGTAATTGAACCGGAGGCCGGTCAAGAAATTCGTGCCTCTATGAGTTTGATGCAGTATTAATAAACTGGTGCTTAGGTCTGTACGTGCACTATCAAAGTGCGGTGATTGGCGAGAACATGTGGGCCTTGTGGATCTGAGGCCGACGCAGGCGTCTCAGATCCAAGTGAGGGGCCAGTTCTTCTCATTTCTTTTGTACAAGCGTCATGGAAATGCCGAAGTGGTCTGAAAAGCCCGCTTCGTTCTCGTTCAGCGTGTAGATGTCGTAATCTCTTGGCGTGCGCTTAATGACGGTGCCGTAAGCAAAGCTGCTTTGGTCTTCATACTTGAAGTCTTTCAAGACAGGTTCATACGCATTGATATCAAATGAATCCAATGCAACGTCCGTGCCTTTCTGATCCAGCAAGTTTTTTGAGACAAAGAAATGATCGAGAAAGTTCCATGTCATGTCGCGTGGAAAGAAGTACGTGCCAAAAGCTTGCGCCTTCTTTTCTTCTACGGGAATGTCCTTCGCGGACTGAAACGAATCACGGACGTCAACCAACTGGTTGGTCGCAGTTGAGTTGGTGAGGACGGATTTGAATGGATGCGGGTAGTCTTGTGGAATCGTATTGAAATCGCCCATGGCAATGACCAATGCATCCTTGTTTTTCGCAATGCGGCTGTCGATCGCTTCTTGAAGAATTTTCGCCGCGGCCACTCTCATCACAGCAGGAGCGGCTTGTGACGGCCAATGATTGACGTAAACGAAAAGTTGCTCGCCCAGATATTCAAACTGAACTTCGAGGATGTTGCGTGTTGCTTTGAGACCTTCAGCGGTGACGGTGTATTCTTTCTTGCTCACAAACTTTAGATCATCAGATTCATTGTAAAGAAGACCGACATCGATGCCCCGAGCGTCGGGACTGTCAGCCATAGCCAACCCCTTGTAACCCAAGACTTGGCCGAGTTGGCTGACAACGTTTTCATTTTCAACTTCGCAGAGTCCGAGCATTGCGGGAAGTTTGGTGCGGTTTGCGAAAATCGCTTTTTTGATTTGCTTTAGTTTGAGTTCGACGTGCTTCGGAGTCCAATCGGACTTTTCGCATTCTTCGCGGTACTTGGGGTTAGAAACTGTTTTGCAATATTCAGCTTTGCCGGGAAAGCCCTTCGGCAAGAACGTCCAATCGTCTTTGCCTTCATCGTGTTCTGCATCAAATAAATTCAAGACATTGTAAAACATGATGTCTAAGCCGCTGTCGTAGGCGGGCTTACTGCCACCTTGGTCCTTGGCAAATCCATTTAGTCCAACACACAGGGTCAAAATGCCGATGCAGAAGCGCAGAATCATATGGTCCCCTAAAGTGAGAAAGTGAGCAAAAACAGCAGGTAAGGAATACATAAGTTGCGAAAGAACTCGGAGCGCAATCTTTTAAATGCCTGAAATGATAGGGTAAAAAATATGCGCAACCCGCATTTCGATATGTAAAAATGACATGTTAACGTGCGCCAAATGCTCGAAAACTCGACAAAATTCGGATATTCATGAGACTATATTGTCAATTCTTCAGCTTTTGCTGACTGAGATTTTTGTCCCACGATTTTGGGTCGGGAGTTTGCATTGATGACGATTCGTTTTCAGCGAAAGACCATCATGGCGATCGTGTGCGTGGTTGGTTTGCCAGCTTGTAACATGCGTCAGGCTCGTCCCATCGAAGTGCCTGAGAAAAACCAAACGGGCTCAGGTACAGGAAACGGGCGTGGCAACCAAGGAGTCGGCGGGGACAACGGCGGTAACAACAACTCGCAAACAGGTTCGGGCAGCGGCGCAGGAACCGGTGCAGGAACCGGTGCAGGAACCGGTGCAGGAACCGGTGCAGGAACCGGCGCAGGAACCGGTGCAGGAACCGGTGCAGGAACCGGCGCAGGAACCGGCGCAGGAACCGGTGCAGGAACCGGTGCAGGAACCGGTGCAGGAACCGGTGCAGGAACCGGTGCAGGAACCGGCGCAGGAACAGGAACGACAACCGGCAATGGTAGCAATCAATCAAACATTGGCATCGATGTAGAAATTGGCAAATAAGACTGTTCAGAGCTTTGCTGGCGAGTGCAAGCATGCCTGAAAATTGCAACGACGCGCAGCATTTCGCAGCCGTCGTTTTTTTTATGCATCGACTGGCTAAGGCGCAGACAGAATGCGAGCCATACGTCTGTAACTGCTAGTGTGGGAAATTGAACAGAAATGATGTAGCGGCTGTTGCGCGGAGTTTTTTAGAACTTGTCCGTGATTTTATCGAAGTCTCAAGTCGGTTTAGTTGCGATATTCATTGCACAATTCTCACTAGCTCAAGATTCACATTCTAATTGCCGATAAGATGCACGGATCAATTTAAATTTATGGGAAAACATGAAATGATTTGTCGCAATGCAGCGTTCGTGTTGGTCTTGGGTTTGAATTTGGTTGCATGCTCGGGACGCTCTCGTCGTCAGGAAGCTCAGGACGATACAGTTCCCTACACGGGCAAGAAAACGCAATCACGCTCAACGGGGCAGAACCAATCAAGTGGATCCAGCAGACCGGACCAAAGCGATTTCGATTCGAGCAGCAGCTCCAGTAGTGGTTCGAGCACCGATTTGGGAAGTTCGAACTCCTCTTCACCTGATTCTTTTGGAAATAGCAGTACGGGAAGTACTGGCATCGTGACGGCGGCATCAATCGGCATTGGCAGTGATGTTTTTGATAAGGGTCGTCAATTCGTTGGCGGCTGGACAGGCGAGCAGGACGATGTCGCGGGCACCTATTGGACGATCAGTCCTGCCGCAACAAGTGATTTAGGTGGTGCCGGTGGGTTCGGTGGGTTCGGTGGTGGGGCATCTTCAGCGGGCGGTGTCTCATATAATGGCGCGGTCAAAAGTCTGCTCGATCGCGCATGTGTTTCTTGCCACAACCCATCGGGTAGTCGTGCTAATTCACCGTTACAAACATACGCTTTGGCCAGACAGTTCGGTGTCGATGTTGTGTCGCTTTCTGTCGCTAAACGAATGCCACCGAGTGGCGGCTTAGCTGATGCGGACATCCAGTTACTGCAGCAATGGCAGCAGGCGGGATTTCCGGAGGGCGGATCGTCTGGTGTTTTTGGCAACTCAGCAGGCACGGGAACCGGGATTTTTGGCAATGCTGCTGGTACGGGCGCAGGAATCTTTGGCAATAGCGCAGCAACGGATTTGAATGGGCGGGGTGCAAATGGCGCCGTCGAGTTTCGTATCCGCAGAGGAACGGGACAGGGTCCTTGGAATACACCGCAAACGGTTGTAGTAGCGCGCGTGGGCGTGCCATTCATTATTCACAACGACGATGACATTGTTCACCAATGGCACACGGATGGTAGCCCGTGTCCCCACGGTGACGAAATCCAGCCTGGTCAGTCCGCACAATGCCTGCCATCCGAAGCTTACAATGGACCCGCACTTTACGATCACATCACTCGTGGTCAGTTTTATATAAGAGCGGAGTAGTTATGAATAAACTTTCATACATCCTGCTATCCACGTTAGTGATGGTCGCTTTCGTCATCGGCGGCGGCTGCAAAAAATCGGATGGCAATGATCAATCTAAATTGAAGGCAGGGTATGAAGCGGACATCAAAATTTCGCTGTCGCATCCCTACGACGTTAGAAATGATGATTTCGAACTCATGTTTGCCAGCTCTCCGGAAATTGAACAAGTTGGAGTCTGCTTGCGCAAAGGGCAGAACATTTGTTCGCGATCGTCTCCGAATTTCTTCGATGCAAAGTTGATCTACGCGTCAAATACGCGTCGTTTCTATGCTTTGACTAGGACGGCCTTACTTGAGCAGAACATGGTTCTCGAATTGATTGGGTTTGACCAGACGGGCAGAGAAATCGGTCGACGTGCCATCATGTTCATGATGTCAGGCGCAGCCGCGCGCTCGGGTTTGGCGGGAGGAGGTATTGCGGGCTCCGCCGTAAATGGCGTAGGCGCGGGAATTGGCGCATCGGGTTCGAACGCAGAGTCGCTTATCATAAGAACATGCTCTGGTGGTTCTTGCCACAACAACACATACGCAGCCAATCCTTCAACACTGAAGGGCAATGCAGACGCGGCACAACGAATCAGGCAGGGAAACATGCCTCCTGGTAACTCCATGCCGCAAGACGAACGGCAAGCCATCCTTCAATACATGGGGCAATAATGGTTCGCGCGCGATCAAATATTTTTCACATGACGCTAGCAGCGACGCTGGTTTCGTGCAGTAGTCCAAACACGGTCGAAACCGGTGCTGGCGGTGCTTCGCAAAACGTTGTCCCCGTGCAGGGCGAGTTGCAAGTCATATCGCCGGAAGATCAACAGCCGCATGCGCAGTATTTCATTGCGCAGGGTGACACCGCGAATTTTCCGTTGCGTCTAAGTCAGGGAAGCATTGCAGATTTTTCCATTGGATTTTCTTCCAAGCATCCGAGCTTGAAACTGAACGGTGGACAATTGTCCATTTCTGGTGTTCCCGCGGGAGCATACAATGCAACTTTAGTTGCTCGGCATCGACGAAATTGTGAAGCACTCAAGATCAAGCAATGTGAGATCAATGATCAGCAAGTCCAGTCTTCATATCCTGCCACAGATCTACAAGGTGCAGTGCTGATCACTGTTGTCGATTTAGCTTCCCTAAATCCACAGGGAGTCGGTGCGGGCGGGGGATTGCTCGGACAAATTCTTCGTGGTGAGGGCCTCATCGGATCGCTGGCAAAGAATTTTATCGGTAACAAGTTTGGCGCAGCTGGTGGCGCGGGTGCCGCTGGTGGTGGCTTCGGTGGAACGCAGCCTACGCAAGGACAGGGTGGAGTTGGTCAGCAAGGTACCGTTGGTGGTACGGTTCGTCCCTAGTAAACTGGGGTTCACTTTCTTCGAACCCCTATTTTTTCGTCCAAAATTCCTATTCCATTAAACCATCCATTGCTTCCAATGGCGCAAGGCTTGTTTGAGCTCACAGCATGGGCTCTTTTCATTTTTCGTAACCAACTTAGTGGGTTGGCTGGTTCGATTCCAAGGAAGTCTATAATGGCTGGAACAGTTACTGTTAACTATCCGAAACAAATGTGATTTTCCAAAGTTCCATCCGACGTATTCGTTTTGAACCAACCGCAAACCTTTCGCTTCACATCATTATCACCAGTCTTCCCGTGATGTTGCCCGTGTCACCCAACTGGCACTTTCGTTGCTCTAACAAACCTGAACAGGTTTTCGCACATAGGATCGCTACCAACTTGTAAGAGGATTGTTATGAAGCTGAACAGACTGAGCATGTGGATGGGAATAGCAGCGTTGTCGTTGATGCCGTCTATTGGATGCCGCGTTAGACACCAAGGTATAGGAAGCAACCAAAAGGGTCTCGACACCCTTGCTGGGATGCAAACTAAAGGCGAATTGCGCGCGTGCGAAGGTACACTTGACAGTAACCAAGGTATCAAAAACTTAAGTTCAAGCTTTCACGAGAAGATTGTCGTTCAGGGCGCCAGTGCGGCTAATGAAGATAAGCTGCGCGGAGTCGTGGTTGATGTGTTGAGCAAGTCCGTACCAGCTCCTTTGATCAGTACGTTTTTATCCAATCAAGGCTCGATCATCGTATCTCCGAAGACGTCGGAGTGGTGTGTCACGAAGGATGCGCGGAATTCTCCTAACCTGAGTGATGTACAAATTGCCTTCGCCAAGGCCAATCAGGATAAAGTTTTGTCTTGTTGGTCGAAGGGTACGCAGGAGTTTTCAACCGCGTTCAACATCGTTTTGCAATACGACGAAGATGAATACAAGTCCGGCTCGGACCCAGTGAAGACTGAATCGATCATTCGCAGCCAATTGGTACGCACATTTGGTTACGTTACCGGTCAACTCTTAACCAAAATCGACTTCAACGAATCTACAGCAACGATTGTTGACGGTCGCAAGAACGCAGACTTTGACTCATTCAAAACTGAACTCGCGGATAAATTTGTCTTGGACTTGCGCGCAAGCATGCAAGGCAGTGAAGAGTTGAAGAACTCGAACGATGGTCGCGCATTGTGGGCGGAAATCCTCAAAGCCGATGCCCAAGATCCAGTTGCAGCATGGGACTCCATCAAGAAAGACGGTAAGAAGGCAGAAGTCAAAAAAGCATTCGAAGATTTCGTTTTTGCCGAGAGCTTTGACTCGCACTATTGCTCACCAAAGACACGCTCAATCATGCAAGAAGATGGCATGTTTGAGCAAACCGGATTGGCGTATAGCGAAGTGACAAAAGTACTCGATGCCATGGACCAAAAGCTTCAAGCGACCGATGGTAAGGTATCAGCGAAAGACGCAACGGTTGAAGTTGCGGCTGCGGGTACACGACTCCGCGGATTCTTCCGCGCGATCTTCGGTGGATTGTACCGCGCAGTGGGAGCGGTGTTTCAGGGTGTTGTGCGCGTTGTAAGTTATGTCGCAAGAGCAGTTGTCCGCACGGTTCAATACATCGCACAGGCAGCCGCGTATGTGGTTCGTTTTGTTGCACGAGTAGGTTGGGTTGTTGTACGAGCAGCAGCAAACGTCTTGCGCTCCGTTCACAATTGGATTTGGAACGGTAACGCCTACGCTGGTTACTATTTCCGACCGGCCTACGATCACGATTCATTGGGTCTGGCAGAGCAAGCAGTTGATACAAAGGCTAAGAACGTCCAGATTTCTGCAGTACCCCGAAGCCAAGATGCCAATGGTGATTGGGATCTCGACGGTGTGAAAAATGGTATTGATCAGTGCAGCAACACCGGTGAATTGGATGAAACGTGGAAGCGTATCTCCGAGCGTCCTGCACAAGCTGAGATCGACGCGAAGGAAAAAGCCGGTGAAGCGGTTAAGTACTTGATCACTGCAGGAACCTACGCAGGTTGTGCACGCGGTCAGAGTGTTGACTACTGGCACTTCCGTCATGCAAGTGATTACACTGGTTCGTACTACAGAACCGAAACGGATGACGATGGTGACGGTATTGTTGAAGCACTGGATCGTTGCTCCAACACTCCGAAGCATTCTTCGGTACACAAGCTGGATACGACAAGCGCGGTTGCCAAGAACTATGTGGGTTGTGCGAGAGGCCAGTCCATCGACCGATAAAGGAAACATCAGGACACACGCAAAAGAGCCAGTCGCATACGACTGGCTCTTTTTAATTTACTGAGAGTTGTTGACTAATAAACGCTAATCGGCCAGCGAAAGTTTACGCCCATTTCGAGATCTGACTTCGAGCGACGTAGCTTGGCGTTGTCGGTTTCTTCGGAACTGATCAGGAACAACGGACGAATGAAGGCACTGATCAAAAATGCCGAGCCGACTTCAATGGTAGATTGAAGGTATTTTGCCGAAGGATTCTGTTGCCGGTAGCCTAATCCAGCGCAAGCGTGGAACACTAAGCCGATACAATAGGAGCCTTCGAGGAAATAGTCTGTACCGGAATCCTTCGCTTGAAACATGTATGAACCCATGCTCAATCTTGCGACGCGGTACGATTCGCCTTTGCTGTGTTCGCCCAATCGATGCAAAAACGTGGCTTCAGTGCCAAACTCGTTCTTCTGGTGAATGGAAAGGCCTAGGGTAATGCCGCCACGATTACGGTCGGGGGCACTGAGCGGAGCTTCTGCGGCGAACGCGGTGCCAAACGAGAGCAATAGTACGCACGCGGCCAAATTTTTCGAGAAATGGGATAGTGGCATGTAACACTCCTGAGTGATGCAAAAATTGTACATCACTCAGGAGCAGGTTGGCATCACCAACTTGTGGGAGCCAAGGGCAGTCGATTAACGAACGTAGTACTGGAACTGTTGGTAGCTATTAGCTGTTCGGTTCCAAGCGCTGTTCACGTGCCATGGCAAGTTGTAGCGAGAAAGATCTTGCCATATGCGCTCAAGCTGCCAGTAGTCGTTTTCGACGTCGCTGATCAGCCATTCGATGTTTTGGTTGGGGCGGTAGTCGCGAAGAGCATGGTAGAGCCGGCTTGCAGATAGGTGCAAGTTTTGCGCTTGTTGCGCGAGTTCCCAAAGTGACTCTTCACGATGGTCGTCGGTCAGACCGCCGCCAACTTCGTCGCGTGGACCTGCATTGCGGGCTGCGAAGTAGAGTTGTTCGGCTGCATCTGCGAGATTATAGGTCGCGCGGATGGCTTCTTGCGGATGTTCGCGATGGTCCGCCAAAGAAACAGTTGAGAACGATACCAATGCTGCCAATGTACCCACGAGCGATGACACGAGATTCATAAGGTCTCCGTACCTTGGAATGGTTTAAAATTGAGCCTAATCATGGCTGTAATGCAATGGTGATGCCGTTTTGCGCAAAGGCAAAACTCATGAAAATGCCAATGATTATCGACCGTGGCGCGCTGACCGAGTCCGAATGGCGGACTAATTTTGAAACTTTTTGAATTTTTCTGACAAAAGTAAACCACCTGAGATGGTTAAAGGCTGGTTTTGGATGGATTCCACTGAAAGGGGGTTCATTACCGTAACCGGCGAAAATTGCATGCTAAAATTCCTTTCGGTGAATATTTTCTAAACTCCTAAAAATTGATCCCGATGAGCCCATCGCGAATCGCTCCATTGAGGGGCGGAGGGGCGGAGGGGCGTATTGGGGGGCTTGCATGCGTGGGAT